>Ga0136636_10000811_pt1 | contig 17168 bp, 11 predicted proteins | sample AntDrymUQ8522106_2_FD_104653 | JGI IMG/M metagenome (GOLD analysis project Ga0136636, IMG submission 104653) | Polar desert sand microbial communities from Dry Valleys, Antarctica - metaG UQ852 (21.06) | ecosystem: Environmental > Terrestrial > Soil > Desert | place: Antarctica: Dry Valley... | reverse complement strand
TCTGCTCTCAAGAAAAATGAAGAGCTTGTGGAATCACTCTACGATCGTATCCTTGGCCGTGTTACCCTGCACGATATTTATCATCCTCACACCGGCGAGCTTATTGCTTCCGCTGGTCATGAACTCACAGAGGAAATCTGTACGATTATTGAAGATTCGCCTATCGAATCAGTCGAAATCCGTTCAGTCCTTACCTGCGAATCGAAACAGGGTGTTTGTGCAAGATGTTATGGTCGTAACCTGGCAACAGGTCGTATGGTTCAGAAAGGTGAAGCTGTAGGTGTTATCGCTGCACAGTCGATCGGTGAACCAGGAACACAGCTTACACTTCGTACTTTCCACGTGGGCGGTGTGGCTGGTGCAAATATTGCATCGGCATCACGTATCGTTGCCAAATATAATGGTGTAATCGAAATTGATGAACTTCGTTCAGTTGCGTATAAAAATGCTGAGGGACGTGTTTATGAAATCGTTTTAGGTCGTTCGGCCGAAATGAGAATCATAGATCCGTTGACAAGTATAATCCTGGCATCAGGACATATTCCTTATGCTTCGAACCTCTATTTCGCAAACGGTGCAACAGTTGCAAAGGGTGATCTGATCACTGAATGGGATCCGTACAATGCTGTTATCCTCTCGGAGGTTGACGGTAAACTGGCATTCGAAAACATTACTGAAGGTGTTACTTTCAAGGTGGAAGCCGACGAGCAAACCGGTTACCAGGAGAAAGTTATCATTGAGTCGCGTGTTAAAGGTAAGAATCCTTCGATGAAGATTATTTCTTTCGAAGGTGAGGAACTGAAAAACTACGACTTACCTGTTGGATCCCACTTACAGATCGAAGAAGGAAAAATGCTTAAAGCCGGAGATGTTCTGGTTAAGATTCCACGCGCAGTAGGTAAAACTGGTGACATCACCGGTGGTCTGCCACGTGTAACGGAATTATTCGAAGCACGTAACCCATCCGATCCTGCTGTTGTTTCCGAAATCGACGGTGTTGTAACTTTTGGCAAGAAACTGAAACGTGGTAACCGCGAAATCATCATCACTTCCAAAACCGGTGAAGAACGCAGCTACCTGATCTCAACTTCGAAACAGATACTTGCACAGGAAAACGACTACGTTCGTGCAGGTACTCCTTTATCCGACGGAGCTATTACTCCTGCCGACATTCTGGCTATCAAAGGCCCGATGAAAGTTCAGGAATATATCGTTAACGAAATCCAGGAAGTTTATCGTCTGCAGGGTGTAAAAATCAACGACAAGCACTACGAAGTGATTGTCCGCCAGATGATGCGCAAAGTTGAAGTTGTTGATCCGGGTGATACCAAATTCCTCGAAGGGGAACTGGTGAACAAGATTGATTTCAACGAGGAAAACGACTGGATTTTCGGTAAGAAGATTGTTGAAGATCCGGGCGACAGCACAACGATGAAACCAGGTCAGATTATCAGTGCACGTAAGCTTCGCGATGAAAATTCGCTGCTTAAACGCCGTGATAAAAAACAGGTTGAATCGCGCGACGCCAACTCCGCTACTGCCAAGCAGGTTCTGCAGGGTATTACCAGGGCTTCGTTACAGGTTCGCAGCTGGATTTCAGCAGCATCATTCCAGGAAACTACAAAGGTCCTTACGCAGGCTTCTATCCAGTCGAAGAGTGATGAACTGCTTGGTTTGAAGGAAAATGTAATTGTTGGCCACCTCATCCCTGCCGGTACCGGTCTTCGTGAATACGAACACTTAATTGTGGGTTCGCGCGAAGAGTACGACAGGATGCTTGCTTCAAAAGCTGAATAATTTCTAACTCAAATTTTATATGGGGAAACTGTATCAACACAATGATCGGTTTCCCCATCTTTTTGTAACAAAAAAAAGTATTAAATTTAACCGCTAATAATTATGGCTATGAATGATCCCAATAATCAGAATCAAAACCAGATCAATATTGAGCTTTCCGATGAGGTAAGTGAAGGAATTTATTCAAACCTTGCGGTAATCACGCATTCAAATTCAGAATTCGTGGTTGATTTCATCAAGCTTATGCCAGGTGTTCCCAAGGCTAAAGTTAAATCACGCATTATTCTTACTCCTCAGCATGCCAAGCGTTTGTACCGTGCGTTGAAAGACAATATCAGCAAGTTCGAGGCGGTTCATGGTACTATTAAGGAAACGGAAGGCGGAGATTATCCCTTCCAGTTGAGTGGTCCTGCAGGCCAGGCATAGTCCCTGTATTTCTAATCTGGAGATTTGATAAAAAGCACCACCCTGGCCTTCCCTGATTTTAAAAGTGCTACCATAACTCTATTATAAATATATCGTATTTCCCTAATTTTGGTGGTCTCTCATACTTTCTTTTTGGTTCTCGTTATTGGAGTAATTGCCTCATTATATGTTGATTAAGAACTTATGTGACCCGAAGGCCATCGGTTATATGCTCTTCCTTTTTTGTCAATAAGAATATCTTGATTAAGCGAATAGAATTTTTGAATGAAATCTTCTTTGGGGGAAAAGGCAAGTCTTTTATGCTTGCGTAAATGATTCTTCGTATCAGATTCTACGTGGCTAAAGATATACTAAGTTCTTTGCCATTTCAGGTGTTTTTGAACGAAGTACATTTATATCCATAATTGTCTTAATCTCCCTGATCCCTATTTCATTGTCCCATCTGGTTAAATACAAGAGTTGAATATCTCCTTTCTTAATTTTTCTGTCCAAAATGGTGGTCAGCAATACATATTCTTCTCCCTCTGGGCTTTTGCACTCTATTCTTCTTAGTAATATCTTGCCAGGAATTTCTTTCTCGATGAGCCATTTAGGGCGATTTTTTGGCGTTTTTATCCTGACAATCTCATCTCCATCATCCAGTTTTCCGACAAGTTCATAATTCCTTTCTCTTTTAGCCGGTACAACTATTTCAATACCCAAACGCTTATACTTGGAGATGATCTCAAAGAAGTTATACAAATCATCAGGCAGCAACAATGACTTTGGTGGTAATTCATAAAGCATTTCATATTACAAAGACAACTCGCTTACATGCCTGTTTGAGACCTTATAACTATACAGTTGAACTGTTCCCCTTTCTATAATTACTTCCAATAATCCTTATGGATAAACATCACTACCTATTCCATTATGTTTAACCTCATGTTTTTCTCTTATGTTTTTAGAATCTTGCATTTGTTCATATGTGCCATCCCCTGAAAATACACGATAACTATTCCAGTGAGTAGCACAGTTCTCTGCTTACTCTATTCGACTGGCTTTAAACAATTCATTCGCTAATTCCATTGGGACTCGTTCACGTGCGTTGCTTTATGCTGCTGTGTTTAATGAAATATCTTTCCCTAAACTTTTGGGTAATTGCAAAGCATATGTTTTGGGTCTCCCTGCTTTTTTATTATACGACTTGCTGTCTTCTTCCTTCTGAGCCAGAACGGCTTGTTCTATCCTCTCAAAGGTTTGAATCATAAACTTATGATGTATCATATAATACATGTCAACTGATTTTTTTAAGATCTTATGCTATTGGACCAAAGTTAAAACCATTGCCAGTAATGTATTATTAACTATAAAAATCCTGTCCCTTGTTTTTACATCTTCATTCTTGATATTGAATATCGAAGAAGGAAATTCATTTTCTAACATTCCTAGGATGTTTACCATCTTGCGGTCCTGTATCTTAATGCTCATCGCAAGTAATCTGTTTCGTTTCATCTCTTGTGATATTGTTTAACCAAAAAGATAATAACAAATATGCCAGGTTCACCATTATACCTCGTTTCAGAGAGGGGCAAAGTGTATGATTTTCAAGTTTATTATATTAAAAATAATCTCTCCTGGCACTTTATTCCCTGTCATGCTGAGCATAGCGAAAGTTTCAGGGGTGACATAGAGTGTGAAATTAGTATGAAATAAAATCTAAACATTCTTTAACTAACGAAAAATTTCTGACTTCCTGATGAAGAAATAAACTTCAATAAATGCTTCCGTCTTCTGTATCGTGACTTCAGGCCAAATTAATTATTGAAGCAGAACCTATTTTAGAAATTTTGCAAAAATAACCTCCAAAAAAGTATGACCTTTTTGCGATTTTCGGATAAAGTATACAAACCAACCAATTTCAACCTCAGATCTTAAGCCATTGGCATAGGGCCAGACATACATCCTATCATGAAAAGTATTATTCTGTTTATTTTATCTGGTCTATGTATTTTTAGTTTTGCTGCTGTTAAGGCGCAGACTAAAACATATCAAACGCATAAACTCACTCAAAAATCCCCTGTAATTGATGGTAAATATGAAGAAGCTGCCTGGGATGCAGTTGAGTGGTCGGGCAATTTTATACAGCGCGAACCAAACGACGGGGCAAAACCATCACAAAATACTATTTTTAAGATTTTATTCGACGATAACAATCTCTACATTGTAATTCGTGCCTTGGATTCGGTTGCCGGTGAAATTGTCAGCAGGTTGTCGCGTCGTGATAAAGAGGACGGCGACTGGCTGGCAATTTCTATCGACAGTTATGCCGATAAACAGACAGCCTTCAATTTTGGTGTTACTTCTGCAGGCGTGAAATTCGACTTTATGTTTGTTAACGATAACCGGAATGATGCCAGTTGGGATGCAGTGTATTATACTGCAACGAGTATTGACGCTATGGGATGGACAGCCGAAATGCGTATCCCACTGTCGCAGTTGCGCTTTGCAAAAATGGACAAACACATCTGGGGGCTTAATGTGTGGAGGAATATTTACCGCAAGCAGGAGCTTTCGTTGTGGCAACCCATTCCTGTAACAGCTCCCGGCCTGGTTAGCTTGTATGGCCAATTGCAAGGCCTCGATGGCATAAAACCACGCCGCGACATTGAGTTACTTCCCTATGCTTATGCCAAAGCTACCTACGACAAAAAAGAAGAAGGCAATCCTTTTAAATCGGGACAAAAGTACAGCGGAACAGCCGGGATTGATGGCAAGATAGCTGTTACAAACGACCTTACTCTCAATTTTACCATCAACCCTGATTTCGGGCAGGTGGAGGCTGATCCGGCTGTTGTAAACCTTACAGCTTTCGAAACGTTTTATCCTGAGAAACGGCCGTTTTTTGTCGAAGGCAGGAATATTTTTAATTTTAAGCTCACTGGTGTCGACAGCGAGAATAATATGAACATGCCGTTTTATTCGCGCCGTATCGGGCGGGCGCCTCAGTATAAAATCAAAACCGATTCAGGAATTTATGTTTCAGCACCTGAGCAGACCAGAATACTGGGTTCCTTCAAATTGTCAGGCAAGACGAAGAAAGGGCTATCAATCGGGATTGTCGAATCACTTACCCGTTATGAAAAAGCTACCATCGATTCTGCCGGCATACGTCAAAAGGAAGGCATCGAGCCGCTTACCAATTACCTGATCGCCAGGGTTTCGCAGGATTTTAACAAAGGAACCACAACCATTGGTGGTATTTTTACAGCAACAAACCGGTCCATCACTGAGTCGCAACTTGAATTCCTTCCGGATGCAGCTTATACAGGAGGTCTTAATGCCATTCATTTCTGGAAAAACAAAACCTACTATCTTTCAGGGCGAGCTGTATTTTCGTCGTTACACGGCAGTGAACAGGCCATCATGAATTCGCAACGATCGGTCGTAAGGTATTACCAGCGCCCTGACAATTTTCATGTTACCTATGATCCGACACGCACCAGTTTAAGCGGCTACGGCGGTACTGCTGAATTTGGCAAAGCCGGTACAGGCAACTGGCAATATCTCACTTACCTCACTCTCCGTTCGCCCGGACTCGATTTTAATGATGCCGGTTATCTTAAGCAGGCTGACGAAATACAACATCTGTTCTGGTTGCGTTATCGTAAATTTAAGTCTTTCAGTATTTTTAGATGGGCATCGGCTAACTTCACTGAATATATTACCTGGGATTTTGGCGGGGAAAACACCAATAAAGGAATTGACCTGAATGTAAACGGACAGTTTACGAATTTTTACACCACGGGCGTTGGATTCAATTATGCCGGCACTACACTGGCCCGTGGCGAACTCTGGGGAGGTCCGGCCCTGCTTCTGCCTCCTGTTACAAATTTCAGTGCTTACGCCCAAACCGACAGCCGGAAGAAAATTGTATTCAGGTTTACTGCTTCACAATACTTTGGCCAGGATGCCTATTACAACAACCATAAGTATGCTCTCGAAATAACCTATAAGCCTGTAAATTCATTGTATTTTTCGCTTATACCTCAATACACAACAGGTTTCAACCAGATACAGTATGTGGATGTTGCATCTTTTAACAACGAGCCGCGGTATATTATGGGCAGCCTTGATAAAAAGGTTTACGACCTCTCCGTGAGGATTAACCTGAGCATTACTCCTGAGCTTTCGTTGCAATACTATGCCCAGCCCTATATTTTTACCGGTCAATTCAGCGATTATAAACGGATTACTGATGCGAAAGCTGATGTTTTCACCGACAGGTATCACCAGTTCAGCAGTTACGAGATATCATTTTATGAACCCTGGAATGCCTATATGATTGATGAGGATCATGATGGTGCAGATGATTATGGATTTTATAAGCCCGATTTCCATTACCTTCAGTTCCGGTCGAATATGGTTTTGCGATGGGAGTATAAAACCGGCTCGTCGCTTTACCTGGTGTGGTCGCAGGGCCGAACCGATGTTGCTGCAAACGGCGAAAATGAATTTGGTCAATATGCCAGGGAACTATGGGATTTACATCCGCGCAATGACTTTATGCTGAAAATATCGTATCTGGTTGTTTTTTAAACAAAATCATATACTCTTTTACCGATTTCCCCCTTTGCGTATCCAACCGTGTATATTCTGACATATTTAAGTATTTAATAATATTTTTTGACCGATCATTTCTGGCAGCTCAGCGGATATTTGAGAAGGTTCGCATATTACACAGGCGAACTGCGTTTCCTTGTGCTATAAAATGATTTAATTCAATCTAATTTTGTAACATAATTACCAGTTAACCGTCATATTTGAAATTACAACTTCAAAACTGAGTTCACTTTTATGTTAATAAAACTTACTTTTCTGTTAATCATATTTTTACCAATTTTTTCATTAGCTCAGAACAAATCCTACACCACTCAAAAGCTTATTTCACCGCCGCCGGCTATTGATGGTAAATTTAATGATGAATGCTGGAAACAGATTGCCTGGGGAGGCGATTTCGTGCAGCACGAACCGTATGAAGATTCGCTCCCAAGCCAACGTACAACGTTTGCCATACTTTACGACGACAACAACCTTTATGTTGCCATAAAAGCATACGACACTGAACCGGATAAAATAAACAAACGCCTCTCCCGTCGTGATGAGGATGATGGCGATTGGGTAGGAATTGTGATTGACAGTTACGAAGATAAACTTACCGGGTTTTCTTTCAGCGTTACTGCAGCTGGTTCAAAAATGGATGCTATTTTTACCAACGACAATAACGACGACGATAGCTGGGATCCTATCTGGTATGTGAAAACCAGCACCGGTGCTGAAGGCTGGAATGCCGAAATGCGTATTCCGCTATCGCAGCTCAGATTTACGAAGAAAAATAATTACCAATGGGGTCTGGAATTAGCGCGCTTTGTATTCCGAAAAAGTGAACTTTCGCTATGGAAACCATTACACAAAAGTTCAAATAAAGTTGTGAGTGATTTTGGCACTCTCGACGGCATAAATTCTATTTCACCCAAAAAAGACGTAGAGCTATTCCCCTTTGCTTTGGCAAAGTTAACTAAATCCGAAAAAGAGGAAGGTAATCCTTATGCAACCGGGAAAGGGACATCATTTTCAGCCGGACTCGATGGGAAAATAGCTATCACCAACGATCTTACATTGAATATGACTGTAAATCCTGATTTTGGTCAGGTGGAAGCTGACCCGTCGCAAGTTAATCTGTCGGCTTTCGAATCCTTTTATCCGGAGAAAAGACCCTTCTTTATCGAAGGACGAAACATCTTTAATTTCAGGATGACTTCGGGTGATGGCGATGGTTCAAGAACAGGGATGTTTTATTCGCGCAGGATTGGCCGTTCGCCACATTTTTCGCCCGACCTTAATGATGGAGAATATGCAAAAACTCCGGATAATTCTCATATTCTCGGGGCTTTTAAACTTTCGGGCAAAACGCGTAAAGGCACATCAATAGGATTGCTCGAATCCTTTACCAAACGCGAAAATGCCGAAATTTTTAAGGAAGGAAGCCATAGTGAGTATCCTGTTGAACCCTTCACTAATTATATGGTTGCACGGGTGGAGCAGGATATCGACAAAGGGAATACTGTAGTTGGAGGAATATTAACTGCCACAAACAGGGATATTAACAGCGAAAATTTTATCACCCTTCCGGCTTCGGCTTATACGGGTGGTGTTAACATGACACACTACTGGAAAAACAAGGAATACTTTTTTTCTTTTCGGGGAATTCTCAGCAGCTTACATGGTTCAACCGAATCTATCACTGAATTACAGACGAGCTCAACTCATAATTACCAGAGGCCTGATGCTTCGCACTTAAAGGTGGACAGTTCGCTCAACAGCCTAAGCGGGCATGGAGGAACCCTGGAATTCGGAAAATTTGGCGGCGGACACCTCAGGATGCTTTCATGGATCACATGGTCTTCTCCAGGTCTTGATTTTAACGACCTTGGTTTTATGCAGGAAGCTGATAATATTCAGCAGGTTTTCTGGATGGGATATAACGAATGGCAGCCAAAGCATTTCTACAACCGGTATCAATTTGGTGGTAATTTTTACACAGTTTGGAATTTTGCCGGACAGAATGTAGCTAAAGGATATCAAATGAATGGCAACCTGCAGTTTAAAAATTATTATCGTGTTTTTACAGGGTTTAATCTGCAAGGCGAATCGTTGTCTTCGAGCGACCTGAGGGGTGGCCCCATGCTTAAATTGCCGGGTAGTTTTAATTACAGAATTGGTGGAAGCACTGACGAAAGAAAAAAAATTAATATGGAGCTTTTCCTTATGAAACGCTGGAGCCAATACGACAATTCAAATATGTCGCTGGTTGAAGCTTCCCTCACGTATAAACCCATTAACACAGTTTCTATCTCGCTTTCACCCGAATACTCCGTTTCGCGGGATAATCTCCAATATGTTACCACAATCGAAGGAAAAAAGCCCGATAATTATATTATGGCCCGACTTCAAAGTGAGCAATTCTCGCTTTCGGCACGGATTAATGTTGGATTATCGCCTGATATGTCGCTACAATACTATGGGCAGCCTTTCTTCTTTTCGGGCCATTACACCCATTTCAAGACTATAACCAACTCGGCGGCTCCTGATTATAACGACAGATTTCATGAATATACCACTAACGAGCTAAAATACGACAGCGAGTCAAATGTGTACTCAGTTGATACGGATGGCAACGGAACTGATTTTAGTTTTGATAATCCCAATTTCCATTTCCTTCAATACCGTTCGAACCTGGTCTTCAGATGGGAATATAAACCTGGTTCAACATTTTTCCTGGTCTGGTCGAAGGGTAAAACTTCCGACGGATCGGTTGCAAATTTTAATTTCAGCGATTATTCAAAGGAATTGCATCACGCTTATCCACAAAATGATTTCCTGATTAAAATATCGTATGCGCTGATATTTTAAGGGGTTTGAAGGGTTTGAAGAGTTTCATGTTTCAGTGTTTCAGAGTTACAGTAACCAGGACCCTGAGCGAAGCCGAAGGGCAGGGTTTGAGGATTAACTGTTTAACCATTGTATGACAACTGTTTGACAATCGTATGACCAAAGTATAACCAAAGTATGACCCCCGTATGACCTTTTTCCCATTTTCTATTTTCTATTTTCCTCTCTCTTTGATAAGTCTGAAAAACAAATATCCATAAACTATAATACATTCATATACTGATACTTATAATTTGTGCTATTCCTGAAAATTGTTGATAAATTCTTGTCTTCCGGAGATCAGTTTTACTGTTTATATCGAATATAATTCATACCTTTGCATTGCATTATTGAATGAATTGCAACAAATTGATTATGAGCGAATTAGAAAATAATATGAATGCCAGCGGAGTTGGCAACGGAAACGGAAATGGCACATATACTGCCGACAATATACAGGTACTCGAAGGACTCGAAGCGGTGCGTAAACGTCCCGCCATGTACATCGGCGATATAAGCGTAAAAGGACTTCATCACCTCGTTTACGAAGTAGTTGATAATTCCATCGATGAAGCAATGGCCGGTTATTGTAACCAGATTATTGTAACTGTGCTTCCCGACAATTCCATAAGGGTGACCGACAATGGTCGTGGTATCCCTACCGATTATCACGAAAAAGAAAAGAAATCGGCACTTGAGGTTGTAATGACAGTGCTGCACGCCGGCGGAAAGTTCGACAAAGGCTCCTATAAAGTTTCCGGTGGTCTTCACGGTGTCGGCGTATCCTGCGTAAATGCGCTCTCTATTATGCTCAAAGTTACCGTTCACCGCGATGGTAAAATATTCGAGCAGGAATACTCACAGGGTAAACCATTATATGCTGTACGCGAAGCAGGCGTAAGTGATTATACCGGAACAACCGTACATTTCAAGCCGGATAATACTATTTTCATCACCGAAGTGTATGATATTAGTATACTTTCAGCCCGTTTACGCGAGCTTTCATTTCTGAATAAAGGCATTGAGCTTACTCTTATCGATGAACGCGAAAAAGATGATGATGGCAATTTTGTAAAAGAAGTATTTCATTCAAGCAGGGGTTTAGTCGATTTTATTGAATACCTCGATGCGACACGCGAAAAACTCATCCCTGAGCCTATTTACATGGAAGGGGAGAAGAATGATGTGCCGGTTGAACTTGCCATGATGTATAACACATCATTTACCGAAAATATACATTCCTACGTCAATAACATCAATACCCACGAAGGCGGTACACACCTTGCCGGTTTCAGGCGTGCGCTTACCCGTACGCTGAAATCCTATGCCGAAAAATCGGGGATGCTCGATAAAATAAAGTTCGATATTGCCGGTGATGACTTCCGCGAAGGACTTACTGCCGTTATTTCGTGCAAGGTAATGGAGCCACAGTTCGAAGGGCAGACCAAAACCAAACTTGGAAATAACGAGGTTATGGGCGCCGTCGATCAGCTTGTTGCCGAAATGCTGAATTATTACCTCGAAGAGCATCCGCGCGAAGCTCGTATGATCGTAAACAAGGTTATACTTGCCGCCACTGCCCGCCATGCCGCCCGCAAGGCCCGTGAATTGGTACAACGTAAAAATGTTCTTTCAGGATCAGGATTACCGGGCAAACTGGCCGACTGCTCCGAAAGCGATCCTTCACTTTGCGAAATCTACCTGGTGGAGGGGGATTCTGCAGGTGGAACAGCCAAACAGGGCCGCGACCGGAAGTTCCAGGCCATTCTGCCGCTGAGGGGTAAAATCCTGAATGTGGAAAAAGCCATGCCTCACCGTATTTTCGACAGCGAGGAAATCAAGAATATGTTCACGGCAATCGGGGTTTCAATAGGTACCGAGGAAGATTCAAAAGCGCTGAACCTAGCAAAAATCCGTTACCACAAGATCATTATTATGACCGATGCCGATGTGGACGGAAGTCACATTGCCACTCTTATACTTACTTTCTTCTTCCGCTACATGAAAGAGATGATCGAGTGCGGGTATATTTACATTGCAACACCTCCTTTGTACCTGCTTAAAAAAGGGAATACAGAGAAATATTGCTGGAACGAAGACGAACGTGTGAAGTTGATGTCGGAATGGTCGAAGGACGGATCAGAAAAAGGTATACATATTCAGCGGTACAAAGGCTTGGGCGAAATGAATGCCGAACAGCTTTGGTCCACAACCATGAATCCTCAGTACCGTACCCTGCGCCAGGTAACCATCGAAAACGGATCGGAAGCCGACCGCGTTTTCAGTATGCTGATGGGCGATGAAGTGCCGCCACGCCGCGAGTTTATTGAGAAAAATGCGAAATACGCCAATATAGATATTTAGCCAAACAGGTTAGAGATAACCTCTGATTTACATCATCAAAAAGCCGGGACTTGATTGCTCCGGCTTTTTTTGTGTGCCCTGGTTTTTTAACTAATTCGTTCAGGAGGTTTAACATTTACTTTAATTTTCCAGCTCTATGCTTTAGAATCAACGCATTTTTGAACATATCTTAATAGTCATATGTTATTCACGTTCAAATACACACCACGAATATAATTGCTGGTAAAAGTGAAACCCGTTTTAACCTGGAAAATTGAAATTCACAGATTGAAATTTTTTAGCCTTCCGGAAATACTCAAAAAGCAAGTTAACTGGTTATTTGGCAAGAGTAAACAAATTAGCCGGCAATAGGATTTTTTTTTAATTTCAAGTAAAAATATAGCGGTGTTAGCAGAAATCATTGGCATCAGTTTGTATAAAATAACAAGGATTCTATGAGCAGCTCAACGAAAAAAGATTCAGACGACCCATTGGATATTAAATCGACACCGCAACATCGTATCCCGGTTTCTGGCTATGCAGTGATTTCTTCTGTTGGCTTTGTTCTCTCAATTGCACTTGTTTATTACTACCTGCAGTTTATACAGGGTAAAGTTTCGGACGAAGTTGATCAGCGCATTTTTTACCTTATACTTATCCTTTTCGGGATTTCGGCCAGCGCTCTTGTATTTGGTGTAATGAACACTTATGCAGTCCTGACCGGTAAAAAACAAAATGTCCAGCTCAAAATGGCTGGCCCGGGAGTTGGGGTCGTACTGATTGTTTTAGGTGGCTTTTTCCTTCCTCACACTTCTTCCGAAAAGAATGTAACTATCAGGGTATTCGACTGGAAAAAGAACCCTGTTACCCAGGGAGATGTAAAAATATACCTGAACGAGTACATCCGAACCCAGTCAATCGATAAAATGGGCCAGGCTTTGTTCAGCGGCATACCTTCCGACAGGATCAAAAGCAAAATGAAAATTGAAGTTTCAAGCCCTGGATATACCACTAAAAGTTACGATACCCTGCTTACAAGTTCAAAACCACTTGAACTGACTTTACCGCTTACTACTGTTGTATATATAACAGGCAGAGTAAAAACAGCTGACGAAATGCCTGTCCGGGGCGTGGAAATAAATGTCGATGGCACCAGGTACTTTTCGAAATCCATTACCGATGGCTCATACAATCTCCGTTTGGAAGAATATACACTCGGCGATGAGATTTCCATTACCACTTCGCATAAGGACTTTGAAGACAAAACCATTTCGCTGATCATCAATTCGCCGGAAATGAAAAACCAGGACATCTTTTTAAACCCGATTTCTCATAAATAATTTTGGTCATGAAAAACACTGTTTTGTGCTGTTTATTGCTTATAGCCCAGTATTACCAGGCTAAGAGTCAGTCGCTGATAATAAAAGGGAAAGTGAAATGCCTGAACCAGTCTCAGAATTCAACAAAAGGGGCTGAGAACATTGTCATTGTCCCCACTTTTATGCCATCTAAGGCTACTATAACGGCTTCAGAGCCATCAGGTTATTTTGAATTCAACACGGGGGTTCCGATATCGAAATTACAGGATAAACAGGTTACGATTTATGCAATTTCCCGCTGTGCCAATTGCCAGGAAGTGGCTAAAAGAGTATTCATTTCTGAGGACCAGGACAGGCAGAACCGGAATGACTCAAAAAAGTATGTTACTGTCAAAGAGTGGATGCTGAATGCCAATTGTCAGAAAGCGGAACTGAAACCATTTGCAGCCGACAGTGTATTGCGTATAATTGCCAGACAACCCGATCAAAACCTGGATAATGTATCGGCCGCCACCTCTCTGGTTGGTGCACCGGCATTATTGAACCTGATTACCTCAATTACTCCTGTCGCAGGTATACTTGCCAATGCCGGCTCGTTCATGGTGCAATCCCTCTCTCCCGGCAAAATAAATTACGGCAATTTTTTGTTGGCTTCTCCTCTAATGCATTCAGCCAATACAGGTTTTAATTTTGCTCCTTCACGCGATATTTCAGAGGCCATGTTCTGGAATCCATCGGCTATTGCTCAAAGTAGAAAACCGAATAATATAAGTTTACTCACCAATATAAAGAATACGGTTAAGTTGGGAGGATTCTACCGGATAAATGAAAAAATTACTCTTGCCGCCGGGGGGATTTATGCTTTCCAGGACGAAAGAAGAAAATCATCATTTGTAAGTGAGACAAACTATGACCCGAATAATCCTTTGGAAGTAGATTCTACTAAAATGAAACTTCATGAATATGCTTTATTTGTAAGCCCGGTGTATAAAGTGAATGACAGGCTGAGTACAAGCCTTACCCTGAAATCGATTTGGCAGAATTTTAATATTCCTGATAAATTATTTATCGATCCCGAAAATCATTTTATTGGAGCATTCACCGACAGCATCATCAAAAAACAACATGTTGATATTGATCTTTCGATGAGCTATAAGCTTACAAATGCTTTGCAGATTGGAGCAAACCTCATGAATCTGGCAGGAACTGAATTGTATGCCGATGCATTTGTACCCGGTCAGACAGTTATTCCGGTCCAAAATCAGCGTTCACTTGGCCTGGGTTTAGTTTATAAATGGCAGCGCTTCAATTTTGGAACGGATATGCTTTTCACGGCTGATGGCCTGTATGATGCCTCTTTAGGCGCTAACTATGTGCCTTTCAATAACGCATTGATTTCGGCAGGATTCGCCATAAAACAACTGAGTTACTCCTTCACATTCCGGATGAAATATTTCAGGATCGCTTATATTAATGATAATGGTTGGATGATAAACGAACGAAAATCGGGGAAAGCACAAATACTCAATGGCCAGCTTTTCGGGGGATTCATTTTTGATCTGAACTGAAAGTGATTTTATTATGATTCATTATGAAAACAAATCATTTGATTCATTATAAATTTCACCTATTCCAAATTCAAACTATTCAAACTCCTGTTGTTGAAAAATGACACGTTTGTGCTATTGCGCAAGGCTAAATCGAGTCGTATTTTTGTTATGGCATAAGCTCCTTGCATAGTAATTATCGCTAAACGATTTATAATCATTAATAATTCGGACAATGTAACTACTGTTTCGTCTTTCAGCCTAGCAATTTTATGCTGAAACGACAGAAAGCTTTTTGCCCTCTTGCCACCTGATAATCAGGTTAATGTTTTTTGCATTCAATTATTTATAAAACCAGGATTCTATTATGTAAAAACACTCTAATTTCTTTAATATACCAGAAATTGTAATGTTTGCAGATCATCATTGAACAAAATATAATGACAGTGGAGAATGCCGAAAATCCAATCAAAGAGTAGGCGAAAAAAAACAAAAGCCATGAAATATATATTTAAAGGAAACCTGAGAGGGTTCTATTGCGGAGATTGTTTTGATTATCTCTACAAAGCCAATGTGCGAATATATGCAGTTGATAGGAATTCAGACATAAGCGGACAGCTTGTTGCCCGGGAAAAGGAAACCTTTCATGAACGTAGTGCTGACGAATTAAAGTCGCTTGAAAAACGACTGATTGCTGAAACAGTTACCGACGAAGCAGGTAATTTTACTATAGAATTTTCAGAAAAAAACTACAACGGAGGAGCTTTTGAAATCGACTTCAGATGTGGCAATGTACCTATCCTTTTCCATCCGAAAAATCCCCCTAAACCGCACGATCCGGTTCAGGTTCATGTTACAATCCTTCAGCCGCTGTGGAGGGAAATGCCTTCTCAGGGGCAAATACTTACAGCATATTGGGAATACGCAATTTCAGCAAAATTCTGGTGCTGGTTATTAAAAATATTCAGGGTTTATGTTGTCTGCGGTCATGTTGAGGTTTGCAAAAAACAGGTGCCGGTCAGCAACGTTAAAGTGAAGGCTTATGATGTTGACATTATCCAGGATGATTACCTTGGCGAAGGTATGACAGATGTTAACGGGAATTTCAAGATTTACTTTACAGAAGCCGATTTCAGCAAGACTCTTTTCAATTGGCTCAACCTCGAATGGCCCGCCGGACCCGATCTGTATTTCAGCGTTGAGAACAGTAGCGGCGTAATTCTCCTTAAGGAACCCCGATCGAAAGGACATTCATCCGGAAGAGAAAATGCCTCCAACTGCACTTGTGTTACTTTATGCGTTGATGTAACCGACAGGCCTCCGCAACCCGTGCCTATTCCCGCCTTCCTGCGTATTGGCGGAATTGATTATGAAACGCAGATACAAAGCCATGTAGGGCAAACGGGTCTGACTAATAGTAATTATGCATTTTTCAGTTCGTTAAGGCTCAACGGGATTTTAGCCCAAACATTTGGTCCGACTGCTTTGGAATATTGTTTCGAATATACAGGTAGCTACGATGGAACAGGGAATCCTATAGGCTGGACCAGGGTTTTGTCAAACCTAATCGATCAGACCAATATTGGTTATGTTGAAAAAGCTACTCTGATGCCTGTGGATATATCACATCCGAATCCTTGGTATCACTATGATTATACGAATTGCATCGTCAGCAGTGTGCCAGTACCTGGATCGATACAAGTGCCCATTGATGTGGATGGATGGATATTGGTGCCGCAGCAGAATGACAATCCGCTCAATGCCGCCGGTGCCGGCATGTTTGTTGCCAACGGGAATCAAATCTATCTGAATTCCGCAAAACTGGCTGCTTTCCCTGCCATTAACCTGGCCGGATTAATTGCCGGAAATTCGTCAACCTCCACTGGAAAAGCATTAGGAAGTGATAAGGTATTTGCCGTACGAATGCTGGTTCGTCAACAAGGGGATAATACTACCATAGCCGAAGCTGGAAGGTGTACACGGATGGCTGTTAACAATACATTCTATGCTGGAATGAGCCATCATCCCGAATGGGGACCCTGGGGCGGAGGAAATGAATATGGAGTTTGTATGCTCGATATTTTACAGTTGCAAATGGCCGGATGCGCCAAAATTACTACGCAGGCAGATGTATTATTCACTTGTGCCCATCCGAACCTTGGATATATAAGCGCTTCTATAACAGGGCCAACGGGGACAATAGCTCTGCCAATGCCTGTAGTAACACCTGACACATTTGGAACTGTAACTCACCTTTTTGCAGCTA
>Ga0136636_10000810_pt1 | contig 17181 bp, 12 predicted proteins | sample AntDrymUQ8522106_2_FD_104653 | JGI IMG/M metagenome (GOLD analysis project Ga0136636, IMG submission 104653) | Polar desert sand microbial communities from Dry Valleys, Antarctica - metaG UQ852 (21.06) | ecosystem: Environmental > Terrestrial > Soil > Desert | place: Antarctica: Dry Valley... | reverse complement strand
TCGTTGGGTAACTGTTTGAATTTGCGCCATAAGTTGATGGTATTATATTCCTCCATATGTCGTAAGAAGGGCGCTTTGTATTTTCTTTCGAACTCGGCGAGCAGATAAGATTTTTGACCTGTTTGATGATCCTTGCCTGCCGCTTGCCAATATAAATGTTCAAGTGCATGCTCATATGAGGTTTCTCTGTCAATTGTGGCGCGGAAACGGTAATCGATTAGGTTGATCAGATCGGTAGATGCAAATTCTATGAGGCGATATTGTGCGCTTTGGAATCCGCTCGCTGGTGTCAGTGTATTTCTAAATTTCATGTACTGCGCTACTTCCATGCCGTCGCCCATGATATCAAATGAGGTCGTGAGCATATCGAAGTAGCGGCTGATGCGCATGAGCCTTTCAGTAAAGAAATCAGTTTCGGGTTTTTCACAGTGCGTTACCTGATTGATTTCCCATAAAATCATCTTGAATAAAAGCTCATTAACCTGGTGGTACATTATAAACACCATTTCATCGGGTAAGGTTGTTCTTTGTATCTGAAGATTCAGCAATGCATCGGTCTGAATATAATCCCAGTAAGTGATGGGTTTAGACCAAACGAGTCCTTCGAGGTGCGTGTCGGTTTTTTGATTTATGGCGTGGAACTTTTTGTCTAATTCCAGAAGAATTTCTTTTGTGTTATCGGTAATTTCCATTATGGTTTTGCTTTTACTCTGAAAGAATATTTCAATCCTTTAAATCCGTCGAGATCTGCTTTTATTGAGCCGACGGCAAGGCTTGCTTTAATGCGGATTGGAAGTTTATTGTCGTCGTCTGAAATCCAGACTGTCACACTTTCCTGTTCTTTGAAGACCCGGCCCGATTGTACATAGGGTCTGAAAATCATTGTTGCTACCTTTCCAAATTTGGTATCAATATCTTCATTACCGAGATATTTCAATTTAAATTTTGTCGTTTCGTTATCAAAAAACATATCTATTGATATCGATTCTCCTGGTTTAAGTTTGTCAATTGTTGGGTAATTTCTCAGGTAATAGAATGTAGATAAAATATCCTGAGTATTTTCGGGGAATGAAAAAGTCTGCTCGGTTTTACCTTTATAGTCTTTGACTAGTATCTTCCGATTGGAATGATTGAAGAACCCTTCTTGGTTTTTAGTGTAACCGCCTTCATCAATTTTCCTGACAAATTGATAAGGATTACCGGTCTCTTTGTCAAAATAGCTTTCGTATTTGTCATCTACTTTAAAAAAGAACCTCGACATTCCGGTAGTATATCCTTTTCCTATCGCGTGGTAAACTTTTTTGTTGTTCCTAACTGCTTCCTGCACTTCCAGTGTGGCGTAACCTGCATTGATCAAACCATAATGTATCCGAAACTTGAACCACTCGCCAGTATCAAAAGCCCTTTCTTTTTGTGAACTAAAGCCCAGATTCGCAACAACGAGTATAAGTAGAATTATTTTTTTCATATTTTTTTTGTGAATTGCACCCGGAATTACAATATCTGTTCCAAAGGTACCAAAACAAAAAAACTCAGTCAAATTAATGACTGAGTTTTTATGCTATTAACCAACCAAAAAAATATAAATTATGAAAAATTTACATTAAAAATATCGGGAAACCACTCCTCCTATTTTTATTGGTACAAAGATAAAGGTATTTTCAACGTATTTTAAGTCAAATTTTGACTTTAACAGATTTTTCTCAGAAACGCAAACACTACATCGTTGTATTTTACGGATCCACTAATAAATAAGAGTTTTTATTACAAAGTTCCTCTTTTTTCTTGTTCTCGTTCTATTGATTCGAAAAGTGCTTTGAAATTCCCGGCTCCAAACCCTTTTGCACCCATTCTCTGAATAATCTCAAAGAACAGCGTAGGTCTGTCCTCAACTGGCTTTGTGAAAATTTGAAGCAAATAACCGTCTTCATCGGCATCCACCATAATCGCGAGTTTTTCAATAGCGTTCAAGTCTTCATGCATCATTTTCATATGCTCGCCCAAACGAGCAGGTATGGCCTCATAGTAAGATCGTGGCGGGGCCGATAAGAATTCGATACCCCTCGCACGTAATTCGGTAACGGTTTTAATGATATCGTCAGTAGCGATGGCAATATGTTGCACGCCTGCACCTTCGTAAAAGTCAAGGTATTCCTCGATTTGTGACCGCTTGTTGCCTTTAGCTGGTTCATTGATTGGAAATTTGATCCTGCCATTCCCATTGCTCATCACTTTGCTCATTAATGCGGAATATTCGGTGTGGATCTGTTTGTCATCGAATGAAAGAAAGTTGACAAATCCCATAACTTCCTCATACCATTTTACCCATACATTCATCTGGTTCCAGCCCACATTACCAACCATGTGATCAATATATTTCAAACCTACCGATGTTGGATTGTAATCCGACTTCCATTCGGCATAACCCGGTAAAAAAGTCCCATTGTAATTTTTGCGTTCGACGAACACATGTACCGTCTCGCCGTAAGTAAAAATTCCAGCACGAACAACTTCTCCGAATTCATCCTTTTCAACTGTCGGTTCCATAAAAACCGTTGCACCACGCTTGGTTGTTTCTTCGAATGCTTTTCGTGCATCTTCTACCCAAAGTGCCACAATCTTGACGCCGTCTCCATGTTTTTTGACATGCTCTCCGATGACCGAATCGCTATTTAGAGCCGTGGTAAGCACCAACCTAATCTTGTCTTGTTTCAATACGTAGGATGCTCTATCACGAACCCCAGTCTCCAATCCCGCGTAGGCCAAAGATTGAAATCCAAATGCCGTTTTGTAGAAGTGCGCGGCCTGCTTGGCATTGCCAACGTAAAATTCCACATAATCAGTACCCATTAATGGCAGGAAATCCTGCGCGCCTTCGAATATTTTCTCGAGTCCGTATTCTACGGATTTTATTTCTTTTGACATGTATTTATTTTTTAATCTGATTGTATCGAAAAATGTGCTAGGTGAGTTCAAATTCCTAACCTCAACTATTTCACCGATTTATACCCTCATAGAAGTTCAGTGAACGTTGGTTGCAGCGGAAATCCTTTTATGCATTTCTCCCCGAATAAAATTTTTCAGCGAAAAGTGGGAAATAGCTCTGGAGGAAAATTATTCCAACCATGACTTATAATACTTTCCGTCGTCGATGCGCATTGCGTCTTCGGTAACCATGAGCGGGTGAAAAGTGTCTACCATTACTGCCAATTCTTCTGTTTGAGTATGGCCAATACTGCGTTCCATAGCGCCCGGCGCAGGTCCATGCGGAATTCCCTTAGGATGTAACGTGATATGTCCTTGTTCGATATTGTTGCGACTCATGAAATCGCCATCGACATAATACAAAACTTCATCGGAATCTATATTGCTGTGATTGTAAGGTGCCGGAATTGCCATTGGATGATAATCATAAAGCCGCGGGCAGAATGAGCAAACAACAAAAGTTGCTGTCTCAAATGTTTGATGTACCGGTGGCGGCTGGTGCACGCGTCCTGTAATTGGTTCAAAGTTATGGATACTAAATGCGTACGGGAAATTGTAGCCGTCCCAACCTACGACATCAAAAGGGTGTGTTGCATATACCATTTCGTGAATCATTCCTTCCTTTTTGATTTTGATCAAAAAGTCGCCCTTTGCATCATGAGTTTCTATTTCTGTGGGCAATTTAAAATCGCGTTCACAGAATGGCGAATGTTCCAAATGCTGACCAGAATCGTTTTTATAGCGTTTAGGTGTATAAAACGGCGAAAAGGATTCTACATAAAACAATCGGTTTTCGGGGCTTTCGAATTCAATCTGATATATCATACCGCGTGGAATGATAAGGTAATCTCCGTACTCAAAATTGATGTTGCCCATCATCGTGCGTAGTTTTCCATTGCCTTTATGGATGAAAATCATTTCATCTGCGTCGGCATTTTTATAGAAATAATTGGTCAGCGAATTTTGCGGTGCTGCGAGTCCGATAATGCAGTCTCTATTGACAAGCATCGCTTTACGGCTATCGAGGAAATCTTCTTCGGGTTGCAGTTCAAAACCTTTTAGCAACAGTGATTTGATGTTTTTACCAATGGCAATCTTGGGCTCAACGGAATATGACCTCAAAATTTCCTTGACTTGTGTGGGGCGGTGCACATGGTAAAGTAAAGATGAATGACCATGAAACCCCTCAGTTCCAAACAGTTGTTCGTAGTATAAGCCTCCGGTTGGCTTCTCAAACTGGGTGTGCCTTTTTTGTGGAAAATTTCCTAATTTATGATATAGTGGCATATGTTTTTTAATTAAAAATTAATAATGGATAATTAACAACTAAAAAACAGTCATTCAGGATTTCTCTTGATTAGAAATTTTAAATGGGTCAGCAAATCTTTCCAGCGTGAAATCATAATAACAAATATCGGAAAAAAATCATTTTTGGATGGTGGAATTCAGAAATATTTAAAAACAAAGGCATTAAAGTGGAGTAACCCACTTTAATGCCTTTTGTTTTTCGAGTGCTTTAAATTATCTCCCCTTTTTGTAACTGTAAGCATATATCATTGCGTGAAGTGCTGCAAATGCCAATGAAAAATAGTATAAGAAATGGTCGTCGATTGACGTATCCTGATGGTGAATAATGGCTACAATCACCAAAGTTATTACCATCCCAAAGCCAGATGCTGCCACAGTTTTATAATTCCCAAGACTAAATTTCCCTTGATTTTGGATGCTGTTCTTCATTCCGTAAAACAAATAAAGATCAAAACCTATCATCATCCATACGATCAAACGAATCCAAGTATCCAATGGTAAGAAGACCATCATAAACAAACACACAGCCACTCCTAAAATCGGAACCAACGGAACCAGTGGCGTACGGAAAGCTCTAGGTGCATCAGGCATTTTTTTTCGCATAATCAAAACCCCTATACAAACTAGAATAAAAGCAAATAATGTTCCTATACTTGTCATTTCACCAACAACCCTAGCCGGCACAAATGCCGCAAAACAACTTACCAAAATCATAAACAACAAATTGTTTTTAGCGGGAGTTCTGAATTTTGAGTGTACTTCTGAAAAGACCTTTGGCATCAATCCGTCTTTACTCATCGAGAAGAAAACACGACTTTGCCCCATCAACATTACTAAAATTACCGACGCATATCCTCCCAATATAGCCAACAAAATAGCATTGTTCAACCATGGATATGCGGGAACAATTATCCCTGAAGCATCGGGGTGTCCCATCGACTCAACGGCGATAGCGACAGGCGCTATTCCGTCTTTACCCGCGAAAGCTTCATAATTTACTACGCCAGTCATCACGTGTGCAAAGAGTATGTAGAGCAATGTACAAATCGCTAAAGACAATAAAATTCCAATAGGCATATCGCGTTTCGGGTTCTTGGCTTCTTGTGCTGCAGTTGAAACAGCATCAAAACCAATGTATGCGAAAAATACAATCGCAGCAGCTCGTATAATTCCCGAAAAGCCAAACTCTCCAAAAGTTCCTTTATTTTCGGGGATATAAGGTGTGTAATTTTCAGGACGAATATATTGCCATCCGACACATATAAAAATCAACACCACAGAAACTTTTAATAAAACAATTATACCGTTTATAAAAGAGGACTCTTTGGTCCCGCGCATCAGGAGTAATGACATTAATACAACAATAAATACTGCCGGGATGTTTATGATGCCACCTTCAAAAGGAGATAGCATATAGGCATCATCTATATGAATGCCATAACTTTCAAGTAATTTACCCAAATATCTCGACCAACTTATTGAAACCGTCGCGGCACCAACGGCATATTCTAGTACCAAATCCCAACCTATTATCCAGGCAATAAATTCACCCATAGTTGCAAAAGAATAGGTATAGGCACTTCCTGCAACAGGAATCATCGATGAAAATTCCGCATAACACAATCCAGCAAAAATACATCCAAACGCTGCAACAAGAAAAGAAATGGTAATTGCAGGTCCCGCGTTGGTTGCGGCTGCAATACCGGTTATAGAAAAAAGTCCTGCGCCAATGATTGCTCCGATCCCCAACGCTACCAGTCCGGTGGCAGATAAAGTTTTTTTAAGTCCTTTCTCAGACTCGGTGGCTTCTTCTAATAACAAATGCAGGGGTTTTCTTTTCCAAATAGACATATCTTCCTATTTTTAATTGTTTGGTGATTTAACTTCGTTCTGTTCGGTCTCGTGTCAAATATATAGATTTTTAAATAACCTCAAGAAATAAAATCCGGATGCGAACAAAATTTAAAACCAAAATCCGACGCTAAACCAGGCAAATCCTTTATTGATTTCAGGCGACCAGGAATACTTAAATTCAATCGGCCCTACAATTGTTTCGAGTCCATATCCCATCGCATATCCGGAATATCTCACCTTTGAAAACCATTCCGTCGTTTCGAAAAGATTATCCTCAACATTGGCATAATTGGCAGAGACATTCAAATGATTCTTCTTGAAAATCTCGTAATCCAATGTCAGCGTAGTTTTAATATAACTGTCTCCCGAAAGGCTCAAAAAGTCATATCCATAAAAATGTCTGAAATTATTGACGGGCTGAAATCCATATCCGCCCAGAATAAAGTCGAACAGTGGCGTGCTTTCTCCGCCAATGGCAAACCCCGCCTCCGATTGCCATTTGACAGTCAGTTTGCGACACAGCGTCCGGGCGATACCAACATCACCTTTAGCCATTGAGAATCTTTGGAAATCATCCCTGCTACTCGACGAATAAAGGTATGTTTGGAAATCGCCAAGGAAAAACCAGCCTTTTTTCGGAAAATACTTATTGTCGAAAGAATCATATTTGATATATCCAAAGAGACTCGCATAATCACTATTCCCAAAAAGCGCTGTCGCATTCTGCAAGGTCTTTGATTTTACCTTGAGATGTTTGAGTTCTACGCCTACACCCAGTAGAAATTTCTGCACAAATATCGTTTGCAAGTACACTTGATTCGAAAAATCAGAATAGTCAAAGTTGAGGTTTCTAATTCCATATAGATCTAGTAAGGAACCGCCGCTGAAATCAGAGGCGATATTCCGATCGAACTGGGTAAATCTTGATTTGATTCCGAAACTCCAATAAAACCCATTATCTATATAGTAATCTAAGTTGTATCGAAGATTGTCGCCGAGAATAATATCGGCCGACATGATATCGTTTTTCAAAAAAGTTTTCTTCTGCGTTAAGTTGATCAGTATTCCACTCTTATACAATCCGTCATAGTGCAATGCAAAGCGCAGGAACGTGGTATTGGGGTTCTCCTCAAGTGTCATTAATAAATCATCTCCTTCCTTATTTTTATCGAGAGTATACCCGATGGAACTAAAATTCTGCGTAGCACTAATGTTGTTGATACCCGTTCGAAGGTCATCGTAACTGATTTTGCTACCTTGCTTAAATCGTAGTTTCCCTATAACATAAGATCGCGTATAATTGTCAAGCGGATTGATCGTAATGTTTTTGATGCGCAGACTGTCTACTTTTACTGCAATATTCCTATTGGCATTTACCTCAGCTGGATCGCCCAAAAGCTTGAGTTGTTCATATTTTGTGAAAGCGGCTTCGATTCCTTTTTTAATGATTTCCTGACCTTCGTCGAATGATATTACGCCAAAATTGGTAATATCAGGCTTGATATAGATATCGGTCATCCGAATCTTTTCCTTCATCTTTTCCGACATGCTTAAATTCGAAATCTGGACCAATATACGCGTTGCATCTTTCAACGAACTGCGATCCTTGAGATCATCCTGCACATCAACCCCAATAATCACGTCGGCACCGAGTTTTTTAATTTCTTCGATTGGATAGTTATTAGTGACCCCGCCGTCTACAAGTAATCTGCCGTCAATTTCGACAGGCGAAAAAAGCGTTGGAAACGCACCGCTTGCGAGCATGGCCTGAGCCAGATAGCCTTTGTTGAGTATGACTTCGTCGCCGGTTTCGATATCGCTTGCAATACATAGGAAAGGAATTGGCAATTTGTTGAAATCGCGCACGTGCCGCACCCTGTAAGTCAATTTATTAAGCAAATTGTAATTGTACATGCCGCGCGATAAGGCGGTCGGAATTCCGATTCTCAATTTGTTAAATGGCAGCGTAAAAGCATACAGCTCATCATTTCTTTTCTCATAAAAATTCTTAGACGCCCTCGGAATAAAGTCGCTTAGCAACGCATCGAAATCAGTTTTCTTAAAGATGGAATCAATTTGCGACGCGCTGTAACCTGATGCATACAACCCGCCAACGACCGCACCCATACTTGTTCCACCGATATAATCAATCTTTATTCCGGCCGCTTCTATCACCTTAAGCACGCCAATGTGTGCAAAGCCTTTAGCTCCGCCGCCGCTAAGTACCAACCCGATTTTGGGCTGTTGCTTTGGTTTCTCACTCTTCTGCGAATAAGAAACTCCAACGAGTAATAAGGCGATAAGCAGAAAAGATATTCTCTTCATTTTGGCTGTCAAGGGTTTATGTTCGGTAAAAGTCGGTAATTTTTTTTGCTTTCGATGCACCAACGACTTCCGAAATTTCTTTTTCAGTAGCAAGTTTGAGCCTTTTAACACTTTTGAAATGCCTGATGAGCGTTAGCATGGTTTTTTCACCGATTCCGGGAATGTTTTCAATAGAAGAATTCAACGCCGATTTGCTGCGTTTGTCACGATGGAACGTAATACCGAAACGGTGCGCCTCGTTGCGCAGATATTGTATGACTTTGAGCGTTTCCGACTTTTTGTCGAGATAAAGCGGAATTGAATCTCCGGGATAAAACAGCTCCTCAAGCCTTTTGGCGATACCGATGACAGCAATCTTTCCGCGCAATTCTAGGAGGTCGATACTTTTCAACGCCGAAGACAATTGGCCTTTCCCGCCGTCAATGATGATGAGTTGCGGCAACGGTTCGTTTTCTTCAAGCATGCGTTTATAGCGGCGGTAAACAACTTCTTCCATCGAAGCAAAATCATCTGGACCGACAACCGTTTTAATATTAAAATGTCGATAATCTTTCTTGCTGGGCTTTCCGTCCTTAAAAACCACGCAGGCCGCAACTGGATTTGTACCCTGGATGTTGGAATTGTCGAAGCATTCGATATGACGCGGTTCAGCGCTGAGCCGCAAATCTTTCTGCATTTGCGCCATAATTCGTTTGGTGTGGCGATCGGGATCGACAATTTGCATCTGCTTGAGCATTTCGATGCGGTAGAATTTCGCATTGCGGATAGAAAGATCGAGTATTTGCTTTTTGTCACCTAGTTGGGGAACGGTAATCTTTATTTTGTCACCCAAATTCACCTCAAATGGCACAATAAGTTCCTTAGACAATAGGTCGAAACGCTCCCTAAGTTCTACGATGGCGAGTTCCAGCAATTCCAAATCGGTTTCGTCGAGCTTTTTCTTGATTTCCATCGTGTGCGACCGAATAATCGAGCCATGCGAAATCTGCAGGAAGTTGACATAGGCGGCACTTTCGTCAGAAACGATCGAAAATACGTCTATGTTAGAAATCTTTGGGTTAACTATGGTCGAATGTGATTGATAGTTCTCGAGAATTGCTATCTTATCCTTGATTTTCTGTGCTTCCTCAAAATGCATATTGGCCGCAAGCAAGTTCATTTTTACCTTGAAATCCTTCATGCTTTCCTTAAAATTGCCTTTGAGGATTTCACGGATAACGTTGACCTGCTGCTGATAATTTTCTAATGATTCATGGCCTTCACATGGACCTTTGCAATTTCCAATATGGTATTCGAGGCAAACTTTAAACTTATGGCTTTCGATGTTTTTTTGGTTCAGGTCGTAATTGCACGTACGCAGCGGATACAGTTCCTTAATCAGGTCAAGAATAGTATGCACGGTTCGAAAACTGGTATACGGACCAAAATACTCCGATCCGTCTTTGATCATTCTACGCGTCGAAAATATTCGCGAAAACGGCTCTTTTTTGATGCAAAGCCAAGGGTAACTTTTGTCGTCACGCAATAGCACATTGTACCGCGGCTGGTATTTTTTAATCAGGTTGTTCTCGAGCAACAGTGCATCACTTTCACTCGGAACCACAATATGTTTAATTGTCACGATTTTGCGCACCATTACATTGGTTTTGGCAGTATCGTGATTTTTGTTGAAATAAGAAGAAACCCGTTTCTTTAGATTTTTGGCTTTGCCGACATACAGAATTTTGCCTTCCTTATCATAATACTGATATACCCCGGGATTGTCGGGAAGTGTCTGTATTTGTAATTCGAGCGATGGGTTGTTCATTTTATGAGCGGCATTTGCAGTACAAAAATAGTATATTAATTAAGAATTAATAGTTAAGAATTAATAATGAATACGCGGTTAATTTTTACTTTTACACCATGACCAAAAAAGAACTCCGCACTAAATACAAAGCTTTGCGCAGCCAAATGTCAGAGCAGGCGATGGAAGACCTGAGCCTTGCGATTGCCAACCAATTGCTCAAACTTCCGGTTTGGGAAAAAACGTATTTTCATATTTTTCTACCTATTGTAGAAAAAAAGGAAGTTGATACGCAATTCATCATGCATGTGCTTTCGGGAAAAGACAAGGAAATAGTGGTTTCGCGTAGTGATTTCGGTACCGTAAAAATGTCCCATTTCTTACTGACCGACAATACAAAATTTAAAAAGAACGACTATAATATTCCCGAGCCTATTGATGGCATTGAAGTTCCTGCAAACAAAATAGAGGTGGTTTTTGTACCGTTGCTGGCGTTTGACAAAAACGGAAATCGCGTAGGTTACGGCAAGGGTTTTTACGATAAATTTTTATTGGGCTGTGTGCCGCAAACCATCAAAATCGGAATTTCTTTCTTTGAGGCAGAAGAGGTGATTGCTGATACTTTTGAAGGCGATGTGCTTTTGGATTATTGTTTGACTCCACAGAGAGTTTATACGTTTTGATGCCCTAGCCCTGATAGCAACGGAAATCCTTTTAAGACGCTTTCGTCTTAAAAGATTGCAGTGAATAGCAGGAAACAGCTTCTACTCCTGCTTGTGAAATGCCTTTTTGTTGAATACGATCAGGATTCCGACACCGGTCGAGATCGCCATATCGGCTACATTGAAAATTGCGTTGAAGAATTTGAAATCCTTTCCGCCAAAAAGTGGCATCCACTGCGGCCACTGTCCATCGTAAATTGGGAAATACAGCATGTCAACCACTTTGCCGTGGAAGATTGTGCCATAGGGCTTTTCGGAAAATAAAGTGGCGATGTTTTGATGGCTGTCGTCGAACACTATACCGTAAAAAACCGAGTCGATGATGTTCCCGAATGCGCCCGCGAAAATCAGTGAGATAGCAACGATGAGAAAATTAGATGCGTTCTTTTTTACCGAATCCCAAAGCCAATACGCGATCGCCGATACTGCTACAAGCCTGAACAGCGTCAGGAATAATTTGCCGTAAGTGCCCGGAATTTCGGTTCCCCACGCCATGCCTTCATTCTCGATAAAAAGGATCTTGAACCAACTGAAAACGTTGACTTCTTCGCCCAGCACAAAGTTGGTTTTGATGTAAATCTTGGAAACCTGATCGACCAATAAGATGATAAAAATGAGGAGATAGGCGTTTCTTAATGACATTTTTGAGATTTTATTAACTGTGTTCTGTTCTGCCTGTCGGCCTCGAGTGGCGCAAAAATAAACTTTTTTCTAAAAAAAACGCTCCGTTTGGAGCGTTAATTAAATTTGGTTTAAGGGTTTATCGCTGTAGGTTTTTGGCCTCGATGCTCATCGTAGCATGCGGAACGATCATCAATCTTTCCTTGCCGATGAGCTTACCGGTTACTTTACACACCCCGTAGGTTTTGTTTTCCACACGGAAAAGCGCATTTTTGAGGTCGCGGATAAATTTTTCCTGACGGATCGCCAATTGAGAATTAGCTTCCTTAGACATGGTTTCGCTACCTTCTTCAAAAGCTTTGAAAGTTGGCGACGTATCGTCGGTTCCGTTATTAAGGTCGTTCATGTAGGCACTTTTAATTAAATCCAGATCAGCCTGTGCCTTGGCGATTTTTTTAAGGATTAGCTCTTTGAACTCTGCTAAATCAGCGTCTGAGTATCTTGCAATTTCATCTACCATGTTCGTTTTATTTTGTAATTGTTATTTTAGTTTTTATTTGGTCGAACTCTATTTCAGTTCCGTTGGTTATGTTTTCTTCAAATACCAATGACTCGGTTAGTGTTTCGGATTTGATATACGTTTCGTTTGCGCTGACGGCTTTTTCAAGCACTGCATTCTTTTGCAAATGCACTTTAATTTTATCGGTTACTTCAAATCCCGAATCTTTTCTGATATTCTGAATTCTGTTGACGAGTTCCCTTGCAATTCCTTCTGATTTGAGTTCTTCCGAAATTGTAATATCGAGGGCCACCGTAATTCCGTTCGAATTGGCAACTAGCCAGCCTTCAATATCCTGCGAGGAAATCTCGACATCATTCTGTGATAAAGTTATATTATTTCCTGAAACTTCAATATTGAGAATCCCAAGTGTATCAAGCTGGTTGATTTGCTCGGCTGAAAAGCCCTGTATTTGCTTGGCAATCAACCCCATATCCTTTCCGAAACGAGGACCGAGGGTCTTGAAATTGGGTTTGATTTGCTTGATCAAAATACCTGATGCATCGTCTAAAAGTTCAATTTCCTTGACGTTAACTTCGGCTTTTATAAGATCGGAAATCGCTTCTATTTCTGCCTTCTGATTTTCGTCAAGTACCGGAATCATTACCCTTTGCAACGGTTGGCGCACTTTGATCATTTCCTTTTTCCGCAACGATAACACCAACGACGAAATCGTCTGGGCCTTCTGCATTTTGCTCTCTAACTTTTTATTAACAAAGTTTTCAACGTGAACCGGGAATTGAGCCAGGTGAACGCTGTCATATTTTTCTGATTTCGTACTTGCCGTCAAATCTCTGTAAAGCGCGTCCATAAAGAATGGAGCTATTGGGGCGCTTAGTTTGCTGATAGTCAAAAGACACGTATAAAGCGTCTGATATGCCGCAATTTTATCCTGCGCATATTCTCCTTTCCAGAAACGGCGACGACACAAACGCACATACCAGTTGCTTAAATTCTCCTGCACAAAGTCGGAAATCGCGCGTGCCGCTTTCGTAGGTTCGTAGTCGGCATAATAACTGTCGACATCTTCTATAAGCGAATGTAATTCTGACATGATCCATTGGTCAATTTCAGGCCTTTCGTTAAGCGGAATTTCCGCCTCTTCATATTTGAAGTTATCGATGTTTGCATACAACGCAAAGAAAGAATACGTATTGTAAAGGGTTCCGAAGAATTTGCGTCGGACTTCGGCTATGCCCTCAATATCGAATTTGAGGTTGTCCCACGGATTGGCGTTGGCGATCATATACCAGCGTGTTGCATCAGGACCATATTCTGCAATGGTTTCGAATGGATCGGTGGCGTTTCCAAGCCGTTTCGACATTTTCTGTCCGTTTTTGTCGAGCACCAAACCGTTTGAAACGACATTTTTATACGCGATTTTGTCAAAGACCAATGTGCCGATTGCATGCAAAGTGTAGAACCAACCACGTGTTTGGTCTACGCCCTCGGCGATAAAATCAGCAGGAAAATCTTTGTTTTCGTCAATCTTTTCTCTATTTTCAAAAGGGTAGTGCCATTGTGCGTAAGGCATTGCACCTGAATCGAACCAGACATCTATCAAGTCGGTTTCGCGTTTCATCGGTTTACCCGATTTGGACACCAGTGTAATCTGGTCAACAATATTCTTATGCAAGTCGACCAAATCGTAATTGCTTTCTGACATATTCCCGATTTCAAAACCTCGATATGGATTTTCATTTTGGAAACCGGCGGCGATTGCTTTCTCTATTTCATTGTACAATTCTTCCACAGAACCAATCAGAATTTCTTCCTGTTTGTCTTCAGTTCTCCAGATCGGCAAGGGAATTCCCCAGTATCTCGAGCGCGACAAGTTCCAATCATTGGCGTTTTTGAGCCAATTTCCAAAGCGGCCTTCACCGGTAGCTTTGGGTTTCCAGTTGATCGTTTCGTTGAGATCGAACATTCGGTCTTTGACTTCTGTGACTTTGATAAACCACGAATCAAGCGGATAATACAACAACGGTTCATCTGTTCTCCAACTGTGCGGGTAACTGTGAACGTATTTTTCTACTTTGAAAGCTTTATTTTCTTCTTTAAGTCTGATAGCGATTTCTACATCGACTGATTTTTCTGGCGCTTCATTTATATCGTAATATTCATTCTTAACATATTTCCCGGCATATTCGCCCATATGCGAAGTGAATTTTCCCTGTAAGTCAACTAGCGGAACCAGAGTTCCATTTTCGTCCAAAACAAGCATCGGTGGCACTTCAGGCGTCGCTTCTTTGGCAACCTTCGCATCATCGGCTCCAAAAGTCGGCGCAGTATGAACGATTCCCGTACCGTCTTCGGTTGTGACAAAATCCCCGGAAATAACTCTGAAAGCATTTTCCGGATTTTGGAAAGGTAAGACTAATGGCAATAATTGCTCATAGCGTATTCCGACGAGATCTTTGCCTTTTGCTTCCGTTAAAATCTTGAATGGAATTTGCTTGTCGACTGAATTGTATTTTTCAAAATCAGAATCTTCAACACTTTGGAAAAAGCCTTTACCGAACTGCTTTGCCACGAGATTTTTCGCGAGTATGACATTGACTGGCGCAAAAGTATATTGGTTGAAAGTCTTGACTAAAACGTAATCAATTTTTGGACCAACGGTCAATGCAGTATTTGAAGGCAAAGTCCATGGTGTCGTCGTCCAAGCTAAAATATGTACGTCTCCAAAACCTTGTAAAAAATGTGGTAATGTATCGTTCTTTGCTTTAAACTGCGCGACAACGGTCGTATCGGTAACATCGCGATAACTTCCTGGCTGATTGACCTCATGCGAACTAAGTCCGGTTCCTGACTTTGGTGAATACGGTTGGATTGTATAACCTTTATACATCAAATCCTTGTCGTAGATTTGTTTTAAAAGCCACCAAACGCTCTCCATATATTTGGATTTATAGGTAACATACGGATTGTCCATATCTACCCAATAACCCATTTTTTCTGTAAGGTCGTTCCAAACATCGGTGTAGCGCATGACTGTTCTTTTGCACGCTTCGTTGTATTCTTCAATTGAAATGGTTTTTCCGATGTCTTCCTTGGTAATACCGAGTTCCTTTTCTGTACCAAGTTCTACCGGTAATCCATGCGTATCCCAACCGGCTTTTCGTTTGACCTGAAATCCTTTCTGTGTCTTATATCGGCAAAAAATATCTTTGATCGCGCGCGCCATGACATGGTGAATTCCGGGCAGGCCGTTTGCTGAAGGCGGACCTTCAAAAAACACGAACGGAGTGTTGCCTTCGCGCGTGGTGACGCTCTTTTCGAATATGTTTTCTTTCTTCCAGAAATCAAGGACTTCAGAGGCTACTGCCGGAAGGTCAAGTCCTTTATATTCCTTAAAATTTGTGCTCATTATGCCCTTTTCTAAAAATCGATGTGCGAAAGTACGCAATTTTGAAATATTTCGACACGAATTGATAGTTTTTTGCTGCTCAAATGCTCAGCTCGAAAGATTTGCGTGAAGCGTTGAGTGATATCGTTTGTAAAGCAACTAACATTTAAGAAAAAACTTCCTTCAGCACTTCAAGTGATTTGGGTCGTTTAAAGCCGTCAAGGTGGAAACTGTAATAATCGATGAGGATTTTGAGCAGGGCTTGTCGTTCGGAAACATGGAACGTTTTCCGGTCGCTGTCGAATCTTAGTCCGATGAGTTTTCGGAACAATTGCGTTTCGTGTTCATTGAGCGAACTGATCGCATGAAAGTTAGTAAAAACGCCTTCGGTCATTTCGAAATAAGTTGCCTGCATGTCGGAAATGTCCGGATAAAAACCGAGGTATTTGCTGGTTTCCAACAGCATGATTAAATGGAAATTGACCGTTTCATCATGATGATCAAACCACTGCAATGCGGTTTCCAAAAACTCAAACAACGCTTCGTTCTTTTCTTCCTCATGAATCGAATGGTGTAGGATTTCGGAAATGAACATCGCAATCGTACTTTTCAAAACATCGGAATGAATAGATTTATATGGCGAAGCAATCTTAATTTCACGCAAGTGTTCGAGCGTTCCCTTATTTTTGTGCATCGCTTCAATTTCCAGGATCGTCAATGGCTGGAAGTAAGCGATCTTTTGGCTGGATTTTCTGGATGAAAAAGCATCGCGAACAAAATACGATTTGAGTCCGTCAGATAAGGTAAAACACTTTACAATAAGGCTTTTCTCCTGGTATTTGAGCGATGAGATGACGATGGCTTTGGTTTTGACGAGCATAGCGGTAGACTTTAAGAGAAGGAAGCGTCAAGAAACAAGAAGAAAGAGATTAGAAATGAAGATTGTCACGTGGCTTGTTTTGGCTCTTGGCTCCTTTTTTTATCTACCTAACGATCATCACTTTTTTGACTTTAGTCTCAGCTCCATCTTCCGACGAAATAAAAACCATATAAACGCCGGAAGCCACTTTGTATTTTCCGAACGCGGTCGTGTCCCATTCAATGGTTCCGCCTTCCGCGATCGATTCATGAACCAGACTTCCATTAATGTCGGCGATCTTGACGTGAGCTTTATCCATCAGTCCGCTAACTTTAACCGTGCCGTAATACTGCGGACGTACTGGGTTTGGATAAATAAAAACGTTATTCAAATTATCATTAGCGTCGGTTGAAGTTCCTTTAAATGAAACCATTCCTTTGGTGGTTGCGAAAAACACTTCTCCGGTCGCGCCGTTGATGTCAAGATCGTTGATATTATTGCTTGGCAAAGGCGAGTTCGACGAATCAAAATGGTAAAACGTGCGCTGCCCGTCGGGAGAAACCATATACGCGCCCGAATCGGCGGTGGCTATCCATTTGTTATTGGCGCCATCAACCACAATATCAGTGATTGATTGTTGTAGCAATAATTCCTGCGCGACGATTCCTTGTCCGGGAATAAAATCATTGAAGACAATATTTTCGGTGGTCATTTGCACGTCATTATAAAAACTGTCCACGCTTGGAAGCACGCGCAAACCTCTTGGCGTTCCAATCCATAATTGGTTATTATCATCTACTGCCAATGCTTTTA
>Ga0136636_10000808_pt1 | contig 17205 bp, 10 predicted proteins | sample AntDrymUQ8522106_2_FD_104653 | JGI IMG/M metagenome (GOLD analysis project Ga0136636, IMG submission 104653) | Polar desert sand microbial communities from Dry Valleys, Antarctica - metaG UQ852 (21.06) | ecosystem: Environmental > Terrestrial > Soil > Desert | place: Antarctica: Dry Valley... | reverse complement strand
CGGGCATCCTGCCAAAAAATTGAATAGGCGAGCAGTGTACGCCATGCTGGGGAAAAGTGAGTTCGTGGTTGAAAAGGCGGGCATAGAATGATTCCCTTAACCCCGATGGTCAAAAGAGTAGAATTGTGCTGATCGCCAAAAGGCACTCAACCCCCGCCTCCTGTCAGCTCAGGGAGTAAACACTCAGCTCAGCCATGAACTCAGTTTCCGAACTCAGACTTTGCGATATTGCCAGTTCTGCGGTGTTGACCGTAGCACCGGATACGCGCCTTGATGCTGCAATTCGAATGTTTGCCGACGAGCACATCTCCTGTTTGGTAGTTGTCGAAGCGAGCAAGCCGGTCGGTATCGTGACTGAGCGTGATTTGCTCCGCCTGATCTGTGCTGGCATGGGCGATGGCCTGCTGGTTGACGCCGTGATGAGTGCGCCGTTAGTGACGGCGCGCTTCGACCTTGATTTTTCTGCCGCGCAATTGATGATGTCGAACCGGGCGATTCGGCATCTGGTGCTGGTTGATTCATTGGGCGAGTTAAAAGGCGTGGCGAGCGATACCGACTTTCGCCGTCACCTTGGCAGTGATTTGTTCCTCGCCATTCAAAGCCTAGGGGCGGTGATGGAGCCGGCGAATGAGCCGATGGCGCCCGATCAGCCTTTGGCTTTTGCCCTGCAAACCATGTCGTCGCGGCGGCTGGATCACATCATTGTCGGCCGAAATGGGCGAGCTGAGGGCATTATTACCGAGCGTGACGTACCACGCTTGCTGGACCAACATGTCGATACGGCGGTGATGACCTTGGGCGAGGTCATGACTCACCCACTGTGCTCTATCAGTATTGATACGTCGGTTGCTGAAGCAGCCCGGGAAATGGATCAGCGTCGTTTGCGCCACCTCGTTGTGATCGATGCGGCGGGTTTGCTGCTTGGCGTCGTTACGCAACACCGCATGCTCGAGCGCCTGGGCATTGTCTTGATCGAAGAGTGTCGTAACCATCTCGAAAGCCAGCTCGGAGTCGTGCTGGAAGCGAGCGGCGTCGGTTCCTGGGAGTTCGATCATCGTCGCAATATTTTGATTCGCAGCTCGGGCCTCAACAAAGTTCTCAAATTTCCGTCCGACAAGATTTTTGAAAAAATCGACGATGTACTCTTGCGTGTTGATACCGAAGACCGAGAGCAGGTCGCGGCGGCGTTTCACCAAGCGCTGGTCGGCAAGGAGGAACGTTTTTCACTTGAATATAGAGTGCTGGGAGGCGATGGCAAGCCGCACTGGATCAGTTCGCGAGGCTACCTGATCGAGCGTGATAGTGCCGGGGAACCACTGCGTTCCGTCGGGATCGCTATTGATATTGATGCCCAGAAAGCATCGGAATGGAAGTTGCAGCAAAGCGAAGCGCGCTTCCGTAACTTGATGGAAAACCTGCCAATGCCGGTCGGTTATATCAATGTGCGAGAGGAGCTGATTTTCATCAACCAGCACTTCAAGGAAGTTTTTGGCTACACCCTGCAGGATATTCCCGACGTTTCAACCTGGGCGGTCTTTGCCTATCCGGACGAAACCTATCGCAACTGGGCGCGCGAAACCTGGGATGAATCCCTGCGCCTCGCTGCTGACAATGGCGGGGTAATTCGCCCGGTTGACTATCAGGTGCGCTGCAAAAATGGATCGATCCGAAATGTCGAAATTTCCGGCATCAATTTGAACGAGGGCCTGCTCATCACCTTTGTCGACGTTACTGAGCGTCGCCAGGAACAAGCCTTGCTCATATTCAGCAACGCCATCCTGCAGCATATTTCGATTGGCGCACCGCTGGCTGACGTACTCGACTTTATTCTCCGTGAAATCGAAGACCAGGAACCACAAACGCAGTGCTCGGTGTTACTGCTGGATGAAAGTGGCCAGCACCTGCGGCATGGTGCCGCCCCAAGCCTGCCGCGCGAATATTGTCAGGCAGTTGATGGTGTGGCGATCGGGCCGGCTGTCGGCTCTTGCGGCACGGCGGCTTTTCTGGGTGAAAATGTTTTTGTCGCAGATATCGCCAGCGATCCGTTGTGGGAAAACTACAAGGAACTGGCCCTGAAACATGATCTGGCCGCCTGCTGGTCGTCGCCAATAATGTCTACTGCTGGCAAGGTGCTGGGGACGTTTGCGGTCTATTGGGGCTACGCTTATCCGGAAGTGAGCCCGCTCATTCGGCGATATGTTGAAACAGCGACGGCGCTGGCGGCTAATGCTCTCGAAGGGGTTCAACGCGCAGCTGAATTGCATGGGATGATCAACGAATTACGTCGTTGGCAGCACCTGACGCTCGGCCGGGAAGGCCGGGTGCTTGAACTCAAGCGTGAGGTCAACGCCTTGCTTGTTCGCCAAGGTGAGGCACCACGCTACGGTAGCGTCGCCGAAGGCGGGGGCGTCGCATGATGCGGTCAGTCAAATCATTGAGCCGATTTCTGATCATTTGCTGGCTTGGTTTGCTGCTTGGTGTTTGTAGTGCTGCCGATAGCCGGCCAGAGCGCATTGTCGTCGCGATGGACGACAATTATCCGCCTTACGTATTTCATGACGGCGATGGGCAACTCAAGGGTTTTTTGATTGACCTTTGGGCCTTATGGTCAAAGAAAACTGGTATTACCGTCGAGATCAAGGCTTCCGACTGGTCGCTAGCACAACAGCGCTTCGCCGCCGACGAGGCGGATGTACTCGACACCGTTTTCGCGACGCCCGAGCGGCAAAAAAGCATGATTTTCTCGCCACCATATGCCGATCTGCCTGTGCCGATTTTCGTGCACCAAAGCATTCAGGGTATTGATAGCGCGGCAACGCTCAAAGCCTTTGCCATCGGTGCGAAAGAGGGCGATGCCTGTATCGAACGGCTGACCGATAGCGGCGTCGTCCGACTTGATACCTACCCGAGCTACGAGGCGCTGGTTAAGGCTGCGCTGGCGGGTGAGGTACGGATTTTCTGTCTGGATGAACCACCGGCCCATTTTTTACTCGCCCGCGCTTATGCGGACAAGGATTTTCGGCAGGCTTTTACGCTTTATACTGGGCAATTTCATCGCGCGGTCAAAATAGGCAAAAATGACCTGCTTGCTACGGTCAACAGTGGTTTTTCGTCAATTTCCAGCAGCGAATACGCGGGTTTGCACGATAAATGGATGGGGGCGGCCTTGCCTTTCAAACTCTATGGCAAGACGGCCGCTTATGGGCTGCTGTTGGTGCTTGGGCTGGGCTTGCTATTGCTTGGCTGGAATTTTTTGCTCCGCCGGCAAGTGGCCAAACGCACCGGCGAACTCAATGCGGAGCGGCTGCGCCTGAGTGCAATTGTCGAGGGCGTCGGCGCATGCATTTTTATCAAGGGGATTGATTACCGCTTTGAATTCGCCAATAAGGCGATGTGTAACTTGGTTCACAAGCCGCTGAATGACATTCTTGGACATAGTGATGAAGATTTTTTCGCTGCCGAGACGGTGGCCAAATTACGGGCAGATGACCGCCGTGTCATTGAGCTGGGTGAAGAATTACGCCACATCGAAAACTGGATAACGCAAAACGGTGGAGAGTCACGCAGTTATCTTGCCATCAAGCTGCCGATGCGAAATGCGGCTGGGAAGATTGTCGGATTGCTCGGTGTGGCGACTGATGTGACACAGCAGCAACACCAGGAAGAAAGCTTGCGCGAGGTGAGAAATGAACTCGAAGCCACCCTGCACGCCATTCCTGATCTTCTCTTTGAACTCGACGAAACCGGCCTTTATCTGAATATATGGGCGAATGATCCAAATGATTTGTTGCTGCAGAAGGAGACCTTGCTGGGTCGCCGGCTTGATGAGGTGATGCCGTCGGATGCGGCGGCAATTTGTCATGCTGCCTTGCAGGAAGCCGCCGAAAATGGCCGTTCCGCTGGCCAACGTATTGAACTTCCCTTGCCCGAAGGGGCGCAATGGTTTGAGCTATCGACGGCCCTGAAGCCCGGCAACTGGCAACCAAAACGTTTTATGGTTCTGTCGCGCAATATCAGTGATCGGATGGCCGATCAGGCGGCGACGGCCGAGGTGCGGGCAGAAATGCAGGGTTTGTTGGCGCAGGCCGATGCTTCGCGGCTGGCGCTGCTCAGTATTCTGGAGGATCAGAAGCTGGCCGAGGCATCGTTACGCAAGCTGTCGCAAGCCGTTGAGCAAAGCCCGGAAGCGGTGGTGATTGCCGATCTTGAAGCCAATATTGAATACGTGAATCAGGCTTTCCTGGACGCCAGTGGGTATACGCTTGAGGAAATTTTAGGGAAAAACTCGCGCATTCTGCAGTCGGGGCTGACTTCGCAGCGCACCTATGAGGAACTCTGGGAAGCGTTGGTCAATGGGCGGGTTTGGTCCGGTCAACTAATTAACAAGCGAAAAAATGGCGAAATTTATTATGAACATGCGGTAATTTCGCCGATTCGCCAGGCGGATGGAAAGGCAACCCATTACCTGGCGGTGAAGCAGGATGTAACCGAGAAAAAACGTATCGGCGAGGAGCTTGATCGGCACCGGCATCATCTCGAAGAACTGGTAGCAAAACGTACCGCCGAACTGGCGGCTGCCAAGGAATCAGCCGAGGTGGCTAACCATGCCAAGAGCGCTTTCCTGGCCAATATGAGCCATGAAATCCGCACGCCGATGAATGCCATCATCGGCTTGACGCACTTGCTCCAGCGGACGACGTTGGATATGGTGCAAATGGACAAGCTGGCCAAGATCAAGGAATCAGCCGATCACCTGCTGGCGGTAATCAATGATGTGCTCGATATTTCCAAGATTGAGGCTGGCAAGTTGGAGTTGGAGGGTATTGACTTTGATCTGGCGCCGCTGATGGAGCGGGTGGTGACGCTGGTGCGCGACAAGGCGGAAGCGAAAGGTCTGGCCTTGCAAGTGCTGCCGGTGCCTGAGCTTTCCGGACGTTTGCGTGGCGACCCGACGCGGCTGAGCCAGGCTTTGCTCAACTATCTGGGTAATGCGGTTAAATTTACCGAGCAGGGTTCAGTCGTGCTGAGCACTACCTTGGTCGAACTGACCGAGGCGCGCGTCGTGCTGCGCTTTGAGGTGAGCGATACCGGGATTGGTATTGAAGCAGCAACGCAGGCGCGTTTGTTCAGCGCCTTTGAACAAGCGGACAATTCAATCACTCGTAATTACGGGGGGAGTGGCCTGGGCTTGGCTATTACCCGTCGCCTGGCCGAACTGATGGGCGGCGAAGCTGGCGTCTCAAGCATGCAAGGTAAAGGAAGTACTTTCTGGTTCACCGCGGCTTTCGGTCGTAGCACGGCAGCGCTGTTCGTGGTGCCAGCAAGCCCGGCTGATGAAGCGGCAGCAGATACGTTGTTGCGTCGGAACTATGCTGGTAGCCGCCTGCTGCTCTGCGAGGATAATCCGATCAATCAGGATGTCGCAATGGAACTGCTGAATGATGTCGGGATGCAGGTTTCCCTAGCCGAGAATGGTGCGATTGGCCTGGAAAAATTACGCGATGAGCCTTTCGATCTGATCCTGATGGATATGCAAATGCCGGTGATGGATGGACTGGAAGCAACCAAGTGCATTCGCGCCCAGCCGGCGTATGCCGCTATGCCCATTCTGGCGATGACGGCCAATGCCTTTGCAGAGGATCGTCAAGCCTGTATTGATGCCGGGATGAATGACTTTGTCGCCAAGCCGGTAGATCCGGATGCGCTTTATGCCGCCTTGCTTAAATGGCTACCGAAGCGCCGTGCCGCAGCGCCGAAGGTTGAGGTCGTCTTGCCGGTTGGCGATACGAAATTGATCAACGCATTGCAGCTGATCTCCGGCATTGATAGTGATGCCGGGCTGGCCATGATGCGCGGCAGTGCGGAACGGTTCACCCGGTTGCTGCGGATGTTTGCGGCAAATCATCGGGAAGATATTTTTCGTTTGCGCGCTGCGTTGGCGGAAGGCGATATGGCCTCTGCCGAGCATGTCATGCATTCCCTCAAGGGCGTTGCTGGCACGCTTTGCATCAACCGCGTTTACCAGCAAGCGACCCAGCTCAATGCGCAGATTCGCGCCAATACTGCGGTCGACGACATTTTGGTGGCAATTCCGGAAATCGAGGCAGAGTTGGGAACGGTTTGCGCCAGCATTGAAGCCTTGCCGGAGGCTTGAAGCGGCCAAGGGCCGGTGTAGAGCGAACGGCTAAAGTGAACGGGTAAAATGCAGGTGAAAAAAAGGGTGACCGCAGTCACCCTTTTTGTTGTCCGGCTTGCTGAGGCGCTTAATGGCGCTGCTGGATTTCTTCGATGTAACCGATCATGCCGGTTCGAATATTGGCGGCATTGCCTTCATCGGTATCGATGTGCATGGCGAGGCGGAAGCCCGGATTGACCCGAACTACGACGTCACCATAAATCAGCTCACGTTCGCCTTCGATGCGCACGCGCACGATGTAATTGTCACGGACGCGGAAGCGCATGGCGTCTTCCGGTGTCATGTGAATGTGGCGCTGGGCGCAGATCACGCCGCGTTCGATCGTGCTCGTGCCGTAAGGGCCTTCGAGCGTGATGCCCGGGGTGTTGACGAGGTCGCCGGACTGGCGGATCGGCGGCTGAATGCCAACCTTGAACTGCTCCGTCATAGCGATTTCAACCTGAGTTTCCTTACGGGTCGGGCCGAGGACGCGAACATTGGCGATGCGCCCCTTGGGGCCAACCAGGTGGACTTTTTCGGCACAGGCAAACTGGCCGGGCTGCGAGAGTTCATGTTCTGGGGTCAGTTGATGGCCGGGGCCAAACAGCTTTTCGACATCGGCTTGCGAGAGATGAACGTGGTGGGCCGAGATTTCAATCGGAATCGGCGCTTCTTCTTCCGCCTTGACGGCCTGGATCAGTTGATTGCGCTCAATGGCGCGCAGCGTTTCCCAGGCGACCAGACGCTCGTCGTCATTGGTGATGACGAGGATAGTGACCGGCGAGTCATCGGTGGAAATGACGGCATAAGAACCAACCTTGCCGAGATTGCGGTTCTTTTCTTCGTCGAGCTTGATGCCCATGTAGCCGAGGCCCTGACAGGCCAGGCTACGCACGGTAGCACTAGTTTCGCCGATGTCGCCGGTGAAGGCCAGCACATCAATCCCGCCCATCGCGGCAACGTAGGCGCCGATATTCTTGCGTACCTGATAGCAAAACGCCTTGTGGGCGAGTAGGGCACGGTGATGGCCGTCGGCCGCAGCGGTTTCGATTTCGTGAATGTCGCTGGAAATCCCGGAGATGCCCTTCAGGCCGCTCTCAGTGTTGATCAGGTGCGATAGTTGATCTGGCGACATATGATGGTTTTCCATCAAATGGATCATCACGGCCGGGTCAATACTGCCGGAACGGCTGGGCATGATCAGGCCATCGGTCGGGGTCATGCCCATCGTCGTATCGACCGAACGGCCGTGGTCGATGGCGCAAAGCGAAGCGCCGATGCCGAGATGGCAGGAGACAATTTCCAGCTCGCCAAGTGGGCGCTTGAGGACTTCGGCCGCCTTCAGTGAAACATAACGATGCGAGGTGCCGTGGAAGCCGTAACGGCGAATGCCATTCTGCTTGTAGAGATCGTAGGGCAGCCCATACAGGTAAGCGTAGGGCGGCAAGGTCTGGTGGAAAGCGGTGTCGAAGACGGCGACATGCGGTACGCCGGGGAATTGCTTCATGGCTTCGCGAATGCCGGCGATATTGACCGGGTTGTGCAGCGGCGCAAAGATTGACAGGGACTCGATGTCAGCGATTATGGCTGGCGTGATGACGACTGAACTGGAGAACTTGCTACCGCCATGCACAACGCGGTGGCCGATGGCGGTGACATCTTCCGGATGGAAAATGAACGCATCACCCAGCAACTGTGTGGCTTCTTTCATCACCTTGAACAAGTCGGTGATCGGGAAGGGCGGGCATTCCATCTTGCTGCTCTGCGGCCCGACCATGACGCTGATCTGGCAGACGCTCTCGTCAGCATTGTCGATAATGCCGTGTATGTCGGAGCCGATGTCGTGCGTGTCGTAAATGCCGAAATGGATCTGGCTAATGCCAACATTCAGGACAACCACCTTGCCGGGTATGTTGCTGTTCAGCATCAGAGCATAAGGGTCGCTCGACTTGGCCACGGCGCGGGCTTGGGCGGTGACGATGTCGACCGACATGGCGCGGGTGCGGTCCGCCAAAAGGCGGGAAAGATAGCCCAGCGCTTTGGGGTTGGCGAGAATGTCGGTGCTGAACACGGCTTGCGGGATCATCAGCACGAAGCAGCGGGTGCCAGCGATGACGTCAGCGACGATGCGGTCGCCGGTTAGTAGCGACATAACGCCGAAAACGTCGCCAGACTGCAGCTGGCTGATGACCGAACGGGTGCCGGTGTTATCCGTCATCGAGATCTCGGCGTGGCCGCTGATCATGACGCCGATAAACTTGCCTTCGTCACCGGTTTCCAGAATCGCTTCGTTGCCTTCATAGGTTGCCAGGCGCGATTTGATAACGATTTCCTCGACCTTGTCGGCCGGGAAGGTCTCGAACAGGCGAACCTGCTCCAGAAAAAACCTCTTCAGATCAATTTCACTCATGCTGTTCTCGCTCTAGGTCGATATGTTTTATTGAGTGATAGATTATCACTTTGTTGCATTGCAGCAAAGTGACATTGCCCGCAAATAAAACGATTTATCTGTATGTGGCGTTTTTAATGCTGCAGGTAATTGAATTTTTTAGCGGTCGGAAATCTGGCTTTCGCTAAACTGTCATTGTTTTCTGCCAGAATTCACACCTTAAATAACAACAGCTCTGGATTCACCATGACCTATAAAGTTTTTGTCGACGGCCAGGAAGGTACGACCGGCCTGCAAATCAATGAATACCTCGCCAAGCGCCCCGACATCAGCTTGTTAAAGATCAGCGCCGACAAGCGCAAGGATCTTGCCGAGCGCAAGCGCTTGATCAATGAATCTGACGTCACTTTCCTTTGCCTGCCTGATGATGCGGCGAAAGAGTCGGTGGCGCTGGTCGACAATGCCAACACTTGTGTTATCGACGCCTCAACGGCGCATCGGGTCAATCCGGACTGGGTGTTCGGCCTGCCGGAACTGGCTCGCGACCAGCGCGAAAAAATTCGCGGCAGCAAGCGCATTGCCAATCCGGGCTGCCATGCGACCGCTTTCATCCTGGCCCTCAAACCGCTCGTCGCTGCGGGTTTGCTCCCGGCGGACACACAAATTGCGGCCAATTCCATTACCGGTTATTCCGGTGGCGGAAAATCAATGATTGCGCAGTACCAGACCCCGCAACGCATTGATGCGCCGCGTCCCTATGCGCTGAATCTGGCGCACAAGCATCTGCCTGAAATGTCTGCCTACAGCGGGTTGACCGCAGCACCGATCTTTCAGCCGATTGTCGGCCCGTTTTACAAAGGCTTGGCGGTCACGGCCTATATTCACCCGGCGCAATTCACCCGCGTGGCATCACCGGCGGATGTCCAGAAAATTATTGCTGATTACTATGTTGGCGAACGCTTTATCCGTGTTTTGCCATTTGATCTTGAAACCAATACGGACAGCGGTTTCTTCAACGTCGAGGCCTGCAACGATACTAATCGGGTCGATCTGTTTGTCTTCGGCAACGCTGAGCGTATGTTGTTGGTAGCGCGTCTCGACAATCTTGGCAAGGGCGCTTCCGGTGCGGCGGTGCAGGCCATGAACGTGCACCTTGGGGTTGAGGAAAGCCTTGGACTAGTCTGAGTATTCGCTGCTACGATAAAGAAATACCCGCGCTCTGCGGGTATTTTTTTGTGCCGGATTTTGTGCATGATTTACCTGAACTGATGTCAGGCGGTACGGGGCTTTAGCCCTTGATGTGCAATCCACACTCCTTTAACTCTGGCGATTCCCACCACCAGCGCCCGGAACGGACGTCTTCACCCATCGAGATGGCGCGGGTGCAGGGGGCGCAGCCAATGCTTGGGTAGAATTTGTCGTGCAACACGTTGTACGGCATGGCGTTTTGCTTGATGTAGGTCCAGACTTCTTTTTCTGACCAGTCGGCGAGCGGGTTGAATTTTTCCAGCTGGTTGCCTTCATCGTACTCGCGCGTTGGCAAGCCAACGCGAGTTGCTGCCTGCTCGGCGCGCAAGCCGGTGATCCAGGCTTTCTTGCCAGCAAGGGCGCGGCGCAGCGGTTCAACCTTGCGAGCGAAACAGCAAGCCTTGCGCAATTCGATGGATTCGTAAAAAGCATTGATGCCATTGGCGCGCACGAAACTTTCAACAGCAGCGCTCTGCGGGAAATAAACCTTGAGCTTCAAGCCGTAGTGTTGCTGCACCGCCGCCATCAAGTCGTAGGTTTCGAGCGGCAGACGTCCAGTGTCGAGACTGAATACTTCAATTGGCAGGCCCGATTTGACGATCAGGTCAGTCAGCACCATGTCTTCGGCACCCAGGCTGTTGGCAAAAGTGGCCGGCGACCAATTGCCGGCGATGTCGGCGAGCAGAGCTTGTGCGACTGTGGTCTTGATAGCGACGCTGGCGGTCAATTCAGGCGTGATGTTGAGCAGGCTGGGTGTCATATTTGTTGAAAGGCTAAAAAGCTCAGGCGCGGCGGCGGAAATGCGGCTGCGGCTGGTTAGTTGAGGTCTGGTAGCTGTCGCTAAACGGCGAAAAACCGGCTTCCAACGCGTAGACCGCATTCTTTTCGTCTTTCAGTGCGTAGGCATCAAAACCGACGCGCTGCATGAAAAACAATTGGTCATGCAGCACATCGCCAACCGCGCGTACTTCGCCCTGATAGTTGTAGCGTTGACGCAGCAGGCTGGCGGTGGAGTAGCCACGACCATCGACAAATTTCGGGAAATTGACGGCAATCACGATGAAATAATCGAGATCGGCCGCAACATCTTCAACGCGTTCGTCGGGTTGCAGCAACAGACCAATACGTTTGTATGTCGAGATGATCTCGGCTTTGCGGGCTTGCCAGACAGCAAACGGGAAGATGACATCACCGGCTGGCAGGGCGACTGTTTCTGGGGTTTCGCCTTCGGCCAATTCCAGGGTTTTCCAAGTGTCGACCGTAACAGTCTGGTTCTTGATCAGTTGAGCCATTATGCGGCCTCCTTTTCTGCGGCCTTGGCTTTGCCGTGGGCGCGTCCTTCGTAAACGCGGTTCTTGAACGGGTCGATGCCGATGCGATCGAATGTGTCGAGGAAACGTTCTTCTTCCTGACGATTTTCGACATAAACCTTGATGATCTTGTCGACCACATCCGGCATTTCATCGGCTGAGAACGAGGGGCCAATCACTTTGCCGAGCTTGGCGTTGTTACCTTGGCGGCCGCCAAGTGTCACTTGGTAGAACTCTGAATTGTTCTTGTCCACGCCGAGCACGCCGATGTGGCCAACGTGGTGATGGCCACAGGCGTTCATGCAGCCGGAAATATTGAGGTCGATGTCGCCAATGTCAAACAGGTAATCGAGATTGTCGAAGCGAGCCTGAATGGCGGCAGCGATCGGGATGGACTTGGCGTTGGCCAGATCGCAGAAATCGCCGCCCGGGCAGCAGATGATGCCGGTGAGCAGGCCGATATTCGGTGTCGCCAGCCCATTTTCCTTGGCGGCTTGCCAGACGCTATAAAGGTCAGATTTCTTTACATCCGCCAGAATGACGTTTTGCTCATGGCTGATACGCAGTTCGCCAAAACTGTACTGGTCAGCCAGATCGGCCACCTTATCCATTTGCGCATCGGTGATGTCGCCGGGGGCAACGCCGTGCTGTTTCAGCGACAGGGTTACGGCGGCGTAGCCGACAACCTTGTGCGGGTGAGTGTTGCGGTCGACCCAGCGGGCGAAGCCTTTTTCCGTTTGCACTTTCTCGGCAAAGTCACTTTCATTGACCGCTTTGTCATAGGCTGGCGCGGTGAAGTGCGCGGCGACGCGGTCGAACTCAGTTTGCGTCAAAGTCGCCGGGCCACCCTTGTTGTGGGCCCATTCCTCCTCAACCAGTTGGCTAAAGGCTTCGACGCCAAGTGCCTGAACGAGAATTTTGATGCGCGCCTTGTAGGCGTTGTCACGGCGGCCCTGGCGGTTATAAACGCGTAGGATGGCTTCACAATAAGTCAGAATGTCCTGCCAAGGCAGGAATTCACGCACGACTTGGCCGCGAATCGGCGTCCGGCCGAGGCCACCACCGACGATAACGCGGAAGCCAATCTGGCCATCCTGCTGCTGCAGTTGCAGGCCAATATCGTGGAACCAGGTCACAGCCCGGTCTTCTTCTGTGCCGGAAATGGCGATCTTGAACTTGCGCGGCAGGAAGGCGAATTCGGGATGGAAAGTGGTCCATTGACGGATGATTTCAGCGAGCGGGCGGGGGTCGATGATTTCGTCGGCCGCAACCCCGGCGAATTGATCAGTGGTGATGTTGCGCAGGCAGTTGCCAGAAGTCTGGATGGCATGCATCTCGACTTCGGCCAGGTGGCCGAGAATGTCCGGGCAATCCTCGATCTTCGGCCAGTTGAACTGCATGTTGTGCCGCGTCGTAAAGTGGCCATAACCTTTGTCGTAGGTGCGGGCGACAAAAGCCAGCTTGCGCAATTGGGCGCTGCTCATCATGGCGTAAGGCACGGCAATTCGGAACATTGGCGCATGTCGCTGGATGTAGAGGCCGTTCTGCAGGCGTAATGGACGGAATTCATCGTCGGTCAGCTCGCCAGCTTGCCAGCGCTGCACTTGATCACGGAATTGTTCGACACGCTGGTTGATCAACTGGCGGTCGAGGGCATTGTATTTGTACATGAAACTTCCTTAAGCAAAGGCCAGCTTGCTGCCGATGAGAATCAGCATGGCGGCGAGAATACGGCGCAGAATGTGTTCCGGGACTTTGGCCGAGACCTGTGTGCCAAGCCATATTCCGGGTAGCGAGCCAATCAACAGGCTACCAAGCAGTGCCCAATTGACGCCACCTAACAGCCAGTGACCGAGGCCGGCAACCAAGGTGAGCGGCACGGCATGAGCGATATCTGATCCGACAATTTTTACCGGTGAAAGTTTGGGGTAAAGAAAGAAGAGGGCTGCAACGCCCAGCGCGCCGGCGCCAACCGAGGAAATGGTCACCAGCACGCCGAGAATTGCGCCGACCGTAATAGTGATTTTGCCCAAGTGGCGCTGGCGCAGCACCGAGTCTTCGTGTTTCCCGGCGTAGTCGCGCAGCTTTCGACCGAAGAGGATGGCAATTGCGGTGAGTAATAGCGCAAAACCAAGGCCGTGCGAGATGATGGCGCCGATGACATTGTTGTCTTTGGGTAATTGCGATAGCACCAACAGCGTGATGGCGGCGGCCGGAATACTGCCCATTGCCAGTCGCCCGGTAATCTGCCAGTCGATATGGCCTTTTTTGCCATGCGCCACCGTGCCGCCGGCTTTGGTTAGCGCGGCGTAGAGCAGGTCGGTACCGACGGCGGTGGCCGGGGGGATACCGAAAAGCAGCACGAGAATCGGCGTCATCAGCGAGCCGCCACCGACACCGGTGAGGCCGACAATTGCGCCGACCGCAAAGCCGGAAAGGGTGTAAAGATAATCCATAATGCGCATGTTAATCGTCAAGGTTTGAAACAAAAAGAATATTGAGTTAGATTGTTATATCTTTAGGTTATTAAGTGCGGCCATGAAACTCCAGCAACTGCGTTACATCGTTGAAATCCAGCGCCAGGGATTGAATGTTTCCGAGGCGGCAGAAACGCTTTACACCTCGCAACCGGGTATTTCGAAGCAGGTCAAACTGCTTGAGGAGGAACTGGGGATTTCTATCTTTGAACGCAGTGGCAAGCGTTTTACGGCGGTGACTGAGCCGGGAAAAATTGTTCTGGGGATTGCCGAGCGGATTCTCAGTGAAGCGGAAAACCTGAAGCGAGCCAGCGCTGAATTTGCCACCGGCGATAGTGGGCGGCTGGTGTTGGCGGCAACGCACACCCAGGCGCGTTATGCGCTGCCGATTGTGGTGCGCGATTTCGTCGCCCAGCACCCAACCGTCAAACTGGAAATGCATCAAGGCAGCCCGATCCAGATTGCCGAATGGGTGGTGGCCGGCGAGGCCGATATTGGCATTGCCACCGAGTCACTGGATCAATATCCGCAACTGGTGACCTTGCCGGTGCGTCAATGGAGTCATTGCGTCATTGCGCCGGAGGGACATCCGATTCTGCAATCCCTGCCCTTGTCGCTCAATGAGTTGGTTAAATGGCCGCTGATTACCTATGACACGGCTTTCACTGGTCGCTCACGGATTAACCGGGCTTTCGAGCGGATCGGAACGCAACCGAATATCGCGTTGACCGCGCTCGATGCCGATGTGATCAAGACCTACGTTAGCCTCGGGCTTGGCTTGGGCATTGTTTCGGCGTTGGCCTTTGATCCGCAGCGCGATATTGGGTTGGTGGCAATTGATGCGGCGCATTTGTTTGAATCGAACACCACCCGCCTGGCCTTGCGGCGCGGTTCGTATATGCGGCGTTACGACTACGACCTGATTACCCTGTTTGCCCCGCATTTGACGAAGCGGGTCGTCGAAATGGCCATGCAGGGCGGCGGCGACACTTATCAACTCTAGTGAATGCTCGACGGCAAGGGTGTCATGCGCGGCGCGGTATCGCGGAGCAGCAGATTGGGCACAGAGAACGGCGCCAAGCGTTCAAGGAAATCGAGCAGTTCCAACACTGGCGAGTTGCGGAAAAACTTGGCGGCAGGTGTTTCAATCCAGATCCGGTCAGCGTAGGCATAAACTTCGTGCGGACGGTCGCCGATGCCGTCATGGTTAAGGTCAAAGCCTTCGTAGTCATCCCAGTAATTGCCTTCCCAGACATCATTCAGTGGATCACCATCGCCGACAATGCTGACGGTCCATAGATTGCTACGGAAGGTGTTGCCGATGGCGATGTGGCTACCTTTGACGCCGTAAAAATATATGCCGGTGATGTTGTGGGCGATCAGATTATTGATGAAAACGATGCGGTCGATCGGATTGGTCGATGAGTCGGCCATGATGCCGTGAGCACAATGAACGATTTCATTGCCGATGATCAGCGCAGCTGAAATTTCCTTCAGGGCAATACCGGCACCGGAGGCATCCATCGCATGCGTAATGCGGTTACGGCGAATGATCAGGCCATCCGAGTTGAGCGCGATAATGCCGGTCGAGTTGTTTTCGAAACGATTACCTTCGATCAGGCTGCGGTGCGAGAAGAGAAAATTCATGCCGCGCCGGCTGTTGGTGACCATGTTGCCGATGAAGCGGTTGTACGGTGAATTGCTCACCGTGATATCGCGCATCTGGGCGATGTCATTGTTTTCAATCCGGTTCCGCATGCTGTACCAGAGGCGCAGGCCGTCACCCCGGTCGGCCGAGTCGCCGGGACGGGAGCGAATACGGTTATTGCGCACGATGCTGTCGTTGGTTTTGTGCAGCGAAATACCGAACAAGACATCCTCGATAACATTGTTTTCGATCAGCAGGTGGTTACCCTCGGCCATCAACCCGCCGTCTATCTTGTCATGCGAATCACCGCTGCCGCGCAGCGTCAGGCCACGCAGGGTGACGTTATCAGCCTTGACGGTGAGTACCGTGCCGCGACCGCCGGCATCAATAATTACTTTGCCTTCGCCTTCCAGTGTCAAGGGCTTGCTGATTATGACCGGGCCTTGATAGACGCCCGGCGGCAGGCGAATGATGGCGCCCGGCATGGCCGTATCGAACCAGGGCTGGAGTGGTTGCGCGGCGTATGCGCCGAGTGCGCCGAGTGCTTGGCTGAGCAGGATGAAAAACAGGTAGCAAAAAATCTTCATTGAGCCTGCATTTAGCCACTCAGGCCAATTTGTGGCATCGACCTGAATCAATTTTTACTGAATTCACTGCGCAATGCTGTTTGTTATTCCCAATGCTCGGTCACTTCGCTGGCCCAAGCCGTTGCTGCAAGCAGGGCGCTGTTAACCGTAGCGCTGTCGAGGCCGACAGCATGGGCGGTGATTTCCATGCGCGGCAGATCGAAGACATCGCTCGCCTCGGCGACAGCCAACAGCGCGGCGTAAGGGCCACGATTTTCCAGCAGGGCGGCGCGGACATCTTCCGACAGGGGCATGTCATCCAGCAATTCAACCAAAGGGCGACGCAATAGCCGGCCCAGGCAGGAAAAAATCCCGGTCAGGAAAAATGGGTCGTGCGCTGCGTTGGGTTGCAGTTGGCTGCCGAGGACTTCCATCAAGCGGCCCCGCGTCAGTGCGCTTTCGACCAGTAGCCAGTCATTGAAATTAGGTTCTTGCACGGTGAAAAGCAAAACCGAAAGCCAGCGGGCGAGGCGTTGCCGGCCAAGAATGACCAGTGCCTGGGACAATGAATCAATGTGATGATTGAGACCGAGAGCCGGCGAGTTGAGGTAACGCAGGATGCGGAAGGCGAGGAGCGGATCGTGCTTCATGGCGGCGACGATTTCCGGCGTCTCGGCGTCGCCCTGAACCAGGCGCAACAGATGCAGCAATTGCACTTTGTGCGGGTCAGCCTTGCTTTCATCAGGACGGCTCAGGCTGGTTGCAGCAAACTCACCATGAAAATAGTCAAAGTGCCATTGGTGGCAGAAGCGGTGCTCGTCGAGGGTGTCGATGTTGGCGCCAAACAAATGCGCCGGCTGTTCTTTCGCCATGGCGCGGAAGGCCGCCGAGAAGTCGCGAATGTTGGTGGCTTCGCTGGCACCAATATCGATGCAGCCGAAATCGGCAAAGGCGATCGTCTGGGTAAATGCCGGGTTCGTCGGCTGGCGGAAGATGCCAATGCGGAGGCCGCGTTGGCGCAGCATTTCGAGCCGCAGGGGAAGTTGATTCGGGTCGGCATCGGCAGCCAGTTGCACCAGCAGGACCAAATTTGTCGTTTTTAGCCGGTCGACCGCAGCAAGTCCGAGGCTGTCTGAACTGAGGGGAATAAATGCCAGGCTGGTGTTCCAGGCGTCCGTGCTGGCATTTAGCGTGTCGAGCAGGTTACGGTCGAACTGCCGTTGTTCTGCGGCGCTGGCATCGGCTCGGACACTTGATTTTTGCAGGCGAAAGAGGCGGCCAGCCAGCCGGTTGTTGCGGTCAAATACCGCTTCCCGGCAAAGAAAGGCCGAACTGTTAACTTCGGCAGGTGGCGGCAGGACTGAATCGGGCGGGGCGACAGAATCAGGCGGG
>Ga0136636_10000806_pt1 | contig 17213 bp, 13 predicted proteins | sample AntDrymUQ8522106_2_FD_104653 | JGI IMG/M metagenome (GOLD analysis project Ga0136636, IMG submission 104653) | Polar desert sand microbial communities from Dry Valleys, Antarctica - metaG UQ852 (21.06) | ecosystem: Environmental > Terrestrial > Soil > Desert | place: Antarctica: Dry Valley... | reverse complement strand
GTGGTGATGGCATAATTACGCTTTGGAAAGATGATCAATTCTTAACTACCATCAAAGCTGACAAAAAAGAAATATATGGGCTGGCCTTTAGTCCCAGCGATCAGATACTTGCTTCTGTCGGCGAAGATAGAACTATTAAGTTATGGCAAATTGATGGGACTCTCAGTAAAACTTTAGTAGCCCACGGATATGAAATATATGACATTAGTTTTAGCCCCAATTACGAAGACGATCAATTAATAGCGTCTGCTAATGAAGATAGAACTATTAGACTCTGGAAAATCATTCTGGAAGAAGAGTTTGATGGTTATACTGAGAGTTTTGTAGGATCTGGTAATGTAACTAGTTTTAGTGAAAATCCTGATTTTATTAGACCTTGCCTAAACTGCAAGGAGCAATTCTGTAGTAAACGAGATTGTAAAGCTTCAATTCCTGGATGCTGTCCACATAGTCCCTAAAGATTGAGTTTTTGCTTGATTTTAGCAGAAATTCATAAATTACTTACTTGTGACTAGTCTATAGCGATCGCACCCCATTCTTCGTACCAATTAATACAAATGTTCTATATTTCTCCTTATCAGTCGCACCATCCATACACTACCAGCATTCTGTAAAATTCATCCCAAAGAATCAGATCATCCCCCTTACCTGTGGTGGCAGACAGTCCTAAACTGAGAGTGAGAATTGAAAGGCAGTCGGGAGAAATTTTGTGAAAAAAGTATTATCAATCATTCTTGGTGGTGGCGCGGGTACTCGGCTTTACCCACTAACCAAACTCCGCGCGAAACCAGCAGTACCAGTGGCAGGTAAGTATCGCTTAATTGATATTCCTGTCAGTAACTGCATCAATTCCGAAATATTCAAAATCTACGTTCTGACACAATTCAACTCAGCTTCTCTGAATCGTCACATCGCCCGTACCTACAATTTTAGTGGCTTCAGCGAAGGCTTTGTGGAAGTGCTAGCCGCACAACAAACACCAGAAAACCCTAACTGGTTCCAAGGTACAGCCGATGCTGTGCGTCAGTATCTATGGCTGTTGGAAGAATGGGATGCAGATGAATATCTGATCCTCTCAGGAGATCACCTCTACCGCATGGATTATCGCCAGTTTATCCAGCGCCATAGAGACACGGGGGCTGATATTACTCTCTCAGTCATTCCCATTGATGAGCGCCGCGCCTCAGATTTTGGTTTAATGAAAATTGACGATTCTGGTAGGGTAATTGATTTTAGTGAAAAACCCAAAGGTGAAGCGTTAATCCAAATGCAAGTTGATACAAGCGTACTGGGATTAACAAAAGAACAAGCTAAACTACAGCCTTACATTGCCTCAATGGGGATTTATGTCTTTAAAAAAGAGGTTTTGTTCAAGTTGTTGAGAGAATCTTTAGAACGGACGGATTTTGGTAAAGAAATTATTCCTGATGCCTCTAAAGATTACAATGTTCAAGCTTACCTCTTTGATGACTACTGGGAAGATATTGGAACAATTGAAGCATTTTATCAAGCAAATTTAGCACTGACTCAGCAACCCCAGCCACCCTTTAGTTTCTACGACGAAAAGGCACCAATTTACACCCGCGCTCGTTATTTACCTCCGAGTAAACTATTAGATTGCCAGGTAACAGAATCAATGATCAGCGAAGGTTGTATTTTGAAGAATTGCCGCATTCAACATTCAGTTTTGGGAGTGCGATCGCGAATTGAATCTGGCTGCCTCATCGATGAATCTTTGCTCATGGGTGCAGATTTTTACCAAGCTTCTGTAGAACGCAAATCCAACGTAGAACAAGGTGACATTCCTGTAGGTATTGGTAGTGACTCGATTATTCGCCGTGCCATCATCGATAAAAACGCCAGTATCGGTCACGATGTCAAAATTATCAATAAAGATAACGTGCAAGAAGCTGACCGCGAAAGTCAAGGTTTCTACATCCGCAGTGGCATCGTCGTTGTGCTGAAAAATGCTGTCATTCCCGATGGAACCATCATCTAATAGTTAGGAGTTAGGAGTTATGAGTTAATGACTAAAAATTCTGATTACTCCTCACTCCTCACTTTTAATTCTTCACTCCTAACTTCTCACTCCTCACTTTTTTTGTTGATTGGTCTTCCAGGTAGCGGTAAGTCAACTTTGGCAAAGCAATTACTGGCAGAATGCCCCCAGATGCCACTGATTTCTACGGATGGCATCCGGGGGCAACTGTTCGGTTCCCAAGCTATTCAGGGGCCGTGGCTAGTGATTTGGCAAGAAGTAGGACGGCAATTTCAGCAAGCTATTTCTACAAATAATACAGCTATTTTCGATGCTACCAATGCCCAGCGCCGCCATCGCCGTGAAGTTATTGCTTTAGCCCGTGACTTGGGTTTTACCCACATTACGGGAATTTGGGTGGATACGCCAGTGTGGCTGTGTTTAGCACGTAATAAAAAGCGATCGCGCCAGGTTCCTGAAGAAATTATTTTGCGGATGCACCGTCAACTCCGGGATGCTCCCCCAAGCCTGGAAGAGGGATTAGACAGGCTGATCCGCTTATCAGAAAAATCAGAGTACGGAAATTGCGATCGCTTCTTGAGCGAGAACCACACTTGAATTTCTATATTCTTTGTTAATTTAAAGTCAGATTCTCTTTGCTTGGCACTATGTCGGGCAAACTAACATCTTTTATCTTAAAAAAACATAACAGGAATTTCTATAGGAGGCTGGTAAATAGATGGCTGCAACCGACTTCAAAGACTATTACGCAATTTTGGGAGTCAGTAAGACTGCTACTCAAGAGGAGATTAAGCAAGCCTTTCGTAAACTAGCCCGCAAATATCACCCTGATGTCAATCCAAATAACAAACAGGCAGAAGCACGCTTTAAAGAAGTTAGCGAAGCCTACGAAGTTGTGTCAGACTCAGATAAACGCAAAAAATACGACCAATTCGGTCAATATTGGAAACAGGCTGGTGAAGGTTTCTCATCTGGCGGCGCTGGTGTTGATATGGGTGGCTTTGACTTCAGCCAATACGGAAATTTTGATGAGTTCATTAATGAGTTGCTAGGACGCTTTGGTGGTGCTACCCCTGGCGGTGGGCGACAAAGTTACTCACAACAAAATAATAATTACTCAAATTACTCACAAAATTACTCATACCGCAGTTCCACAGGTACGACGACTGGTTTTAGCGGCGGCTTTAACGATTATGGGTTTGGTGATGCAAGTACGGGTACTTCTCAGGATAGTGAAGCTGCGATCGCTCTCACTTTTGCTGAAGCATTTAACGGTGTGCAAAAGCGCTTCAGTTTAGGTAACGAAACAATTGATGTTCGTATCCCATCTGGCGCTAAACCTGGTACTCGCCTGCGCGTGCGGGGCAAAGGTCAAATCAACCCGATGACTCAACAACGAGGGGATTTGTATTTAAAAGTCGAACTTCAGCCGCACTCGTTCTTCCAAATGGAAGGGGAGAATTTGGTGTGCGAAGTGCCAATCACGCCAGATGAAGCTACCTTGGGAGCATCTATTGATGTACCCACTCCCGATGGTTTAGTTAATGTCAAGCTACCAGCAGGAGTGCGTTCTGGCCAATCGCTGCGTTTACGTGGCAAAGGTTGGCCTCTCGCTAAAGGTGGACGTGGCGATCAGCTGGTGAAGGTGGCGATCGCACCACCAAAAGACCTCAGCCAGCAAGAGCGGGAATATTATGAAAAAATCCGGGCTATACGTACTTATAATCCCCGCAGTCATTTGCAGCAAGTCAAGCTGTAAAAATTTAGCTTTGTAGAGAGGGTAAATTTACCCTCTCTACATTCAAGTATGAATTTGCTGCCTATTTCTCGCTACCACGATGGACGAAAATGCTCGATTAAGGAGATACCCATGAAAGAATTAATGAAACAGCCTTCATCTTGGCTACCAAATGGAATAAAACTTAATCTTTCTGATCAAATTTCGTCCTTTTTCTTTTACTGAAGAATTACAAATTCGTTTAGAGGAACTTTTAGAAAAGAATAAAGAAAATTTACTCAATCTTGATGAACAAGCAGAATTAGCTGGTTTATTGGAATTAGAAAAAATTTTTAGTTTTATCAATGCTAAACTCGCTTCTTAATTGTGGTTATAAACAATTTTGTTCGTTTAAACGTCCGCAAAAGAGCAAAATACTAATGTTCTAACAAAGTCTCAACACTAGCATTGTGATCCAAAAAAGAAAATAAATGCCAGTAGCGAAGTTTCCCTTCTTTATCTAATACGAACTGGGCTGGTAAAGGCGCTCCCAGAGCTTGCCCCACTTGATAGGTACGAAAAACTCGACAACTAGGATCGCTCAATAACGGCATTTTTAAACCTAAATCACTCACAACAATTTGACTTTGCCGTTCATCGGTACTAGTAACTAGTAAAACTTCTATACCGCGATTTTTAAACTGCTCGTAGTTTTCATTTAAAGCTTTAATGTGAGGAAAACAAAAGGGGCAATATTGTTTTTCAGTAAAGATGCGAGTAAAGGCAAGTAACACTGGTTGCTTGCCTTTATAATCAGACAATTTTACTAAAGTTCCATTGGTAATATCTGGCAGTTTAAAGTCTGGTGTTCCCACTCCTAACCTGAGTTTATTTGTCGCTGGAACTGGTAAAAAATTGCGGAAGAATCGCTCATTTAATAACCCAGTAAAATCAGTTGAAGTAAGCATATTTCTATCCCTGATTATTTAAATACTATTTTATTAAAAAACCACAGATAGATACCGAGGTTGACACTGTTTAATGTGTATCTCTGTTTATCTGTGGTTTTCGTTGATTTTAGTCTCAACTCCTACAGGATGGATTAGATCCTAGCTAGCGAAATTTAGACAGCAGAGAAGTAGACTTTAGACTTCACTGGGTCAGGATTCATTGTCTTGTCACCAGGTTTCCAACCAGCTGGGCAAACTTCGTCGGGGTGAGACTGAACATACTGAATTGCTTGTAATGTCCGCAGGGTTTCATCAACGCTGCGACCAAAAGCTAGATTGTTGATGGTGGCGTGCTGTATGATACCATCTTTATCTATGAGGAACAGACCACGCAAGGCAATGCCAGATGCTGGATCAAGAACGTTGTAAGCGGCGCTAATCTCTTTTTTGATGTCGGAGACTAGAGGATAATTCAGGTCGCCGACGCCACCAGACTTACGATCTGTTTGAATCCAAGCGAGGTGGGAGAATTCACTATCAACAGAAAGCCCAAGGACTTCTGTATTGATTTTCTTGAATTCTTCGTAGCGATCGCTAAATGCTGTGATTTCAGTGGGACAAACAAAGGTAAAGTCTAGTGGGTAGAAAAACAGGACGACATACTTCCCGCGATAATCGGAAAGTTTGATTGTCTTAAATTCCTGATCTACCACAGCCGTTGCTGTGAAATCGGGAGCTTGTTGACCAACGCGGAGGCTTCCTTCGGTTCCGTAAGTAAGGGACATTAACCTAATTCTCCTTTATTTGTTTAGTAGCGTTAGAATTCGGGTCAAGTAAAACTCACCCATCCACGCTCTCACAGTTTAATTACGATCTGTTACGACTATATCATACTCATAACGATTTTGAGTAGCAAATGCATGATTTAGATACAAGAGAATGGTTGCTTACCAATGGCTTAGGAAGTTTTGCCAGTGGTACAGTTTCGGATGTCCGCACGCGTACTTATCATGGTTGGCTATTTGCCGCGACAAACCCACCTTCTGGGCGAACTCTGCTGTTTTCGCACCTAGAAGCTAGCTTGGAAGTATTAGGGAGCGTTGTGGCACTGGGGACAAATTTTTGGGGTAACGGTCAGGTTGAGCCGACAGGCTACGAACTGCTACGCTGTTTTGATATTAACCCAGTTCCAAAATGGATTTGGGGTCAAGATAACTGGCAGTTAACTAGACAATTGGTGATGCCTTATGGCTTGGTAGGGACTGAAGACTGGGGACAAGGGAGGATAAGCAATGCCCCATGCCCAATGCCCAATGCCCACCTCCAATTTTGCCATCGAACTTTAATCCAATATCGTTACGAGGGAACTGATACAGCGATTTTACGGCTGCGACTGCTGATAGCAGAACGTGACTTTCACCACCAGCAAACTGCTAGTCCAAGATTACAGTTCTCAGAATTGCTTGGGCAGCAGCAAGTCTGTCTGCAAGCAAAAAATGCTGGGCATTTCGGTATACCTTGGCACTTGCGCTGGACACAGGGAAGATATCAAACAGATGCAGTTTGGTATTGGAATTATGGATTACCTGAGGAGACAAAACGGGGATTAGGCGACAAGGAAGACCTCTACAGTCCTGGTTACTTGATAGTCATACTGCAACCAGGAGATGCGGTAACTCTAGAAGCACGAGTAGGTTTTCCCGACTCGATGGCAGGTGTTCTCACCTCCGAAACCTTTGCAGAAGTTGTGGAGGCAGAGCAAGAACGGCTCTCACAGATTTTTGGCTGGAGTAAAGGAGGGACTGGGGAAGAGTTTTTCAATACCCAATCCCCAATCCCCAATCCCCAATCCCCACTCTGGCAACAACTAATTAAAGCAAGCGATCAGTTTATCGTTTATCGAGCCTCAATTGCTGGCCCTACAGTCATTGCTGGTTATCACTGGTTTAATGACTGGGGACGCGACACATTAATTGCTTTACCTGGATTGGCACTAGTTCCACGGCGCTTTGACTTGGCAAAAGGAATATTGCGGACTTTTGGGCATTATTGCCGCCACGGTTTGATTCCTAATGCATTTCTTGATGTCAATGGAGAACCAATTTATAACAGTATTGATGCGGCGTTGTGGTGGATTGAAACTTTAGGACTTTATTTAGAAGCTACCCAAGACTGGGAATTTTTGGCGGAGCAATTCCCCACAGTACAGCAAATCTACAAAGCATTTGTCGGTAGTACACATTTCAATGTCCAGATCGATGCTACCGATGGGCTAGTTAGTTGGGATGCTCCTGGTGTAGCCCTTACCTGGATGGATGTGGTTATTGGGGCAGATCCTGTTACTCCCCGTTATGGTAAGCCAGTGGAAATCAATGCGCTGTGGTATTCTGCTTTATGTTGGCTGAGTCAGTGGGCAGAACGATTGAGCCAGCTTGAGTTTGGTGAGCCAGTGCGTCTCACTAAGCAAGCACAGCGTTATGCTCAACAAGCAGAACGTGTGAAAACCTCGCTGCAAAAGTTCTGGAATCCTCATCTGGGTTATCTGTACGATACTATTGATCCGGACGATCGCCGGAATATTCAAGTTCGTCCCAATGCCGTTTTGGCGCTGTCGCTTCACCATTGCGCCTTTTCTGAACAGCAAGGGTGTCAGATATTAGATTTAGCAACTGTCAGCTTACTCACCCCCTATGGTCTTCGCAGTCTTGATCCAGGAGATCCCGAATACAAGGGAAGATATGAGGGTAATCAAAAGCAACGCGATCGCGCCTATCACCAAGGCACTGTTTGGGCTTGGCTAATTGGCCCATATATTCGGGCTTGGCAACGTTTTTATCCACAGAGATCACTGCCTTTTGATTGGCAACCCCTGCTAGATCATTTCCAATTTGATGCTTGTCTTGGTTCTATTTCTGAGATTTTTGATGGCGATGCACCTCATACACCCAGAGGCGCGATCGCTCAAGCTTGGTCTGTTGCCGAAGTCATCCGCCACATTAAATAGTGCTGAATATAATTTTCTTGACCAAGAAACTTCTAAGCTGCTGAAAAATATTGGTTGCTCCCATCTTATTGTCAAGAACATGAATCTACTAATTAACTCATGAGTGAAGAACGAGAAAGAGCCGATAATGATTCCCCGTGGAAAGAAATCCTAGAAGCTTACTTCCCACAAGCAATGCAATTTTTCTTTCCGCAAACAGCAGCACTAATTAATTGGGAACGTCCCCACGAGTTTCTTGATAAGGAATTTAAACAAATAGACCGGGAAGCAGAACTTGGTAGAAGATATGCAGATAAATTGGTAACCTCTATCGTTTTATCGATTGGGTTATGATTTTACCAAAAGGATTAGAAGCAGAATTTTGGCAGGAGTTTAAACAATTCGAGCAGGAGCGTACCATGAGTTACATTACCACAGGCGAGCGCATTGGCTACGAGCGAGGGAAGGAGGAAGGACAACAGGAACAAGCACAAACACTTGTACTACGACAGCTACAAAAACGAGTAGGAGAGTTACCACAACAGGTTAGAGAACAGATTCAGGGTCTTTCTCTAGAACAATTGGAAGCACTGGGTGAGGCTTTGTTAGATTTTAGTGCGTTGGCGTAGCCCGTCGTAGACATCGCTGATTTGCTCAACTGGCTACAAACTCATCAAACAGTTAGTGCCGAGTCCTGAGAATTAGAGGTAAAACTTGCCTCTTACAGAGCAGTCAAAGTTACTCTATCTTAAGTCCACTTACCACTCACTACTTATAACTTTAAAAGTGGCTCAGGTCGGAGTTGAACCAACGACCCCAGGCTTATGAGTCCCGTGCTCTAACCAACTGAGCTACTGAGCCATGTTTTTCCAAATCATTAACTAGCATAGCATACAATTTTGCCAAGGACTAGCCTCTTTTGCAATTTCATTACAGCTTTCATCCCTGTTGAGGTAATAAAAAGCAAATGAGGGAGGTAAACTCCCTCAACTAACAAAGCAATAATTTAGTTACAGACAGCCAGGAATTACACGCGATCCGGTAACATAGCTATTGGGTTAACAGCACCCTTACCTGATGGATGAATTTCAAAGTGGGTGTGTGGGCCAGTACTGTGACCAGTGCTACCCATTAAAGCAATTGTTTCTCCCTGATTCACCTGCTGACCAGGTTGCACCAGAATTTTGCTGTTATGAGCATAGCGAGTCGTGCTCCCATCAGGATGGCGGATTTCGACAAGGTTGCCGTAACCACCTTTATTCCAACCAGCTTTTTCTATCGTCCCCTCAGCTGAGGCGACAACTGGCGTGCCAGTGGAGTTAGCAATATCAATTCCCTTGTGCGGTCTTCCCCAACGCATACCAAAGCCAGAGGTGAGAGTGCCCTTTGCTGGCCAGGTGTAAGCTAAGGTTGAAGTTGATGGAGGAGGGGTTAGTTCGTCAATGGGTCTGGGCAGATATTGATCAACTGCTGCCAAAGGTGGTATTAACTGTGGAGAAACAGTCCTTCCCCGCATCATACCTAAGGAGTCAGAAGAATTTACTCTTACAGAAGGCGTTGCAACCTTTGTGGCAGATGGAGCGCGAGAGGGAGTCCACTGACTAGCAGAGCCTAGATTGGGCAACAAGAACTCTGGATTTACTGCCTCGCTAGGGCGAACAGCAGCATGGAATTGGGGCTTAATTGGCTGAACGCTATAGTTACTCCGAATCGGTGTAGGAACTGGGATTTGGATTGCTACACTATTCGGTCGAGCCGCAGAGTTGGGTACAGTGAAATTATTGGGGGTAGAAATAGGAGTGAGCATCGCAGCATTATTAGTTTCGGTTGCTGCTGCTGAAACAACTAAGTTACCAGACTGTTGAGCGCGATATTTCTGCTGTAACCTCTGAATTTCCGCTTGTAAGCCCCGCAAACGGTCATTATTGTTATTGTTTCCTCTTGCTACCCTATTTGTTGGTGTTTTAGGCTGTTGCATTTCGGCAAAAGCTTGTGGCACTGCAATATCACCACCGACGCCATAAGAAGTAACAGGAGCGGGGGCTTTTTCTAAGTCGGTTGCACTATTTGCCTGAACCTGAACAGTTACCGGTGTAGGGACGGTAATGTTACTGTTGTCGGCAATAGCTGGTGATTGTGAACTAGGTAGATATGAGTTGGCACTACCAATATTTATAGAGGAGTTGGCTACTTTTGGAGCTTTGCTGGACTCTACAAAAGTGGGTTGACTCGCTACAGTGGGTTGACTCGCTACAGTGGGGTTACTTGCTACAGTTTCCTCAAATTGAACAGCAGGAATAATTAGTTGTTGACTAATTTTCAGTTCATTTGGATTATTGAGGTTATTTGCCTTGACTAGTTCTGATACGGAAGTGTTATGTCTGCTGGCGATCGCTGCTAGTGTATCTCCAGGCTTAACTTCGTAGGCTGTTCGAGTCGAAGACGCAATAACTGTTGGTGTAGCTGGTGTCAGTGCATTTGTCTGTGTCTTCTGTTTTAACTTCGATATCAAGTTCGCTTTGCTTGCATCGCCAGAAGTGTCGGACTTGGCTAATATAGTTTTCTCAACTACAGTCGTCGGCTGCGCCAACCCCATATCAGCTTGTGATAAATCTTTGGTCTCCCCAGACCGCAACTGTGCCAGACTATTTCTTAAACGGTTCGATTTTTCTTGTAAGCGATTCAGTGCGAACTCTTGTTGCGCCTTAAGTTGTGCATTTATTTCACTGTTGGCTGCGGTTGACGTTGCCACCGTTTGTGGCTGGGCAATTATTAGTGATGCATTTGTAATACCAACACCATCAGCACTAGACTCAGACAGATTATTGACTGTTGGGAAACTAGTCTCAGCTAAGGTATTGTTTAATCCCTGTGCCACTTGGGGCTTCAGGTAGGTGGAATTTTTATAAAACGCTGTTCCTTGGGAAAACCTTTCTGATTCAGGAACTTGCAAAGACATTCCCTTTGCCGCGACTTGCCATTTAGCTTCAAGCCCAGGCACTTGTGAGACTGCCGTTGGTTCCACGATGACAGGATTTTCCGGCACGCTCGCTGATGAGACTGCTTGGGACTCCAGCTTTGTGGAGGCGAATTTCACCTCAGTGTCAGCAACAGCAGGAATCATTGAAGTTGCCTTTTGGCTACCTACAGGCACTGCTGCTTGGGCTTGATCGCTTTGTCGAGTCACCAAAAGGCTGGTTGCTCCCATAGAGATTGCCAAGCCAATCATGGCGGCTTTTGTCCGCACCCGGCGGTTAACTTTTGGATTTATCACATTTAGCAGTTCTACCGGGGCATCATCGCTGCTGGGGTTATTGTTCAACACAGCTTTTACTCTCTTTTTCAATGCTCGTTTCAAAGACGACCTCCTATGATCACTAGCGCTTAACTGATCTCGATTTTTCAGTTGGATACTAGTCAATGATTTAGATCACAACAAATGATAGATCAAGATCACATTCACCAGAGATGCTTACGCAAGATTAACCTGCTTCTCTGATTTAAACAAGTTCACACGGATTAGCAAAACTTAAATTTTGCTCTGTTTACTTGTCCGAACCACTCCTCACACCACTTAGGACGTTTTACTCTTTACCATTGTCCGCGCTTGTCTTGCGTCAATCGCGGGGACTGGACATAACTATATGCCAAGTCCATAGTCGCTGCCGAGAATTAAATTGCTGCGACTTCTGGAAAAGTGATGCCCCCCACTGTAGATATCTTCAAGATATTTCTACCCAATCAGTCTTCTCAACACGAGACTTTACGTTGATTATTCCCTAAAAAACAACCGTATGATCTATCGGCTACTTTGGGGCTGCTTTCTAGCGTTGCTGGAACTAAAATGGCTTAAATGTCCAATATGACTGGGGTTTAGCCCTTTTGTTCCCCAATTTAGGATGTTTCAGATTCATCAAAATCTATCATTCAAATTTGGCAATATCCCAAGTTTTATATACAAATTTCTTATAATAACCTTCCTATCCTTGTAAGTATCTTCCACTACAATTTCGGAAAAAAACCAATTTTAGGTATCTTGTTTTACATATTATTGCAGTAATAAAGAAAATTTTTACTGCCACAAATGCTTCGTCTAATAGATATTCAGAAAATTAATAAGTATATTTACTTATGGTGATGAAGGTAAACAACTATTGTAAATAGCCTAACTGACGACGGGTTTCAAATAAGCTAATTGCCACACTCACCGAAAGATTCAAGCTGCGAACCCCCGGTTGGCTCATGGGAATATACAGAGTAGCATCGCAATCTGACAGAATTGCTGGTGGTAAGCCCGTAGTTTCACTACCAAACAGCAGCCAATCATCAGGTTCAAACTGAAAGCTGACATAATTACAATTTCCACCGACAGTAAAACCCAACCATCTGCCTCCACGCTCCTGATGTACGATTTTAAAGGCTTCTAGCGATTCATGATAGTGCAGCTTGACGTAAGGCCAGTAATCCAAGCCTGCTCTTTTGAGGTAGCGATCGCTAATTTCAAACCCCAAAGGGCCCACCAAATGCAACTCTGTACCCGTAGCTGCACAAGTACGGGCAATATTACCTGTATTAGGAGGAATTTGCGGGTTAACTAAAACTACCTGGGGCATTGTCCGTATAATTTACGTATTGTATAAAAAAATTTCTTGTCAATGTTAAATCTACCAAAGGGTAGAGGCGATTCATAGGTTTTGTTAATAATAATCAAGCATCCTCTATCAATTAGATTTTTAAAACGAAGCGCAAACCCTCCCAGAGCAATGCCTGAGAGGATGTTTGGTTAAAATTACTAAATATTAAGTTTTATGTGGAAATAGAAAGGGCTTGTGTCTTTTAGGGCTAATACCGCAAGGCGGAAGGCGGAAGTCACGCCTTCTTTAATTTTAGGCTTTCTGGCTGTAATCAAATGGTGGGTTTATTTCCGCCGACTTGTACTAGTAGTGTCTCCAAGAAAATCTACCATTTGTCTAAGGAATAAGAATTAAATAACATACAATTTATGTCCGACAGCTTACCTCACCCTCAATCCCTCTCCTTATAAAGGAGAGGGAAGCTAGATAATTGATGAAGTTTTGCATTTTATTTAATTTATGTTCCTAAGGATGGGAGTAGGGAGTGGAGAGTGGGGAGTGGGGACAAAGGGATAAATAAAGTGTTTTCCCAATGCCCAACGCCCAATGGGTCTTGAGTTAAGCCAGGAGGGACGAACATAATTTGTCTTCGAGTTCGATTTCGCGTTCTTGGGTAGCGACAATAGCCTGGGTGATGACGCGATGGCTGTCAAAACCGACTGCGTGTAATTGCAACCACTGTTGAGCTTCATTACCTTCGCGGAGGATTTTTTGCAAAGGGGAAAGGAAACAGCCAAAGCCTTGTTGTTTAGCGATCGCCCAAACATCTTGGTACATTTGGGAAATCCAATCTCTCGCTAGGATGCTTCTGCCATCTTGCCAATGCCTCAAATTAGCATCAAGACTACTAACAGCAGCAGCAGCTTCATTCTCAGCAGTCAGGGTGACGAGTTCTTCAGCAGAGAAGTTACTTTGAGTTAACGGATCAATGCTGGGATTTTCGATTATTTGCAACAAACGCGCTTCTAATAAGGCACTAATCCCCAGTAAGGCAATGGGATCTGTGACTAAATCGCAAATTCGCAATTCTAGGCGATTCAGGTCATAAGGACGGCGATCGCCATTTGGGCGCACTGATGCCCACAAATGCCGTATATTTTGCATTGTTCCAGCAGCAAGTTGATTTTCTACCCACTGAATATGATCGGCGTGACTGGCAAATAATGGCACATGACTAGGCGTTTGCGGGAAGAGTCCCCAACGGGTGGAGTGATAGCCAGTAGCTTTGCCATCCAGGAAAGGAGATGAGGCGCTGAGGGCGAGAAATATAGGTGCTTCCATACGAATCACCCGACACGCCCGCATTAATACTTCTGGATCGCTGATGCCTATATTAATATGTACGCTGGCGGTGACTACTTTCGTCCCGTAGGTGTTCTCAATGTAGTCATGATAGGAGTTTGCGGGATCGGAACGCAGAAAGCGATCGCTCCCACCTAAAGATAAAGTACTCCCCGGTATCAGGGTATAATTACCCAAACGATTGAGGTAGTTTCGCAACACTCGCCGGGGACGCAGCAAAGCACACAATAAATTTTCGTAATCAGGGGATGGTTGAGTTATATATTCCACGTTGCGGCTATCTGGCTCCCGCATAAATCCATCCAAAGCTGCAACAATTTTGTCGGAGAGACCGACGATTTCACCTTGAGGCGTGCCAGTGTACATCTCAATCTCAAAGCCTTTTAATAAAACCACCTTGTTCTCCTCGGCTCTCTCTGCCTATAAATTGTATCGAATAAGACGAATTTCTGGATCTATCTTTAAGTCAATCAAAGGTTAAGAATCATTTTGTTGATATAGCGGTTATCGGTTCAGTGAGGTACAAGAACCCCACCCCCAACCCCCTCCCCGCAAGCGATGAGGGGGCTATGATGTACCTCATCTGATTAGGAAACGCTATAATTCATACCAAATCAAGACGACGGATTTATTGGCTATCTTTCGAGATAATTATTGTTTACTACTAAAGTAAGAGAAGTATCTAGTTGAATTTACGCATTGTATAGTTAGGCATTATGTATGTTCAGAAATTTGGTTATTTCAAACAGTTAATTTAAATCTAAATTTTACGTACTATGTTTGTTTTATTTTAGGTATATTGCGAAATAAACTTATCAGGTGAATCACTCTTTTGGGCAATACTGAGGCGTATAAATTGCGCCCATACTTCATCACTAAGTAAGTTTGAAGCAGTTTTGGGATTATTAATTGCGATCGCGACTATAACTTTACGCCATCCTTGTTGTAATAACTCAATAAAAGCTTCTTCAATAGAAACTTGACTAAGCAACGAAAGTGCAGTTTTAAAAATTGCTGAATCACTTGGTAAATTTTTCGATTTTAATCCCTGTAGTGCTACATTCAACCATACAGGTAGAAGTTCAAACCAATTATTTTTCTGTATCTCATTGAGTGCAATATCTTCCATACCTAGCGCACCCCACACACACAAAGACTCTAGAGCAAGTTGAAAATCGCGTTTTTCTAAAGCATTTACCCATAATTTTTGAGCGTGATTTTGGAAGCGATTAGCGAGAAATTCATAAGCTTCCTGAACTTGATGTGGAATTGTAACTTTATAAACTGACTCACCTCGTGGTAGGTAATCGCCGCGATAAGATAGCCAGTTATGAGAGCCGCAAAGATGAATTTCTTTATCAACTATTACTTCTTTGACATGAGAATCTCCCAACCAAAAAACCTGTACAGATGGTAAACCATCAGGTGTTTTGATCGCTCGAAGTTTTTTCTCTACTTCTGGTGGAATTGGTTTATCTTCATCTTCTTCTCGCCGCGCAATTCCATGTCCAATTAAAATCCGAACTCCGCGATTAGCTAATTTCTGTAATAAATTTATAAATTTTTCATTTACAACTGCCTGATTCACCCAAGGAGAATAGATTAGAATCTGACTTTTAGCCGAATTTAAAACTTCTGAAAAAGCTAGGCTAATTTGTCCATCGCGTAACTGTACGGCTTCACCTAACGCTTTATAGTTATCTACTTTATCAGTGGCTTTAGTGGCAGCTTCTAGCGCCTTTTGGCGAATCTTTTCAAGCCTAGCTTCTATTTCAGTATTTTTCTGCTTGAGAATGGCTTCACGTTCAAAATTGATGGTTTCGGTTGACAATTTACATAATGCTTGCAAAGATATTTTACCTTCAGCGTGTAGAACTTCTAACCAATTTGATGCTGACTCTAAAATTTGCTTTCCATTTCTTATTTGGATGCTCAACTTATCTTGAAGAGCATCAAAGATAACGAAAAGCGATATCTTTCTCCAAATTTTTTGAGTCGAAGCTAGTACCTTATAGGAAGTGACGATTTTTCCCTCTTCTGGGACATGAAGTGCTAAACCTGAAGCTTGAATATTTTTTTGGATTTCCTCAAGTGGTAAGGAAGCAATATCAGCAATTGTATGATCAATAGTAATAAAGTCTACCAAGTCAGGTAAATTTATCGTTGTCTCATTTAAAGATTCAGATTGAAAGGTTATCTTATCACTTAAAGGGTCTGTAATAGCATAAATTTGTATAGGATATGGCGGCTGTGGTACAGACCCTTTTTCATAAAATAAGCGACCTTCAGGAGTAACTGTTAGTGGCGATGTTGGTGATAGAGTTTGTAAAGAACGAAGAGTTGTAGTAGTAGTTTTAATGAATACAGAATCAAGCCCAAGTACAGAGGCTAATTCATCCTCTGTTGGCGGAGGTTGAAATTCAATAGCAGCGCGGATAATAAATTCTTCAAGTACGTTAAACTGGCGAGGTTCCTTGATATTTACTTCTATCGGAGTTTGACGTAAGCTATAGCGGAATTGACGCGCTGCTAAAACTGATAAACTAGGACTTTGCGCTTCTATTTCGTCTACCAGTTTTTTGAGATTTTCATCAATCGGTTTAGCAGAAGAGGCGAGAAACATCAACGTAACAAGATTAGATAATTTGATTTGTACAAATACTTTTAACTGATGAGACAAACTACCTTTATGCTTTCAACAAGCTTTGGCGACGACTAGCCCACCAAGCAAATCCAGCGCCGGTTACAAACATTAGCAGACTATAAATTGCCCCAGGAATGGCCATTGTAGGACTATTCAGCAGCGTAGGTGTAGAAGCGATCGCGATCGCTAGAGTCCCATTTTGAATTCCTACTTCTATGGTAATTGCCGTAATGCGTTTTTCTCCTAATCGGGTTAAAGTAGCGATCGCAAAACCTAAAGCCATTGTTACCACATTCAAAACCAGAGTTGCCCAGCCCACATCTATTACATAAGAAATAAAATTATTGCGTTCTCGTAACAGCACTCCAGTAATTACCACCGCCAGGAAAAATAAAGACAGCCACTTGACAGGTTTATCTGCCTTGTCTGCCAGTCCGGGCGCATACCGCTTGGCTATCATCCCAATTGCTACAGGTAGAAGTGTAATCACCGCAATCTGCAAAACAGTATTTAAAAAAGGTAACTGTAGCGTTGTTCCTTCCCCTAAAAATCTCTGCATTGACAAATTTACTACCAGAGGAATCGTAAAAACCGTAATGAAACTACTAATAGCTGTTAGCGTCACAGAAAAAGCAATATCACCCCCGGCCAAAAACGTAATCATATTAGAAGTAGCGCCACCAGGGCAGGCTGCTAAAATCATCACACCTACCGCTAATTGTGGGTCAAGGGGAAACACTGACGCAATGCCAAAGCCCACAATCGGCAACACGACCAACTGCGCCACCAAGCCAATCACCACTGCTTTGGGATAGATGACAACTCGCTTGAAGTCTTCTAGGGTCAAGGTTAACCCCATGCCTAACATGATAATAAATAGAGCTAGGGGCAGAAAAACAGCCGTCAGAAAATTCGCTTCCATCCGTAACCCGCGTTGGTAACAATAAAAGTGCCTCTGGATTGTACCGTGTTCCCGTTAAAATT
>Ga0136636_10000805_pt1 | contig 17218 bp, 9 predicted proteins | sample AntDrymUQ8522106_2_FD_104653 | JGI IMG/M metagenome (GOLD analysis project Ga0136636, IMG submission 104653) | Polar desert sand microbial communities from Dry Valleys, Antarctica - metaG UQ852 (21.06) | ecosystem: Environmental > Terrestrial > Soil > Desert | place: Antarctica: Dry Valley... | reverse complement strand
CCGGCAGCAAGACAGCGAATTCTTCACCACCCACCCGGCCGACAATATCGGCTTCGCGCAAGGTGGCGAGACAAACCTCAACCAACTTCTTCAGCACCAGATCACCCGTCTTGTGGCCGTGGCGATCATTGACCCGCTTGAAAAAGTCAATATCCATCATGAAGAGGGAAATGTCTTTGTCGTAGCGAATGGCGCGGTGAAGTTCACGTTCGGCTTGTTCCATGAAGTGACCGCGACTGCTCACCCCGGTCAGGTAATCGAGGTGGGCTTGGCGCGTCAGTTCAGCTTCCAGTCGCTTCTGTTCGCTGATATCGGTATTGGTGCCGACGATACGCGTCGGCTTACCGGCCTCATCCCGGCTAACCGCCATGCCCCGACCCAGCACCCATTTCCAGTTGCCATCCTTGCAACGCAGGCGATGCTCGGTTGTCGCTGAGGGTGTTTTCCCCTCAAGGTGCTCATTCAAGACGACCATCACCTGCGGCATATCATCCGGATGCACCCGTTTTATCCATTCTTCGGATGCGCTACCGATTTCGTCCTCAGCGTGCCCCAACATCTCCTTCCAGCGTCTCGAAAAGTGCGCCATACCGGTCTGGATGTCCCAGTCCCAGACGCCATCACCGGCACCTTGCAAGGCAAATTGCCAGCGCATCTCACTCTCGCGCAAAGCCACTTCGGCCCGCTTGCGCTCGGAAATGTCGTGAACGATCGAGAACAGCAAGGTTTTGCCGGCAATCTCATACGGCGTTGCGTAGACCTCGACATCACGAATTTCGCCATTGGCGAGGCGGTGACGGAAGTTGAAAAAATTGCGCTCTTCGCGCAGCGCCAAGGCCCGTTCCGCTGCAACAAGCTCGGAGGGAAGCGTGTTGATCTCTGTGATCAACACGCCAATCAATCTTTCGGGGGCAAAACCATAGTAGACCGCAGCAGCTTGGTTGGCATTGATGATCACGCCACTAACCGGGTCGATCATTAACATCACAGAGCTATTTTTCTCGAAAAACAGCCTGAACTGCGCCTCACTTTCAGCCAGTTCAGCATTCATAACTTCCAAACGACGCTGATGGCGAACATTCATCAACAAAATACTGAAGAACATCAGCGATAGCAGACCACCGCCGACAAAGATACTTATCGGCAGATAGCTGACAGTCACGCGATCAAATTCAGGGCGACTGCGCAGACGCGCCGTCCAGCGGTGACCGCCAAAATCTATCGCCAAGTCAGCACTGTGCCGATGCGCCGTTTCCTGCCGGCCAGGAAACGAGGCATAGAGCAGGTTTTCGGCCTGAACGTCGCCATCGTAGAGTTCCAGTTCGACATCCTTGCTTTCCTGTCCGACCACATTGCCGATCAGGTCGCGCGCCCGAAAGGGGCTGAAGGCAAAGCCAATCAATGCGGCTCGGCGCTGTTCAACACTTTCGCGGGGCAGACCATAACGATAAACCGGCACGTAAATGAGAAAACCGGGTTGGACATCCGTCACGGTTTCTTGAGTCAGCTTGACCTTGCCGGAGAGCGCCGGTTGACCCGTGTCCCGCGCCCGCTCCATCGCGGCCCGTCGGATCGGCTCGGCAAACATGTCGTAGCCGAAAGCGCGCAGGTTGCGCTCGGCGAATGGCTCGAGAAAAACGACGCTGCTGTACTGTTCGCGCACGCCATCCGGGCGAATCGCGTAGTCAGAAAAACCGTCCGTCCGCATTTCCCACTCGTGTTCGGCTTTGTCAGCCGGCGCGACCATCAGGACAAAACCGGTTCCCTGAATACCTGGCAGGTTTTTTTCCAGCGCCAACCCGGCCACATAGCGGCGCCATGCCTCACGGCTAAGCGTTTGACCACTTTCCAGGAACGCCGCAGCCCCACGCAGCACCTGTTCATAGGCCTGCATGCGAACGACGATATTGAGGCGCTCTTTCTCGGCTCGATATTGGAAACGCTCAGAAACGCGACTGTTATCCGCTACATCAACCACATACGCGGCAATCAGCGTCAGTAGCAGCATTAGCACCGGGGCAAGCCACACCAGCACCTTGCGCACAAAAGATTGGCGCAAGGACTTCGGCAAACTGGCGGATGTCGCTGAATTTTCCACGGCCCCTCACGTTAGACGCTATTACTTCAATTTCATCCTAGCACTTTAAGATAAGGCGCACGCTGCTCTGTGCCGTAAAGGGTTCTGCCTTCAACCAAATAAAAAAGGCCCGAGATTGTGTCTCGGGCCTGTTGCTTTCAGCGCGGCAAGCCGGGGTTTATTCCGTTGCTTCGGCGACCCGCCGGGCGCGCACGGCGGCGGCGAGTTGTTCCAGCACTTTGAGGCTATCGTCCCAGTTAATACAGGCATCGGTGACGCTTTGGCCGTAGGTCAGCGCTTTTTCCGGCGTGATGTCCTGACGCCCTTCGACGAGATGGGATTCGACCATGACGCCCACGATACGATCTTCGCCAGCGGTCAGTTGCGCCGCGACGCTGTCGCTGACTTCCATTTGCAACTTGAATTGCTTGCGGCTATTGCCGTGCGAGAAATCGACCATCAGGCGCGCGGCCAGGCCGGCCTTGGCGATTTCAGTACATGCGGCTTCAACGCTGGGCACGTCAAAATTCGGTTCCTTGCCGCCGCGCAGGATGACGTGGCAATCCTCATTACCCATCGTCGAAACAATTGCGGTGTGGCCGGACTTGGTGACCGAGAGGAAATGATGCGGCGAATTAGCCGAACGAATGGCGTCGACCGCAATCCGCATGTTGCCATCGGTGCCGTTCTTGAAGCCGACCGGGCAGGAAAGACCGGAAGCCAGTTCGCGGTGCACTTGCGATTCGGTGGTGCGGGCACCAATCGCCCCCCAGGAGATCAGGTCGGCGGTGTATTGCGGCGTGATAGTGTCGAGGAATTCAGTCGCACAAGGTAAATCCATCTCGTTGATTTCGAGCAAAATTTTGCGCGCCAGGCGGATGCCTTCATTGATGCGGAAAGTATTGTCGAGGCGCGGATCGTTGATCAAACCCTTCCAGCCCACAGTCGTCCGGGGCTTTTCAAAGTAAACGCGCATCAGGATAACGAGGTCTTCACTGTACTTTTCCGCTTCCTTGGCCAGTTTTTTGGCGTATTCCATCGCCGCGTCGTAATCGTGAATCGAGCAGGGGCCGATCACGACGAGCAACCGGTCGTCAGCACCGTGCAGTATGCGATGTATCGCCTGGCGGGCCGCATAGGCCGTCTGCGCCGCACGATTGGACACCGGATATTCGCGGAAGACGTGGGCCGGCGGCACCAGTTCCTTGATTTCCTTGATACGCAGGTCGTCGGTATTCGGTTTGCTTTGCGGCGTCATGGCCAGCCTCATTCAAATGCAGAAAACCAATGATTCTACCGCGACAGCGTGCACATCAAAAATACGGGGACCGATTTAGCCCGGCGTTTCGCCCGATTGCCAAGGTAAACTGCAGCGGTTTTACGCCATACCACCGCCCATTTTCCCGTTGAGCCTTTTGATGATTGCACCACACGCTGACAACCGCATCCGCATTGAAGCACTCGCCCCCGCTTTCGGTCCAGCTGCGGCAGTCTGGGCGGCGCGACTGAATTTACCAATGGCGGGTGAGGCCGAGTTTGCCATGCAGATTGGCGAGCAGGGTTTGCAGTTCGTCGAACTCGGCCCTCTCGCAGCGGGGCCAGTCCGGGTTGATTTTGTCGCCGGGGCAGTGGCGCATCGCCGTTTATTTGGCGGCGGTGCCGGGCAGATGATTGCCAAGGCCGTCGGTATCCAGCCGGGCATTCGGCCGACGCTACTGGATGCCACCGCCGGGCTCGGCCGCGACGCTTTCGTGCTGGCCGAACTCGGCTGTGCACTGACGCTGATCGAGCGCCAACCCTTGATTGCCGCTTTGCTGGAAGATGGTTTGCAGCGGGCGATGGCGGCTGATGAAATCGCGGCGATTGTTGGGCGTATGCACCTGATGTGCGGCAATGCGATCGCTTTGATGCAGTCTTGGCAGAACGATCCGCCACAGGTAATTTATCTCGACCCGATGTTCCCGCATCGCGACAAAAGCGCGCAGGTTAAAAAGGAAATGCGCCTGTTTCGTCCGCTCGCCGGTAATGATGATGATGCGCCCGAACTATTGGCCGCAGCAATTGCTCTGGCAACGCATCGAGTGGTGGTCAAACGACCGCGTAAGGCGCCGGCGATTGCGGGCGAACAACCCGGCTACGTGCTGGAAGGAAAATCCAGCCGTTTCGACATTTACCCGAAAAAGACGCTGAAAAACAAGCTGGCCTAGCTGCGTAAGCCGGAGGTCGCGAAGCGGTCTCTATTTCGGTAACTATTCGTAGAGTCCGACAGCGCCTTTCATGTCTTCAAGAATGCGCTCGCTGCTGCTGGCCACAATGTGTAGCAACAGTGTATCCAAACCACGGGGCGAAAATTATGGCAGCTGTGTCAGATAATTGGCCACAGCATTGATGTCGTCGTTTTTCAGCGTCGCTGTGGCGATCGTCATCAACTGATTACTGCGGATGCCCGTATTGTCCCGGTAACGGGTAATTGCCGTCTGCAAGTAGGGCAGTTTCTGTCCGGCGAGGCGAGGATAAACTTCGTTGCCGCGCGCCTGCTCACCGTGGCAGCGCACGCACAGCTTGGCAAATAGATCTTTTCCCTTTGCTGCCTGAGCTGCATCGGCAGCCGCTGGGCGAACCGGCACATTGGCGTAAAACAAGGCAACTTGCAGACGATCATCGTCTTTCAAAACCTTGATCAACCCTTGCATGAACTGATCTTTGCGCTCACCACTGGCGAACTTGCGAATCTGCTCCAACAAATAACCGGGGTTCTGGCCAGCCAGATTTGGCACTTCCGGTATTTTACTCACCCCGTCGTCACCATGGCAGTTGGCGCAGAAGGAAGTAAGTTTTTTTCCCGCGTCGACCGCAGCCTTGAGTGCAACTGGGTCAGCCTGCACAACTTTCAGGCGTTCCTGCAAGGCGGGTTGGGCTAAGGCAGAACCGCATGCCGCAGTTAGAACAGCTGCAAAAATCAAGCTCCGCACAATGCCCCCGAGACATAGTTACAATCAGCTGCACATTATGCCGTACCGCCCACCGTCAGTCCATCGATCCGCAGCGTCGGTTGGCCAACGCCGACCGGCACGCTCTGGCCATCCTTGCCGCAGGTGCCGACGCCGGGGTCAAGCTTGAGATCGTTGCCGATCATTGATACGCGATTCATTGCATCCGGGCCATTACCGATCAGCGTGGCGCCCTTGATCGGTCGCGTCACCTTGCCGTCTTCGATCAAATAAGCTTCGCTCATTGAGAAGACAAACTTGCCGCTGGTGATGTCGACTTGACCACCGCCAAAGTTGGCCGCGTAAATACCCTTCTTCACTGACTTAATGATTTCTGCCGGGTCGTGTTCGCCGGCCAGCATCATGGTGTTGGTCATGCGCGGCAGCGGCAGATGTGCGAAAGATTCGCGACGGCCATTGCCGGTTGGCGCCACACCCATCAGGCGGGCATTCAGGCTGTCCTGCATATAACCTTTGAGAATGCCATCTTCGATCAACACGGTGCGCTGGGTGGCGTTTCCTTCGTCATCGATATTCAGCGAACCACGGCGATCGGCGATGGTGCCATCGTCGATCACCGTCACGCCCTTGGACGCAACACGCTGGCCGACCCGGCCGCTAAAGGTCGAACTACCTTTGCGGTTGAAGTCACCTTCCAGACCATGCCCGACTGCTTCGTGCAGCAGGATACCCGGCCAGCCAGCGCCAAGCACCACAGTCATCTGTCCGGCCGGCGCAGCTTCGGCATTGAGGTTAGTGACCGCCTGATGGACAGCCTCTTTCGCATAACGCTGGAGAACTTCATCATCGAAATAGCCAAAGTCGAAACGCCCACCGCCGCCCGCCGCACCTTGTTCGCGCTTGCCATTTTCTTCAACGATGACCGAGATCGAACAGCGCACCAGCGGCCGGATGTCGGCGGCCAGGCGGCCATCGGAACCGGCGACCAGGATCACCTCATATTCTCCGGCTAGCGAAGCCATGACCTGAAATACCCGGGAATCAAGCGCCCGGGCAAAACCTTCCAGCCGTTCCAACAACTTCACCTTGGCCTCGGCCGGCAAAGAGGCAATCGGATCGTGCGGCACGTAAAGCGCATGACCTGCTGCGGTCGACGCCCGCAAAGCCGGCAAAATGCCATTCTGCCCAGCGGCGGCAATGGCTCGTACGGCTGTCGCGGCATCGGTCAGTGCCCGTGAGCTGATGTCATCAGAGTAGGCAAAAGCCGTCTTCTCACCGGAGATCGCCCGCACGCCAACGCCCTGATCGATATTGAAGCTGCCCGACTTGACGATGCCTTCATCCAGACTCCACGCTTCGGAGCGGGAATACTGGAAATAGAGATCAGCGTAATCCACCTGATGGCTCAGGATGTGGCCAAAGGTGCGGGACAAATCGCCCTCGTTTAATGAAAAAGGGGCGAGGAGCAAGGATTCGGCTTGGGCCAAGGCGCTGTTTTGATTCATTGACATTGATATTCCGTCAGAAAGTATTCAGAGAGTTCGGTGAGCGAGGGCCGGCAGGCTCTCACGAATTTCGGCAATACGGGCGTGGTCGAGATCGGCAATAACGACACCCGGCCCTTTCATTTTGCGATCCAGAATCTCGCCCCACGGGTCGATGATCATGCTGTTACCGTGGGTCAGGCGGCCGTTTTCATGGCGCCCACCCTGTCCGACCGCCAGCAGGTAGCATTGGTTCTCAATGGCGCGAGCGCGCAGCAAAATTTCCCAATGGGCGCGGCCAGTAGTATCGGTGAAGGCGGCCGGCAGCAGGATCAGATCAACCGTGCCCAGCGCCCGATAGAGTTCGGGAAAACGCAGGTCGTAGCAGATCGACAGCGCGACGCGGCCAAACGGTGTATCGACCGCCACCAACTGATCGCCGGCCTCGATAAAAGCAGACTCATCGTAGCTTTCCTCGCCCTTTTTGAAACCGAACAAATGCACCTTGTCGTAGCGCTGAACGCATTCACCAGCCGGGTTATAAACCAGGCTGGAATTCCGCATCTTTTCGGGGTTTGCTGCGGTCAACGGCAGAGAACCGGCAAAAAGCCAAATGCCGTGACGCTGCGCAGTTGCCGCGAGCCAGTCCTGAATCGGGCCACGGCCAAAATCTTCACGGGCGCGTACACGGTCGACATCGGCCGCACCGATAATCGGGAAATACTCCGGCAGCGCCACCATTTGGGCGCCCTGCGCCACCGCCATTTCGATCAACTGCCCGGCCGTAACCAAATTATCGGCAACACGTGGGCCAGAGACCATCTGCACCGCCGCCATGCGGCAATTCTGCTTATTCAAGGTTTGCTTGCCTCCGCTTTGGTTTCAGCTTTGTTCCCGGCGTTACTTTCGAGTTTACTTTCTTCTTCCAGCTTTTCTTTCAAATCGAGCACCACCTCACCGGTTTTGCCGACCTTCGGATCAGCCCAAGTACCTGTCACATGATAGCGATAGCTGAACAGGCGGCTGAGCGGATTTTGCAGCACAGTATTGGCCAGCAGCGCCGCGACGCCAACCACCGGATTGACCAGAGCCGCCGCCCCCACCGCCGCAATGCCGCCGAATTCCGGGCGGACAAGCACCTGCAGATCCTGTGTTTCATTCTTCAAATCAGCCTCCCCCAGTATCTCGATCTGCGCCGCCGGACCGTTGATTCGCAGCGGCTCAACGGTCCGCATCATGCCTTTCCGCACCGCCAGCTTGCCCTCGATACGGTCAAACGCCAGGCCATCGCTGAAAATATCGCGAAAATCGAGAGTCAGGCGGCGCGGCAGGGATTGCAGTGAGATCAAGCCAAGCAGTTTGCCCACGCCGGGCTCCAGCTTGTTGAACTGCCCCTTCTCGGCTGAAACCGTCATCTGTCCAGTCAGCGATGGATAATGAATGCCAGTCAACGGTCCATTCCACTGCAATTCACCACTCATTTTTGCCGAACCCCGACGCACCGCATCGACATATCCCAAACGCGCCAGCAGCTTGCCGGCATCGAGTGCAGTGAGGTCAAAATCAAGCGAGGTCTGGTTTCGGCCAACATTCAGCCAGGTCGCCTTGCCTTTAAAGTGACCATCGGGATTGTGCAGACTCAGCGTATCCAGACGCCAGGCCCCTTTGTCGTTGCGCGCCTTGAGTTCGAGCTTGCCGAGCGCCTTGTCGCCGACATAAAAATCTTCAACGATCAGACTCAAGCCGGGCAGTGAATTCATGGCCGTCGCACTAGCCTCGTTAACTTCAGCCGCCGGGCGCACGACCAGCCGTTTTAAATTCCCTTCCAGCCAGCCCTCGGCCGCACTATTCCAAAACAGATCACCGACCGCTTCACGAGCATTGAGGCTGACCTGCCAACCGCCATCGCGCGGCCGCAAATTGGTGTCAACCTGATTGAAGTCGCGCCCCATGAAATGCAACAGCGGCGTTTTCAAATAAACCACACTGAGGGCCAGGCCACCACTCCCTTTTCCTTCAGCGCCGCTCGAAGATTCGGGTAAAAACTTCTTCCAGGCATCGGCATCAATCGTCGGTGTTGCCACCCGCACCGCCAAGCCCTTTTCCGGCAAGCGCAGTTCCGCTTCGCCCACAGCAAAAACACCGCGCTCCCAATTTCCTTGCCGCCGTGTCACCAGTCCTTGCGCCACCTTGCCGAGGGTAATCCGATACTGCTCCCGCGCTGGTTCCGGGGCACTGCGTTCAATATGTAAATCGAGCGGGGCTTGCGCCACTTTGTTCAAAGGTTCGGGCAGCGGCGAAGTGACGCCAACCAGATCGGAGTCGATGACAAAATCGGCGTTCCGCTTGCGAATATTGATATCCGCCTTCCAGCCCGCACTGCCTTGCAGATGCTCAGTCAGCGGAAAGCCGAAATGTTTGCTTACTTCGGCAATCTGGGCATTACCAGTGGCTACCACGCCAACCTTGTCACCGACGCTTTTTACCTGCACTTTGAGCGGTCCGCCGAAAACCTTGCCCGTGATGTCCTGCGCCAACACCGACTTCTCAGTCAGCAACAAGCGACCGTTCACCTGCGTTAGCGGCGGCAGCGCCGACACCGGCTCCAAATCGTTATTCTGAAAACGATAATCGCCGCGCATTTTGGTATCCAGGGCATGGCGCAGAGGAATATCGAGTTCCAGATTCAGGCTGCCGTTACCACGGGCTTTCATCCCTTCGGTAAAACGATCAATCGTCTCACCGACCGGACTCTGGTCGAGAAAACGGAAAAACTCGCTGGTCGGCCCCTGTGCAACGCCTTTGACCAGCAGCATTTCTTCATGCGACTCGAAATCCGGAATAACCACGCTGACATTCGATAATTTGGCCCCCAGCATGCTTCCTTGGCTGGCTTCGATCTTCATGCCGACGCCGAAAGTCAGGTTGGCATTGATCTCCTGAATCGTTGGCCAGCCGGACACATAGTCCACCTTGGCATCGGCCGCCTTGGCCGTGACGATAAATTTACCGCTGCCGCCATCGCGGAAAGGAAAATCCTGCAACGGCCCTTTCAGCACCAAACGCCCGTCGTAACCACGCCCGGAGACAATACCGCGCTTGATCCAGGCACGCGCTTCGGCATTGACGACATGCGGCATATAGCGCCAGACGGCGCTGGCGTCGGCCCGATCCACATTGGCGGTGAGATCAATCACCCCCGGCCCATCGCCGGTAAAGAGATAGTTACCGCGCGCCGAACCCGCAGCATCCGGGCCGGCAAACTCAAGCTTTTCGAGCTTGATGTCGATCCCGCCGCTGGCGACTTTCCAGCTGGCTTTTGCCTTCAGTTCGTCGAGCACCGTTTCTGGTTCAGGGAAAATAGCCGGGAATGACAGACTGGAGGCGGCGGTATCAAGCACCAGCTCGCCCCCCTTATCGGTCAGGTCAATCTTGCCGGAAAGACCTTTGGCACCAGGAAAGTAGCCGCCCGGCAAGAGGCCCAACTGGTCGAAGCCGGCTTTGAGCGAATAGCGTTTGATTTCTTCACTCTCGATGCCCCAACTGGCGCGCAACTCAGAGATTCGCCCTTGTGGCTGATGCTTTTGCAATAACTCCCGGCTGCGCGCATCAAGCGGCAAATGCGCCGCCAAGCTGCCAAGTGCAGCGAGGTCGATGAAACTGGCACTAAAATTACCGTTTACCTTGGGGCCAGCCGTTGATGTCATGGTCGCAGCAGTTTGCGAATTCTGCCGCCATTCAAGGTGAAAATCCGTCGGCGCGACGCGGATGCCTTGTTGGGTCAGCAGTTCAATTTTGTGCGCATCGACTGCCCACTCGCCAGGTTTGTAACGCCCTGACAAACGGCCGCGCAAATTGGTCAGATCCAGTTCCGGTAGTTTGCGGCCGAGACGAACGTGAACCTCTTCCAGCGCCACATCCATCGTCACCTGGCCGCCGCCCTCCTTGAAATCGCCCCAGACCCGCAACGCCCCCCGGCCTTGCGGCAAATGCGCCGGGTAATCCACCCAGCTGCGCCAGCCGGCCAGATCGGCGTAATCGAGTTCGACAAATATCTTGCCGGCGAGACTTTCCAGTGCCTCACCAATATCACCCATGATCTCGCCACGGACGTCAATCCGCGAGGCCAGCGCCGACGGTGGCGCAGCCGAAAGGCCAAAACGGTGACGCCGGCCGCTGTTATCCAGCCCGAACTGCAAATCTTCGAGCAATAGCGGCGGTGCCTGACGCAATCGATCGTCCCAGACGATCGTCGCATCACGAATGCGGATACGCTTCTGCGCCAGCACCCATTCGGCGAAGGCCGGATCGCTTTCGCCCTCGGTTTCCATGCCGGCAACAGTAATCCGGCCATTGGCTTCGCGTCGGACATGCAGCACCGGGCCGGAAAAAACCAAAAGCGACAAAGTCGGCTTTCCGCGCCACAGCGTCTGCCAGGAGAGCACACTTTCCACCCGGGCCAGCGAAAACGCTGGCAAACCCTGGGCATCAAGCACCTGCACGGCATCGAGCACCAGTTCGGGATTCAGCCCCTCCCAGCGCGCTTCAATTTTGCCTATTTTTACCGGTTGACCGACAGCTCGCGTCGCCGCCTGTTCAATTTCAGTCTGGTAGTCAGAAACTTTCGGCAACACGACGTAGCGCAAGACAAGAACCAGCGCCGCAAAAACCAGCCAGGCGGCAAACAGCCCCCAGCCCAACCAGCGCAAACTGCGGGCGACCGAGGGCCGGGCCAGCCAGGGCCATAGCCAGTGCAGCCGGTGATAGAGGGCGCTGCGAAGTTCTGCGCGTTCCTGCGGCTTAGTCACTTGTCAAACCGTTTTGCCAAAAGAGGTAATAGATCACTACAATCAAAATTCTGCCAAGACCGGCATTCTATCCTTTTCGGCAAAATCGCCGATTGAGCAATCATGGACAACACACTCGACCCTCGCTGGCAATTTGCCCTGGAACACAGCCGCTACCTGAGTAATCAGTTGCAGGCGCACCCGGAAATGATCCCGGAACTGGCCGCCACCTGGCAGCAAGCACTCTCCGAAGATCAACTACTTAATGCGCTCAAACGGGACTTTCCCGATGACGAAGCGGTCAAAGCAACGCTGCGTCGCCTGCGTCAGCGCGCCATGGCGCTTCTCGTCCTGCGCGACCTGTGCGGACTGGCGCCGCTGACCGAAATTGTCGAAGGCATGACCCTGCTCGCCGACGTCACGACCAATTTCGTCCTCGACCATTATCACCGGCAGCTCGCCGCCACCTACGGCGAACCGCTCGACAAAGCCGGCCAGCCCCAGCGCCTGCTGATCATCGGCATGGGCAAGTTGGGCGGACGCGAGCTGAATGTTTCCTCGGACGTTGATTACATCTTTGTGTATCCGGAAGAAGGCGACACCGACGGCAAAAGGAGCATCGAGAATTACGATTTCTTCACCCGGCTGGGCAAACGGGTGATCGGCGCTCTCGGTGATCTGACCGCTGACGGTCAGGTTTTTCGGGTAGATATGCGACTGCGTCCGAATGGTGACTCCGGCCCGCTGGTCTGTTCGCTCGACTCGCTGGAAAATTATTTCATCACCCAGGGCCGCGAGTGGGAACGCTACGCCTGGATCAAGTCGCGGGTAATGAATGCCGGCCCGAACGCCGACGGCGCAACACTAAGCCACTGGATGGCAGCGCTCCGCCGGATCTCCCGCCCGTTCGTCTTCCGCAAATATCTCGATTTCGGCGCGATCAACGCTATGCGCGACCTGCATGCGCAGATTCGCCGCGAAGTTGCCCGCAAAGACATGGTCGACCACGTCAAGCTCGGCCCCGGCGGCATTCGCGAAATCGAATTCATCGCCCAGGTTTTCCAGCTCATTCGCGGTGGCCGCGACCCGGCGCTGCAGGTGCGCCCGACCCTTTCCGTCCTCAAGCTGCTGGTTGAGCGGCAGTTACTTCCGGCCGAGAGCGAACAAGAGCTGTGTGAGGCCTATGTTTTTCTCCGCCGCTTGGAACATCGCCTGCAATACGTCGAGGACAAGCAGACGCACATGCTGCCGACTGACGAGGCCGGCCGCGCCAGTATTGCGCGCAGCATGGATTTTGCCGACTGGCCGGCACTGCTTGTTGTTCTCAACGACCACCGCAACAAGGTGAGCAAACATTTTGAGCAGATTTTCTCCGACCCTGAAGCCGGCGAGCACCCACTCACTGGCCTGTGGATGAACCAGCTTGACGAGGACACTGCCATCGAAGCTTTCGGCAACCTCGGTTTCCGCCGGCCAAAAGAGGCCATTACCCATCTCGCCGAACTGCGCGCTTCGAGCCGTTACCAGCAACTGCCGAGCACTAACCGTTCACGTTTTGACGCTGTGGGCCCGCGCCTGATTGAAGCGGCGGGTGCGACCAGTGACCCGGACATCACCCTCGCCCGAGGTCTCAATTTCCTCGAAAGCATCGCCCGCCGGGGTTCCTACCTGGCCTTGCTGCAACAATACCCGATGGCGCTGCGCCGCGTCGCTGACATGATCTGCGCCTCGACCTGGGCGGCCGAATACCTCAACCGTTACCCGCTCTTGCTCGACGAATTGCTCGACCCCCGACTGTATGAAATTGCCACCAACTGGGTCGGCTTCCGCGAAACACTAAAGCGCAATCTTGAAGACCATGCCGGCGATACCGAGCGGGAAATGGATATTCTCCGCGAAGTGCATCACGCTCAGGCTTTCCGCTTACTGGCGCAAGATCTGGCCGGCCTGCAGACGATCGAGTCACTTTCCGATCACCTCACCGAACTGGCCGACACGCTGGTGCAGGAAACCCTGCCGCTGTGCTGGAGCAAAATCAAGAATCGTCATTGCGAGACGCCGAAATTTGCCGTCATCGGCTACGGCAAAATGGGTGGCAAGGAACTCGGCTACGCCTCCGACCTCGATCTGGTATACCTCTACGACGACGACGCTCAGGAAGCCGGGGATAACTATAGCCGTCTCGGCCAGCGCCTGAATACCTGGCTTTCCAGCCAGACCCCGGCCGGCATCCTGTTCGAAACCGATCTCCGCTTACGACCGAATGGCGACTCCGGCCTTCTCGCCGTCTCGATCGATTCCTTCCGGGAATATCAGCTCAAAAATGCCTGGGTTTGGGAACATCAGGCGCTGACTCGCGCTCGTTTCTGCGCTGGTGACCCGGTGGTTGGGGCGCGCTTCGAGCAGATCCGCTGCGAAATTCTTTGCCAGCAGCGTGATCTGGCCAAACTCCGCGTAGAAGTCGTTGCCATGCGCAAGAAAATGACCGATGCCCATGCTTCCAACAGCGAAACGGAATTCGGTCTGAAGCATGACCCGGGTGGCATCGTCGATGTCGAATTCATCGTGCAATATCTCGTGCTTGGCTACGCCAGCCAGCACCACCGCTTGACCGAAAATCTCGGCAACATCGCCCTGCTCCGGATGGCCGGCGAACTTGGCCTGATTGACCCGCGACAAGCCGAAGCGGCCGGTAATGCCTATCGCGAATACCGCCGCCTGCAGCACGCCAAACGTCTCTCGGCGACACCCAAGGCACGCATCCCGCGTGAGAACATCGAGAAACACATTGCTGCGGTCAACCGGCTTTGGCAGTCTGTTTTCGGCCAGGAGGACGCTGCGCCGACGCCATGACGCAGCTCGACACGCCCGTTATTTCTCCAATCGACGAAAGCGCTCTGGCCGGCATTACTGCTTTCCTGTGCGACCTCGGTCAGGCCCTTCATATCAGCGGTGCGCCGGCCCACAAGCTTGAACACGCGTTGGTCGCGGCTGGCCAAAATCTCGGCGTCAAGGTTGAAGGCTTTGCCGTATTGACCTTTCTTGCCCTAACCGTGGCTGCGCCGGGTGGGGCGCGACGCGTCGAAATGCTGCGCCTGCCTGCCTACGACTACAACATGGCACGACTGATTGACCTGGAAGCGCTGTGCCGCGACCTGAGCGATGCCAATCAGCTCAACCAGTACGCCACCCGACTCGGCAAAATCATGCAGAAAGCACCGCCGTGGGGCGGTTGGCAGCTTGTCGTGATGGGCTTTTTGCTCTCGGCGTCGGTCGCCGCCCTGCTCCGTGGCGGCTGGATGGAAATGCTCTGTGGCGGCCTGATCGGCCTGCTGTTCGTCGCAGCCAACCTGCGGCTGGCCAAGATCCCCGGACTCGGGCCCGCCATACCGGTCATACTTTGCGCTCTCGCCGCCATGCTGGCGCAGGGGCTGGCCATCCTCTTGCCGCAACAGTCACCCTTTATTTCAGCCGTCGCTGGGGTGGTGCTTTTATTGCCCGGATTCATGTTGACCGTAGCAATGTCAGAACTCGCGACGCAAAACTTTCTCGCCGGCACCGGCCGCCTGGCTGGCGCCTTCATGCTGCTTTTCCTGATGGGCGCCGGGCTGGCGATTGGCACCCAGATCAGTCTGGCGCTCTTCCCGGCAGCGATGCCAACCGCTGTCGCCACGCTGCCAGCCTGGGTGCTTTGGCCGGCAGTTGCCCTGTTGGGTGTAGCGCTACTCGGCGTCATTCAAGCGCCGCTGTCAGCCCTTCCTGTCTCGGCGGGCGCCTGCCTGCTCGCCTGGGCGGTCTATTCATTGGTCAGCGCGGCAATGGGCAATGTCGTCGGCGCCTTTGCCGCTGCGCTGGCTGTCGCCGCCAGCGGTCATCTCTATCAATACGTCACGCAGCGCCCGGCCGTTCTGGTGCAGATTCCCGGCTTGATCACCCTGGTTCCGGGCAGCATGGGTTTCCGTGGTGTGCATGCCTTGATGGAACAGGACAGTGTCGCCGGCATCAGCCTGCTGAGTGAAATGCTGCTGACCGGCGCCGTGCTCGCCGTCGGGCTATTGTTGGCCGACAATATTGCCGCCTGGCTGATCACACTTCGCCGAAATCCAACAGCAAAATAAGTTTTCCGGGGCATAAAAAAACCGCTCGAAAGCGGCTTTTTGGACGGCCTGAAAAAATTTATTTCTTCAGCGAATCGCGGATTTCACGCAACAGAATGACATCTTCCGGCGTTGCTACAACTTCCGATTCCGCTGCCGGCTCTTCCTTGCGCATGCGGTTCATCTGCTTGATCATTATGAAAATGATAAAGGCGAGAATAATAAAGTTGACCAGAATGGTCAGGAAAGAACCGTAGGCAAAGACCGGGATGCCTGCTTTCTTAATATCGGCAAGTGCCGACAAATTGGCCGGGTTATTACCGAGGACAACAAACAGACTGGAGAAATCAAGGTTACCGATGAGGCGCGCCACGATCGGCATAATCAGGTCGCCAACAATTGAATCGACAATTTTACCAAAAGCGCCGCCAATAATGACACCGACCGCCAAGTCCATCGCATTGCCTTTTACAGCAAATTCCTTGAATTCCCGAAGCATACCCATTTTACTTTTCCCGACTTAAGTTATTGAATAAATTAATTATTATTGAACTACACGACCGGCGTCAAGCACATATTTATCCCTTACTACGCTTTCACAAAAGCCGCACAAAGCCGTTCAGAAGCAGCCAGCAAGGTTGACTCCTGTTTGGCAAAACAGAAGCGAACCACTTGATCATCGCGTGCATCGGCATAAAAAACCGAAACGGGGATAACCGCCACACCGACCGTCCGTGTCATCCACTCGGCAAAGGCGCGATCAGGCAAATCAGAAATATCGGCATAGCTCGCCAGCTGAAAATAAGTGCCCCGACAAGGTAGCAACTTGAAGGGCGTCGCCGCCAGCAAACCACGGAAGAAGTTGCGCTTTTCTTCATAAAAGGCCGCCAAGCCAAGATGACGCGCTGGATTCTGCATGTATTCGGCGAGCGCCAGTTGCGACGGGGTATGGACGGTGAACACATTGAATTGGTGCAATTTGCGAAACTCAGCCATCAGCGCCGCTGCGCCGACGACGTAACCGATCTTCCAGCCGGTGATATGGAAGGTCTTGCCGAAGCTGGAAACAATGATGCTGCGTTGCGCCAGATCGGCATGACCACAGGCGCTGGCGTGGCTTTCGCCATCGAACAGGATGTGTTCGTAAACCTCGTCGGAGAGGACGACGATATTGCTCCCTTGAACGATAGCGGCCAGTTGGTCGAGGTCGGCGTTGGTCATCAAACTGCCGGTCGGGTTATGCGGCGAGTTGATAATGATCATGCGCGTTTTTGGCGTGACCAGCGCGCCTACCTGTGCCCAGTCCGGGGCGTAATCGGGAAACTTCAACTGGGCAAAAACCGCTGTACCGCCAACCGTTTCAATCGCTGGTACATAGGAATCATAGACCGGCTCGAAAACGATCACCTCGTCGCCCGGCCGGACAAAAGCGGCAATCGCAGTAAAAATCGCCTGCGTCGCCCCCGCCGTAACGGTGACTTCCGCTTCAACATCAAAGCGCGTGCCATACAAGGCCGCGACTTTATCGACGATCGCTTGGCGTAACTCCGGCACGCCCGCCATCGGCGCATATTGATTGCGCCCGGCCAGCATGTGACGATGCACCGCATCAAACAAGGCCGGCTCAGCCTGAAAATCAGGAAAACCCTGCGATAGATTCACTGCACCACACTCAGCGGCAAGGCGAGACATCACGGTAAAGATGGTCGTTCCCATTGCGGGAAAGCGGGAGTCGATATGGATATTGGTTTGCATGCTGCGGTGGACGGCGAAAAATAGGGAAAATGATGCGCCTAGCCAAGCAGTCGAGCAACAGTTACTT
>Ga0136636_10000802_pt1 | contig 17239 bp, 14 predicted proteins | sample AntDrymUQ8522106_2_FD_104653 | JGI IMG/M metagenome (GOLD analysis project Ga0136636, IMG submission 104653) | Polar desert sand microbial communities from Dry Valleys, Antarctica - metaG UQ852 (21.06) | ecosystem: Environmental > Terrestrial > Soil > Desert | place: Antarctica: Dry Valley... | reverse complement strand
GAGCCGCCCGAGGCACGCCGCCTCGCGCTGTCGCAGGCCAAGCTGCAACTGGGCCATTCGATGCGCTATGTCGGCCAGCAGAGCACGCAGTTGCACGGCGGCATCGGCGTGACCGACGAGTACATCAGCAGCCACTACTTCAAGCGCCTCACCATGCTGGAGATGGCCTGGGGCGACACCCTGCACCACCTGGGCGAGGTGTCCGTGCGCATGACCGAGACGGCAGGCGTCTTCGCCTGAGCGCCGGCAACGCCTGCTGACAGGGCGGCTGCGGCCGCCCTTCTTCCTGGTCGCCCCTGCAGACCCACGCCACGCCCCGGCGCGCGGCTACAGTGCGGGCTGACGCAAGACCTGACGGCACCGAGGCGCGGCCTGGCGGCCGGCGGGTGCGCTCCACCAGGACACCCCCACATGACACTCCTGCATTGCCTTGCGCGGCCTGCACGCCGCGCTGCCGCCACCGTGGCCTGCGCACTGGCCGGCGCCGCCAGCCCGGTGCTGGCCTGGGAGCCCAGCGCCCCGGTCGAGCTGGTGGTGCCGGCCGGCACCGGCGGCGGGGCCGACCAGATGGCCCGCTTCATCGCCCAGCTCGCAGCGTCCAGGCAGTTGCTGCGCCAGCCGATCAACGTGGTCAACAAGGCCGGCAATTCGGGCATGGACGGCTTGATGGACATCAAGGCCAGCAAGGGCAACCCGCACAAGCTGGTGATCACGCTGTCCAGCCTGTTCACCGCGCCGCTGGCCACCGGGGTCGACTTCAACTGGCGCGACATCACGCCGGTGCAGATGCTGGCGCTCGACCAGTTCGTGCTGTGGGTCAACGCCACCTCGCCGCACCAGACGACCAAGGACCTGCTGGATGCGCTGCGCAGCGCGGCGCCCGGCAGCTTCAAGCTCGGTGGCACCGGCAGCAAGCAGGAAGACCAGCTGATCGGCGTGCTGCTGGAGACTGCTGCGGCCACCCGAATCACCTACGTGCCGCTGAAGGGCGGTGGCGACGTGGCGCGGGCGCTGGCCGAGGGCGAGGTGGACATCACCGTCAACAACCCGATCGAGGCCGAGGCGCTGTGGCGCCAGGGCAAGCTGCGGCCACTGTGCGTGTTCGACGGCAGGCGGCTGGACTACCCGGCCAAGCTGGCCGGCGGCCAGGGCTGGGCCGACCTGCCGACCTGCATGTCGGTGGGCATCCCGGCCCAGTACCAGATGCTGCGCGGCATCTTCACCACGCCGGGTGCCACGCCCGAGCAGGTGGCGTTCTACGTGCAACTGCTCGACAAGCTGCGCGCCACGGCCGAGTGGAAGGACTTCATGGCCCGCGGCGCCTTCAAGCAGCAGAGCCTCAGCGGCGACGCCCTGGCCGACTGGCTGGACAAGACCAACCGCTTCCACAACGTGCTGATGCGCGAGGCCAGGCTGAAGGCCGTGCCGGTGAGTGCGGCGACAGCGGCGCCGCCGGCCCCGGCGGTGGCGCCAGCCGCCCCGAAGAAGTAGCCCGCCGCCCGATGTTCCCTGGCGCGATCACCGACATCGCCGGCCTCTCGGTCGGCCACTTCACCGACCCCCGCCGGCCCACCGGCTGCACCGTGCTGCTGTGCCCGCAGGGCGTGGTGGCCGGGGTGGACGTGCGTGGCGCGGCGCCCGGCACGCGTGAAACCGACCTGCTGCATCCGCTGGCCACGCTGGAAGCCGTGCATGCCATCCTGCTGACCGGCGGCAGCGCCTTCGGGCTGGACGCGGCCACCGGCGTGGTGCGCTGGCTGGAAGAACACGGCCACGGCGTGCAGGTCGGGCCGGCCCGGGTGCCCATCGTGCCCGCCGCCGTGCTGTTCGACCTGTGGGTGGGCGATGCCCGCGTCCGCCCCGACGCCGCCGCCGGCCATGCCGCCTGCACGGCCGCCAGCACTGCCCACCCGGCCCAGGGCAGCGTGGGCGCGGGCGCCGGGGCCAGCGTCGGCAAGCTGTTCGGCATCGGCCGGGCGATGAAAGGCGGCATCGGCGGCGCCTCACTGAAGGTGGGCGCGATCACCGTGGCTGCGCTGGTGGCGGTGAATGCCATCGGCGACGTGGTCGACCCGGACAGCGGCCGGGTGATCGCCGGCGCGCGCGCCGATGACGGCCGCACCCCGCTCGACACCCTGGCCGCGCTGATCGACGGGCAGTTGCCGGCCCACCTGATGGACGGCATGGCCACCACCATCGGCATCGTCGCCACGGATGCCCGGCTCAGCAAGGCGCAGGCCAACAAGCTGGCCAGCATGGCGCACGACGGCCTGTCGCGCAGCATCAACCCGGTGCACACCGCCGGCGACGGCGACGCGCTGTTCGCCCTGGCCACCGGCGGCAGCGGCAAGCCCGGCCACATGACGGTGCTGGGCGCGCTGGCGGCAGAAGTCACGGCGCGCGCGGTGCTCAATGCGGTGCGCGCCGCGCACGGCCTGAACGACCCGGCGCTGCCGCAACTGCCCAGCGCCCGCGACCTGGGCCTGGCCTGAGCTTCACCGCCGGCACCACCACCGCCACCGCCTTCACCACCACCGCCACCACCACGGCAACATCCCCGAGACACGCCCCATGCCCCTCACGATGCTGCGCCGCCGCACCCTGCTGCCCCTGCTGGCCGCCGCCCTGCTGGCCGCCTGCGCCACCCCACCCGGTGGCACGACTGCGGCCGACCAGCCGCCCATCGTCTTCGTGCACGGCAACGGCGACACCGCCGCGCTATGGACCAGCACGCTGTGGCGCTGGGAGAGCAACGGCTGGCCGCGCGCCCGCCTGCATGCGGTCGATTTCCCCAACCCCTCGGCGCGCGACGACAACGGCGTGGAACAGGCCGGCCGCAGCTCGGCCGACGACCAGATGCGCCACCTGGCCGCCGAGATCGACAAGGTGCTGGCCGCCACCGGTTCGGTGAAGGTGGTGCTGATGGGCAACAGCCGCGGCGGCAACGCCATCCGGCACTACATCGCGAACTGGAAGGACGGCCAGGGTGGCGGCGCGGCCAAGGTGTCGCACGCCATCCTGGGCGGCACCCCCAACCACGGTGTCTGGTCGATCCCCGGCTTCCGGCCGAACAACGAGTTCAACGGCGCCGGCGCCTTCCTCCGCGGGCTGAACGCGCCCAAGGGCCCGAACGGCGACGAAGTGACGCCCGGCGTGCAGTGGATGACCCTGCGGTCGGACAACAACGACAAGTTCGCCCAGCCCGACGGCGTGTGGATCGGCGCCAGGGGCACGCCCACCAACGTGACCTTCGACGGCCCGGCGCTGAAGGGCGCCACCAATGTGGTGCTGCCCGGGCGCGACCACCGCGAGGTGAGCTACCACCCCGAGGCCTTTGCAGCGGCCTTCCGCTTCGTCACCGGGCGCGCGCCGGCCACCAGCACGGCGCTGCACATCACGCCCGAGGCGCAGGTCACGCTGGGCGGCAAGGTCAGCGGCTTCAGCGCGGGCAGCCCCACCAACCTGCCACTGCCCGGCGCGAAGCTCAGCGTGTACGCGGTGGACGCCGCCACCGGCGTGCGCCGCGGCGCCGCGCTGGTCGACCAGACCGTCGGCGCCGACGGCCGCTGGGGCCCGCTGCGCACCGACAGCCGCACGGCGCTGGAATTCGTGCTGGACGCGCCCGGCGCCGCCATCAGCCACACCTACCGCGCGCCGTTCCTGCGCTCGTCCGACATCGTGCACCTGCGCACCGAGCGCGCGATTGCCGATGCCGACAAGGACGCCGCCGCCATCGTCAGCTTCACCCGCCCGCGCGCCTACTTCGGCCTGCCGCGCGACGTGGTGCTGCTGGCTGGCGAGCCGGCGCCCGGCATCCCGCCGGGCGTGGCCGGCGTGGCCAGCAGCAAGCGCAAGCTGGCTGCAGCCGGCCAGGCGGTGGCAGGCGAATTCCGCTCGGGCGTGGTCATCGAGCGCATCGTCGGCCGCGCCTGGCCGGCGGCCGAGCGCCGGGTGACGGTGCTCGAACTGCACGAGTGAGTCAGCCGGGTCATCCCGCCATGCGCCTGGACGACCTGCTCTTCAGCCAGGGTTTCGGCACGCGCCGGGTCTGCGCCGGCCTGGCGGCTGCGGGCCAGGTGCGGGTGGCGGGCGAGGTCATCACCGACCCCGCCGCCGACCTGCAGCCCGAGGGCCTGCAGTTCGACGTGGCCGGCCAGGCCTGGACCTGGTACGCCACCGCCCTGGTGCTGCTGCACAAGCCCGCAGGTTATGAATGCAGCCAGAAGCCCAAGCACCACCCCAGCGTGATGCTGCTGCTGCCGGCGCCGCTGCGCCAGCGCGGCGTGCAGCCGGTGGGCCGGCTCGACCAGGACACCACCGGCCTGTTGCTGCTGACGGACGACGGCGGGCTGATCCACCGCCTCACGTCCCCCAAGCACCACGTGCCCAAGGTCTACGAGGTGCAGACCGCCCGGCCGGTTGACGACAGCCAGGTGCAGCGCCTGCTGGCCGGTGTGGTGCTGGACGACGACCCGCTGCCGGTGCGCGCCGAAGGCTGCGAAGCCACCGGGCCGCAGGCGCTGCGGCTGACCCTGGTGCAGGGCAAGTACCACCAGGTCAAGCGCATGGTGGCGGCGGTGGGCAACCACTGCGACGGCCTGCACCGCAGCCGCTTTGGTGCGCTCGCGCTGGACGACGGCCCGGCGCCGGGCAAGTGGCGCTTCGTGACGGATGCCGAGCGCGCTGCGCTGGTGGCCAAGCCGAAGCCGGCCTGAGTGCCTCAGGCGCTGCGGGCGCGGGCCATCGTGACGAACTGCAGCACCTCGTCGGCCACCAGTTCGCAAGCCTGGACAGCCGCCGGGTCGGCCGCCTGGCCAGGGGCGCCGAAGGGCTTGGCCGATGCGTTGAGGGTGGCGCCGAAGGGCGTGGGCCAGCCGCGCAGCGAATGCACCACCGCCCGCAGCGCGGCCAGCGTGCTGCCCATGGCCTGGGCGCCGTCGGCGCAGACGATGCAGCCCACCGCGCGGCCCGACAGGTAGACCCGCACGTCGTCGCGCAGGTCTTCGGTGAAGTCGAGCGCGTTCTTCACCAGGCCCGAGATGCCGCCGTGGTAGGCCGGCGTGGCGATGACCAGCCCGTCGGCACGGCGCAGCGCATCCACCAGCAGACGGGCGGCCTCGCTGCGCTCGCTGCGCGTGGGGTCGAAGATGTCCATCGGCATCTGCGCCCCACCCAGCAGCAGCGTGTCGCAGCCCAGCCCCTGCGCCCGCGCCAGCGCCACCTGCAGGGCGCGCTCGGAGGTGGAACCCGGGCGCGTGGTGCCGCCCAGGCCGACGATGAAGGGAACAGTGCGCATGGGGGCCTTGTCAGCTGCGGTGTGCGGGTGGGCAAAGCCCCACAGTCTAGCCGCCGCAGTGCCGGCCGATCTGCAGGCCGATCTGCAGACGCAGGCGGCGCCGCCGCCTCGCAGCATGGGGACCAGCCCGGGTGGACAGACCCCGCCCCGCGCAGTACAACACCCGGCCGGCCTCACGCTGGGGCGTGGCTCCGCCGGCAACCACCCAAGGAGACAACAGCGATGACCCATCGGATGAAGTTCGGCGTGTTTCTGGCCCCGTTCCACAAGCCAGGTATCAACCCCACACTGGCTCTGGAACAGGACCTGGAACTGGTGCAGTGGCTGGACCGCTGCGGCTACGACGAAGCCTGGTGCGGCGAGCACCACTCGGCCGGCAGCGAGATATCGGCCAGCCCGGAGATCTTCATGGCGGTGGCCTCGCAGCGCACCAGGCACATCAGGCTGGGCTCGGGAGTCACCAGCGTCAGCTACCACAACCCGCTGTGGGTGGCAGAGCGCATCGTGCAGCTCGACCACCTCACCCGCGGCCGGGTGATGCTGGGCCTGGGGCCGGGCTCGCTGCCGTCGGATGGCATCATGATCGGCCTGTCCCAGACGCAGACCCGCCCGTTGCTCGAAGACGGCCTGGACATCATCATGCGGCTGCTCACCACCGACGAGCCGGTCACCTTCAAGAACGACCGCTGGGACCTGCGCGGCGCGCAACTGCACCTGCGGCCCTACAGCAACCCGCTGTTCGACGTGGCGATCCCGGCGGTGGCCTCGCCGACCGGGCCGAAACTGGCCGGCAAGTACGGCTGCGGCCTGCTGTCGATCGGCGCCACCACCGCCGCCGGCTTCGACGCGCTGGCCCTGCACTGGGACGTGATGGAAGCCCAGGCCGCCCACTACAAGACCAAGGTCGACCGCGACAAGTGGCGCCTGGTGGGCATGGTGCATTGCGCCGAAACCATGGACCAGGCCTACCGCGACGTGGAATACGGCATGGAACAGTGGTTCGACTACTTCCAGGCCGTGGCCGCCTTCCCGCAGATGGCGGTGCCGGGCAGCAACGTGAAGGAGATGATCGCCTTCGTCAATGAGTCCGGCTTCGGCGCCATCGGCACGCCCGACATGGTGAATGCGCAGATCAGCCGGCTGTGGAAGCAGAGCAACGGCGGCTTCGGTGCCTACCTGATGCTGGCGCACAACTGGGCCAACTTCGACGCCACGCGCAAGAGCTACGACCTGATCGCACGCCATGTCTTCCCGCAGTGGCAGGGGCAGATGAGCACGCTGGCATCGGCCGACCGCGCCCGCGCCGCCCGGCCCGAGCTGGCGGCCGTCCACAGCCAGGCAGTGGAGGCGGCCACCCAGCGCTATGCGGCCGAGACGGCGGCACGCGCCCACTGATCGGTGACTCCCGCCCCGGCCGTGACAGGCCGGGGCCCGCAGCATCGTGATAATCGGGCGATGCGGGTATTCAGAGGCCTGGAGGGAGTGGCTGCCATGCACGGCAGCAGCGCAGCGGCGGCCGGCTGTGCAGTGACCATCGGCAACTTCGATGGCGTGCACCGTGGCCACCAGGCGATGCTGGCATTGCTGCAGAGCGAGGCGCGCCACCGCAGCGTGCCGGCCTGCGTGCTGACCTTCGAGCCCCACCCGCGCGACTACTTCGCCTGTCTGGCCGGCCAGCCCGGCCTGGCCCCCACCCGCATCGCCAACCTGCGCGACAAACTGGGCGAGTTGCAGCGTTGCGGTGTGCAGCAGGCGGTGGTGCTGCGCTTCGACGCCCGCCTGGCTGCGCTCAGCCCGCAGGCATTCATCGACCAGGTGCTGCTGCGCAGCCTGCGCGCCCGTTACGTGCTGGTGGGCGACGACTTCCGCTTCGGCGCGCACCGCGCCGGCGACTACGCCATGCTCGACGCCGCCGGCGATGCCCATGGCTTCGACGTCGCGCGCATGCTCAGCTACGAGGTGCACGGCCTGCGGGTGTCGAGCTCGGCGGTGCGCCAGGCCCTGGCCGCCGGCGACATGCAGCGCACGGCAGCGCTGCTGGGCCGGCCCTACGCCATCAGCGGCCATGTGGTGCATGGCCGCAAGCTCGGGCGCACGCTGGGCTTTCGCACCCTGAACCTGCGCTTCGGCCATGCCAGGCCGGCGGCGATGGGCATCTTCGTGGTCGATGTGCTGGGCCTGGCCGGGCAGCCGATGCGCGGTGTCGCCAGCCTGGGCGTGCGGCCCACGGTGGAAGACGCCGGCCGCGTGCTGCTGGAAGTGCATTGTCTGGACTGGCCCGCACCGCTGGCCACCGAGGGCGCCTATGGCCGGCTGGTCAGCGTGCGCCTGCTGCACAAGCTGCACGATGAACGCAAGTACGACTCGCTCGACACGCTGCAGGCCGGCATCGCCCAGGACACCGCCGACGCCCAGGCCTGGTTCGCCGCCCGGCGCTGACCACCGCCCGCCCACCAAAGGCCGCCCATGCCCGCCGACGCCCACATCACCGACCTGGACGCACTCGCCCTGTCGCGCGCCATCCATGCGCGCACCCTGTCCTGCCGGGAGGTGATGGCCGCCTACCTGGCGCGCATCCACCGGCTCAACCCGGTGCTCAACGCGATCGTCAACCTGGCGCCCGATGCGGCGCTGCTGGCCCAGGCCGATGCCTGCGATGCCGAATTGGCCCGGGGCCGGTCGCGCGGCTGGATGCACGGCCTGCCGCAGGCCATCAAGGACACCGGGCATGCGGCCGGCTTTCCCAGCACCAACGGCTGCACGCTGCGCAAGGATGCGGTGGCCACGCAGGACAGCCTGATGACCGCGCGCATGAAGGCCGCTGGCTGCATCGTCGTCGGCAAGACCAACATGCCCGAGCTCGGCCTGGGCTCGCACACCTTCAACGACCTGTTCGGCGCCACGCCCAATGCCTGGGATGCGCAGGTCAGCGCCGGTGGCAGCAGCGGCGGCGCAGCGGTGGCGCTGGCGCAGCGCCTGCTGCCGGTGGCCGACGGGTCCGACTTCATGGGCTCGCTGCGCAACCCGGCCGCCTGGGCCCACATCCTCGGCATGCGGCCCAGCCAGGGCCGGGTGCCGCTCTGGCCGGCAGCCGACACCTGGGTGGCCCAGCTGGGCACCGAAGGCCCGATGGCCCGCACGGTGGCCGACCTGGCGGCCCTGCTGTCCACCCAGGCCGGCGCCGACCCGCAGGTGCCGTTGTCCATCGCCGAAGGCCCTCAAATGTTCACCGTGCCGCAGGGCGAGGCGGCGCTGGCCGGCCTGCGCGGCCTGCGCGTGGGCTGGCTGGGCGACCTGCAAGGCCATCTGGCGATGGAAGACGGGCTGCTTCCAGTGTGCGAACAGGCACTGGCCCGCATGGCCGCGCACGGCGCCCAGGTGGAGTCCACGGCGCTGGGTTTTTCGGCCGACGCGCTGTGGCAGGCCTGGCTGGTGTGGCGGCGCGCCCTGGTGGGGCCGAAGGTGGCGGCGCTGCTGGCGCAGCCCGGGGCCCGCGCACACATCAAGACCGAGGCGCTGTGGGAGCACCGCCAATCGACCACGCTGGGTTTCCTGGAATTCATGGCGGCCAGCGAGGTGCGCACCGCCTTCCACCAGCACCTGCTGGGGCTGTTCCAGCGCTTCGACGTGCTGGCCCTGCCCACCACGCAGGTGTGGCCCTTCCCGATGGGCCAGCGTTGGCCGCGCAGCATCGCCGGCCGCACGATGGACACCTACCACCGCTGGATGGAGGTGACGCTGTATGCCACCTTCGCCGGGCTGCCGGCTGTCAGCGTGCCGGCCGGCTTCCATGCCAACGGCCGCTGGCCGGCCGGGCTGCAGCTGATCGGCCGGCCGCAGGGCGACGCCGCGCTGCTGCGTGTGGCCGCCGGCTGCGAGGCCGCCGACGGCGGCTGGACGGCGCGGCGCCCGCCGGCGCCCCACTGAAAGTCTGAGAGCCTGAGAGCCTGAGGCGCCGTGGCCGACCGGAACAACCCTTCTGTCCCCACGCCAGCAACCGGCGCGCCGCCGCCGCACTGGCTGGTGCCGGCGCTGCTGACGGCGCTGGCCTATCTGCTGGTCGGCCAGCTGGCGCTGCTGCTGGCCGTGCCACCCAGCTTTGCCGCGCCGATCTACCCCAGCGCCGGCGTCGCGCTGGCTGCGGTGCTGGTGCACGGCCGCGCTGCGCTGCTGGGCGTGGCGGTCGGCGCCTTCCTGGTCAACCTGCCGCTGGGCGATGCGCGGGCGCTGTCCAGCCTGTCGGTGCTGGGCCTGCCGCTGGTCATCGGCCTGGGCGCGATGCTGCAGGCCGCCGCTGGCGCCGCGCTGATCCGCCGGCGCCTGCCCGGCCCGCTGCGGCTGGCCGAACCCCGCGAGGTGGCACTGTTCTGCCTGCTGGGCGCGGTGCTGGCCTGTCTGGTGAACGCCAGCCTGTCGGTCCCTGCGCTGGTGGCCGCAGGCACGGTGCCGCTGTCGGCCCTGCCGCTCAACTGGTGGACCTGGTGGGTCGGCGACACCATGGGCGTGCTGATCGGCGCGCCGGTCGCCTTGGCGCTGATCGGCCGGCCCCGGGCCGACTGGGTCGGCCGGCGCATCACCGTGGCGCTGCCGCTGCTGGCCAGCACCGCCCTGCTGGCAGTGGCCACGGTGCTGGTGGCGCGCTGGGATCAGCAGCGAGTCCGCAGCGTGTTCGATCGCGACGCGGCGGCCGCAGCGTCGGCCATCGAGGCCCAACTGCGCCACGCCAGCCTGGCGCTGGAGGCTGTGCGCGGGTTGATGGTCGGCTCGGAAGACCTGACCCCGATCGAGCTGCGCCGCGCCACCGGGCCCTGGCTGGCCTTGCCGGTCCGGCTGCAGGCAGTGGGCGTCAGCCAGCGGGTGCTGCGGCAGGACCTGCCGGCCTTCGAAGCCCGTACCAGCCGCGCACTGGGCATGCCCTACCGGGTGTTCGACCGGCCGCTGGCCAATGGCATGCCGCCCAGTGCCGCCGACAGCGACGTGGTGGCCATCCGCATGATCGAGCCGCAGGACGGCAACACCGCAGCGCTGGGCGTGAACGCGCTGTCGATCCCGGCTGCGCGCGAGGCCATCCTGCGCGCAGCCAGCAGCGATGCGCCGGCGGCCACCGCCGGCTTCGTGCTGACGCAGGAGCCCGGCCAGCAGACCGGTGTCGTGATCTACCGCGCGCTGTACGACCAGAACCTGCCCGCCGCAGCGACGCCGGCCGAACGCCGCGCGGCGCTGCAGGGCGTGGTGTTCGTCACCATGCGCATGCAGCGCTCGGTCGAGGCCGGCATGCAGCAGGCGCCGCCCTACCTGCACTGGTGCCTGCTCGACAGCAACCCGGCGGCCAGCCGGCTGCACCTGGCCGGGCCCGCCGACTGCGAGCGCGCGGCACCACAGCTGCTGCAATACGAAACCCCGATCGCGCTGGGCGGCCAGCGCTGGCTGCTGCGCATCGGCGCCCAGGACAACGCGGTGCCCGATGCCGGCCATGGCAATGCCTGGCTGTTCTCGACCGTGGGCCTGCTGGCGACGACGATGCTGGCCGCACTGCTGCTGACGGTGACCGGCCGCACCCGGCGCATCGAGGACGCGGTGGACGAACGCACCGCCGACCTGCTGCGCGAGGCCGCCGAGCGGCGCCATGCCGAAGCGGCGCTGCGCGCCAGCGAGGAGCGCTTTCGCAACATCTTCGACCATGCGCCGATCGGCATCGTCTATGCCGACCTGCACGGCCGCCTGCGCGACGCCAACCCGCGGCTGCGCGAGATGATCGGCTATGGCGGCGAGGCGCTGTCCGAGCGCAGCCTGGCCGAGCTGACGCACCCCGACGACCGCGCCGAGGACGCCGCCGGCCTGGCGCGGCTGCTGTCGGGCGAGCTGCAGGAGTTCGAGCGCAATTCACGCCTGATGCACCTCGACGGGCAGACGCTGTCGGTGCGCATGAACTGGAGCGTGCTGCGCGGCGCCGACGGCCAACCGCAGCGCCTGGTGGCGGTGGTGGAAGACATCACCGAGCAACTGCGCCGCCAGGACGCCGAACGTGGCCGCCAGGCGGCGGAATCGGCCAATCTGGCGAAGAACGAATTTCTGTCGCGCATGAGCCATGAGCTGCGCACGCCGCTGAACGCCATGCTCGGCTTTGCGCAGCTGCTCGACCTGGACACCCGGCCGGCGCTGGCGCCGCACCAGCGCGGCTGGGCCGCGCAGATCCTGCAGGCGGGCTGGCACCTGCTGGAGATGATCAACGACACGCTTGACCTGTCGCGCATCGACGCCGGCATGCTGCGCATGGCGCTGGCGCCAGTGCCGCTGCAGGCGCTGGCGCAGCAATGCGTGGGCATGATGGGGCCGGCTGCGGCGCGGCGCGGCATCGACATGCAGGTGCGGCTGGACGACGACCGCCTGCGGGTGATGGCCGACGAGACGCGGCTCAAGCAGGTGCTGACCAACCTGCTGTCGAACGCGGTGAAGTACAACCTGCCAGGTGGCCGGGTGGTGGTACACAGCCAGCGCCTGGGCGCCGGTACCGTGGCCCTGCGGGTGCTCGACACCGGCCTGGGCCTGAGCGAGGCGCAGATGGGCAACCTGTTCCAGCCGTTCAACCGGCTGGGCCGCGAGCAGGGCAACATCGAAGGCACCGGCATCGGCCTGGTCATCAGCCGCCGTCTGGCCGAGTTGATGGGTGGCACGCTGCATGCCGAGCACACCGAGGGCCAGGGCGCCACCTTCGTGCTGACGCTGCCAGTGGCACCGGCCGGCGACGGGCCGGACGACGCGGCCGCAGCGCCCGACCTGCTGGCCGCGCCTTACCGCCGGCGCCGGGTGCATTACATCGAGGACAACGAAACCAACGTGGAGGTGATGCGCGGCATCCTGGCGCAGCGGCCGCAGATCTCGCTGCAGGTCTCCACCTTGGGGCTGGACGGGCTGACGGCCATCCGCAGCCGCCGGCCCGACCTGATCCTGCTGGACCTGAACCTGCCCGACGTGGACGGGCTGGAGCTGCTGCGCGAACTGCAGCGCGACCCCGACTGCGCCACCATCCCGGTGGTGGTGGTGTCGGCCGACGCGACAGCAGCGCGCATCGAGGAAGCGCTGGCCGCCGGCGCCCGCCGCTACATGACCAAGCCGCTGAACCTGGGCAGCTTCCTGGGCATGCTCGACGAACTGCTCGAAGGCGTCGACAGCCGGTACGGCTGAGGCCGCACAAAGCAGCCGGGTACGGCGAGGCCGTGGGCGCTGCGTCAGGACTGCGCCTTGGCTGGCGCGCCGTCCTTGGCCGGCTTCTTCGGGGCGGCCTCGGGCGCCGGTCGGGCCGGCTTGCCGGTGGTGACGGCCATCGGCGTGAAGGCGGCACCGGCCACGGTCAGGCCGTTCTGCGACAGCCGCACGGCGTTGCCCGGGCCCATGCCCGAGACCCGCTCGACCAGGTCGGGCCAGCTCTTGAAGCTGCCCTGCTGGCGCGCAGCGAGGATCTTGCCCGACAGCGCCGGGCCGATGCCCTTGACGGCTTCGAGCTCGGCGGCGCTGGCCTGGTTGACGTCTGCGGCAGCGGCGCCCTGGCTGGTCAGCAGGGCCAGCGTGGTGAACAGGACGGTGATCAGGGAACGGATCATGGTGAACTCCTTGGGTGGGTGGGTGGCTTGGTCGGCTTGTCAGCCCGTGGCGTGCAGCCTGTCGGGCTGGTGCCTATTCTGGGAATTCGAGCCCGAATCAGCACTCCCTCCGGGGTGGGTGCCGAGGTGGGCCCACCAAGGGTGGCCCCGCTTCGGAGGACGGCAGCGCGGCCTGCGGCCGCCCCCCCGGGCGGTGGATGTCGCAGCGCTGTCCGCCGCACCCAGCCAGGCCTTAGCACTCGCCAGGCGGGAGTGCTAATATTCATGGAACCAAGGCCCTCCGGGCCCAGTCAGAGGTCGATATGAACCTTTCTTCCGCTTCCACCGCACTCTCTGTCCGCGACCCGTGGGCCCTGGTTCCGTCGCTGGGCAACCTGGACGCCTACATCTCGGCCGCGAACCGGCTGCCGATGCTGACGCAGGAGGAAGAATCCCGCTTTGCGCGCCGCCTGCGCGACGAAGCCGACGTCGAGTCCGCCGGCCGACTGGTGCTGTCGCACCTGCGCCTGGTGGTGTCGGTGGCGCGCCAGTACCTGGGCTACGGCCTGCCGCACGGCGACCTGATCCAGGAAGGCAATGTCGGCCTGATGAAGGCCGTCAAGCGCTTCGACCCTGACCAGGGCGTGCGCCTGGTCAGCTATGCGCTGCACTGGATCAAGGCCGAGATCCACGAGTACATCCTGAAGAACTGGCGCATGGTCAAGCTGGCCACCACCAAGGCCCAGCGCAAGCTGTTTTTCAACCTGCGTTCAATGAAGCAGGGCATGAAGAGCGGCGCCAGCGACGCCAATGCGCACCGCAACAACCTGTCGGCGGCCGAGATCGACCGCGTGGCACGCACGCTGAACGTGAAGCCGGCCGAGGTGATCGAGATGGAAACCCGCCTGTCGGGCGGCGACGTGGCGCTGGATCCGCAAGCCGACGACGGCGAGGAAGCCTATGCGCCCATCGCCTATCTGGCAGACGACCGCAGCGAGCCCACCCGGGTGCTGGAAGCCCGCCGCCGTGACGCGCTCGCCAGCGACGGTCTGGTGCGCGCGCTGGCAGTGCTGGACGACCGCAGCCGCCGCATCGTCGAGGAGCGCTGGCTGAAGGTGAACGACGACAGCTCGGGCGGCATGACACTGCACGACCTGGCCGCCGAGTACGGCGTCAGTGCCGAACGCATCCGCCAGATCGAGTCGGCGGCGATGAAGAAGATGCGCAAGGCGATGGAAGCCGCCTGAGCGCAAACGCTGACACCGTCGGAGCCGACGTTCAGCCCGACTCGGCCAGCAGGATCTTCAGGTCGTCGGCCAGCGCCTGGGCCCCGGTGCCATAGCGGGTGAACAGCCGCACCCGCCCCTTGGCGTCCAGGACGTACGAGCCGGCGGTGTGGTCCATGGTGTAGCTGGTGTCGGTCTTGCCCGGCACCTTGTTGAAGAACACCTTGAATTCCTTGGCTGCAGCCTTTGTCTGCTCGGGCGTGCCGCGCAAGCCGATGATGTCGGGGCCGAAGTTGGCGACATAGGCCTTCAGCAGTTCGGCCGTGTCGCGCGCCGGGTCGATGGTGACGAAGATGCCCTGCACCCGCGCGCCGTCTGCTCCCAGCGACCGCTTCACCTCGGCCAGCTCGGCCATGGTGCTGGGGCACACGTCCGGGCACTGGGTGAAGCCGAAGAACACCACCACCACCTTGCCCTTGTAGTCGGCCAGGCTGCGCGACTGGCCGTCGGGGTCGGTCAGCGACAGCTCGCGGGCATACTCGGCACCGGTGATGTCGATGGCCTTGAAGGCCGGTTTGCCGGCGCCGGGCAACACACCATCGCAGGCGGTGAAGGCTGCCGCAGCAGCCACGGCGGCGGCCAGCAGCAGGGCGCGGCGCAGGGGGTCGGTGGTGTCACAGCCATGGCATCAGGTAGTGGTCGGCCAGCAGCGCCGCGAACAGCAGCGACAAGTGCCAGATCGAGAAGCGGAAGGTCTTGCGCGCCAGCGCGTCGCTGTAGTTGCGCCACAGCATCCAGCCGTAGGCGATGAACCAGGCGCCCAGCACCACCGCGCAGGCCAGATACAGCCAGCCGCTCATGCCGATGATGAAAGGCAGCAGCGTGGCGGCGAACAGCACCACGGTGTAGAGCAGCACGTTGAGCCGGGTGAAATCGCTGCCATGGGTGACCGGCAGCATCGGCAAGCCGGCGCGGCGGTAGTCCTCGACCCGGTACAGGGCCAGCGCCCAGAAGTGCGGCGGTGTCCACAGGAAAATGATCAGGCACAGCACCAGGGCCTCTGGGCCGACGTCGTTGCGCAGCGCGGCCCAGCCCAGCACCGGCGGCATGGCGCCGGAGGCACCGCCGATGACGATGTTCTGCGGCGTCATCGGCTTGAGCACCACGGTGTAGACCACCGCATAGCCGACGAAGGTGGCGAAGGTCAGCCACATGGTCAACGGGTTCACCCACCAGTACAGCACCGCGCTGCCCAGGCCGCACAGCACCGCCGAGAACAGCAGCGCCTGGGACGTGCTCAGGTCGCCCTTGGCGGTGGGCCGCCAGGCGGTGCGGGCCATCTTGCTGTCGATCGCCTGCTCGACCAGGCAGTTGAAGGCCGCTGCGGCGCTGGCCACCAGCCAGATGCCGATGGTGGCCGGCACTGCCAGTTGCAGCGTCGGCCAGCCCGGCTCGGCGAGCAGCATGCCGATGACGGCGCAGAACACGATCAGCTGCACCACCCGGGGCTTGGTCAACGCCACGTACTGCCGCACACGGCTGGCAGCAGGGCTGGAAGAGAGGACGGAGGCAGTCATGGGCAAACCACAGCATTCTAGGAGGCGGACGGCCGGCCGAGCGCAGGCCCTGCGGTGGCGGCGGGCCCTGCGGTGGCGGCGGGCCGGTGCCCATCCGGCGCAGGCCTTGCCAAGGCAATCACGCCCTGCGCCAGACGCAGCCGCGCCCACAGCGACATGAGCACGCCCACCAGGCCTGCGGCCCCGGCGCTGTGGGCCAGGGCGGCGGCGATGGGCCAGCCCAGCACCACGTTCGACAGGCCGCTGGCCAGCTGCCATACCAGCAGGGCGCCCAGCGCCAGCGCGTAGCGCCGGGCAGCGGCGTCGCCACTGCGCCGCAGCGCCACGGCCAGTGCCACCAGCGCCAGCACCACCACCACGGCGAACAGCCGGTGCGCCATGTGGATGGCCACCAGTGCATCGAAGGGCAAGGCGTCGCCCTGTCCGGTCTGGCCCAGGTGCCGCAGCACGGTGAAACCGTGCGCCGCGTCCATCGCCGGCCACCACTCGCCATTGCAGGCCGGAAAGCCCTGACAGGCGAGCACCGCATAGTTGGTGCTGACCCAGCCACCCAGCGCGATCTGCACCAGCACCAGCGCCAGCACCCCCGCCACCCAGGCCGGCGCCAGCCGCTGCCGGGCCTGCAGCAGCGCACGGGCGCGGAACGACTCATGCTGCACCACCAGCAGGGCCAGCAGCACCATGGCGCCCAGCAGGTGCAGGGTGACGACCGCCGGGTAGAGCTTCAAGGTGACGGTGTACTTGCCGAAGGCGCCCTGCACCAGCACCCACACCAGTGTGGCCGTGGCCCACCAGGGCGAATGCGGCAGCTGCGCCCGGGCACGCCAGGCCACCACCGTGGCCACCAGGATCAGCGCGCCCACGGCCATTGCCAGGTAGCGGTGCAGCATCTCGATCCAGGCCTTGCCGTGCGTGACCGGACCGCTGGGCAGCGCCGCCTGGGCGGCGCTGATCTCGGCGTGCGCGCCAAACGGACTCAGCTCGCCGTAGCAGCCCGGCCAGTCGGGGCAGCCCAGGCCGGAATCGGTGAGCCGGGTGAAGGCGCCGACGACGATCAGGTCGAGCGTGAGGAACAGGATCAGCGCGGTCAGCGCCGCCAGCTTGCGCGGCAGCGGTGCGCCGCGCTGGCGCAGCCACCACCATGACAGCGGCAGCAGCGCGATCACTGCGGCCAGACCCAGCAGGCGCAGCAGCGGGCTCCAGTCGACCAGGGCGTGGGCAGCCTGCATGCTGGGCCGCTCAGGGCCGTGGGGCCACGACCGGCGCCACCGGCGCCACCGGAGACACTGGCGCCACTGCGTCGTTGATCAGCGCCTGGCGGCCTGGCTGGTCCCAGCCTCCCGAGGCACGCAGGAGCCGGCTGATGTCGCGCTTGAGCTTGGACGGATCGGCGTTGGCCGGCGCGCGCATCATCCACTCGCCCACTGGATCGACGATGTAGAGATGGTCTTCCAGAGCCTGGCCGGATGCCGGCTTCAGCCAGGCCGCCACGGTGGCGCGGGGCAGGCGCAGCAGGTGCATGCCGGGCGTGGCCGCCAGTGCCTGCTGCAGTGCCGGCTT
>Ga0136636_10000801_pt1 | contig 17259 bp, 16 predicted proteins | sample AntDrymUQ8522106_2_FD_104653 | JGI IMG/M metagenome (GOLD analysis project Ga0136636, IMG submission 104653) | Polar desert sand microbial communities from Dry Valleys, Antarctica - metaG UQ852 (21.06) | ecosystem: Environmental > Terrestrial > Soil > Desert | place: Antarctica: Dry Valley... | reverse complement strand
CATGATTTTTGAAGTTGGCTCGCTGATCTGGCTGCTTGCCGCCCTCCTCCTGCTTCTGCGCGGCGGCAAGGCCCTCAAGGCCCAATGGTTCCCGCTCTTCTTCATGCTCTTCATGATTCCGCTACCCAGCCCGCTGGTGGACACCGTGACCATGCCGATGAAAATGGCCGTTTCCTACATGGCCGAGCACATTCTTTACGAGATCGGCTACCCCATCGCTCGCCAAGGCGTCATCCTGCAAATTGGCCAATACAAGCTACTGGTCGCCGACGCCTGCGCCGGTCTGCACACCCTTTTTACACTCGAAGCGCTAGGCCTGCTCTACCTCAACCTGGTACGTCACACCTCGGCGATTCGCAACATCGCTTTGGCAATCCTGATTGTGCCGATCTCGTTTTCCGCCAACGTCATCCGCGTCATGGTGCTGACCCTGATCACCTACCATTTTGGCGATGCAGCAGGACAAGGCTTCCTACATGGCTTTGCCGGCATGGTGCTATTCATCAGCGCCCTGCTGCTGATCATCGGGGTGGATTCGATGTTGCAGGTCTTCGTCAAAATTCGTAGCGGCCAGACTGCCGCCAACACCGGCGCCTGAACCATGAAACACGTCATCAAGAATTTTCTACTACTGGCGCTGATGGTTGCAGCTTCCGGGATTGCAGTTGCAGTACGCCCCACGCACAAAATTACCGATCAAGCCGAACGCTTCAGCCTCGAAAAGATGATCCCGTCCCGGTTTGGCGAGTGGCAGGAAGACAATTCCATAGTTCCCATTGAACCGGCCCCGGAACTAAGAGCCGTTATCGAAAGAACCTACGACCAGACCCTTTCCAGGACTTTCGTCGATAGCTCCGGCAATCGCATCATGCTGTCGATTGCTTACGGTGGAACACAACAAGAGGGAATGAACACCCACCGTCCAGAGATCTGCTACCCGGCCCAAGGCTTCGAACTTATCTCCAGCCGCCTTGAAAACTTTATGTTGTTGGGCAGAAAGGTGCCTTTGCACCGGGTTATTACCAAGATGGGCCAGCGTAACGAACCCATTTCCTACTGGCTCGTGATTGGCGACGAACCTACAGAGTTCGGTTTGAAACACAAGCTCACCACATTGAAATACGGCATTACCGGTCGCATCCCTGATGGCATGTTGGTCCGGGTGTCATCGATCGACCGCGACGAGCAGCACGCCTATCGTCTGCAAGACATGTTCATCAACACAATGCTGTCGGCCTTGTCTGAGAAGGATCAGACAAGGCTGCTCGGCTCCCTGCCCAACTAATTTTCCCAGGTATTGAAATCATGCCCAAAAGCAAAGTTGCTCTAATCACCGGCGTCACCGGCCAGGACGGCGCTTACCTTGCCGAATTCCTGCTCAAAAAGGGCTATATCGTCCACGGCATCAAGCGTCGTGCGTCCTCCTTCAATACCGAACGTATCGATCACCTCTACCAAGACCCGCACGTCGAAAACAAAAATTTCGTCCTGCACTACGGCGACCTCACCGATTCCTCCAACCTGATCCGCATCATCCAGCAGACTCAGCCCGACGAAATCTACAACCTGGGCGCCATGAGCCATGTGGCGGTCAGCTTTGAATCCCCCGAATACACCGCCAACGCTGATGGCATGGGCACCCTGCGCATCCTCGAAGCCATCCGCATTCTCGGTCTGGAAAAGAAAACCAAGTTTTACCAGGCCTCCACCAGCGAACTTTATGGACTGGTGCAAGAAATTCCCCAGAAGGAAACCACCCCCTTCTACCCACGCAGCCCCTATGCCGTGGCCAAGATGTATGCCTACTGGATCACCGTGAATTATCGCGAAGCCTATGGCCTCTACGCTTGCAACGGGATCCTGTTCAACCACGAATCCCCGCTGCGTGGCGAAACCTTCGTTACCCGCAAGATCACCCGTGCCGTCGCCCGCATGGCACTCGGCCTACAAGACTGCCTCTACCTTGGCAACCTCTCTTCGTTACGCGACTGGGGCCATGCTCGCGACTACGTCGAAATGCAATGGCTCATGCTGCAACAAGACACACCCGAAGACTTCGTTATCGCCACCGGTGTTCAATACAGCGTCCGTCAGTTTGTTGATTTTGCTGCTGACGAACTCGGCATTCAATTGTGCTGGGAAGGCGAAGGCGAGAATGAAGTCGGCATCGTTGCCGCTGTGACCGGCAGAGATGCCAAGGTCAAGGTGGGTGACATCATCGTCAAGGTTGACCCGCGCTATTTCCGCCCCACCGAAGTGGAAACCCTGCTCGGCGATCCAACCAAGGCCAAGGAAAAGCTCGGCTGGGTGCCCAAAACCACACTGGCCGAACTTGTCAAGGAAATGGTCCAAGCTGACTACACCGCCGCCAAGCGCGATGCATTGGTCAAAATGGCCGGCTTCCAGGCCTTCGATTACCACGAATAAGCCATGGAAAATAACGCCAAAATCTACGTGGCCGGTCACCGCGGCATGGTGGGTTCCGCCATCGTGCGTAACCTGCAAGCCAAGGGCTACACCAACATCGTATCCCGTACGCATCAGGAACTTGACCTGATCAACCAAGCTGCGGTCGACCTCTTTTTTGAGCAAGAAAAGCCAGACTACGTTTTTCTGGCGGCAGCAAAGGTTGGCGGCATTATCGCCAATAACACCTATCCGGCCCAGTTCATCCGCGAAAACCTGGCGATCCAGATCAACATCATTCACGCTGCCTGCGTAAACAACGTTAAACGTCTAATGTTCCTTGGTTCCAGCTGCATCTATCCAAAATTCGCACTGCAGCCGATGAAGGAAGAGTACCTGCTGACTGGTCTTCTGGAAGAAACCAACCGTCCCTATGCCCTGGCCAAGATTGCCGGTATTGAACAGTGCTGGAGCTACAACCGCCAATACCTCACAAAGTACCTTGCCGTCATGCCGACCAATCTATACGGCCCAAGCGACAACTACCACCCGGAAAACAGTCATGTCATCCCGGCACTGATTCGAAAATTTCACGAAGCAAAAGTCGACAACGCCCCAACCGTCACCGTATGGGGAACCGGCACACCGAAGCGGGAATTCCTGTACAGCGAAGACATGGCTGATGCGTGCGTCTTCCTGATTAACCTGCCCGATGAATATTTTGTTCCGATGCTTGGCCAAGAGCGCAATGACGGCCTGCCGCCGCTTGTGAACGTGGGCGTCGGCCACGACCTGAGCATCGCAGAGCTTGCTGAAGCAGTTCGGCAGGTGGTCGGATACACCGGCGATATCGTCTTTGACAGCACCAAGCCCGACGGTACGCCACGCAAACTGATGGATGTCGGACGCTTGACTGCAATGGGCTGGACAGCCAAAACCGCCTTGGATAGCGGCTTGGCGGTGGCGTATCGCGATTTCACGGCGACCCTGTCGTGAGCAACCGCGCATCGCATATTCTCCGGATATTCGTAAGCTGCCTCAAGACACCTGACGCAAGGCATAGATAACGGCCTATGAATCTGGCCGAACGCAGCTTACGCGCAGTCAAATGGAACTACATCGGAACGATTAGTCGGGCCATCGCGCAGTTTGTCAGCACGATTGCCCTGGCTCGCCTGCTCGGTCCTGAGCAGACCGGGCTTTTCGGCTATGCCTTCATGCTCATTTCGTTTGCGGCACTGGCCGCTGAAATGGGGCTCAGTGCCGCTTTGGTGCAGGCCCCAACATTAGATCGTACCCAGTTGGGTAGCGCTGTCAGCCGCCTGGTACTAGTCGCAATCGTTATGGGTAGCCTGCTATTCCTGCTATCGGAATGGATAGCCACAGCGCTCTTCAACGCCCCACTGGCAAGCCCAATACTGCAGGCCATCGCCCCCAGCCTCCTTGTCAGCGCACTGAGCATTCCGCCTGCCGCCATGCTTAGGCGCAAATTGCAGTTCCGTGGATTAACCCTCATCGGACTAGGGTCGTACATTTTTGGTTACATATTCGTTGGCATTGGCGTCGCTTATGCCGGCGGTGGCGTCTGGAGTCTCGTGGCTGCCTGGTATGCCCAGAATCTCACGGCCTGCGTTGCGATGAATCTGGCAGCGCGCGGCAGTCTCGTATGGGGAAACCCACTACAACTGTCGAAACTAAGTGGTTTCGGCGGCATCATCATGGTTACCTATCTATTCAACTGGGTCATCGACAACGCCACTCATTTTGTTATCGGGCGCGTATTTGGTCCGGCATCACTAGGCGCATTCACCGTAGCAAGCAACCTGGTCCGCACCCCGGCAGGCCATCTGGTTACCAATTTGCAAAGCGTTCTCTTCCCGGCCAGTGCCCTCGCCCAGGGCAACCCGCAAGCATTGCGCCGGGCTTACCTCACCGCCTTGTCCGGCGTCGGCATTGTGGCATTGCCGCTTTTTGGCGGTGCCGCTGCCACCTCATCACTAGTTGTTGACGCATTGCTCGGCGCCAAATGGCTGGAAGCCCAACCCTTGTTTGCCCCTCTGGCGCTGGCAATGATCCCGCATTGCCTGATGGCGATTGCCGGCCCCATTCTCGGTGGTAAAGGTGAGCCGATTGGCGAACTCGTGGTTCAGTCCCTGATCGCCACTATCCTTGTGCTGGCCCTGTACACCGCATCCAGTTTCGGCCTGCAAGCCCTTGCCTGGACAGTCTTCGCAGTATTTCTCCTGCGATTCGTCGGAATGAGCTTCGCATTGTCCAGGCGAATCGGTGTTTCCCTTGCCGACATGATCGCCGCATTGCAGGGAGGACTGCTACTTGGTGCAAGTGCAGTCGTTGTCGCACTCGCCATCCAACACACACTGACATTGCTCACGATCGAATTGGCCCCAATCTCCAGGCTTGTTCTTGTCATGGCCGGAATCACGATTGGCTGCATTGTCATGCTGATCAGTTTGCCACGACATTGCCTCGACGATCACCTTGGCTGGCTCGCATCGCGCTTGCTCGGCGAGCGGAACCATATTTTCAAACTGCCTTTCATGCGGCGTTTTACTACCCATTTGGCAAAGACATCGAGCAAATCATGAAAGTCTGGTTCGACCATCAAATATTTTCCATCCAGCGCTACGGCGGCATATCGCGCTATTTCGTCGAGTTACTTCGCTGCCTGCGGAAGATTGATGGAATTGAGGCAGACATCATCGCGCCAGCGCATGTCAATGCCTACTTGCAAAGTGACGACACCCTTTCCCCGTTGAGTTTTCCGCTTCCATTTCCCAAGAGAGGCATGCGCTATCGCCCGGCATTAACCGCTCCGCTGTTTCGCCTCGCCAACTGGCTTGGTTCGCCCGACATTATTCACGAAACCCACTACATGCTGGGCAGCGAGCACATCGCCCCAAAAGCCCGACTGGTAACCACCTGCCACGACATGGTTTTTGAAAAGCATCCGGAATGGGTTTCTGGCTCAACAGACCGGGCAGTGCTCAAACGCCGGACGCTGGAGCGAGCCGATGCCATCATCTGCATCTCCGAACACACCAAGAATGACCTGCTCGAACTGTACCCGGCCCTGCAATCCAAAGTTAGCGTAATTCACCATGGTACCGACCATACCCCCGCGCCGGACTCGTTGGAGATTGCCCTGCCCAAACCCTACCTGCTGTTTGTCGGAACAAGACAAAGTTACAAGAACTTCAACAACTTGCTCAAGGCACTTGGCAGCTCAAAACAGCTCCGTGAAAATTTTCAGCTGATTTGTTTCGGTGGAGGAGCAATCAGCACTAACGAATACCAGGCGAGCAAAGACGCTGGCTATCCACGCGAACAAATACACCACTTATCTGGCAGTGACGCGCTACTCGCTTATCTCTACAAGCATGCGGCGGCTTTTGTATTCCCTTCCCTCTACGAAGGCTTCGGTATGCCACTCACCGAGGCCATGGTTCAGGGGTGCCCCATTGCCTGCAGCGATGCCAGCTGCTTCCCGGAAATTTGCGGAGATGCTGCAGCCTATTTCGATGGCACAGATGCTGAAAGCATAAGAGTTGTAATTGAAGGGCTGTTAATGCACCCAAGAGAGCAAATGCAAGCAGTCCTTGCATCACGATCTGCTACGTTCAATTGGCAGCGATGTGCAACTGATACAGCCAGAGTCTATCAATCTGTTATTTGAAGTCGACGTATGAAGAAAAGGAAACAGCCATGTCTATACAACACGAGATGAAAAATATTGCATTGAGGTTTGGTATACAGATTAAAAGGTATAACCCCTCTGAGTCTCTTGAAGCGCGCCTTTTTAGGCAGATGGAGGCGCATAACATCGACATGATTATTGACGTTGGAGCCAACGATGGTGGCTATGGGCGGATGCTGCGTAACGGTGGATATCTCGGTCAAATACTTTCGTTTGAGCCACTTAGTGATACTCATAAAAAGCTGCAACAGGCTGCCGCTGACGATTCAAATTGGCATATTGCTGAGCGACAAGCTATTGGTTCTCACGATGGCGAGATAAAAATAAACCTTGCAGGCAATACTACAAGTAGTTCGATCCTGCCCATGAACTCAGCCCATGTTGAAGCTGCACCCCATTCAAAATATATTGGTAGCGAATTAGTCCCTATTAGAAGACTCGATTCTATTGAACACAAATGCATTGAAAACTCCAAAGCCATCTTGCTGAAAATAGATACGCAAGGCTACGAAATAGAAGTTTTGCGTGGTGCGGAAAATACCTTGAAGCGAGTTGTGGGGGCCCAAATAGAATTATCACTTACTCCGCTATATACGGGCCAAGCGCTATATCGCAACATTATTGATCACATGTCCGCGCACGGATTTTCCCTATGGGGCGTTCTGCCCGGATTTACTGATCCTGTATCGGGGCGGATGCTTCAAATGGACGGTGTGTTCTACAAAGACTAATCGGAATCCCGACCGTGATTGTCCTTAGCTATATATTAGCTTTATTACCCTTGGTCATTGCCGGGGGCATTGCGCTCATGGCTTTGGCATTCATGATCCACTCCACCCGTTCTCCCTGGGTGGTCATTGTCATGACAATGGTCGCGTTCATTGCCGAAACAGCCTCCATCCACCCGCTATCAATGAATCTTGGGCTCTGGATTTATCCCGGTGATGCAGTTGCCATCTTCGCGGCGGCTGGACTATTTTTTCGAGCGGGTTTCATGGGCAAGGGCCGATTGATCCCAATGGCTTGGTGGATTTTTGGCGCCGTTCAGTTTGTGCTGTTTGCCTGGGGCGTTGCAGTGCACGGCACCGGTGCCGGGGTCGATTACCGAGTCCATTTTGCCGCCTGGGTTATCTGTGCTTACCTGACCACCTTTGCCGAGGACGAACAACTGATGCAAAGGATTTTCCACGTTGTGCAGTGGCTTGCAGTTGGCGTAATGGCGGTGGCAGTTTACCGCTGGGTTCTTTCAGCTGAGGACCCGCTATTCGCACGCGAGATCGATTTTTTCATTACAACCGGTGTGCCATTCCGGGTGATATGGGCGCCACAGACCTTGATGATCGCGCTCGCCATGCTGGTTTCGATTTTCCATGCGGCCACGACCAGATCAAAGGGATGGCACTGGCCGCTTGCCTTGCTTTTCGCACTGTTTGTGTTGGTCCTGCAGCACCGCTCGGTGTGGGTCGCCGGCATGGCTGGCCTGGGAACACTGGCCTTCGTTCTTTCCAAAGCCAAAAAAGGAGCGGCTATGAAAATGGCAGCCGTCGGTATAGGGATGGTGGTACTGGTTGGCATTGCGGCAACGAGCATGAAAGATGTATCGACCTCCATTCAGTCGCAGGCCGAACGGGCTGTTGGTGAGGGTGGCACTTTTCAGGGCGGTCGAGTGAGCAGTTGGACCGCCCTCCTGAAGGACTGGGCTACTTCCGGGTCCCCGACCACCTATCTGATCGGCAAGCCCTTCGGCGGCGGATATGAACGCTATACCTCCGACTACGCCCAGAAAGCGGTTACCTACCAGCCCCACAACTACTACGTGCAATTGCTTTATCGCGGTGGATTGATCGGGCTGAGCGCGTTTCTCTGGGTTCTCTGGAATGCAGCAAAGGTACTGCGCCGTCGAATGGCAGAAGGGGACCCGCATGCGCCGCTGCTGCTCACTTTATTGGTTACTTTAGTTATTTATTACATTCCCTACGGAGTCACATTTGAGCAGGGAATCCTCCTCGCCTTACTGCTCGGAGTAATCAGCAGAGAGCGAACTGGCAAAAGCATCGGTGAAACGAGTCAAATTGGCTATGTGTCTTTAACTCGTTTGCCAAACCACATCATGGCCACGAGCAATTTAGATGGTCGTCGGTAGCTAGCTGCTTCAATTTTGGACTGAAATACGCCAGATGAAAGATATTGCCTTCCTGATACTCGCGCATACCGATCCTGTTCATTTTGGGCGGCTATGTCGTGCTCTTGACCATCGGTCGCAGATATTCGTACATCTCGATGCCAAGACCGACATTCGGCCATTTCTCGATCAAAACCTGCCAGATTCAGTACATTTGATAGAGAATCGGGTGCAGGTGTCGTGGGCTGCATATTCTCAGGTAGAGGCCACGTTGCGATTAATGCAGGCTGCTTTGGCCAGCGGACATGACTTTAGCCATTTCGTTATGCTGTCCGGTCTGGATTACCCGATCAAGCCAATTGCACAACTCCATACGCTATTGAAAAATAATTCGGGTAAGGAGTTGATCAGATTTTTAGATGCCGCTGTTTCCCCGGCCTATCGGGTATTTTTTGAACATTACTGGTTTCTTGAATCGATTAACTGGCTTCGCCCAAAATCGCTTGACCGGGCAATTCGACATGGTTTCGGTCGTGTATTGCGGCAAGTTCTTCGCAAACCGCAACCTGCCGGTATGAAATGTGCGTGGGGGAGTGCATATTGGGCGTTAACACCTGAATGTTGTAAATACATACTTGAATTTGGCGCCGCCAATCCTGAATATGGGCGTTGGGCAAAGTCATCCTTTGCGGTTGATGAGCATTATTTTCAAACCATTGTCGCTCACTCGCGATTTCTTGATTCTGCCGAAGGTTTTCAGCCCTATGTGGGGGATGGACCGCAAACTTGGCGGCTGGGCAGTCTCCACATCAATCGCCGTAAAGTTCATGCCTTCGAAGATTTCGAAGAACTACAGAAGTCCGATAAATTTTTTGTCCGGAAATTAATGACTGGACCTTCTGATCGTTTGATTGAGCGCCTCAATTCAGAAATCTTGAACGTGGAAGTTTCTTCGGCCACCACGCTTGCTACCCGGGTGGCTATATGAAAGTGCCAACAATTGTATCCATTGCTGTTGTTCTGACAAGCTTCAATCGACGGGACAAAACAGCCGCCTGTTTGCGCTCGCTAAACGAACAGGCAACCCAACTCGCGGGCCGATGCGTGTTGAGAGTCATCGTGACCGACGATGGCAGTTCGGATGGAACCCGGGAGATGCTGGCGGCTGACTTTCCGGAAGTGGCTGTCATCGTGGGAAATGGCAGCCTGTTCTGGGCGGGAGGCATGCGTTTGGCATTCGGTCAGGCGCTCGCCGAAAATCACGATTTCTATCTGTGGATCAATGACGACGTCGAGTTGTATCCAGATTGTCTGAAAACGTTACTGGAAACCCATGTCGCGCTGGAGGCGTCATGCCATCGTGGGGGTATCGTCGTTGGCTCGATGTGTAACGGCGCGGGTGAGTTTTCCTATGGTGGCATGGTACGGGCTGGCAAAGGGTGGATCAGGCGTTACCCTCGTCTTCCACCGGGTAACCAACCACGCCCTTGCGCCACTATGAATGGCAATTGCGTGCTGATATCCCGCGATGCTGCAAAACTGCTTGGCAATATGGACCCAGCCTACCGCCATGGTATCGGCGATATGGACTACGGGCTGCGCGCAACGCAATCCGGTGTACCGATCTGGATCATGCCAGGCTATGCCGGATTGTGCCCCCATGATCACCGGATTGAAGGCTCGTATCTTGACCGCTCGCTCCCCCTGGCGGTGCGCTGGCAAAAAATAACTGCACCTAAAGGTCTGGCGCCGCGCGCTTGGCTCACATATTGCCGCAGGCATGCCGGCTGGCTTTGGCCGCTCCATTGGGCTTGGCCGTACGCCAAAGTATTGCTGACCTGGTTTGGCTACCGGGTATTTCGTACCAACAGCAAGGGTGCGTAAACCGTGAGTTTGCTTACAAAAAAGTTGCGTGCGTGCCTGATGGTGATCCTGACGTCAGCCTTCGGGTTGGTGGCTATTGTCGCGCTGCCGGCAACAGCGGGCGAACAGATCGACGCACGTTACTTCGGGATTCACCTGCACCGCGCTGACACGACAACTGCCTGGCCATTTGTTCGCTTTGACAGTTGGCGCCTTTGGGATGCGGGTGTGGACTGGGGCAAGCTCGAGCCCGCTCCGGGCCAGTGGCATTTCGAGAAGCTCGATCGATTGATAGCCTTGGCCGAGGCAAATCAGGTGGAGCCCGTGTTAACCCTAGGCGTTACGCCTACCTGGGCGGCTGCCCGGCCCCAGGAGGTTTTTGTCTATGGGCTTGGCGGCGCCTCAGAACCGCGTAACTTGGCTGACTGGGAAAATTACGTTCGCACGGTGGTCACCCGTTTCAAGGGTCGCCTGCCTTATCTGGAAGTCTGGAACGAACCTAAATATGGTGATATTGAGCCAACCAAAGGTGCGTTCTTTAGTGGCACTGTCACGAATATGGTTGATCTGGCGTGCTCGGCCTACCGGGTTGCCAAGGAGGTCGATCCAAAAATCCGCATTGTCAGCCCGGGCTTTACCGGTGCAGGTGATCGGCTGGAACGTTTTCTCGAAGCGGGTGGCAAACGGTGTGTCGATGTTATCGGTTTTCATTTTTATGTCGGAAAGCCTGAGCAAGCCTTGGAGCGTATACGTGCCGTACGCAAAATCATGGTTCAGCAAGGCGTTGGTCAACTACCGTTGTGGAATACCGAACAGGGTTACGAACTGGTTCAGTCAATGCCGGCCAAATCTGCTGGATTCGAGTTGGTTGGAGAGGCGCTTGAGGCGGCCTATATTGTTCGCTCGCTGGCTCTTGGCGCAGATGCAGGGTTGAGCCGTTTTTATTTCTACTCCTGGGAACGCTTGTCACACACTCGGCCATCCGGTGCAGCTTTGCAGGCGATGGCTGCAGCGGTGCGCTGGTTGCGGGGCGTACGAATAGGTGGTTGCCTGATGCGTGATGGCGTCTGGGCATGCGATCTTGAGCGGAATGGTCGCAAAGCATGGTTGGTCTGGTCGGCGAATGACGCAACCCGCTCCTGGTTATTACCCAAAATCTGGCGTGCCAGTGCTTTCGAACGTTACGACGCGCCAAGCGGGTTGCTGACTACCGTTGAAGTTGAACTTGGTATGAGTCCAATCCTTATCAAACAAGAGGGGGCAGCTTGGTTGCCATGAAAGCTACTGTACAAACGGCTCGTCCGTGGTTTGCCGTGATGGACCTGAGCGTGACAAAAAACAGCCCGGCCGGCAGTTGCGTTCTGGCTGAGGTCTTGGGCCTCGCCGATGACATCGAGATCACGGTTTTTTCTGGTGCATTTGACAACGAGCGTCCCGATCGGGTTCGGTGGGTGCACATTCCTTTGCCCAGAAAACCGGGGATTTTGCGTTACGTTGTTTTTCACCTGCTGGCCCCTTTTGCCCTGTGGCGTCACATCCGCGAGCGTGGCATTGCACCCCGGATGATTCAGGCTACCCAAGGGCAGTTTCCCGGTGCCGAAATTTGCTATGCCCATTTTTGTCACCGTGCTTATCTTCGAGACCGATGGGCAATACAGAACGCAACCGGTCCACGCCGTTTGCTGCGCTGGCTCGGGTACCACTACAACGCTTATTTCGAGGAGCGTGCTTTTCGCCGTACCCGCATGGTCGTTGCGCCTTCGGCGGGCTTGGTCCGCGAACTTGTTGAGACCTATCCGTTTCTCCTGGGGCGTACCTATGCCAATCCGAACCCTGTGGATGTCTCGGCTTTTGCCCGGCCGGCGGATTTTGATCGCAAAAAGCTCCTGCATTCTCTTGGGTTGAACCACGATCACGCGGTGTTGTGTTTTGCGGCCTTGGGGGACTTTTCACGAAAAGGCTTGGCCTTGGTGCTTGAAGCCATGGCAGAAATCAGGTCGACGCCACATTCACTTCTGGTGATTGGCGGAAACCCTGGTGAAATCAAGGAGTTCAAGCGTCTAAGTGACAAGCTTGGGCTAGGCGATACGGTTGCATTCGCCGGGTTCCAGCGCGATGTTCGGCCTTATTTCTGGTCGTGCGATCTTTTTGTCTTTCCGTCAAGCTACGAGACATTCGCGCTGGTTGTACTCCAGGCCATGGCCGCAGGTATGCCGGTAATTACCACCCGCCTGCATGGCGTCGAAGATTACGCCGTTGAAGGTGAAAATGCCTGGATTGTGGAGCGCGATATCGGGGAGATTCGCGTCGCAATCGAGCGCGTATTGAACGACAAACCCCGCTTGCTGCATGCAGCTAAAGCCGCGACGCGCTCTGTCGAAGCGTATGACACACCAGGCTTTGTCCGACGTTGGGACAAATTACTGGAGAAATTTGCTGAATGAGCTTCCACGTATGCATTGTGCAGCCGGTTATGAAGCGGTACCGGCTTCCCTTCTTTTGTGGTCTGGCAGATCGCCTGCAGCGTGACGGAGTGACGCTCGAAGTAGTCTACGGCACCCCTTGGGCAGAAGAGGCCAAGCGCGGCGACAACGTCGACCTGCCGCCCCCTTTGGGCAAGCGAGTAGAGAGCCGTTACATAGGGGGAAAAGTACTCTGGATTCCGGTGTTGCGCCCGCTTATACGAGCAGATCGCATCATCGTGGAGCATGCGAACAAGAATGTACTGAATTACCCACTGGCAATCGCCAATTCTTTGAAGCTCAAGCGCGTCGGGTATTGGGGCCACGGACTGGATCGCCAATCCGATCCGGCTTCCCTGGGGGAACGCTACAAGCGTCGTTCGTTGCATTGGGCTGACTGGTGGTTCGCCTATACCGCCGGGGCTGCCGAATATGTTCGACACCAGGGTTTTGATGCCAATCGGGTCACTGTTGTTCGTAACTCCATTGATACTCGGGACTTGCGCGAGCAGGTGGTCAGCGTTACCGAAGCCGAGCGGATGGCGATGTTGTCCGAGTTGTCGCTCTTTCCGGAGGGCAGGCGCCTGCTTTACTGTGGCAGTTTGTATGAGAACAAGCGCCTTGATCTGATGCTGCCGGCAGTTGATGCCTTGCATGTGCGCTTGCCGGACCTACAATTGATCGTTATCGGGGGAGGGCCTCTGGCCGATGAGGTGGAGCGCTTTGCCGCTTCGCGTCCCTGGGTTCGCTACGTGGGTCCTCAATTCGGTCGCAGCAAAGCGATTTTTCTGTCGCTGGCAGATGTCTGGCTGAATCCCGGCTTGGTGGGTCTGGGGATTCTTGATGCGTTTGGTGCGGGCTTGCCTATGGTGACAACTGATTTGCAGGGTCATGGCCCGGAGATCGAGTATCTGGAACATGGTGTCAATGGGTTAATGGTGGCCCCTAACGTCAGTGCCTTGACTCAAGCCTTGTTTGATTTGTTGCAGTCACCAAACCAATTATCTTTTTTTCGGCAGGGGGCTCTAGTATCAGCGCAGAAATATTCTATTGAAACAATGGTGGAAAATTTTGCGCAAGGGGTGCTTCAGTGGGTGAAATCGTAGTTGCGACAATCCTTCGGCCTTCGGGAACGACAGGTGTGCAGACGCACTTTTCCACCTTTGTCAGGTGGCTGAGCGCAAAGGCGCTTCCCGTTACTGTCATTACGCCCTACAACGCTCCGTTATGGATGGTCTATCCGGTTTTTGCCGTGCGCCGAATCCTGGATTTGCTGAGCGGGCTTGCCAGCGTTTGGTGGTATCGATATTGGCATACAGTTTTTCTTGAGTTTGCGCTTCGCCGTCGCTTGTCTGCCGGGAATGATTGTGTGGTCTATGCACAGTGCCCACTGTCGGCTGCGGCAGCGTTGCGGGTAAGGCGAAATGCTCGGCAGTGTGTCGTGCTGGTGGTTCATTTTAATGTTTCACAGGCTGATGAATGGGCAGGCAAGGGAATGATCGCCATGGATGGACCTTATGCCACTTCGATTCGCAGATTTGAAACAGCAACACTGGCTCGCCTTGATGGCTTGGTGTTTGTGTCGGAATTCATGCGCGCTGTTCTGATGGATCGCATTCCGGAAATAGGCAGTGTTCCGTTTGCAGTGGTGCCGAATTTTGTTCCTGATCCCGGAGTACCTTCGGAGTCACCGACCATCGATGCTGATCTTTTGATAGTCGGTACGCTTGAGCCACGCAAGAACCAGGCGTTTGCGCTGGAGATCATTGCTGCGGCAGCCCGGCGTGGCCGCAAGTTGAGCCTGACCATTGCCGGTGACGGTCCGGACCGTGCAGATTTGGAGGCGATGGCGGTGTCTCGCGGAGTCGCTGATCGTGTGCGCTTTCTTGGATTCGTGAAAGATGCAGCGCAGCTTTTTTCTCGCCATCGTGCCTGCTTGCATGTCGCGCACATGGAGAGTTTTGGCATTGTCTTGATCGAGGCTATGTCTCGAGGATTGCCGGTTTTTGCCCCCGCAGTTGGTGGAATTCCAGAGGTTTTTGAAAGTGGTGTGGAAGGCCGCTCAATACCGTTAGGTGATGCCGATGTTGCCGTGGGTTTGATGCTGGATTGGCTGGAAGACGAGGAAGTTATGCTGCGTGTAAAAGCAGCGGCACGCAGCCGTTTTCTTGAGCGATTTGAAGCGGATCGCGTTGCCACAGAGCTTGTGGATTTTCTGCATTCAACGGAGCGAGCATGAACGCGATTTCCCGTGTCCTCTTCGTTCATAACGCCTACCAGCAGCGTGGCGGGGAGGATTCTGTCGTTGAGGCCGAGATATCCTTGTTACGCTCAAAAGGGCACGAAGTCTTGACGTATGAACGCCACAACGACGAGTTGAAAGGGGGCAGCAAGCCAGGTGCAGCGCTCAATACTTTCTGGTCCCGGCAAACTACTGGTGACATTGCGGCTGTTGTGGCGTGTAGTCGGCCGGATGTCATTCATGTGCACAACACGTTTCCGTTAATTTCGCCATCGCTCTATTGGGCTGCGGGGCGGGCCGGGGTTCCGGTAGTACAGACGCTGCATAACTTTCGCTTGCTCTGCCCGCAAGCCATGTTCTTGCGGGATGGCAAGGTTTGCGAGGACTGCCTGGGCAAAATGCCGTGGCAAGGCGTTGTGCATGGTTGTTATCGGGACTCAATACCTCAGACCGCTGTGCTGGCCGGTATGCTGATGGCGCATCGGGCTTTGGGTACTTACGCCCACAAGGTGACTCGCTACATTGCCTTGAACAAGTTTTGCCGTGACAAATTTGTCGAAGGCGGTCTACCTGCCGACCGCTTCAGCATCAAACCCAATTTTATTGATGGTGGTGAGCGACCGGAGGAGTTACCCCGTTCGGGTGGACTGTTTGTCGGGCGTTTGTCGAACGAGAAGGGTATTGATGTCCTTGCAACAGCCTGTCAACAGGCGGGCATCACCCGTTTTCAAGTGGTTGGCAGTGGTGACTTGAAGCCGCTGGCCGAGGCGATTTATGGCGAAAGGTATCTGGGGTTTCGTGGGCTGGACAATATTTTGCAACTGATGCGCAGCGCTTCATATCTGGTTGTGCCAAGTGTTTGGTACGAAAACTTTCCACGCACTATTGTCGAGGCATTTGCGAGCGGTTTGCCAGTCATTGCCAGCCGGCTTGGCGCGCTGGCAGAAATCGTCAAGGACGGGCATACAGGTTTGCTGTTCGAGCCAGGCAATGCGGCAGATCTGGCGGCAAAGCTGAAATGGGCTCAGGCGCATCCTTATGAAATAACTGAGATGGGGCTGCGGGCCAGGGTGGAGTATGAAACCTACTTTACGCCCGAGAAAAACTATGCCGAGCTAATACAGATTTATGAAGATGCAATTGAGGCGGTGAAGAATGCAGCGTAACGGAGCCAGAGTATTGGGTGCCTTCATTGATGCACTGACTTGGGAGCAGGCTTTGGGCACCATGAACCAATGGGCCAGCGCAAGGGACTCACGCTATGTCTGTATTACCAATGTTCATTCGGTGGTATCGACAACTCAGGATGACGCTTTCGCTCGCGTGGTCGACGCGGCCGACATGGCAACACCTGATGGCGCGCCAGTAGCCTGGATGCTGCGCAAACTTGGCTATCCGAACCAGCAGCGCATTAATGGACCTGACTTGATGTGGCGATATTGTGGGCAGGCGGCCAAGCGTGATGAGTCCATTTTTCTTTATGGCGGGAGCGAGGAAACGTTGGCGATTCTGCAGCCGCGCTTGCTGGCGGCCTTCCCTGGCTTGAGGATTGCCGGGAGCATTTCTCCCCCTTTTCGGGCGTTGACCACAGCAGAGGATGCCGCCGATGTGGCGTGCATCAATGCTTCTGGTGCAGGTACGATTTGGGTGAGCCTGGGGTGCCCGAAGCAGGAAAAGTGGATGGCGGCGCATCGTGGCTCAGTGAATGCCGTAATGATTGGGGTGGGGGCGGCTTTCGATTACCACGCGGGCACGATCAAGCGGGCGCCGCTGTGGATGCAACGTAATGGCCTTGAATGGTTGCATCGCTTGAGTTCTGAGCCGGGGCGCCTATGGAAACGCTATCTGGTGACGAATACCTTATTTGTGCTGGGTGCCGCCAAGCAGTTGATTTTCAGCCGTGCTGAATAAAGACATTTTTCTTTCAGTGATTGATGTTGCGCCGTTGGTGTCGGTTGACCTTGTTGTGGTTAGGAGCGGGTGCCAGGTTTTGTTCGGCTATCGCAACAACCGACCAGCGCAGGGTTTTTGGTTTGTGCCCGGTGGGCGGATTTTCAAGAATGAGAGGATCAAGGCTGCCTTGATCCGTATTGGGCAAAAAGAGTTGGGGATGGGCGAGGGGATTGCGTCAGGTGCTTTGAGTCCCAGATCATTGGGGGCTTTTGAGCATTTTTACGCGGATAGCTTCGCGGGCGATGTGGGGGTTTCAACTCACTACGTGGTGCTTGGTTATCGGCTTGACGTGCAGTCTGATTTTTCGCTCCCCACGACGGACGAGCAGCATGCCGAGTTTCGCTGGTGGCCAATTGAACGGGCAGTGCAATCGCCTGAGGTTCATCAATTCACTAAAGATTATTTAATTTCTGAGGTTTTTCCATGACTTCTGTCGTTGCGGTTATTGGTTTGGGTTATGTCGGTTTGCCTTTGGTTGTCGAGTTCGGCAAGCATT
>Ga0136636_10000800_pt1 | contig 17262 bp, 13 predicted proteins | sample AntDrymUQ8522106_2_FD_104653 | JGI IMG/M metagenome (GOLD analysis project Ga0136636, IMG submission 104653) | Polar desert sand microbial communities from Dry Valleys, Antarctica - metaG UQ852 (21.06) | ecosystem: Environmental > Terrestrial > Soil > Desert | place: Antarctica: Dry Valley... | reverse complement strand
GTCAAGGGTGTCGATAACGGTATGACGCTCAAGGATGGCAAGGTGACGATGGGCAATCAAGTCGACGACAGCGCCATTACCGCTAAATTGAAGTCGAATCTGTTGGCCGATGCCAGCATCAAAAGTGCCGACATTGCCGTTGTAACAAGTAAAGGCAATGTTCAGCTGAGCGGCTTTGTTGACAACCAGGCACAGATCGACCGTGCGCTTGATGTCGCCCGTGCTGTTGAGGGGGTGCAAAACGTCGTTAACGAACTGAACATCAAAAAATAGTTGGAACGGCTTTAGAGATGTTCCAGCGGATTTGTTTTGGACTGTCATTCCCGCGCAGGCGGGAATCCAGCTGAAGTTATGGATTCCCGGTCAAGCCGGGAATGACGGAAGAGCCACAGTTTTCAAATTGTGTGCGCTTCCTGATCAATGCAAACCAGCCTGATTTCAGAACTGGAACAAGGTTAGACCAAAGCCCAAAGTGGTCTGACGATGGTTGTAGTCGAGCAAGGTTTCGCCATAACCGCTGAATAGTTGGGCATACCAGCGCAGCCCGGCAGGCTGGTTGGAAAAGACCGGGTAAGTCCAGTCGAGTTGTACCGAGCCACGGTCGAGGGCGTTGAAATTTGGCCGCCAGGCGAGGTTGACCGTAGCACTGCCGGCAAACCAGTTCATGGCGATCTCGCCTTGCCCGATATAGCTAGTCAGGTCGGGATTGTCACTCTTGTTTTTTTCCGGCAGGCGATGATTGGCGCGCAACATCACGCCGAAATTGCCATGTTCCAGACCCGCGCCAATGTAGGTGCGATTCCAGCTTCTCGATAGTGGATCTTGTTGTCCGTTCGATTGGTGGGCAAAGCCCAACTGGAGCATGCGCAGACTCCAGCCGAAGGGCAGTTCACCGATATTGGCTGGCACCGGAATGACATAAATTGCCTCTGGCTGGTAGTCAGTGCTACGGAAGGGGGATGAGTCGGCGCTATCCCAAACTTGCCAGAGTGAGCGCTGGGTATAGGCGACCCATAGACTGGCACCGGGTAGCAGCAGATCATCGATGACCTTGGCGCGCAGGGAAATTTGCAGCTTGGCTTCGATTTCCCGATAGTCCGGGTTGGACGGGCTGGTTGGGTGCGTCGGGCTGCTCGGTGAGCGATTGATGTTGCTGGTGTAATGCAGGGGCAACAGGAAGTTGGGCAGATAGGTCCGGACGACGAAGCTTTCCCGCCGGTCATTCTCATGCAGCTCCCACATTTTTGACATGAGGGAGACGGGGGCGCCGGGGGTAATTGGTTCTGCGGCCACCTTCGGGGTGCCCGGTTCCGCGATGAACGCGGCCGGTGAGGCACCGAACAGACTGTCGTAGCAGGCCAGTCGCTGGCGGTCATCGGATTCGGCCGTGCAAGCAGATCGTGGGTCAGCAGCAAAGCAGGAGCCGGTCAGAGATGCTGCCAGTGAAGCGATCAAGATCGCACTAACGGCAGGTATTTTCGGTCGTTGAGCCGAGAAGGGTTTTTGTTTGGTCAAAGAAATATCCGGCACCCGTTAATCATTTTGAGCAGAATGACAACCAGCGCAAAGAGCAGCAGAAAATGAATAAACCCGCCGAGGGTCATCACTACAGTGACCGGAGCAATCAGCCAAATGCGATTTGCACGGTCACCGTGGTGTATAGCATGAACTTCTTGGTTTGGGTTTGCTGCGTGATCAATGCCGCAGTCATTGCGCCGTTTTAATCAGTTTTGGCTAGGTCTGTGCCGCAACAGCCAGCTTAGGAGAAATCCGACAGCAACGGCAACACCCAAGGTGCGCATCGGCTTTTCCCGAACCATGCTCGAGCAACTTTCGGTCAGGCGCGATTGCGCATCCATCAACTGGCCGCCTCTTGTATCAAGTTGTCTGGCAACCTGATTAGCGGCTTTGGCGAGGGAGTCCATGGCGTGGTGCGCGCCAGAAGCCAGATGATCGACCGCCGGGCGCGCCGCATCCGAAGCCTTGTTGATTGCGCCATGTATATTACTGGCGGTGTTTTCTACTGTACGCGATACTGCGCCGCGAATTTCGTTGGTTTCCATGGTAATTCTCCGGTTCGGTGAATGAGGCAAGTCCAGTTGCGGACTTGCCGGCAAAAAAGCCGCTAAACCCGCTACTTCAAGCAATTGAAATCAACGGGCAAATCGGCCGGGATTGATTACTGGCCGTAGCGTGTTTTGGCATCCTTGACGCAGGCAGTCTTGGCATCACCAGCCATTGCATCGCACTTTTCTTTAGCAACAGCATATTCAGCGTCACGCTTTTCAGTCGCCGCATCCTTGCGGGCAGCCGTTTTCTTTTCATTTGCAGTGGCGTTGGCATCTACCGTCTTTTCGTGCGCAGTAGTGTTGGCATCGGCGGTTTTCTCAGCCAGCTTGGCATTTTCCTTGGCCTTTACAAAAGCGCTTTTTGCTTCCTTGCGGCAAACATCCTTAGTGTTGCCGGCGGCGTCATCACACTTTTCCTTGGCGATGGAATAAGCAGCATCGGCCTTGGCCATGCGGACATTGTAGCTGTGCTTTTCTGACGGGCTATGGATGGCCTCAAGCTCAGCCTTGCTGACTTTTTCGGTGCCCTTGGCTTCTTCCTTACAGATATCTTTGGCGTTGCCGCTCATCGAACCGCAAGCAGTCTTGTCTGCTTTATATTTGGTCGAAATGTCCGCCTTGGCAGTTTCATATTCGGCCTTGGTTTGGGTCGCCGCGATAGCGCCTGTGCTCATGGCCAGACAAATTGCAGCGGAGAGAATAGTGAGATTGAGCTTGTTCATGGTGATTCCTTTATCGAGCGGTTGAATTCGTGGCTGTTGCGGATGCACTGCCGATGAATTTCCTAGGGTGATAAATCTGGTTTTTATGCTTTTTTAGCCGTTGACCGTAGCAACAGACCGCTTGGCTTTTATGTGGCACCAAGGCCGATTGCTTACAACCGCAGACACAATTGAAGAATGAACTACCTGCGGGGTTTGATCAGTGCGCTGACACACACAGGAAGATAATTTTTATTTCTTCCAGATATTCCGTCTGACTCATCACCCGTTTACGAAAAAGCTGACTGATTGCCTATGTGTGAAATCACACCGACAAAGACCGGCGCTGACCTGCAATCTCAGTTTGTTGCATCAAGGAATTTTCGATGCAGACCCATCTGGAAAGATTAGCCGCCTTATTAAGCGGCGCCATAGCAGAGGCCAAAATGAAAAATAACAGTTTCGCAACAACATCTACCGGTTGGCAAAACCCAAGTTTTATCAAGCAAGTCTTGCTGGCAAGTGCTTCAGGTAAGCCCATGAACAAGATTAAGGTTGGCAAAAATGCGCTCCGTAGCGTGTTGATTGCTGCCGGGCTGGTGGCAGGTTTTAATCTGGGCATGGTGAGTTCAGCCTTTGCCGATGCAGCCCTTCAACTGCAGAATAGTGACAGCATGGGTACGGCGCTAAGCGACACCGCCTTGACCGCCAAGGTCAAGTTCCGGCTAATGGATGAGCGGAGCCTGAAAAAGTCGGATATTGCCGTGACGACAACCAATGGCATGGTCAGACTGGATGGTTCGGCCAGTGATTTGAATGCCAAGGCCGTCGCCGAAAAAGTCAGCAAGTCGGTGGCGGGCGTCAAAGCTGTCGATAACCAGTTGATAGCGCCGGTCAGCCACGTGGTTTCAGCCGAGACGCGTGAGGCCATGGTGATGACGAAAGAGGTTGCCTCGGATAGCTGGATAACGACCAAGGTCAAGTCGGAAATAGTCGCCGACAGCGTTAGCAAGGGTTTCGTCATCAAGGTCGAAACAACGAATGGCATGGTGACGCTGACGGGAAATTTGGCCAATCAGCGCGCCATCAAACATGTCAAAGGTATAGCCGAGAAAGTTGACGGGGTCAAAGAGGTGAATACCGACGACCTCGTCGTTGCAACCCAGTAATCATCAATCAGTTCATCGTTTTGATGGCGGTTAAGGAGCCACTGATTAATTCGTCATCCCCGCGTATGCGGGGATCCAGCACCTTGATTTTCCTGGGTTCCCGCCTACGCGTGAACGACGAAACTGATTAAATCAGCACCTCCTTACAGCTGCGGCGGCAATAACTTGCTTACGGCTGATCGTGTCCATTTTTCTGGATAAAATGCTCGAAATCTGCCAGCGGTAGCGGTCGACTAAAGAAATAGCCTTGATAGGCATGGCAGCCCGCGCTGGCCAAAAAGTTACGTTGTGGCTCGGTCTCCACGCCTTCGGCGATTACCCCAAGCCCAAGGCTCTGGGCCAACGCCACGATAGTTTTGGCAATTACCGCATCGTTCGGATCAATCAGCACGTCGCGAACAAAGGATTGGTCAATTTTTAGTTGGTCCAGCGGCAGGCGCTTGAGGTAAGAAAGGGAGGAGTAGCCGGTGCCAAAGTCATCGAGCGAAAAACCAACCCCTTTGGCTTTCAGGGCATACATTTTTTCGATGATCTCCTCAACGTTATCGACCAACAGACTTTCCGTCAGCTCCAGTTTCAAGCGCTGTGGATTGGCCCCGGTGGTTTTCAACACGGTCAGCACTTGCGCGACAAAATCGGCTTGGCGGAACTGGTGGACGCTGACATTCACCGCCAGCGTCAGATCAGCCATCCCGGGTTGGCTGGCCCAGATCGCCAATTGCGCGCAGGCGGTATCGAGAACCCAATGACCCAAGGGCAAAATCAACCGGGTTTCTTCGGCCAGAGGAATAAAGTCGGCGGGTGAAACCATGCCGCGCAAGGGATGTTGCCAGCGGACGAGGACTTCAGCGCCGATCAGGCGGTTTTCACCGGCGATCTGAGCCTGGTAGTGGAGCACGAACTGCTGATTGGCCAGGGCTTGCCGCAGGTCGCCTTCGAGTGCGGCACGTTCCTTGACCGCGACCTCCATGGCCGGATCAAAGAAACAAAAGGTGTTGCGGCCGGCGGCCTTTGAGCGGTACATCGCAAGATCGCTCTGTTTCATCAGGTCGTCAATCGAGGTTTGCGTCCCATTGAACAGGGTGGCACCGATGCTGGCCGTACTGTGATGCATCACGCCATCGATCTGGTAATTTTGATTCAGTGTGTCGCGTATTTTTTCAGCGACGATTTCAGTCGCGGTCGCTGCATCGGTCTGGCTCGTGCTTAAGCTGGAGAGGATCAGGACGAACTCATCGCCGCCCAGTCGAGCGACGGTGTCACCCGCACGGACGCATTGCAACAGTCGGTTGGCAACTTGCTTGAGTAGCATGTCGCCGATGTCGTGGCCGAGGGTGTCATTCAGCGTCTTGAAATTATCCAGATCCAAGAACAGTAAGGCGGAATAACGAGCACTTCGCTGACTGGCTGTCTTTGCTTGCTTCAGACGATCCAGCAGTAGCGTCCGGTTGGGCAACTTGGTCAATTGATCAAAGAAGGCCAGTGCCTCAATCTTTTCTTCGGCCTGCTTACGCTCGGTAATGTCCTGGTGCGCACCAACGAAATGCGTGATGCACCCATCATTGTTCTTGACGGCTGAAATGGTGAGCCATTTTGGGTAGACCTCACCGTTCTTGCGCTTGTCCCAAACCTCGCCCTGCCAGCCACCGCTGTGTTGGATGGTCTTCCACAGCTCGCGATAAAACGCCGCATTATGTCGACCGGACTGGAGCATTTTCGGTGTTTTGCCAACGGCCTCCTCGACGCTATAACCTGTGCTGGCGGTGAACGCCTGATTTACCCGCAAAATCACCCGATTGGCATCGGTGATCATCATGCTTTGCTGCGACTCGAAAGCGACGGCGGCAATGCGCAGATCTTCTTCGCCTTGCTTACGCGCGGTAATGTCATGGACGATGCCGACAAAATAAGACAAATCATTCTGTGCATCTCGAACCACTGTGACAAACAGGTCAACCCAGAGAACACGTTTGTCGCTGGCTATGTAGCGCTTGGTCATGTGATAGTGCTCGCGCGTCCCGGCGCGAATTTCGGTGAGATAGCCGAGTTCCAGTTTCAGGTCATCAGGATGAGTAAACGTGGACAACGCCATGCCTTGCAGCGTCTCGGCGTCGTAACCGAGCAGCTTGCGGAAGGCTGCATTGAAGCTACTAATTCTGCCGTCTAGGTCGACGGTTGCAATGCCGGTATTGGCATTCTCGAAGATACTGCGTAACCAGGTTTCACTCGCCCGTAGCGCCGTCAGTACTTCCTTGCGGGCAGTAATGTCATAAACAATCGAGAACAGCAGTCCATGTCCGCCACTTTCCATAGGGGTCGAGTGCACCTCGACGTCGCGCACTTCACCTGAGGCCAGGCGATGCCGGAAAAAGAAGGTGTTGCGGTCTTCGCAGGAAGCCTGCTTGATTTCCTCCGCGATGCGTTCTGGCGGCAGCGTGTTGATATTGGCGATCGGCATGCCGGCCAATTGCGCCAGTGAATAGCCATAGTAGGTAGCTGCCGCATTGTTGGCTTCCGTGATTTGCCCGGTTGACGGCTCAACGATCAATATTGCCGAGGAGTTCTTCTCGAAAAAATTGCGGAAACGTACCTCGCTCTTCTCTAAGGCATCTTTCTGCAGACTCAGCTTTTCCAGCAAGCGATTGAAGGCAGCGATCAATTGCCCGATTTCGTCCTGACGGCCGATGTTCAAGTGTTGCACAGGCTGGTTTGTTTCTGCCAAGGAGGCCAGTGTTTTCATCGCGGCAGATATCGGTGATAGTTGTCGTTTTAACATCCACCAGATGATGACGCCGGCGAGCAATGTGAGTAGCATCGTAGCGAGCAACATGCGCTGCTGCATGGCGTAAATTGGCGCGAAAGCTTCTTCGGTCGGCAAGGCGGCGACGATCATCCAGTTGGCGACGGGTATGCGTTTGGCCGAAGCCAGTACTTCGACGCCGAGTGGATTGGTGGTCACCCCGGTATCTTCAAAGCCTTTGATGTGGCGGTCAATCAGTGGGTTGATGCCAATAGCAGGCAATGCCTGCATGACACGGCGCTTGCCCGTACCGGTAATAATCAGCCGCCCCACGGGCTCCTCAAGCAAGTAATAACCATTTTGACCATAACGACTTTCGGTGATTTCATCGAGGAAATTAGGCATATCGAGATTGGTCGAGCCCATTAACACGCCAATGACCACTCCCTGTGGGTCGCGGATGGGTACCGCCATGATAAAGACTGGCGCCGATTGATCCTTGCTGATGAAAGGGCGCCCAATCATCGCTTTGCCTTCATTGAGGGCGCTGGCGACGCTAGCAACGTCGCCGTAATTTTGGTCGATTTTGCCGGTCGACCGTGGGTATTCGGCAATTGCCTGAGCATCCTGACGCAGGATGGCGACGCCCCCATTGAACTGAGTTTGAATGACGACGCGTTGTTCAAGAAAGGTCTGCAGTGCGGCGCGGTTGCCGAGCATGGCCGGGTTAACTAGCTCCGATATTTTTTCCAGAACGGCCAAGCGATCGGCCAAATCTCGGTTAACTGCATTCGCCATGAAAGAGACTGTCGAGACCTGCTGCTCGCCCAATAAATGCTGCATGTCTGCACGCAGCATCCGGCTGGAGTAAACGGCCAATGCCCAGAGAAAGATCAGGAAAATGCTCAGGGTAAACAGGGTTACTCTGCTTTTTAGTGACCAGCGACCAAAAACGTTCAGACTCATGCCGGGGTTACCTTGGTTGTTCTGCGCAACTCCGGGCAATGAAGTTTTGACGCTGGAGCGCAGGGTACTTCATTCAACGATTAGTCACGGGTTACGTTTCCTGTTTCATGGTGAAAAAGCTCACGTACATATCCACGGTCAACACTTTGATGCATAAACCTGGGCTGCTCTGTCGGCGGGCTGACAACTAACTCACCATGCCGGAATGTTGATTGACCAGATCGATCTCCATCCCGCATCCGCCCCCCGGTTTTGTAACAAGCCGGCGGCAATACTCGCCACCGGCCGGTTCAAATAAAATGCCAAGTGGCTCATATTCGGCCGAGCAGGAGAAGGATGACGAGAATCACCACCACTAATCCGAGACCACCGCTTGGCCCATAACCCCAGCCTCGACTGTGCGGCCAGGTGGGAAGCGCACCGAACAGCATGAGTACGAGAATAATCAGTAAGATTGTTCCTAAGGACATATCAACCTCCATTTATTAGCACCGAAACTGCCGCTGCCGTGAATGGCAACCATGAGCAGGATCGTTGGCTTGATTGTCTGCTCTCATCCGGGCCGCCTCGGTGCGCTGGCGCACATTCCACCGCAGCAAATTCGCCTAGCCTGAGATCGCCATGACGCTCCTGTCATTGCCAATCACCACGCGGCGCTTTAGCCCATTTCGAAGACCATGAAAAAACTTGACCGCCACATGTGGCAACGCTTTTGGGCCATTGCGACGCCGTATTGGCGCCAGGAAGAAAAATTGATGGCTTGGGGCATGCTCAGCCTGTTGGTTATCTTGCTACTCGGCCAGACTAAATTTGCCGTGCTGTTCAATGAGCAAACCGGCGAGTTCACCTCGGCGCTGGCGGCGCGCGATAGCGAACGTTTCTGGAGTTCGATCAAGTTTTGCCTGGGCCTGGTCATCGTTGCCGTGCCGATCTACGCCCTCATCTATTTTGTCCGCGACAAGCTTGGCATTTACTGGCGGCAGTGGATGACCCATCGCTTTCTCGATAACTACTTCAGCAAACGTCACTATTACGAACTGAATTCAAATAGTGGCATCGACAACCCCGATCAACGGATTGCCGAGGACATCAATACCTTTACCGGGCGCACACTCTTTTTCCTGATGATTTTTATCGGCTCGGCGCTGCAGTTGGTCGCTTTCAGCACGGTGCTCTGGTCTATCTCTCAGGGCTTGGTCTATTTTCTGGTGCTTTACTCGATTGCCGGGACGTTGATTACCATTTTCCTTTTCGGTAAACCGCTGATCGGACTAAATTTTCACCAATTGAAACGTGAGGCGGACTTTCGTTTCAGCTTGGTCAGAGTTCGCGAGAATGCTGAATCGATTGCTTTTTACCGGGGGGAGAAACAGGAGTCGATACAAGTCAAACGCCAATTTGCCGAAGCTTTCAATAATTTCAACAAGCTGATCAAAAGCCAGTTCTTCCTGAATCTCTTTCAATACGCCTATAGCATGCTGACGATTGTGCTGCCGAGCGCCATCATTGCCTCGCAAGTCTTGTCGGGTGAGCTTGAAGTCGGTCGTGCCATTCAGGCCGCCGGTGCTTTTGCCGCCGTGCTCAGCGCCATTTCCCTAATTGTCGAAAACTTTGAAAGCTTGAGCCGGTTCGCGGCAGGCATTGATCGACTGAATACCTTTTCCTTGGCGATGACCGATCAGGCCGCTGCCACGGCGCGCGCTGGCGGCGTCATTAACTCGGTGGAGAATTCATCCCTGGCGCTTGAGAAAGTGACATTACAGACGCCGAATTACGAACGAATCCTGGTCAAAAATCTCTCGGTTTCGATTAATCGGGGGGAAGGCTTGATGATTGTTGGCGAGAGCGGTTGCGGTAAGAGTTCGCTACTCAGAGCCATCGCCGGACTGTGGTATTCCGGCAGCGGCAAGATCATCCGCCCAAGCCCGGAGGACATTTTCTTTTTACCGCAGCGGCCTTACATGATGATGGGCACGTTGCGCAGCCAGTTGCTTTATCCAAAGAAGGACACGCCGGTTTCGGATGCCGAACTACTTTCCTTACTGGAAAGCGTCAATCTACCCGAACTCGCCGACCGGGTTGGCGGGCTTGACGTGCAAATGGACTGGGGCAACATTCTTTCGATCGGTGAGCAGCAGCGCCTGGCCTTTGCCCGTGTGTTGCTGACCAAGCCAAGCTACGCCATGCTTGATGAAGCAACCAGCGCCCTCGATGTGGCAAATGAGGAAAGCCTCTACGAACAATTGGTCGCCACCGAAACCACCCTGGTCAGCGTCGGCCACCGCTCTACCATCCTGAAATATCACAAACAGGTTCTGCTTCTCACGGGTGATAGTGGATGGGAATCGTACGCCGCCAAGGGCTATCGTTTCAACCAATAGCCCTGGCTGGTGCGCCGCCAGGTTGGGCGGTAATTTCCGCCTCCAATGACAAAACCTGTATCGACACCATTTTGCTTTTCATTCATTTTTAGCGGTCGACCGCAGCATTCATCCTTCCCGCCTGTTTGAGTGCGCTGACGCACATTCCGCCTGAGTGATTGGCGCTAGTCTGATTCTCGATCATGAATCACTTTCCGCTAACGCCTGCGTCGATTACCCAGCCCACGCCCCAACAACTTGTCTTGTCGGGATCATGGACGGCGCTCGGCATGGGCCAGCTTGACCAGCAACTAGGGGCGCTGACTGCGCCGCCAAAAACAGTAATTGAGGTCGACGGCCGAGCGGTCGAGGGTTTGGATACGGTCGGCGTCTGGTTACTGGAGAATTTGCTGCAGCGCTTACGGGCCGAAGGTCATCCGGTGCAACTAGAAGGCTGGACGTCGCAGTTTTCCAAGTTGATTGAGCTGATTTCCGAACGCACCAAAACCCCATTGCCCGAGATGCCGGCCGAGAAAATGCTGGCCCGCATGGGCCAGGCAACAATCGCCACCGGCGAACAAGCCTTGGCGCTGCTCGCTTTTCTCGGCGAGAGTGCTGTCGCCCTTGCTGGCAACTTGGCTCATCCTGCGCGGATCCGCTGGCGACCCGTTTTGCACAACATCGGAAGCGCCGGCTTCGATGCGCTACCGATTGTTGGCTTGCTCTCGTTTCTGTTGGGTATCGTCATTGCCTATCAAAGTTCCGGTCAGCTGCGCCAATTCGGTGCCAATATTTTCGTTGCCGATCTGGTCGGGCTATCAATGCTGCGTGAATTCGCCCCGCTGATGACAGCGATCATTGTCGCCGGCCGTTCCGGCTCGGCCTATGCCGCCCAAATCGGCAGCATGTCGGTTAGCGATGAGATCGATGCCATGCGCACGATCGGCATCATGCCGATCGACCTGTTGGTACTGCCCAAGATTGTCGGGCTGATGATTGCGCTGCCGCTACTGACCGTTTTCGCCGACGTGCTCGGTGTTTTCGGCGGGATGATCATGGCACGCACCCAGCTGGGTATCGGCTTTGAGGATTTTCTCGAGCGTTTCAACAAGGCTGTCAGCGTGACCTCTTACCTGACGGGCATCGGCAAAGCGCCGGTGTTCGCCGTAATTATCGCCGTGGTGGGTTGTTTTCAGGGCCTGCGTACCCGGGGCGGCGCCGATAGCGTTGGCCGCCAGACGACGCGAGCCGTGGTTCAAGCAATATTTCTCGTCGTCGTCGCCGACGCCGTGTTTTCCGTTGTTTTCAGTATTCTGAATATCTGAGATGGCCGAGTCAGAATCAGTTATCGAAATCAGCCATCTGGCGACCCGGTTCGGCCAGCATATCGTCCATAGCGATGTCAGCCTGGAAGTTCGCCGTGGCGAAATTTTCGCCATTATCGGTGGCAGTGGCTCAGGGAAATCAACCTTGCTGCGCGAGATGATCATGCTGCACCGACCAGATGCCGGCACCATCAAAGTCCTCGGCCAAGACTTGCAGGCACTGGAAGCGGCCGAGGCGCTCGCCTTGCGTCAGCGGATTGGGGTGACATTCCAGCAAGGCGGACTATTCGGTTCGCTGAGTGTGCTGGAGAACATTGGCTTGCCGCTGCGTGAACACACCGCACTCAACAGCAGCGTGATTGATGAAATTGCCGCCTGGAAGTTGGCGCTGGTCGGGCTTGCCCCGGAAACAGCGCAGCAATATCCCGCCGAATTGAGCGGCGGTATGAATAAACGGGCCGCTCTGGCACGAGCGCTCGCCCTTGATCCAGAGCTTCTTTTTCTCGACGAGCCGACGGCTGGTCTGGACCCCGACAGTGCCGGTGGGGTCGATGCGCTGGTGCTCAAGTTGCGCGAGCTGTTCGGCCTCACCGTGGTGATGGTGACGCACGATCTCGATCTTTTGTGGCAAGTGGCCGACCGGGTTGCCGTACTGGGCGACGGCAAAGTGCAAGGCGTTGGCTCAATGGCCGAACTGTCAGCCCTGACGCACCCGGCAATTCGTCAGTTTTTCGATGGCCCGCGCGCTAGAACAGCGGCAATGGAAGGCAAGGAGCAAGCGTGGAAAGCAAAGTAAATTATTCGCTGGTCGGTGGTTTTGTTTTGGTTTTAGGCACCGCCCTGATTGCCGGTGTGCTCTGGCTGGCCAGCGGTGGTGGCTTCCAGAAAAAAACTGACCTTTATATGGCACTGGTCAACGAATCGGTGGCCGGCCTCAATCTCAATGCGTTAGTCAAATACCGGGGCGTTGATGTCGGCAAGGTGCGTGAGATCGGCCTCAATCCGGAAAACCCCGAGCAGGTGCGGCTGATTTTTGCGATTGATCGCGGTACGCCAGTTAAAGAAGATAGCGCCGCCGTGTTGAAGACCCAGGGGCTGACCGGTATCGCCTACGTTGAACTCGAAGGTGGCACACAGGCGGCGGCACCGCTGCGGGTGATTCCTCCGGCCAAGTACCCGGTCATCAATACCAAACCATCGCTCAGTGCGCGGCTGGAAAACATCCTGACCAGCGTCTTGGCCAAGCTCGACACCACCTCCGATAACGTCAATAAGCTGCTCAGCGACGACAATGTGGCTGCTTTGAAAAGTACGCTGGCTGATCTGGCCACAGTGGCGCACACCTTGGCGGCGCGTAAGGATGCGATTGACGCCGGGGTGGTCAATGCGGCCCGTACTTTCGACAATAGCGCTCGCCTCAGCGCCCAACTTGGCCCGCTTGCCGAGCGCATTGGGCGTAGTGCTGATGCCTTACGCAAGATGGGCGAGGCGACTGAGCGCGCCAGCGTTGCTACAGGAAAAACCGTTGAACAAGTGGGTGCCGACATCAAACTGTTGACCATCGATACCTTGCCTGAATTTCAGAATCTGCTCGGCGAAATGAATGTTCTCGCCGGATCGCTGCAACACTTGATCAAGGAAACCGACCGCAATCCGCGCCGCTTCCTGTTTGGTCATACCCCCTTGCCGGAAGGCCCGGGCGAGGGCGCCGATTCGGGTAAAGGTTCAGGTTCGCCGAAAGGAGCAAATCAATGAAAACCACTACCTACCGGAATACTTTCGGGGTTTTTGGCCGGCTCACGCTGAGCAGTCTGTGCCTGCTGCTGGCCAGTGCCTGCTCCAGCCTTCTCCCGGACAGCTCGCAAAGTAATCACGCCTTCTATTCGCTGGATCGGCCGCGTCAGGGCGCTGCGCTAGTTGCACGGCCATTGCCGAAGTCGGGGCCAAGCTTGCTGGTCAGCACGCCGCGCGCTGCTGCTGGTTTCGACAGTCAGCGGATGATCTATCTGCGCCAGGCCCATCAGCTCGAATATTTTGCCCATAGTGAATGGGTCGATACGCCCGCCCGCATGCTTTCGCCGCTCATCGTTGCCGCAGTTGGAGATAGTGGCGCCTTCCGCGCCGTGCTGCCGACGCCAAGCTCAGCCAGTGGTGAACTGCGCCTTGACAGCGAAATATTGCTCTTGCAACAAGAGTTTCTTGCTCAGCCAAGCCAGGTACGCTTTGTTTTGCGCGCTGCACTGGTCGATGCGACAAGCCGCCGGGTTATCGCGACACGTGACTTTGAAGGGCTGGCCAAGGCGCCGAGCGATGATCCCTATGGCGGCGTACTTGCCGCCAATCAGGCGGTGCAAGCCGTCCTGGAAAAATTGGCGGCTTTTTGCGCCGAGGTGGCACCTGTTCGCTAGTTTTTTCAGTTGCCAGAGTTTGTAAAAACAGCAGATCGTAGCCAGCGAGGGGCTGGGCGACAAACAATGGCCTGCTACTATTGGCTGATACCCACAGTGAGTACCAGTGAAAATTCTTTCAATTGAGCCACTGATGTCGAGATTAACTGATGCTGCCCCTTGATCCAGCCAGCCTGCCAAAACAAGAAACACCTTCCACTCCCGAGCCGGGCGAGCTCAGTTCGCCGATTCCCTTGTCGAGCCGGATAAACCGACTCCTGATCGACTCCGTAATGGCCTGGATCGATCATCGCGCCTCGAGTAAAGGCGCTGCACTGGCGTTTTACACCTTGTTTTCGATGACGCCTATTCTGGTTCTGGCGATTGCCGTTGCCGGCTATTTCTTTGGTGCCGAAGCGGCCGAGGGGCGGGTGATTTACCAGATTCAAGGGCTGGTTGGCCCAAATGGCGCTCAGGCGATTCAGGCTTTGCTCGCCGCTGCGCAAGACCCGGCCACCGGCGCCATGGCGACTGCCGTTGCCAGCGTGATATTGCTGGTCGGCGCGACCAGTGTTTTTGCCGAATTGAAGGGCAGCCTGGATGAGCTATGGGGAATCGGCGAGCCACGACACTCAGCAGTCATCGCGCTGCTCAGAACCCGCCTGCTGTCCTTTGGGCTGGTACTCGTACTTGCCTTTCTCTTAATGCTTTCCCTCCTGATCAGCGCTGCACTGCTCATCCTGCAAAACTATACGATCGCTGGCTTCAGTATCTCGCCAATGACCATCGCTTTATTTTCGGCATTGGTGCCGTTCGCCATCATCGTTTGCCTGTGTACCGTGATTTACAAGACACTCCCCAACGCGCCGCTATCCTGGAAAGATGCCTGGGTCGGCGCCCTATTTACCGCGGCGCTATTTAATTTGGGCAAATACGCCATCGGGCTCTACCTTGGGCAGACGGGTATTACGTCGAGTTTTGGCGCTGCCGGTTCAGTGATCGCCTTGTTGCTCTGGGTTTATTACTCAGCGCAGATTTTCTTTTTTGGGGCAGAGTTCACCCGTCAGTACGCGCTATCGTTTGGCAGCTTGCAAGATGAGCCTTTGCCCGTATCGCTGATCGAGCCTGGCGATTAGCTACTGTTCGGCAGTTCGGCCGATATCGGCGAGACCTGTCGCCAGCACCTTGGCGAATTGCTCCGCCGTGAGTGGGCGACTGAAAAAATAGCCTTGCCCTTCGTCGCAATGCTGCGCCTTGAGGAAGTCGAGTTGCACCTGCGCTTCTACGCCTTCAGCAATGACGCGTTGTTTGAGGCTGGTGCCCATGGCAATGACGGCGCTGACGATGATCCCGTTGCCATTGGTGGCGCCAATATCCTGAACGAAAGACTGGTCAATTTTGAGAATGTCGATCGGAAACTGCTTCAGGTAGCTCAGACTGGAATAACCAGTACCAAAGTCATCCACTGCCAGTTTGATGCCCAATTTCTTCAATTGCTGGAGAATCTCGGTGCTTGACTCGACATCGCGCATCAGGGCGCTTTCAGTGATTTCCAGTTGCAGCATGTTGGGCGCCAAGCCAGTCTCGTTCAATGTGTTGCGCACGCTATCAACAAAACCCTTGCTGCGAAACTCCAGCGCCGAAATATTCACGGCAATGGATTCGGTCTTTAGCCCCGCTTCATTCCAACGCTGCGCCTGGGCGCAGGCTTGCTGCAAAACCCAGTGCCCGATCGGTACGATCAAGCCACAGCTTTCAGCAATCTTGATGAAGCGCTCCGGCATGACCATGCCAAATTCGGGGTGCATCCAGCGCAACAAGGCTTCGGCACCGGTGATCTCGCCCGTCGTCAGATTGACCTTGGGCTGGTAATGCAGGACAAACTCCTTACGATTAAGGGCGACGCGCAGATTAGCCTCGATGACTTGCCGTTCGACGGCGCGCGTATTCATTTCCTGTTTGAAAAATTGATAATTGTTGCGGCCTTTTTCCTTGGCCTGGTACATCGCCGTATCGGCATTCTTGATCAGCGTTTCGGCATCCTGACCATCCGCCGGATAGACGCTGATGCCAATGCTGGTAGTGACATGCAACGCATGCTTGGAAATCGAATGGGGCAGGGCGAGCGCAGCCAATATCTTGTCGGCAGTCACGGCGGCGCTTTGCCCCAACGAATCTTCAGTTACCAGAATCACAAACTCGTCGCCACCTTGCCGGCTAACCGTGTCGGAATTGCGCACGCAAGCGATCAGGTTACTGGCGACTGATTGCAACAGTTTGTCGCCGGTTTCATGGCCGAGCGAATCGTTGATGTGCTTGAAATTGTCGAGGTCAAGAAAAAGTATGGCGAGATGCGTCCCGTGTCGCTTGGCGAAAGCAATCGCTTGCCCGATCCGGTCGCTGAGCAAAACGCGATTCGGTAAATTGGTCAAAAAATCATGCTGTGCCAGGTGCGCCATTTTCTCGGCCATGGCCTGTGCCGCGGTGATGTCATGGAAAACAATGACTGCACCGGTTATTTTCCCGTGCCAGTTGCGGATCGGTGCAGATGAATCATCAATCGCGGCTTCATGCCCGTCGCGCCGGATCAGAACCGTCCCGGCACTCAATTTCATCGGTTTGTTCAACTCAAGGACCAGTTCGATGGGATTGGGTACAGGTTCGCGCGTTATGCCATTGATAATGCGCATTACTTCGCTGATCGGATGGCCCTTGGCCTCTTCTTTTGACCAGCCGGTTATTATTTCGGCGGCAAGGTTGAGATAATCAATATTGCCGGCCATGTCGGTGCCAATCACGGCATCGCTGATCGAATTCAGGGTGATTTCCGCCCGCGTCTTTTCAATATAGAGCGCCTCCTCGACTGCCTTGCGTTGAATAATGTTACGCACCGATTGCGGCACCAGTTCGCTGCCGTAATGACCTTTTGAAAGATAGCCTTGCGAGCCGTGTTGCACAGCGTTTGTTGCGAGCATTGCGTCATCCACGGCGTTGAGTGTCAGGATAGGGGTGTGCGGGGCGAGAGCAAACAGCTTGTCGAAGGTTTCAATCCCTTGGCTGTCAGGTAACGCCAGATCAACCATGATGGCGTCGACGCCGCCAGCCTGCAGGCGCTCCAAGCCATCCGCCAGTTTTGCCACGGACTCGACCGCAAATGGGCCCTCGCGGGCGTTGCTGAGCACCGCTTCAAGCTCTTTCGCATCAGCAGTGTCGGCGGTAATGATTAAGACTAGATTGGCCATTTCGTTTCTAATTTCTTGGTCAGTTACTTAAAGGAGCAAACTTTTTCAAACCCGCTCCAGCAACATCAGGACGGTGAGGGCAATGAACAAAACGCCAGCTCCCCCACCCGCGTCATAGCCCCATCCGCTAATGGTTGGCCAAAGATATGCGACCCCGCTCATAGCAAGTACGACGACGAACAGTCCAATTATTCCCATCAACATGGCAATCTCCCAGAGATCGGTATCGATGCCACCAGCGCAGTCAAACGTAGCAATGAAGCAGAATCGGTAGAGGGATTGTCGTCGCGACCCGGCAGCGTT
>Ga0136636_10000799_pt1 | contig 17268 bp, 12 predicted proteins | sample AntDrymUQ8522106_2_FD_104653 | JGI IMG/M metagenome (GOLD analysis project Ga0136636, IMG submission 104653) | Polar desert sand microbial communities from Dry Valleys, Antarctica - metaG UQ852 (21.06) | ecosystem: Environmental > Terrestrial > Soil > Desert | place: Antarctica: Dry Valley... | reverse complement strand
GATGGTCAGGTTTCGGCTGATTACCTGAATACTGATATTATTTCTTCGTCACGGGTAATGAACAATTAGTACTGGTATAATTGTTACTTCATTCTGAAAAATAAGTTTAACAAAGTATTGATTGATTTTGCCTTTCAGAATAAGGCATACTACAGATGGAAAAAGAATGGAAAATTTATACGAAAACCGGCGATAAAGGCGAAACTTCGCTGATTGGCGGTACGCGGGTACCCAAATACCACGAAAGGATTGAAGCCTACGGCACGTTGGACGAACTAAATTCGTTTATCGGATTTTTGCGCGATCAGATTACGGATTTGCGCCAGCGGGAGGTTTTGCTCAAAGTGCAGGAAAATCTTTTTACGGCCGAATCGCTGCTGGCAACCGATCCGGATGCTCAGATCACCAGATCTCTGCCTCAACTGTTAGAAAATGATGTACTTACGCTTGAACAGGAAATTGATGCCATGAATGAGCATTTACCGCCTTTAAGTTCATTTATACTGCCTGGTGGCCATCCGCTGGTATCATTGTGCCATGTGTGCCGCACGGTTTGCCGCCGTGGCGAGCGGATTATCATTAAATTAGCCTCGGATATGGATGTTGACGAAACCTTGATTAAATATATAAACAGGCTTTCGGATTATCTTTTTGTGCTGGCCCGGGAACTGGCTTTTGCAAATAACGTTGCCGATTTGCCATGGAAACCTGACGTTTCTGATAAATAAAACAGTGTGGATTGCTTCAGTTTTGGTGTGTTTTGGGATAAAAAAGCAGGCTGAAACTCCTAATTATTAACAAGTTATTCACAAATTTTCAAAGGGTATTGATTTTGATACCGAAAAGATTATTTTTGCAAAAAATTAAAAACTAATTTTCGACACATGTACTGGACGTTAGAATTAGCCTCAAAACTTGAGGACGCCCCCTGGCCGGCTACTAAAGAAGAGCTTCAGGACTTCTGTGTTCGCTCAGGAGCTCCGATGGAAGTGGTTGAAAACCTCCAGGAATTGGAAGATGAAGGCGAGATTTACGAAAGTATCGAAGATCTCTGGCCCGACTATCCTTCCAAAGAAGACTTCTTCTTTCACGAAGACGAATATTAACAAACAACAATCGGGGCGCTGGCAAAACCAACGCCCCGATTTCATTTATCCTTTTTACCATTTATTCTGACCAAACAGGTATCCTACGGAAAGTGAAAATAATTGGTAATAGTTTTTGTCTAGATCGGGAAATTCTGGGAAATCCAAATCTTTTGTTATTTTTGTAAGTGAGATATCGTAGTGCAAATCAAGGAGGATTGTGCTGTTTTTCATATTTCTACTTACACCAATTCCTGAAGATAAACCAGCTGAATACTTCCTGAGGTAAGGAAAACTCTGCGATTTATTAACTGTATTTCTATCTTCGAAGAATGTTTGCCCATTTAAATATTCAGTTTTGATCTTATCAATTGAGCCCAAATAGTATCCAAAAAATGGCCCAGCTTCAATGTTAAGGCTTAACGTTTTAGTATGGTTTAAATTCAAAGAAAACCCAGCCATTTCAGTAAATTGAACGAAATATCTTGCCTCTTTAATTGTCTGAATTATGGAATCATTCTTATACTTTGTCACTCCCCCATTATTGGTCAAGCCTACTTCTGTTTGCAGCCAAAAGCCTCTTTTCATGGGTAGGCGGCATACGGCTTTTGGGTAAATTCCAACCTTAACAGAAGAATTTTGTGGGTAGCGCAGGATTGCTTTTGAGAAACTGCTACCACATGCTAATCCTAAGCGAAAGTTTTGCTGTGCATTGCCTTCCATAAAAAGCATTACTACCATGATTGTAAAGAAAATCAGAAATTTACGCTTCATCCTTTTATGATTTTTGCAGCGTAATATTTATTGTTATAAACTATCCTGACCAAATTTATTCCTTTTTGTACTTTATATGCAGCAAAATCTACTCTGCATCTGCATTAGTAAGTTGGGTGATAATTCTAATTTTAAAGCTACTTTATTACAAAGAACGCTTGATGGATTAGTTAATATTAACTTACAGGGGATTGAGTTGCTGTTTGCAACTACAAAGGTACTTCCAACATTATATCTGTAGCCATTTATCCAGAACTCAACACCTAGTGTATAATCGCCGGTTGAACTTATTTCTGCGAATTTATATGTGGCTCCCGAAAGACTCTACAGAAACAAGCTTTTAGTAAATAAATAGCTGTAGATTAAAATATTTATTGGAATATTGCCTTTCGGATATGACATATTTGTTTGGTATTCAATTAAAGACGTGAAAGAAATAAGATATCGTCTATTGATGTAATATCCATATGCGAAGATACAATATTTAGTTTCATACACAAATCTGATTTGAAACATAGAAATGTAAAAAATATCCTGATAAATCATATAGGCCTATAAGCAAATTAAGTGTTTGATTTACCGATATTATATTCTGCCTTGATCAGCATTTCCTGAATCCTGATTTTTTTAACACTTAACCTTCTTTTGTTTTCATTCTCCTCAATCCTTCCTGACACTTTGTCGCTACCGACTCATACATCCGGAATTTGTACGGTATTTGCTCTTCCCTTTTCATCTTTTTGCCGAAAATCTCATTGATTGCCTTTTGGCGGAATACATTATCTTTGCATGTTTGATTGAACACAATTTGTTCGCTAAAATTCTCCTATAAAATGCTTAACTCATTCCTGAAAATGATTTCGGGCGGCACCAAATCCGACCGCGATATAAAAGACATTATGCCTTTGGTTGAAAATGCCAAAGTCGAATTTGAAAAACTGCAATCCCTTGATAACGATGGTCTTCGCGCCTTAACTTTGGCTTTTAAGCAAAAAATTGCGGATAACGTTCAAGGCGAACGCGATGAAATAGATTCCATTAAAGCCCGGATCGATAGCGATTTTGATATTGATATCGAAGAAAAAGAAGAGCTCTACAAACGAATTGATTTCCTGGATAAAGAAGAGTATCGTAAAACGCAGGAAACCCTGATGGAGATTTTACCGGCTGCTTTTGCTGTTGTGAAGGAAACCGGCCGCCGTTTTATGCAAAATGAAACTTTGGAAGTAACTGCAACTCAGTTCGACCGCGACCAGGCCGCCCGTAAGGATAGCGTAAATGTTGTTGAAGACAAAGCCTACTGGGATAACCGCTGGATGGCTGGCGGAAATATGGTAACCTGGGATATGGTGCATTACGATGTGCAGCTTATCGGGGGTGCTGTGCTTCACTCAGGAAAAATTTCCGAAATGGGAACCGGTGAAGGGAAAACACTTGTCGCTACACTGCCAATATACCTGAATGCACTGCCAGGCAAAGGCGTACATGTGGTTACCGTAAACGATTACCTTGCCAAACGCGACTCGGAATGGATGGGCGTGTTGTTCGAATTCCACGGACTAAAAGTTGACTGCATCGACAGGCACGAGCCCAACTCGAATGAGCGCCGGCAGGCATACCTGGCTGATGTTACCTATGGCACAAACAACGAATTTGGTTTCGACTACTTGCGTGACAATATGGCGCGTAATCCTGACGAGCTGGTGCAGCGTCCGCACAACTATGCAATTGTGGATGAGGTCGACTCCGTGCTTATTGATGATGCGCGTACACCTCTTATTATTTCCGGTCCTACACCCCGTGGCGACAATCAGGAATTCGAGGCGCTGAAACCCGAAATCACCAAGCTTTACAATGAGCAACGTAACCTCGTTACCAAACTGCTTTCGGAAGCTAAAAGCCTCCTCGTTTTTAACGATGATGGAAAATTACCCTCTGATAATGAGAAAAAAGGAGGTGAATCACTTTTACGTTCCTTCCGTGGATTGCCTAAGAACAAAGCACTGATCAAATTCCTAAGCGAACCAGGTGTTAAAGCAGTATTGCTGAAAACCGAAAATTTTTACATGCAGGAACAGTCGAAACACATGCACATTATGGATGATGAGCTGTTTTTTGTTATCGACGAAAAAAATAATTCCATAGAGCTTACTGATAAAGGTATTGATTTGATTACCAAATCGTACGACGATCCTAAATTTTATATCCTTCCGGATGTAGGTGCCGAAATTGCTGAAATGGAGCGGAAGCAACTCACAGATAAGGAAAAGCTTGAACAAAAAACAGAACTCCTTCGCGATTATTCGGTAAAATCGGAGCGTATTCACACTGTTAACCAGTTGCTTAAAGCGTATGCCCTGTTCGAAAAGGATGTGGAGTACGTGGTAATGGATAACAAAGTAAAGATTGTTGATGAGCAAACCGGTCGTATCCTCGAAGGTCGGCGATACAGCGACGGATTGCATCAGGCTATCGAAGCCAAGGAGAATGTAAAGATTGAAGCAGCAACTCAAACCTATGCCACGGTTACATTGCAGAACTATTTCCGTACGTACCGCAAATTGGCCGGTATGACTGGTACTGCCGAAACTGAAGCTGGTGAGTTCTGGGATATCTATAAACTGGATGTAGTTGTAATTCCTACCAACCGCCCTGTAGTACGTGGCGACCACGAAGACCTTGTTTATAAAACAAAACGCGAAAAGTTCAACGCGGTTATCATTGAAATTAAATCGCTGATCGAAAAAGGCCGGCCAGTATTGGTAGGTACAACTTCAGTCGAAATTTCTGAGTTACTAAGCCGAATGCTTACCCGCGACCGTATAGCTCACAATGTACTTAATGCCAAGCTGCATCAGCGTGAAGCGCAGATTGTTGCCGAAGCTGGTTTGTCGCGAACCGTTACCATTGCTACTAACATGGCTGGTCGTGGTACCGACATCAAGCTAGGGCCGGGAGTAAAAGAAGCCGGTGGTCTGGCCATTATTGGTACCGAGCGCCATGAGTCGCGCCGTGTTGACAGGCAGTTGCGCGGACGTGCCGGACGACAGGGCGACCCTGGAAGTTCACAATTCTTTGTTTCGCTCGAAGATGACCTTATGCGTATGTTCGGTTCCGAAAGCATTGCCGGTATCATGGACCGCCTTGGGTTGAAAGAAGGTGAAGTGATTCAGCACCGCATGATCACTAAGAGTATTGAACGAGCTCAGAAAAAAGTTGAAGAGAACAATTTTGGTATTCGTAAGCGATTGCTTGAGTACGATGATGTGATGAACGCCCAGCGGGAAGTTATTTACGGCAAACGCCGGCAGGCTTTGTATGGCGAACGCCTGGCGTTGGATATTTCGAATATGATTTATGACCTTTGCGATAACTATGTTACTGATTACCAGGATAACGGCGATTTTGAAGGATTTACTTTCGAATTGCTTACCACGTTTGCAGCAGAATGTCCGTTTGATGAAAAGGAATTTGCTTCGGGAAACAAAACTAAGCTCACCGATCAGCTTTTCGACCATATTTATAAAAATTACCGCAATAAGTCGAAACGAATAGCTGAACTGGCTTACCCTGTTATTAAAGACGTGTACGAAAACCATCCTCGTTACCAGTTTATCGCTATCCCGATCACTGATGGTATAAAAACCATGCAGGTTGCTCCAAACCTGAAAAGAGCCTATGATGACAAAGGGATGGAAGTTTCACTGGCCATCGAAAAGGGAATTACACTTGGTATTATTGACGATGCCTGGAAAGAACATCTTCGCGAAATGGACGAACTCCGCCAGAGTGTTCAGTCAGCCAGTTACGAGCAGAAAGATCCGTTACTGATTTATAAACTGGAATCGTTTAACCTGTTTAAGACTATGCTTCAGAAAGTAAATAAGGATATTATCGGGTTCCTTTCGCGGGCTAACCTGCCTGCACAACAAGCTGACCAGGTAAAAGAAGCCCATCAGCAACGCACCGATACAAGTCGCCTCCGAACCGATAGAAATGATGTTTTAAGCCAGCGTACCAGCGAAACAACAGTTACAGGGCCTGTAAAAGTTGAGAAAAAAGTCGGACGTAACGATCCTTGCCCTTGCGGAAGCGGTAAGAAATACAAAGCATGTCACGGAAAAGATGAAGTATAATATGATCCTTGTTATAGGTATTATCAGGATGTAAATTATCATAAATCATTTTAACAAACAGCTAATGAAAAGAGTACTATATTTTATTACCAGCCTGATAATGTTTTTTCAGATTTCGGAAAAGGCTCAGGCTCAGATGCCTGTTGCTTACAGTCCGGTTATCGATTCACTTATCGGCCTCGTTACTGAATCAACTGTTAGTCAGCTTGTTCGACAGCTTTCTGGCGATACAACAGTGATTGTTGGAGGCGAAACCAAAACCATTACTACCCGTAATTATCAGTATAACAGTGTTCAGGATATTGCTGCGCAGTTTGTGCTCGAGAAATTCCAGGAATATGGTTATCAGGCACGTTATCAGGACTATAGTTCAACTGGACGCAATGTTTTGGGATGGAAGACAGGTACAAAATTTCCTGATAAAAAGTACATTATCTGTGCTCACTACGACGATATGCCAACAGCAGCAATAGCTCCGGGCGCTGATGATAATGCTTCAGGTGTGGTAGCTGTTGTAGAAGCAGCGCGCTTGCTTGCCGGTTTTACTTCCGAATACACTATCGAATTTGCCATATGGGATGAAGAAGAAATCGGTTTGGTTGGAAGTGCTGCGTATGCTGACAGTGCATCAATTAACGGTGAGCAGATAATGGGAGTGTTGAATTATGATATGATTGCGTGGGATTCGAATAACGATTTTAAACTTACTCTTGGTACGAACACTCTTTCGCAGGGATTAACTAATGAATACCAGGAGGTTATGAGTATATATACACCTGAGTTTACCTGGAATTACACAAATATTGAAGCCAGTGATCACGCTTCCTTCTGGTACCACAATTACCCGGCTATACTTGCCATTGAAGAGTATCCCGGCGATTTTAACGCTTATTACCATACACCGCAGGATCATTTCAATATTCTGAATATTGCTTTTTTTACCCGTATGGTACAGGCTGCCGTTGCAGGGCTGGCAAGTGAAGGCTGGAACTGCAAAATGAGTCTTCAGCATCAGCCCGTACTTTCGGGTGTTGGAACAGGCGATCAAACAGCTATTTTAACAGCGGTTTCGCCCAGGACGATTGCAAACAACGAAAATAAGCCCAGACTTTATTATAACATTAACGGAGGAAACTACCAGTTCCTTTACCCTGATGTTATAGCCGGGAGCTCCTATAAATACTATATACCCGGACAATCTTTCGGAACTACCGTTAATTATTATTTTGCTGTACAGGATCAAAATGGATTGATCATCGAAACGCTTCCACGTGGTGGGAAAGGGATAAATCCTCCGGGTTCCGTTGCTCCGGCTTCGCAATATACGTATCTGGTTGCACCCGATTTTACACAAACACTTTGTTCGAATACAGTTCCTAAAACAATACCTGATTTAACCACCATTTATGATACTATTCCGTTTGATTATATTGGCGGAATAAAGGATATTAATGTGACCATGAATATTGATCACACAAGAGTTTCGACACTCAACGTATCACTTATCGGACCGGATGGAACTACAATTGACCTCAGTTCTGATAACGGTGGCAGCGGTTCCAATTTTACCAATACAACATTCGATGACGAAGCCATGACATCGGTTAAAAGCGGGGTGGCTCCTTTTACCGGAAGTTATAAACCTGAGCAACCGTTAAGCACATATGACGTGAAAGAGCTTACCGGCAACTGGATTTTAAAAATTCAGGATGATGCGGTAAGCCAGGTTGGGACGCTTCAGAGTTGGTGTATTACGATTAATTACTTTGATTTGTCGGTTGGACTTGATGAAATATCAATTGCAGAAGGTTTCATCCTGGGCCAGAACTTCCCTAATCCTGTCGTTAATTTAACACATATTCCTTTTACACTTTCCGCTCCTGGTAAGGCAGATATTGATCTGTATGATTTGTATGGCCGTAAGGTGATTCCCATTGCTTCAGGTTCTTTTGCAAGTGGTTTCAATGTGATAAATGTTGATTTGTCGGGCCTGCCTTCAGGAACTTATTTTTACAGGTTAGTACAAGGAGAAGAAACGCAAACAAAAGTTCTGTTGCTTAGCAGGTAGCATAACTTATTGCAATATATTTATTTGCAGAAAGAGCTTAAATAAAAAATCTTCCCAAAACAAAACTCCTCGTAAAGCGATCAAAATTTAATATATGAAATACAAACGCATTTTACTTAAACTCAGCGGCGAATCGCTTGCAGGCAATTCAGGACAAGGTTTTGATACTGCCATGCTCGCCTTGTATGCCGATGAAATTAAAAAAGCTGTACAACAAGGAACCCAGGTTGCTGTGGTACTTGGCGGAGGTAATATTTTCCGTGGTTTGAAAGGCAATAATATCGGTACCGACCGGGTTCAGGGTGATTATATGGGAATGCTTGCAACAGTTATCAACAGCCTGGCGTTGCAATCGGCTCTACAAAGTGTTGGCATAAAATCCAAAATACTGTCGGGGCTGGCAGTTGATCCGATTGCCGAAAGAGTAAGCAGTCAGAAAGCAATCAGCAGCCTCGAAAGCGGAGACGTTGTTATTTTGGCCGGAGGCACAGGAAATCCTTTTTTTACCACTGATACAGCAGCAGCTTTGCGATCAATCGAAATTCATGCTGATGCATTGCTTAAAGGAACCCGCGTTGATGGCGTATATACTGCCGATCCCGAAAAAGATCCTTCTGCAACGAAATTTACTGAGATTACATTCGATGATGCCTATAGCAAAGGGCTGAATATCATGGACATGACGGCTTTTACGCTATGCAGCGAAAACAGAATGCCGGTTATAGTTTTTGATGTACATAAAGCAGGTAACCTGCAGAAAATTCTGAGCGGTGATAATTGCGGAACACTTATTCATGTGTGAGGATTTGAGTTTCGGATTTAAAGGGTTTTAATGCTCACAACTCTAAATTTTCTGAGCTTGATTATTTTTTAATGATTTCTGCAATGAGCTATTTATAGCCTTCAGCCACAGTAAATTGAACGATTGTTTTGATTGCTTTTTACAAATCGGACAACTCCTAAATCCTGACCCCCAAAGCCTGCTCAATTGACACTTTTTTGTTTTCTGACCCTAATATTCCAAAGAAATTTTAAATTTGCAGAACAAAACGATCCGTTATGACTGAAGAAGCCAGGTTTATCATCGAAGAGATAAAAGAAAGCATGCAACATGCGCTTGACCATCTGGAAAAGGAATTCCATAAATTTCGCACCGGTAAGGCAAGCCCGCAGATGCTTGAAGGAGTGAAGGTTGAGTACTACGGAAATCCTACTTCCGTTGATAAAATCGCCAATATTAATACTCCGGATGCCCGTATGATCATTGTGCAGCCTTGGGAAAAAAGTATGCTTAACCCGCTGGCTAAAGCTATTCTTGATGCAAACCTGGGTTTCAACCCTCAAAACAACGGCGAAGTATTACGTATTGCTGTTCCGCCTCTAACCGAAGAGCGGCGCCGCGAACTTGTGAAAAAAGCTAAAGGTGAAGCTGAAACAGCCAAAGTTTCGATCAGGAATATTCGCCGCGGAGCTGTCGACGATGCTAAAAAGCTTGAGAAAGATGGCGTTTCGGAAGATGATATAAAAACGTTAGAGAAAGAAATCCAGCATTTTACCGATAGCTTTATTGTTCTGGTTGATAAAATTCTGGAGCATAAAGAAAAGGATATTATGACGGTATAAATCATGAACTTAAAGAACAAAGAGAGCGGCTGATAGCCGCTCTCTTTGTTTCAAATCAAATCTTAATGCATCGATTGTCTGGATCAAATAGTAATCCCTAGGCAGGCAAGACTTATGTTATTTATATATCACTACATCTTCCAATGGCTTGCGCATAATAACAGTCCTCCGGGTATAATTATCGCGGGGATAACCAAGTGGCGTTATTCCAAAAACTTTTACCGACTCTTTCAAACCAAGTGCATTTCGCAGAATATCAGGATTGAAATTAGTAACCCAGCACGACCCGACTCCTTCGTTTGTAGCTGCCAGCACCATTTGATGCATGGCAATGGCCAGATCGGTTTGCAACGAGTTATACCCGTCAGCACGCTCCCAGGCATGATCCATGTCGCCGGTTACCACAAGTATGTGAGGTGCATCTGCAATCCATTGTCGTGAATAGCAAGGTTTTACTTTTTCAAGCATTTCAGGCGACGATATCACCCAGAATTCCCATGGCTGGTAATTGGATGCCGAAGGGGCTATGCGGCCAGCTTCCAGAATTCGTTTTAAGGTATCAATATCTACCGGTCTTTCGGGATTGTAGTTGCGGACACTTTCGCGTTTCAATAATACGTCATTAAAATCCATAGCTCATCAGTTTTTATCAAAAATACAAATTTTTCGATATATAGTGCCTACTGAAAAAAGAATTAACCATAACCACAAAGTTAGCCACTTAAAAATGATGCTATTTAACTGGTTTGCCGCTCATAACAAACTCAATAGTACCACCTTTCATAATATCTTCGTGGTTGATACTGAATTTAGTATAAGGCTTCCCGTTGAGGTTTATTTTCTGGATATAAATATTTTTATCACTCAGATTTTGTGCAGTTATAATAAACTTTTTCCCGTTTTCGAGGTTCAAAGTAGCTTTATTTACTGACGGTGACCCAATTACATATTCGTTGCTTCCTGGACAAACCGGGTAAAATCCCAGCGAACTGAAAATATACCAGGCCGACATTTGACCGCAATCGTCGTTACCGCAAAGTCCGTCGGTTGCGTTCCTGTAAAGGGAGGTAACTATTTGATTGATTCGTTCCTGTGTTTTCCATGGCGCTCCTGCAAAAGTGTACAAATAGGGAACATGATGGCTGGGCTCGTTGCCATGAACATAATTACCGATGATGCCGGCAGCACTGATATCCTCGGATTCTCCAAAGTGTTTTTCGTCGAGTTTGAAAGTAAAAAGCGAATCGATATGAGCGATAAATTTCTTGTTTCCTCCGTGAAGTGCAATAAGTTTCATTGGATCGTGAGGAACGTAAAGCGAATAATTCCAGGCATTTCCTTCGATAAAACCTTGTTTTTCGGTACTCAAAGGATCAAATGGCGTATGGAAAGTTCCATCGCTGTGTTTAGCACGCATAAAACCGGTACCTGAATCAAAAATCAGGGTATATGACTCAGCTCTTTTTGCATATTGCATGGCGATTTCTGGTTTCCCCATTTTTTCTGCCATACGGCTGATGCAATAATCATCGTAAGCATACTCAAGGGTTTTCGATGCCGAATTCGATGATTTATCAAACGGAACATAACCGTATTTCAGATAATCGCCAATTCCATCGTAAGGAGCGTAATTCGAACTGATCAGGCAGGCTTCAAGAGCTTTTTGCGCATCAAAACCTTTGATTCCTTTCAAATATGCATCCGCAATAACCGGAACAGAATGATAGCCAATCATGCACCAGTTTTCGTTTGCATAATGGCTCCAAACAGGTAATATTTTATGCACGCTTTGCTGCTGATGGGCAAGCATGGAATTTACCATATCGGCAGTGCGTTTTTGCTGAATAAGCGTGAACAAAGGATGCAATGCCCGATAAGTATCCCAAAGTGAAAACGTGGTATAATTAGTGAATCCTTCTGCCTTATGAATATTTTTATCGAGGCCGCGATAGCTGCCATCCACATCCATAAACAGAGTAGGAGAGAGGAATGTATGGTAAAGAGCTGTGTAAAAAATGATTTTCTTTTCTTCGGATGCTTCAATGGTGATCCGGCTCAATTCCCGGTTCCAGGCATTTTCTGCAGCTTGACGAACCTGGTCAAAATTCCAGTGAGGGATTTCTGTTTCCAGATTTTTCAGCGCGCCTTCGGTACTAACCGATGAAAGGGCAAATTTTACAAGGATTTGTTCGTTGTTTTTTGTATCGAAACTGAAAAAGGTTTTCAACTTACGCCCTGCCATTTCGGGGAAGTTTTCGGTTGTATTGAATTTTCGGTAAAAATCAGTGTAAACAGCTTTTGCATCATCCCGGCATCCGTAATTGCGAATCGGTTTTGAAAAAACCATGGCAAAATACATCGTCCGCTCACGCGCCCAGCCTTGCGTTTGCCTGTACCCGGTTATTAAAGTATCATTCTCCACCCGTATTGAGCTCCATACTACTTTTCCATCGTAATTATAAATTCCCGAAACCATATCCAGGATTATGTTGGCCTCGTTACTTTCGGGGAATGTATACCGGTGAAAACCAACCCTTTCGGATGTGGTTAGTTCCGCTTTAATACCATAATCGTCGAGTAAAACTGAATAATAACCAGCGGTAGCCTTTTCCGAATCGTGCGAGTAACGACTGCGGTATCCGCTTTCCGGTTTATCCGCTGTTCCCGGGTTCATCTGGACTTTTCCCGTGGTTGGCATTAACAGGAAATCACCGAGATCGCTATGGCCTGTACCCGAAAAATGAGTATGGCTGAAACCTACAATGGTTTTATCCGAATACTGGTATCCCGCGCAATAGCGGTAAACATCTTTGATATATCCCTGCCCGATGGAGTATTGAATGGTATCAGTCTCAGGGCTCAATTGCACCATTCCGAATGGAACTGTGGCACCCGGATAAGTATGCCCCATTTCGTTGGTTCCAATAAATGGATTAACGTACGATACCGGCTGCTGGGCTTTAAGCTGTAGTAAAAAGAAAGTAAGAACAAGAACCGAAAAAGTGATTTTCATAATAAATGTATTGAAAGGCGAAGGTAAGATAAAATCGTAAAAATATTTATTTAGCGGATTATATAGAAAATGTTTAATATATTTGATATAGTATTTCAGCATTGTAATTCATGCCATTCAATTAACCTTTAAAATCCCGAAAATGAGAAAAATGCTATGTTTTGTAACTCTTTTTGCGTTAGTAATAATTGGTTTTGCACAACCACAGCGCGGAAATGATTTTAAATTGCTAAACGAAAAAGTGGCAAAATTACCTGATGTTGGTCCGGATGGTCCCGATTTGAGTGTAATTAACTTTTTCCCTGGGCAGAACGATAATATTTCGTATACAATAGTCGGCAATACCTATTTTGATACACAAACCAACTCAGGCAACCTGATGAATCGTATTTATGAGTTTGCAGATGGAACAATAGGTGCAACCTGGATGCATATTGGTGAAGGCGGAACTCCCGACCGGGGAACAGCTTACAATTATTTTAACGGAACCCAATGGGGAACGCAGAACCCACACCTTGGCAGCGATGCCAGAACTGGCTTTCCCAGTTATGCCCCCTGGGGTCCGAATGGTGAAATAATGGCACAATACAAGTATGTTGCTGGTGGAGGTTCAGTAAAAATACTTCGCCGCGAAACAAAAGGAATAGGTGAATGGCAGGAAAGTGTCCTGATGCCGCCAACCGGTAATTATTCGTTGGTTTGGCAATCGATTATAACAAGTGGAGCTAATCATGAATTTGTGCATATGCTGGCATTGGTATATGATGATCCTTATCTAGGGCAGGATGATGCTCTACTCTATTACCGTTCGCCCGACGGTGGCATAACCTGGGATATAAACGGGGTTGTAATTGATGGATTAGGCGCTGATTATTTCACAGGCATGTCAGGCCTGGCATACTCCTGGGCGCAACCTGTTGGCAACACCCTTGCATTTGCCTATGGCTTTAACGCTTTCGACGGGTTGCTTTTTAAATCAAATGATAACGGTAGCACCTGGCAGAAAACGGTTGTTTATGATTCTCCATTCGACCCTTTAAATGTTCCAGCCAATATCGAATTGTATGGTGGCGGCGATGGTACCTCGGCAGTTGCTCTTGATTCGCAGGGTAATGCTCATATTGTTTTCAGTAGAATGATGCACTTGTATGAAAATAGCGCATGGTATTATACACCGCTGGGATCCGAAGGTATAATTTACTGGAATGAAACCATGCCGGCGCTGGATACAACAATTATCAGCACATACACACTCGAAAATCTTCGCAATGCGGGCAACCTTGTAGGGTGGATCACAGGAAATGTAACAATTGCTAGTACACAGCCCAATTATGGAGTCGGGCTCACATCGCATCCTCAACTAAGTATTAATGCCAACGATGAAATAAGCCTGGTGTACGGAGCTATTTCGCCCGAAAGCAAATTGGAGGATATTTATTACCGGCATTTGTACTTTGCACGATCGTCAAACGGAGGCGAAACATGGAGCGATCCTTATAATCTTAATGATGGTGTTGAGTTTGCTTTCTCCGAATGCGTGTTTCCTGCCGTGGCTCCTCATTATGACACAAAATTGCAGGTTTTGTTTCAGGAAGATTATACGCCCGGCACAGGAACTGGTTTTGGACTTGGAGAGGAAAATTATATGCAATTCCTCGAACTAGTTTTATATACTACTGATTTAAAAGATTCGGATCCGGCGGCTCGATTTGAAGTTTCGCAGAATTTCCCTAACCCGGCACACAATACAACGCAACTTTGCATAAAACTTGATAAATCGTCCCTTGTTTCAATCGCGATAACGGATGTAGCAGGAAGAATACGTAAAGTTACCGAAAAAAGAAATATGGTTGCAGGTATGAATTATTACACATTGGATGTTTCGGATCTGCGGAGCGGCGTTTATAATTATACCGTTATTGTTGATGATCAGAGAGTTACCCGAAAACTGGTAGTTCAATAATTGTTACATGCTATCGCTAAAAAGGTTGTTCGTTAAAGGACAGCCTTTTTTGTTTATTTTCATATTCGATGCGGCTTTTTTAAAAACCGATTATTAAAATTTCTACCTTTGCCGAACGATAGCGTGGAAAAATTTGATTGCTTGCAACCACGGAAAAAAATGCTAAAACATACTTCCGCAAGCAGCATTTAAATTCCCCACCGTTTATACATTTTATAACCTCTAAATCATATAGAGATGGGATATTTATTCACATCAGAAAGTGTGTCGGAAGGGCATCCCGACAAAGTTGCAGATCAGATATCAGATGCATTACTCGATGAGTTTTTGCGTTTCGACCCCGAAAGCAAAGTTGCTTGCGAAACCCTTGTAACCACTGGCCTTGCTGTTTGCAGCGGCGAAGTTCGTACAACCGGTTATGTCGATATTCAGAAAATTGTTCGAGGAACCATCGAACGTATAGGATATACAAAAGCTGAATATCGCTTTGATAATAATTCGTGCGGCGTTATTTCAACTATTCACGAACAGTCGGATGATATTTACATGGGTGTTGATCATGCCAAGCCCGAAGATCAGGGTGCCGGCGACCAGGGAATGATGTTTGGTTATGCAAGTAACGAAATGGACAACCTTATGCCTATGCCAATCGAACTGTCGCATATCATGCTACAGGAAATGGCCGCCATTCGCCGCGAAGGAAAGAAAATGAAATACCTTAGGCCTGACAGCAAATCGCAGGTTACTATAGAGTATGACGAACGTAACCGACCTGTTCGTATTGATACAATAGTTGTTTCGACCCAACACGACGAGTTTATTCTGCCGGCAAATTCGTCACGCGAAGCTGCTAAAGTTGCCGAAAAAGCAATGCAGGCTCAAATTGCCGATGATGTTAAAAATATACTTCTGCCACGTGTAAAAAGGACTTTGCCTGCACGTGTGCGCAAACTTTTTGGCGACGATGTAAAATACTTTGTTAACCCAACCGGTAAGTTTGTAATCGGCGGTCCTCATGGCGATACTGGCCTCACCGGACGAAAAATTATCGTTGATACCTATGGTGGCAAAGGTGCTCACGGTGGAGGTGCATTCTCAGGAAAAGATTCGTCAAAAGTTGACCGTTCGGCTGCTTATGCTGCAAGGCATATTGCAAAAAACCTTGTTGCTGCTGATGTTGCCGACGAAGTACTTGTTCAGGTAGCTTATGCTATCGGTATTGCCGAGCCTGTGGGGGTTTATGTTAATACGTATAAAACTGCCAAGGTTAAAGATGCGGAAGGTAAAAAACTCACTGATGGGCAAATAGCCGAAAGAGTTAGTAAAATATTTGATCTGCGTCCATATGCAATTGTTCAGCGCTTTGGATTGAAGAATCCGATTTTTGAGCGTACAGCTTCATACGGGCATTTTGGCCGCGATCATTACAAAGCTGAAGTTGAAGTGTATTATAAAAATGGCAGCACACGCACCGAAAAACTTAACGGAAAAGATGTTCACTTTAAAGAAGTTGAATTTTTCGGTTGGGAAAAAGTAGATAGCGTAGATATGATCAAAAAAGAATTCGGACTGTAGAAATTTTCAGTTTCTGATAAATAAAAAAAGCAGGCTATTGAGGCCTGCTTTTTTTATTTCATTAAAATAATTTTAGTGTTTGACGATCATCTTTTTCGATTGGATTGTTTTTCCATCAACAATCAGGGTATAGAAATAAATTCCTGAAGGATAACTGCTTACATTGATCGATTTTTTTCCTGATTGGTTGTCGAGCATACTGTTCTCCACTTCAACACCAAGGGAGTTACGTACAATAAGTCGAGCGCTTTTGGCTGATGATGGTAGGTTGTATTCGAAGCTTGTAATTTGTGAAGCAGGATTCGGATAGGGGCCTTTGAAAACCAGCTTGTCTTCTTTCACGCTATTTGCGCTGATAAGGAATTCGATAGTTGTTTTAGCACTTACCGGCACTCCAAAAGTTATATTGTCGAAAAACTCAAACGTAATAGAAGTAAGTCCGCCATTTCCATCAGGATAATAATCAGCATAAAAGGATTTGTTGATAATACCAACTTTGGCTGTATCAGCACTAGCTGATTCGTTTATCCAAGGAGGATAACAATTGATGCCAAAGCAGAATGAATTGGTTGTGTTTAAAACTTCCTGGTTCATAGAGCGGCGAACAAACACATTTGGCATTTCGGTGTTGGTAGTGTTTTTAAGCCATATATAACCTACAAGTGCATCAATATTAGGGTCGCTACCGGTAACTTTAATAGTTGCGTTATTTATTTTGTTACCTGCGTTATCATACAATTCAAGCGTATCAGTCGCGCTAAGGAAATTCGGGTCTGAATTCAGGATTTTCGTTGGTATTGGGCGGGCGAACACGACCGAAACTAACAAAACTGAGAAGGCAAAGAGTATAAGTTTGTTCATGCGGAGTGTTTTTGTTTTTGATAATTGGTGTTTAAATACTGTACAAAGATATATTCAATTCATATCCGATCTGCATTCTTTGCAAAATTTCTAATAAAGTTTTAATCTATGACTACGATAATTACAAAAGGAAACATTATTATGCTGATATTTGTTCTTTTAATAACAAT
>Ga0136636_10000797_pt1 | contig 17270 bp, 19 predicted proteins | sample AntDrymUQ8522106_2_FD_104653 | JGI IMG/M metagenome (GOLD analysis project Ga0136636, IMG submission 104653) | Polar desert sand microbial communities from Dry Valleys, Antarctica - metaG UQ852 (21.06) | ecosystem: Environmental > Terrestrial > Soil > Desert | place: Antarctica: Dry Valley... | reverse complement strand
TTTTTAAGATGATTGCGCTTAAAAGCAATATTTAATATACTTATTTTATGAGATTGAACCTGCACACTGATTATGCGCTGCGATTATTGATGTTTTTGGCTGTAAAGCAGCAGCAAGCGTCCATTGATGAAATCGCGACGGCCTATGGCATCTCGCGCAACCATCTGATGAAGGTCGGGCAACGCCTAACGGAGCTTGGATACGTCGAAGCTCGGCGCGGACGTGGAGGAGGTCTAACGCTGGCTCACTCTCCTGAGAGCATAAATGTGGGTAAGTTAGTACGTTTGGTGGAAAGTACGGGGGCATTTGTTGAATGCTTCGACCCGCAGACAAACCAATGCCGGGTCACTGGCGTTTGCGGGTTACAAGGCGCGCTTTCCCTCGCGCTAGGCGACTTCATGGCGCGGCTTGACCGCTATACCGTGGCCGATTTGGTGCCCGCCCCCAGTAAATTTCAGGAACGCCTTGCGGCATTGCCCATTTAAATTAGCGTTATTTGCTCTTAGGCGGCAACGGAAAGAATCCCGATGTGCGGGCGACATATTCGGCATATCCGGGCCGGGTTTTCTTCATGCCCCTTTCCAGTAACGGCTTTCCCGACCAACGTGTCAGGGTGAAGGTAAGGAATATCGGGCCAATGATGCTAATCCATCCGGCGATTCCAACTTCGCAGGCAATCAGCCAGATTCCCCACCATGTACACGCGTCGCCAAAGTAATTTGGGTGGCGGGTGTAACGCCAAAGACCAGTATCAAGGACCTTGCCTTTATTGGCGGGGTTGGCGCGAAATGCGTTTAGTTGCGCATCACCGATTGTTTCGAACAATATCCCGACAATCGCGACAATGGCGCCGAAGAAAGCCAGCGGACCCAATACAGTACGCCCGCCTTCACTGGCCCAAATGCCAAGCTGCGCAGGCAGGCAGGTGATGAACAGTAAGGGTGCTTGGGTTAGGAACACCGAGAATAGAGAAGTCTTGCTCCAACTCCAACCCTTCTTGTCCATCACCCCACCCATAATCTTGGCATAACGGGGGTCTTCGCCATGCGCGCGCCAGCGCGTCCATAAATGAAGCGCTAGGCGCAAGCCCCACAGACTTGTGAGGCCAAGCAGCAGGTGTGACCGCGCGCCGGGTGCGCTCGATTGCGCCCATGTCGCCCACGCCAGCAGCACCATGCCAAACGCCCAAAAGGCATCGATGAACGACACGTCGCGAATTTTGACGGAATAAGTCCATAAGGCGAGAATGACGCCTAGCAGCGCCGCTGCGTTGATCAGCATCGTCGAAAGGAGATCGTTCATGCTTCATCCTTTGCAAATATTTCTGTCATTCCCTTTGCAGGGTGCTTTGGCTTAACCTTAGCATATATTTTGGCAACCTCGGCCATATCCGCTTTGTAATTGCCGGTTGGCCAGATTGCAGGCCCAAGTCCACCTGTTTTCGACTCATAATCCATCATGCCCAGCACCAAGGGTACGCCAGCGCCCATCGCGATATGATAAAATCCTGTCTTCCAAGCCTTAACAGTTCCGCGCGTACCCTCCGGCGCGATGGTAAGCATGAATTCATCACGCCTTCCAAATTCATCAATCATTTGCTGTACATAATTTTTGTTCGACGTCCGGTCTACAGGCACGCCGCCCATATCGAGCATGAAGTTTGTGAACGGCCAGCGAAACAGCGAGGTTTTTGCCATAAAATGTGGCTTAATCCCGAGATCGTTAGTTAGGCCGAGAAAATAGACAAAGTCCCAATTACTGGTGTGGGGCGCGGCGATCAGGACGAATTTGCGCGGTTCTGGCACGATACCATGCGCGCGCCACCCGCCGCGTTTATACATGCCGATCAGTGCCCGCCTGAACATGCGGGACAACCAGCTAGGCTGGCGTTCATTCAACGACATTACCATATTCCTCCCCCATCGCCACATAACGCTGTTGCAGTGCTTTTCAAACGGCTTGTTTCCCAAATACGCAACCGCTAGGCATCCGGACGCAATAAAAACCAAAGCGGGAAAAAACATGTCGCAACATGCGCACGGCGCCACTCCAGTAATTTCATCGACCGGGCTTTTTACACCATCTGATGTCATTACTAACGAAGAGCTTGTCGCGAGCTTTAATGCTTACGCCGACCGCTATAACGCGGCCAACCCTGATATAGAGCCGCTCACCCACAGCTCAGTCGATTTCGTCGAAAAGGCCAGCGGCATCAAGTCGCGTCATGTGATAGACAAAAGCGCGATTATCGATCCCGACATCATGGAGCCACGATACGCCGAACGGCCAAACGACCAGATCTCGTTAATGGCAGAAATTGGCGTTGCGGCATGCCGCGATGCTCTGGAGCGCGCTGGCCGTGATATTCAGGATGTAGACGCCGTTCTGTGCGCCGCATCGAACATGCAGCGAGCCTATCCTGCCATGGCTGTTGAGATACAGCATGAGCTTGGCATGCAGCGTGGATTTGGCTTCGACATTAATGTTGCATGTTCCTCTGCGACATTTGGTATCCAGACCGCAGCAGACTATATCCGCAGCGGCAATGCGCGTTCGGTATTGGTGGTAAACCCAGAAATCACCTCGGGACATCTCAACTGGCGAGACCGCGATAGCCACTTCATCTTTGGTGACGTCGCGACTGCGATATTGGTTGAGGCGAAGGACATGGCGCCAATGCAACATTGGGAGATTTTGGGCACGCGCTTGAAAACCCAATTCTCGAACAACATCCGCAACAATTTTGGCTTTTTAAACCGGGCCCACGGGCAGGGCCCGGTTGATCAAAGCGGACCGCGCAATGACAAGCTGTTCGTTCAAGAAGGCCGTAAGGTGTTTAAGGAAGTTGTGCCGATGGTCGGGCAAATGGTAGTGGAACATGCCAGAAGTCTTGGACTTCAAGGATCAGACCTGCGCCGCATGTGGTTGCATCAAGCCAACGCTGGTATGAATAGGCTGATCGCGCACAAGGTATTGGGGCATGAGGCAAATGAGGACGAGAGCCCCACGGTGCTTGATACCTATGCTAATACTTCCAGCGCTGGGTCAATTATTGCGTTTCACAAACATAATGAGGATTTAAAGGCCGGAGACCTCGGCTTAATCTGTTCATTCGGTGCAGGCTATTCCGCAGGCTCGGTCTTCGTGCGTAAGGCTGAGTAGCGGCTATTTTGTGAATGCGGGATATTTGCGTGCGATATGTTCAAATACTGATGCATGCAGCGGGTTGAGGAACTTGCATCCGTAAAGATTGCTTTCATGCCAAGCAATCTGCGCCGGCAGGCTGTTGAGTTCGGGGATTGCCAGATACACCCGGCTTCCTAGATCGATGTGGTTCCCAGTCTCCACCCGGAACCCGGTCTGCGACAAATCAACGACTGAAACTTTAAATTTCTGTCCAACGGATAAACGCAGTTCTGCGTACATCTGCACCGCGTTGCGCTGTGCCTTGCGATTATTAGCCGACTGCTGCCAGGCGGCCTGTTCGAATTTGACGGGCATGCTCGGGAACGGCGGCAAGCAGAAAATGTTCCGGTTTCATGTTATTTCAGTAACGTAATTCAGTTCGTACGCATAAGCCGCGAAGGTGTACTACGTGGAATGATCGCGCACCACTATTATGGCTTTGCATTGTGGGCGGTAAGTTGTGGGTAACGCTTTAATATGTCTTCAAAAATCGCCTCGTGCAGTCGCTGGAAAAATTCACATCCATAAAATTCGTCCGCGTTCCACGCTATTCGTGCTTTCAATGGGCTATAATCGGGTAGCTTCAGGAATACGGGACGGTCCTGTAAGAGAAATGATCCGCTCCGCATTCGGAACCCGGCTTGGGAAAGGTCGACAACCTCAACCTGTTGCCTTCCGCCACCCTGTTCACGAATGCTTGCCTCGATCGAAACACCTCCACGCATGAATGCCCTGTAGTTATGTCTGCTGCTATCAAAGTCGTCTTCCGCCATTATTATGCCGCCCTGCTAAGGGTTTAATAACGGCTTTGTCCGATTTAGTCGAGTATCATTGCCAGCAAGATGTAAATCACGATAGGTGAGCCAAAGCCGACAATCGTAGCGACAGCGAAGATCAGGCGAATGATCATTGCGTCCATGCCAGTCCAGTTGGCAAGGCCGGCGCAAACGCCGAGAATTTTCTTGTTGGCTTTATCAAGTGCTAAACGTGACATCAATCTTCTCCCTAATTCTAAAACGTGGCTTCGTATTATGCGATGAGTGCAGCTGCAGGTGCAACAGCAGGTGCAACGCTGATGCCGATGGTGACGAAAGCGCAGATAACTGCTGCAAAAGCGGATAAAATTTGTGTGCGTGCATATTGTGCCATGTTGATTTCCTTTTCAATGTTCCGGACTATTCCGGCTATGCAAACAACTTTGCACAGCTCGTGCCAAAATCAGTTTATTTATTAAATTCATATATTTAAGTAATTTTAGGTCTAATGCGACTATTGGAAAAATTTCACATGTTGGGAATTAATACCAATGTTTGGGTGGAGGGGCGCCGCTAATAGCGGCTTGACCAAAAGCAGCCATACTATAGCAGACGCACGCTATGGCTCTGTCTCGTCTGATCCTGAACGATTTTCGTAATCATGCTGCGCTTGAAATCCGTCCAGTGGCGCAGTTTGTCGCGCTTCATGGGTCAAATGGCGCAGGTAAGACCAATGTCCTTGAGGCCGTATCGCTTTTGGTACCAGGCCGCGGCCTTCGCCGTGCGGCGATGTCTGATATGGTGAGCACCGCAGGAGGCGGCGGTTTCGCAATTGTTGCAGAGGTCGGCGGCAACGTGATCGGCACGGGTGTGAGCGCAGAGCAGCCCGACCGGCGCAAGGTTCGCGTGAACGAAAGCAATGCCGCGATTAATAGTCTGGCGGAGTGGCTTTCAGTTATTTGGTTGACGCCCGCTATGGACCGCTTGTTTGCAGATGGCGCAGCTGCGCGGCGCAGGTTTCTCGACCGATTGGTGCTTGCGCTGAATCCCGGCCATGCACGCCACAGCAGCCGCTATGAAAAGGCGATGCAACAACGCAACCGACTGTTGTCAGGCGGTGTTGCTGCCGATCCGCTTTGGCTAGATGCGCTCGAGGCGCAAATGGCGGAGAGTGGTAGCGCTATTGAGGCTGCACGCAATTGGGTTGTCGAGGCGTTAAGCATGCAATTGCTGGCCACGCCGTCCGGGCCGTTCGCCATGCCGCGGATCCAGATGGTTGATAAGGTTGCGACGGCAGATGGTAACCTTGAGGCTGTGTGGCGAAAGGGTCGGAGCCGGGATGCTGCTGCCGGGCGCACCTTGGTCGGCCCGCACCGTGCTGACTTGGAAGTATTGCACAGCGCCTCAGGCCAGGTCGCTGAGCAATGTTCGACGGGCGAGCAGAAGGCATTGCTGCTTTCGCTTATCCTCGCGCATGCGGCCTTAGTATCAGCGCAGCGCGATGCACCGCCGATCTTGCTGTTGGACGAAGTTGCAGCGCACCTTGACCCGTCAAGACGCACCGCACTGTTTGGATTGTTGGCAGATACCGGTGCTCAAGTCTGGATGACCGGAACGGAGCCCGAACTGTTTAACGGCATTGGGACGTCCGCCCAATTGTTGCCAATCGGCCAGGTTTAGGACGCCCCCTCCTTATGAGGGAGAGGGGGCGGTCCGTTTAATCCGCTTTGCTAGGCTTTTTCGCTGCATTCTTTTTTGGCGGCTTTGGCTTGGCAGCCTTAGGCGGCGCAGGTGTTACCTCAAAGGTCGGTTGCCCGTCCTTGATGCGCACTGCAACTTCGCCGCCATGCACCAACTTGCCGAACAGCAGTTCTTCGGCCAGCGGCTGCTTGATCTTCTCCTGAATGAGACGACCCATCGGGCGAGCACCGTACAGCTTGTCATAGCCACGTTCCGTCAACCAAACACGTGCTTCGTCGTCTAGCTTGATGTGCACATTCTGGTCTGCAAGTTGAAGTTCCAGTTGCAAAATGAACTTGTCGACAACGCGCGCAACAACTTCGGTCGGCAAATATGCGAATGGCACCGTTGCATCAAGGCGATTGCGGAATTCAGGCGCAAACATCTTTTTGACGGCTTCGTCGCCCGCATCTTCCTTGCTGATGTTGTTGCCGAAACCGATGCCTTCTTTAGCCATGTCGCTTGCACCAGCGTTGGTTGTCATGATCAATATGACATTGCGGAAGTCGACGGTCTTGCCATGGTGGTCGGTCAAGCGGCCATTATCCATTACCTGCAAAAGGATGTTGAACAGGTCCGGATGGGCCTTTTCGATTTCGTCGAGCAACAACACGCTGTGCGGGCTTTGGTCAACGGCATCCGTCAAAAGTCCGCCCTGATCAAAGCCAACATAGCCGGGAGGGGCACCAATCAGGCGGCTGACACTGTGACGCTCCATATATTCCGACATGTCAAAACGCTTCAATGGAATGCCTAATATCGACGCCAATTGCCGCGCGACTTCGGTTTTGCCTACACCGGTCGGGCCGCTGAACAAATAACTGCCGATTGGTTTTTCAGTGTCGCGCAATCCGGCACGGCTTAGCTTGATGGCGCTGGCCAGTACCTCAATCGCCTTATCCTGCCCGAATACAACGCGCTTGAGATCCGCCTCAAGCGTCCCGAGCGCGGTCTTGTCGTCCGTCGAAACCTGCTTTGGTGGGATGCGTGCTATCGTCGCAATCACAGCTTCAATTTCACGCGCTGTAATCAGCTTACGACGTTTCGACGGTGCAACAAGCATCTGCATGGCACCAACTTCGTCGATGACGTCGATGGCCTTGTCTGGCTGTTTACGGTCATTGATATAGCGCGAGGAAAGCTCAACTGCCGCCTTGATGGCGTCGGGTGTGTATTTCACCTTGTGGTGCTCTTCGAACGCGCTGCGCAAGCCTGAGAGTATTTTGATCGTGTCTTCGATACTTGGCTCGTTGACATCAATCTTTTGGAACCGGCGCAGCAATGCGCGGTCTTTTTCGAAGTGGTTGCGAAATTCCTTGTAGGTGGTCGACCCGATGCAACGGATGGTACCGCCGGACAATGCAGGCTTCAGCAAGTTCGACGCGTCCATCGCTCCCCCGCTGGTCGCGCCCGCACCAATGACAGTGTGGATTTCGTCAATGAATAAAATCGCGTCGGGCAGTTTTTCAAGTTCTGACACCACGGCCTTCAGCCGCTCTTCAAAGTCACCACGATAACGCGTTCCAGCTAGTAACGCGCCCATGTCCAGCGAGTAGATGACTGCAGGCAGCAACACCTCAGGAACTTGTTTTTCGACGATCCGGCGGGCAAGGCCTTCTGCAATTGCGGTTTTACCAACGCCCGGCTCACCAACATATAGTGGGTTGTTTTTCGACCTGCGGCACAGGATTTGAACGGTGCGATCAACTTCGGCGGTGCGGCCAATCAGCGGATCAATGCGGCCCTGCTTAGCCTTTTCGTTCAGATTGACGGTGAACTGGTCAAGCGCACCTTCTTTCTTGTCCTTCTTTGCCTTGGTGTCTTCTGGCTCTTCGCTCTTCTGTTCTGCGCCGGTGACCGGCCGCGGTTCGGCCAACTTGCCGTCCTTGCCAATTCCGTGACTGATAAATGACACGGCATCGAGGCGGCTCATATCCTGCTGTTGCAGGAAATACACGGCATAGCTCTCACGTTCGGAGAACAACGCGACCAACACATTTGCGCCTGTAACAACGTCTTTTCCGGAGCTTTGGACATGGAGGATCGCGCGCTGAACCACGCGTTGGAAACCACTGGTCGGCGACGGGTCAACCTTGCCCTCTACGCGTAAGCTTTCCAGTTCGGTATCCAGATACGTGACGATGATGTCGGAAAGTTCGCCCAGATCGACACCGCAGGCCTGCATAACCTTGGCTGCATCGGCATCGTCAATCAGCGCTAACAAGAGGTGCTCGAGCGTCGCATATTCATGCGCGCGGTCGCCTGCATGTTTCAATGCGTTGTGAAGGGTAGCTTCCAGCGACTCCGCAAATGATGGCATATTCTCGTCTCCTTGGAACTGAGTCGCTGTCTCGATTAACCTCTATATCGGCGCGGGCCTCGGTGCTTTCAAGCATGATGAGACATATAACGGTTTGTCTCCCTGCTTTCTTAGCTTTGGCCTTCCGTAGGTCATTTTTTGAACAAGGCGTCAGCGACGTTGCGGTGCTTGCTTGCAAATGCAACCTTGCCCTCGCAGCGTGCGATTTCCGCCTTTAGCGCTGCGATGCGCGTCTCAAGTTCCGCCACGGACAGGGCGTCGATGTCCTGCTTGATCAGATTGGCCAGAGGGTCGTCGCGGCGAAGCGGTATATTATCTTCGATATCCATAGCGCATATTTTACCTATGGGCGGTTGCTGTCAATATGAAGCTTGCCTAAAAGGCCGGTCAACAAAGGGGGATGACACGCACATGGTTAAGCTGCCAGAATTAATGACGGCGATCGAAATTTCTACGCCTGGCGGACCCGAGGTGCTGACGCCATCGCATCGACCCTTGCCGGTCCCGCGTGCTGGCGAAGCGTTGTTGAAAGTTGCTTACGCTGGCGTCAACCGCCCTGATGTTATCCAGCGGAAGGGGCTTTATCCTGCACCCCCCGGCGCAAGCGATATTCCAGGTCTGGAAGTGTCAGGAACAGTTGTCGCTGTCGGTGATGATGTCGACCCGACAATAATGGGCTCACGCTATTGCGCGTTGGTGTCCGGTGGCGGCTATGCCGAATATTGTTTGGCGCGCATGGATGTTTGTCTGCCGGTACCGGCGAGTATGGACATGGCCGAAGCCGCAGCTTTACCTGAAACCTTGTTTACTGTCTGGCACAATGTGTTTGAGCGTGGCTATGCTTCGCCTGACGAGACTATCCTTATTCATGGCGGCACCAGCGGCATCGGCACGATGGCCATCAAGCTCGGCAAGCTATTTGGCCTGACCGTTATCGTGACCTGCGGCTCCGACGATAAATGCGCCGCTGCCATAAAAATCGGAGCTGATTATGCCATCAACTATAAAAATTCCGATTTCGTCGAACGCGTGAAGGCGACCACGAGTGGCAAGGGCGTGCATCTCGTGCTCGATATGGTTGCAGGGGGATATGTGTCACGCAACCTGCAGTGCCTGCGTGAAGATGGACGTCATGTCACCATCGCGGTGCAGGGTGGGATGACAGCGGAAATCAACATGGCCTATGTCATGTCGCGCCGATTGATGCTGACCGGATCCACACTGCGTCCTCGGACAGCCGAGTTCAAGGCAATGCTTGCGCAGGAAATATCAGCGACAGTCTGGCCAATGGTATGCGATGGCGCGCTGCGTCCAGAAATGGATAAGATTTTCCCTTTGGTCGAAGCCGCCGCAGCGCACCGTTACATGGAATCAGGCGCGCATGTTGGGAAAATCATGTTGCAAGTTTAACCAGCTTTACGGCTTCGGCGTTTCCACTGCCAAGCCATCCAGCCACATTTTAACATCATTGGCACTCTTGTCCGGAATTTCTTCCATCGGGATGTGACCAGCTTCTGGGTAAATGATTAGCTGTGCTTGCGGCATAGCTTCGGCGAACCATTTCGCCGAGGTGACGGGGATCAAATTGTCTTCCGCGCCCCACATGATCATTACAGGTACCTTAATCGTTGCCAATCTCTCTCGCGTGCTTGGCGCCATGCTCTTGGGGTTGGCGAAACGCTGCATCGTGGCTTCGCGGTTGCCGGGGTAGCGGTTGAGCTCCCAATAACGATCGATAAGCTTATCGTCGATTTTAGATTGTACGCTCATCGAAGTCTTTACGCTGGATTCAAATATGCTGCGTGGTGCAATGAAGCGTGCGGCTTCTTTGATCACCGGCATGCGCATCAGGCGAAAGCCAAGCGGCGTTTCTCCGGACTTGGCATAAGGCTGCCCACTGGCATCGACCAATAACAGGGCTTCGACTTTCTCCGGATGCGTAAGCGTATATAACCACGACACGCCGCCGCCCATGGAGTTACCGCCAATTACTGCTTTGTCTACATTCAACTTAGTCAACAGGCGGTCAACGACTCCAACATACGACGCGTTGTCGTAGACGCCAGCGGGGTTCTTTCCGGTCAGGCCGTGCCCCGGAAGATCAAGCGAGATGACACGGTACTGTTCGCCCAAAATGGCAACCCATTTTTCCCATGTGTGCAACGAGGCGTTGGAACCGTGGATAAGGACGAGTACTCGGCCATCAAGCTTTCCTTCGTCGCGATAATGCACGCGCAGCCCGGGTTCCAATTCAGCAAAGCGCGATTTTGCACCGCCATATTTCGTTTCCATCTGCGCAGCTTCGGTGTCCGGCGCATAACCCCAGAAAAGCAGCGCGGCCAGCGCAGCCAGTAGCAGGGCTACGAGCCATTTGATCAGACGTTTCATTTCTTCCCCCAATAGGTGTTGAGGAATGCACGGGTGGTGCGGCGCGTGCAAGCCCCAACGCGCATTGCTGCTTGCCGATAGGGGAAACTTCGCGTAATACTTGCGCCAAGACATTCAGGCCGCTCCGTAAGGGGCGGCCCTTATTATTGGAGCAAATGAAATGGCCACCCCTTTGATGCCACATGCGACCGCCGCTTGGTTGGTCGACAATACGGGCTTGAGCTTCTCGCAAATCGCCGAGTTCTGCGGTATTCACATCCTTGAAGTGCAGGCAATGGCCGATGACATGACAGGTTCAAAATACACCGGTCGCGATCCTGTGCACGCTGGCGAACTGGCGATGGAAGAAATCGAAAAGGGTCAGGCGGATGAGGATTATGTCCTCAAAATGTCGAAGGGTCCGGATCAGGTTCGCCGCACAAAGGGCCCACGTTACACGCCGGTGTCAAAGCGTCAGGATAAGCCAGATGGCATCGCTTGGCTGCTGCGCAACCATCCCGAAATTTCGGATGGTGCGATCTGCAAATTGATCGGCACCACGCGCAACACAATCGCCGCCATTCGTGAGCGTAGCCACTGGAACATCGCCGAAATTCAGGCGAAGGACCCAGTGACGCTTGGCCTGACGTCGCAGCGCGAACTTGACGCCATCGTCAACCGCGCCGCGAAAAAGGCTGGCATCGACAACACGGCCGCCAACGACGAGCGCCTAGGAACCGACCGTGACGCGTTGATCGAAGAACTGCGCGCTGAACGTACCGAAGCTGCACGCCGCGCTGAAGCTGCATTGAACGGCGAAGACGAAAATGCCGGCAAGGCCGAATTGACCGCCGACACATTGTTCAAAAAAGCAGGCGAATAATCGCAACGTCATCATTGCCTTAATCGCTTGATTAAGGCACGGCGGGGGGATGGCAGTTTCCACACCCCCCGCATATGACGCATCGCTCGCCGACCATGGATTTGAAGCAAAAGAGTTAAAGGGGCTGACATACCCCTTGGGCGAACACGCTCCGCAATATGGTGGGATTTACCCCATCGCGCCCGACATGGGCTGGACGCGCATGCCGGTGCCGGGCAACTTGGCGCATATCAATCTATGGCTGCTGGATGAGGCAGATGGCGGATATGCCATTGCCGATACTGGTCTTTTTATGCCAGCGACCATTGAGCAGTGGAAAGCGATGTTTGCAGGCGCGTTAGCGGGCCGCGAACTCACGCGGATTTTCGTAACCCATTTTCATCCGGACCATGTCGGCTGCGCTGGCTGGCTAGCCAACAAGTTCAAGGTGCCCATCTGGATGAACCGGACCGAATGGCTGATGGCACGGATGCTGACTGGCGAGCAGTTGGAGCATCCGCCAGAAGAAGTCCTCAGCAACCGTCGATTCGCAGGCTTTAACGAAGAGCGCATTGATAAATTACGTAAGGCGGGTTGGGGCGGCTTTGCGCGCGCAGTGTCGCGCCTGCCGACGGGGCATGTGCGGATCGATGACGGGCAAGTCATTCGTGTCGGACGGCGCGACTGGACAGTCATGACTGGCGGCGGGCACACGCCCGAACATGCGAGCCTTGTGGATTTTGCCAACAATATGATCATCGCTGGCGATCAGATATTGCCGCGCATCACTTCGAACGTATCAGTTATGGATAGCGAACCAGAGGCTGATCCACTGGGAGAATGGTTGGCGTCGATTGCGAAGTTCCGCGCGGCATTGCCAGCAGATATGCTGGTTTTGCCTGCGCATGGTGAGCCGTTTACCGGCGTTCATGTGCGCTTGGACAAGCTGGCGTCGGGCCATCACGAACGGCTTGATCGGTTGGAGATGGAATTGCGCACCGCCGAAATGCGGGCCGTCGACACATTTAAATTGCTGTTCGATCGCGAGATTGATGACACTGTATACGGCTTAGCGACAGGCGAGGCGCAGGCGCACTTGCGGCATCTGCATTTTGCAGGGCGGATAAAATGTGAAATCCGCGATGGCGTTGGCTGGTATCACGCGGCATAACAGTTTTATGAACCAGAGTATTTGGAACGAAAACTACCTTCACCCCGTCAAATGGGATCAGCAATTTGCGCCACTTGCGCTGCACGATATGTTTTTTCAATCGGCCGAACGGATGGGCCGTGCCGCCATGGCGGACTTCATGGGTCGCAAATATAGCTATGCCGAAATGGCGGCTATTGTCCGGCGCGTAGCGCGCGGGTTGCAGGACAAAGGCATTGGAAAGGGCGACCAGATCGGCCTGTTCCTGCCCAATGTGCCGCAATATATCGCCGTTTATTATGGCGCGCTCGCAGCAGGCGCGACGGTGGTTAATTTCTCGCCGCTCTACACGGTTGATGAACTTGCGCACCAGGTCGCAGATAGCGGCACCTCAATTTTATTTACTGTTTCCGCTGCGGCTTTGCTGCCTACAGCCATGGAGGTGCTCGATAATAGCAGCCTGAAGGAGCTGATTGTCGGGAGCGTTTTTGAAGCCCTGCCAAAGGCGAAAGGCTGGGGATATCGTCTGTTCAAACGTAACGAGATTGCCAGCATTCCTTCGGACAGCCGCGTATCCACTTATGCGGACTTGATTGCCAACAATGGCGATTACGCAGTACAGCCGTGCACGCCCGCAAAGGACATTGCGCAGCTTCAATATACCGGCGGGACCACGGGCACGCCCAAAGGCGCAATGCTGAGCCATCAAAATATCTCGGCCAATGCGCGACAGATTAACATGCTTGATCCGCACAGCCGGGCCAATCAACCTGATAAGCCATTGGACGACCGCATCCTTGGTGTGCTGCCGTTCTTCCACGTCTTCGCAAATGCGACTGTCCTAAATCGCACGGTGGCAAATGGCGGCGAAATCGTGATGCTCCCCCGTTTCGAGGCTAAGGCGGCTTTGGCGGCGATCACCCGAACCAAAGTTACATCTCTGCCCGGCGTGCCAACCATGTATCAGGCGTTGCTTGACTGCCCTGATCTTGAAAAGACGGATTTCACCAGCCTTCGCGCTTGCATATCTGGCGGCGCTCCCTTGGCGGATGAACTGAAAAAACGATTTGAAAAGCTTACCGGAGCCATCGTCATTGAAGGCTATGGCTTAACCGAAAGCTCTGGCGTCGTGTCCTGCAATCCATATGAAGGCATGAACAAGATTGGCAGTATCGGGCAGCCTGTCCCCGGAACCGACGTCCGGCTAGTAGACAAGGAAGACCCGACTAGGCCCGCTCTCCATGGCGAACCTGGCGAGCTAACCTTCTCGGGGCCGCAGGTTATGTGCGGCTATTGGAATCGGCCAGAGGCGGATGCGGAGGTTTTTCTAGGCAAATATTTGCGTACGGGAGATGTCGCGACAATTGACGAAGATGGCTTCATCCACATCGTTGACCGATTAAAGGACATGATTGCCGTGGGCGGGTTCAAGGTTTTCCCAAGCCAGGTTGAAGACGTCCTCTACAAACATCCTTCAGTCAAAGAAGCTTTGGTTATAGGGGTTCGTGATGCGTATCTCGGGGAAATACCGCGCGCGTTTGTGACATTGCAGGACGGTGTTGCCGAAGACGGCGCAGCGCTTATGGCGTGGCTTAACCCCAAATTGGGCAAGCATGAGCGTGTCCAAGGCGTCACCATCATGGACGTGTTGCCAAAAACGATGATTGGCAAGCTTGACCGTAAGGCACTTCGGATGGCGCTCGGGTCGTAAGCGTCAGGCAGCGATGGAAAACGACCCCGCTGTCATCCGCAAGATCATCCATGTCGACATGGATGCATTCTACGCCAGTGTTGAGCAGCGTGATAACCCTGACCTGCGCGGCAAGCCTGTCGCCGTTGGAGGGTCATCCAAGCGGGGAGTCGTTGCAGCCGCAAGCTATGAAGCGCGCGCCTTCGGAGTGCGCTCCGCCATGCCATCTGTCACCGCGCAGCGTCAGTGCCCTAACCTAATATTTGTGAAGCCAAGGTTCGAGGCCTACAAAGCCGTGTCGCGCCAAATCCGGGATATATTCGCGCGGCACACTGATCTCATTCAGCCACTCTCGTTGGACGAAGCCTATCTTGATGTCACCCATGACAAGCAAGGCATTGGGTCAGCAGTGAAAATTGCCAAGGCCATCCGCGCTGCCATTCGCGAGGAAACGGGTCTTACTGCCAGCGCTGGGGTGAGTTACAATAAGTTTATCGCCAAGTTGGCGAGCGACCAGAACAAACCAGATGGCATGTGCGTCATCTTGCCAGACCAAGGCCCGGACTTCGTCGCCAGCTTGCCCGTCCGCCGCTTTCATGGTGTTGGCCCGCGAACCGCTGAGAAAATGGCGAAGCTTGGCGTGAATACGGGTGCCGATCTGGCGCAAAAGGATGAGGCTTGGCTCGCCCATCATTTTGGAAGTTGGGGCGGCTATCTTTTCTGGGCAGCGCGAGGAATTGACCATCGCCCGGTTAACGCAAATTCCGTGCGCAAATCTATCGGTGCGGAAAGCACCTATTTTGATGACAAACGCAGCGAAGCAGAACTGCGCGATGCATTGGAAGAAATTGTCGACACCGTGTGGGAACGTGTCGAAAGGAGCGAGGCAAAGGGCAGAACATTGGTGCTGAAGGCACGCTATTCCGATTTCCGGACAATCACACGATCGCGTACTTTGGGGCACATATTGGCAAACCGGGCCGCTATTGCGCAACTTGGCCACGCCTTGCTGGATCAAATATTGCCAGTCGAAATGGGTGTCCGGCTTCTTGGCCTCACGCTATCGGGACTTATTGATCGAAATGAAATGTCAGATACGCCCGTCCCCCAGGGTCAATTTACATTTGACCATATTGAAAATTGAAATAATCTCCCATATATCACAAAACTGTTATACTTAAGTAATACAGGAAAATGCATGGCGCGTCCTCAAACTGACATCGATGCAGGAAGAACCGCATTGCTAGAGGTGGTGGATGACTTGATCCGCAAGCGTGGAGCGGTGGACATCTCAATGACCGATCTGGCGGCGGCGGCGGGCATGTCTCCGTCTAATCTGTATCGCTTTTTCGACAATAAAGAAGCCTTGCTTGAGGCGGTAGCCGAACGTTTCTTTGCTGAAAAAGTGCGGATCATGGTCGAGGTAACCGAATCCGACCTGCCTGTTCGGGAAAAGATGTACCAATATTTTGCGCGGCGGTATCTCGCGATGGTCGAGCAATATGAGGATGAGCCAGACCTACTGAAAAGCTATCTGGAAATCGGCCAGCAATATTTTGAGGTCGTGCGCGGTTATGTTGACCTTGGAGATCACTATCTCTCCCTCATCGTCGCTGAGGCGATGGAGCAGGGCTATTTTGACGGTCTGTCTATCGATGAAGCTGTGTCGCTTATCAATCAAATGGTGCAGTGCTACACGAACCCCGATGCGCTATTTTACGTCGGCACAACGAAATTGAAGGTCGAGAAGTTGGCAATCATTGTCGACGCGATTTTTCTTGGCCTTGGCAAAACTGTTACGGGGCAAAACTCTGCGCAGTCACATATCAAAATCGTCTCGTAAACCTTGCCAATTTTTGTGCTGTCTGCCACACGCCCGCTTCTGTCGTAACTGACGGGCGATTAGCTCAGTGGTAGAGCACACCCTTCACACGGGTGGGGCCACAAGTTCGAACCTTGTATCGCCCACCAGTTTTTCGGTATCGTGGATCAAAATAACCAATGCGATACTCTTGACAATTTTCTGCTGCCCTCTGAGATGCTTTCCTTATTCCAGGAGGCAGGTTAGGCTGCTCCATTATACCGCGATAATCCGGTATAAGGGCGTATAATAACCACGCTCTTTCAACTCTATTTTGAGATAAGCGCCACGGCATCAGTGGAGCTGGGTCAGGGGCCAAGCTGGCGCTCGACATACTCCGCGGCGCTGAGCATTCCTTGACTGCGAGGGAGATCGCGATTGAGCTGATGAAGCGTAACGGAGTGGAGGAAGCTGATGCGAAGGCTGAGCAGCGCGTCGTCTACTCGGTTGATGCGTTTTTAAGGGCCAAGCTGGGTGTCGTTGTGACCAACGACGATGGTTATCCTTGTCGCTTGTCCATTTTGACTGACATTGCAGCCTAAAGGCGGCTAACGCCGACTTATCTATCGATGCCGCCTTTGTTTTGCATAAAGGCCATTTGAGCCGGTGTCAGCGGTTTCTTCTTTGGCTCCTGAATGAGCTCCGTCTCTTGTCCGAGGTCATCGACATATTCCTGCATTGTGCGAGCGAGCTGTCTGTGCATGAACTGCTGGAATTCCGGAGCGTTTTCGTCGCCCTTCATTTGTGCTTTGTTGATGCTGTCGATATATTCCTGACGGTCTTCGGGGCTCACGGCCACTGGGGTGTAACCGTTGCGTAGCAGCATCAGGTTCATCAGCAGCCGTGCGGTGCGCCCGTTACCGTCATCGAAGGGATGTATGCTTACGATCCGGTGATGGGCATCGAATGCGGCAGCTGGACTTCCATCACTATCCAGTAACTTGTCTCCGAGTTCGTTCATGAGCGTGGGGACTTTCAGGTGATTCGGGAATATGACGTTCATCCCGGATATGCGCCGGGGGTATTGCGCGTATCTTCCTGCTATGTCGCTCCTGCTGGTTTTCATTGTTAGTTCATGGAGATGGAGCACCGTTTTGTCGTCGATCGGATCTTCGTTACGTGCGGTTTTTTTGACCCATTCGAGCGCATTATGATGGTCGATGATTTCTTGATGCTCGATCATCTTCTTTCCAGGCGCAGTCGTGCCTCGTTCGATCAGACTTTTTGTCTGATCAAGAGTGAGCGTATTTCCTTCGATTGCGTTCGAGGTGTACGTCAGCTCGATGTCCCTCGATCGTTGCAAGTCGATCGGCAGGATATCTTCGTCACTGAAGCGCAA
>Ga0136636_10000796_pt1 | contig 17278 bp, 12 predicted proteins | sample AntDrymUQ8522106_2_FD_104653 | JGI IMG/M metagenome (GOLD analysis project Ga0136636, IMG submission 104653) | Polar desert sand microbial communities from Dry Valleys, Antarctica - metaG UQ852 (21.06) | ecosystem: Environmental > Terrestrial > Soil > Desert | place: Antarctica: Dry Valley... | reverse complement strand
TCGCTGCGGATTCTGGATGACCGGCGGATCGAGGGGTACAAAGTTTCGGACGGATGGGCAGACTCAATGCACGTGTATTTCGCCATTGAATTTTCGAAGCCATTTTCAAAGCATGGCATCCAATCGGGTGGTATTTATCAATCTGATGCCAGCTCATCTTCTAGTCACCACATCAGGGCAAATTTCGATTTTAAGGTTGATAACGACCGAACTATTTTGGTCAAAGTTTGTATCAAAATCAACATCTTCACGCACAATCTCATCAAATCGAACTTTTCCTTCAGTCTGTAAAAAAGCTGTTATTTCAGCAGTTATCATTTTTTGAGAGTTCGCTCCGTTTCGAATAAAGAAACCTTTGGAATTTCTGTAAGGCTTATTTAAACCTCCAGCTATTTCAAGGATAACAATTCTCTCAAAATTACTGATGAGCAATGGAATAGATGGATCGCAGTTTTGTGCAATATCCTGAATTTTGGAACTAGATCATTGGTTTTTTCGATATCAATAATTCTCCCATCATCATTTACCCCGAGAAAAATCCTGCCACCAGAAGAATTGGCAAAGGCAACCATTTCTTTGAAAAGGTCTGAATTCACGTTCTCTTTGAATTCAATTTTATAACCCTCTCCTTTTTGCAATATAAGGTCCAATTCTTCCCTAGTCATATTCAGTTGATGAAGGATAGATGTAAAAATTGCTGATTTTATTCTGACTATTGCAAGTTAAGGCACTTTTGATTGAATTACAAATTTCAGAGCAAACTGACACAGTGGGACATCCAATTCTTCAAAGTGAATGTTATAGTCTTTGTCATAAAATGGATCAAATAAAATGCCGCTGAATTTGACGGAATCACTAGTCATTGTAGTATAATATTCAAGCCGAAATATAAAGATTTATTTAACTTAATTTCAGAATTGAAAATTATCTTAGACTTTTTTCCTTTTTCCTTTTTCCTCTTTTCTTATTTCTCTTTCCTATTTATTTCTGTCCAACAATCAAAAATATTGGATAAGTTCTTCCTGATTCGCGTTTCATTTCATAACACATTTTGAATTCTATGTTCTTAAATCCAACCAGCTTAAAGATTGCGGCAAGACTTTCTGGTTCAAATCCTAAATGAACTTTTACTTCCGGACCATGAAAAGATCCGTCTTCAGGGTATAAATCGGCAATAGCCAGATAACCTTCAGGATTTAAGAGGCTATAAAATGTGCCAATGATACTTTCATAATCACCCACGTGATGTAAAACCATCTGATTGTAAATGACATCAAAATCTCCATCATAATCTTTGTGTTCCAGATCGAAACAAATGGGTAAAATGTGATTGGTTTTGAAGTATTCAGTCTTTTCAACACACACTTTAATCATTTCGGTGGAATTATCCATCAGGGTAATTTCAGCAAACCGATCTTTTAATAGGAAACTTAAAATTCCAGTTCCGGCGCCATATTCAAGGGCTTTCATGCCTGAATGAAGTGGTATCATCTTTTCGAGTTCGGCGGCAATCGCTACCGAACGATCTGTGTGCATTTTATCTTTGTCCCATTCGCGGGCACGGGCATCAAATTCGCTCATTTATTTTATCGTTACTTTGTTTCCGGTGAAATTATAAAATACTTTGGTGTCGCATTCGTATTTCATCGCTGCGAATCTGTCTATTCCGGTACAATGACAAACTCCGATCATTTTTGGGTTTAAATTACCCAAATAATTCATGATAAAAACGTAATGTTCCACGCCGCAATTTACCATGTGAAAACCACCCAGAATAAGGTTAACCGGCAGTTTGAAATAATTGGTAGCTGTAGTGCAAATATTGGTAATACCACGGTGCGAGCAAGCGGTTAAAATATTGATGTGTCTGTTCTTTTTTATTATGAGGAACAACTCATCTTCAAACGTATCAGGGAAAAATGAGGTTTTTTCTTTCTTAAAATGGTTGTTAAAATTAGTGTCAATGTGGTGGTGTTGGTCGATAGTTGGAAAAATAAAAACATCCGGAGCTACTTCCGTAATTGAATTTACAAAAATCATGCGGCCAGAAAGAGCATCCTCGTTATATACCGTACCAATAAAGCGGGTTTTGTCCTTGTATTTAGGTGTGAAAATTTCTTTTTTGGCAAACACCACGGCTTTTTTATTTATTTCGAGAAAAGGATACAATCCTCCGGTATGGTCGTAATGTCCATGTGAAAGCACCAGTATATCAACATCCTCAATATCAATGCCCAGTTTTTGTGCATTCTGAATAAATAACCCACTTTGCCCGGTATCGAAAAGGATTTTCTTCTCACTTGTTTCAATATAAAGTGAAAGACCGTGTTCAGCGAACAATGACTGCTCGTTTGCCATGTTTTCGATCAAAGTCACAATTTTCATACTGTCACGATTTTTATCAGGGCTTCAAAATACTTTTAATGGTTGCATTGATGTTCCTCACCATGAAGTTCATGCTGATGGCAACCTACGCCCGAATCGCCAACTTTACCCTGTAAAAATGCTTCGGTAAGCTCACATACATCGCCAGTATTTCCGCGGTAAACTTCGATTCCATGACTCAATAATACATTTAATGCACAATTGCCCATATTTCCGGCAAGCATTAAAGTTACTTCTTTTTCTTTCAAAATTGCGGCAATATCGCTTTTACAACCGCATCCCTGTGGAGCAGGTAGCATTTCTGAACTTATAATTTTATAATTGTCGTCTGTGGTAAAAATAGTGTAAGCTTCACAATGACCAAAATGATCATCAACTTTGTTTCCTTTGGTTGGTAATGCAATTTTCATGATTTTATTTCTCCTATATTTATTTCTCTATGGGATTCTGATTTAAGAGCACCAGTTCATCGGTTCCAAAAACCAGACAATTTTCACATTTCACATGATTATCAATGCCTTCAATCAATTTGTAACACTTTTTACATCTGAACCAGTCATTTTCAAGTTCATAATCACCGCCTTCAATTTCAATAGCTTTCCCTTCAACAAATGCTCGTGCAATAGTTTTCAATGCCTTGTTGTAAATACGTGTAAACATAAATCGGGATACATTCATCTTTTCAGACGCATCATCCTGCGATAACATTTCATAATTTATCAGCTTGATGCTTTCATATTCTTCGAAAGTAAGTTTCACGCTCTCGATTTTACACAAGGGCAATCCAAAAGGCTTGAATCCCTTCATTTTCGGTGGATTACAAATTTTTCTACTTTTCCGTGGACGCGGCATCTCCGTGGGTTTTAAAAATTGCTTTTATATTCGGAAAAATAAGAAAGAAAAACAGAACCGCCGTCAATCCAATGATTATTTTACCGATGAGGCAATAAGTACCGCAATAGAAATCATTTCCGTAGCCAAGCAGACAGCTTGTACAGCCCAGAAGTATCATAACAACATAATCAAACAATACAAGAAGTGGAAAAATGACTAATACTTTAATGACTAATTGATCTTTCATGGTAGAAATTTTGCACAAACGTAATGAACCTACGTTCATAAAACAAATTAATCTACACATATTTTTAAAATAATAATGAACCAAGGTTCATTATTATTTTAAAAATATCAAGATATTATAATTTTTTAAATTTGATTATTAGCAATTTAAATCAGTATTTGTATTCTCTGAAAATTCAGAGATTGCAAATAAAATATAGAAGGTGATGTTTTAATTAATCCTAGTCATATATATGAAGGAATCCGCATTCATCAACCAAACTCACTGATTCGCTCTAAACGGGCAACATCCAACAATTCAATGCTTTTGCAATGCATATCGATAAGGCCATCATCTTTAAACTCTTTCATCATGCGGATGACACTCTCAGTCGACATTCCTGTCAAATCGCCCAAATCAGCCCGTGATAGTGGAAGTTCAAACGATTTACTCTTGAAAATACGGTTTGACAAACACAACAGGATATCGGCTAATCGTCCGTGTAACTGTTTTTGAGTCAGAGAGAAGAAACGACCATAAATTTGTGAAGTTTTTTCATTTAACAGGTTAATTATACGGTACGAAAATTCGGAATTCTGCCTCAGTAGTTGTCTGAATATTTGAATATCAATCATTCTAACTATGGAATCGGTATAGGTTGCAACAGAATAAGGCAATTTGTTATTTCCTTCAAAAACCGATGACAAACCAAGCAGGTTGTTCTTTGTAATTAGTGTTAAAATCAGATTTTTGTTTCGCTCTTCCAGATATACCTTAACTAAACCTTCTTCCAGAAAATAGATGTGCGACGCAAATGCACCCCGCTTACAAACTGTTTCACCCTTTTTAAAATGAATACTTACTGAATGCTCATTAATCAATAATTTCTCATCTTCAGTGAGCAATTCATACCAACTTTTGTCGAAGTCAAAAATTGAACAATGACTAATACCTTTGATATCTGTTGTTTGGTTCATATTTATTCAGGAATTTATTTCGTCATAAATATAGATGATTGAGATCAATTATTTCCTGACCAAAATTAGCTTTTATCCAAGTATAAATCAAATGCCAATTCTCCATACTTCAGATCAGGCGAAATAGCTTTGCAACATGCAATCAAAGGATATTTTATTGGAAAAGAAAAACATTAAATCCATGATTGGAGATTCTATTTCAAATTTATTTTAACTATTTATTTATCTAACCTGTTATGAAAAAAACTTTTCAATCAGCCGCTTTGCTGGCTATGCTTATTCTGGTTTCTTTACTTCATTCATGTAAAGAAGATCCACCTCCAACACCAGACAATTCATTCATTACATTAAAGTCATACATGATGACGAACAGTCTGGATTTACCTGCCTTATTAGCCAACCCAAGCTGGATAGTTGATCCAACCGGTTTAACAGCTACACCTCCGGGAATAATTGATGAAGCAACCAGCACTATTCCGGGATATACGGTTTATGACATTCGGACTGCTACCGATTTTGCTGCAGGTCACATTTCCGGCGCAAAAAATGTAGTATTAAAAGATGTTATCACAACTACTGAAACGCTTGGGCTTGCCAAAGATGCAAAAATTCTGGTTGTTTGCCTTACTGGTCAAACTGCAGGACAGGCAGTTATGGCTTTGCGTTTGATGGGATGGTCGAAAGCACAGGTGCTAAAATGGGGTATGGCAGGCTGGAACGCAGCTTATAAAGGACCATGGGCGAATAACTCTGGAGTAGAAGATCCGGCAAAAGGTGATCTTGCAGTTGGCAATGCCAATTGGGTAACTACTGCTGCTCCAGCAACAGGTTCATTTGCTGAGCCAAATATTACTTCAAACTCAACGGATGGTGCTGCAATTCTTAAAGAACGCGTTCAGGCTGTTCTGAATGCAGGATTTGCCCCTGCTGATGGCAAGGCCGTTTTGGATGCACCAGCATCTTTCAGCATCGTTAACTACTGGCCGGCTGCCGACTATACTGCTTTAGGTCATTATGCCGGAGCATTTGATGTACCTGTAATTTCATTGGCTGGCGAATTGCATAAAGCATTCGATCCATCAAAAGATATACTGGTATATTGCTACACCGGTCAAACATCAAGCATTGCTACATTCTGGTTAAACGTGCTTGGCTATAAAACAAAAGGTATTGGATTTGGTACAAACCGAATGATTTACACAGCATTGAAAGCTGGCTCAAAACCTGTATTCAAAGGCTCAAAAGCTTGGACCGTTACACAGTAATACCAATTTAATTAATCAATTCTGAACGAAATTGCCTTCAACCTGAAGGCAATTTCGCTTTAGAATAGGTTTTCAAAATTCAATTTATTCATGAATATTCACTTTCAGAAAATATAAAATGAAGAAAATCATTTTTAGCTTTTTATCAATAATGGGGATGGGCATTTCAAGTTCATATTCACAAGGTTGCATGGAACCATCAGGTACATCAACAGGGCCACAAGTTATTGGTTATATACAAATCGAAAACAGTACTGAATTACTGGGTACTGATGCTGCAGGAAATGACCTGACAACCAACTCGTTTTATTTTGGCAAAGCCCGACTTGGAGTGACCGGCGCAATACCTTATAACTTCAGCTACTATGTCATGACAGAATTAAGTCCGACACTTAGCGGTCCTTATATTTTAGATGCATTCTTAACATGGAAAGCTGCCGGCCAGTACCTGAAAGTTTCTGCCGGTCAGTTTAAATCATCATTTGGGCTCGAATTGTCAACGCCATGTCAATCGCTTTATACCATCGATCGCTCCATGGTCGTCAATGAATTGGCTTCACCTTTCCGCGATCAGGGAATTATGGTCAGCGGAAGCTCTGATTCGCTCCTCATTATTGGTGAAAAAACCAATATTTTAAGCTATTCATTAGCTTTTACCAATGGTACAGGCCTAAACACTATGGATTCTAACTTATCGAAAGACATGATCGCCCGACTGGTTTTTGCTCCTTTCAATTTCATTCAGCTTGGAGGAAGTTATCATTATGGCAAACAAAAAAATCCTGACCCAACGGTGACCACAGCCGATGAGTTGACCCGTTTGGGTGCTGATATTCAGTTAAAGAAATCGTTTGGCAACTTTGGGTTATTGTCTCAGACCGAATACATCTTTGCCGGCGACAAAGGTTCAAAAATGGTTGGTGGTGGCTGTGGCTCGGTTCCTGAAATCGTTCAGGGCGACTTCAAACGCAATGGTTTTTATTCGCAGTTGATGATTCAAACACCCTGGAAAATTGAACCGGTTGTAAAGATTGAACAATACGATCCCAATATGGATGTAACCAATACCAACCATGATGAATACAGCCAAAATACCTGGACTTTTGGCTTTAGCTATTACATGAACGATTGGGCCAGATTACAGATGAACTACATTTATAACATCGAAACCAGTTCAGCTACTGACTATACCCAATACAACGAAATTGAAAATGACATGCTCGTTTTTCAATTACAATTCAAACTTAAATAATTTAGATTCCTATGTTAAAAAAAATATTTTCGATAAGCTTGATATTCATCGCTTTTCATTCGCTTGCACAAAGTCCGGTCATTTCGGCAAAAGACTTTGCAGCTGAATTAAAAGCAAATAAAAGCCTTGTAGTAATTGATGTAAATGGTGCCGATATTTATTCTAAGCAGCACATACAAGGCGCCATCAACATCCCACACAAAGAGCTTTACAAAGCAGGTCCGGTTGAAGGACAGGTTAAGCCTGCCGAAGAACTTGCAGTCATTTTTGGAAAAAAAGGAGTTTCGAACACCTCGAAAATTGTTTTGTACGATGATGGCTCAAGCAAATACAATAGCCGTGTTTGGTGGATCCTGAAAACTGTTGGCGCTACCGATGTAAGCTTATTGCTTTTCAACATGGATCAGTTTTCAGCTGCCCGCATTCCGCTGACAGTAAATCCATCAACTGTAAAATCGACTACCTTCACAGTTGCTGAGAGCACTTACAAAACGATAACAATGGCCGATGTTCAAAACCGTGCTGAAGGAACATTATTGCTCGATGCCCGCGAAAAAGATGAATTTGAGGGTGCCGACGTCGCAAAGAAAAGCAACGGCCATATTCCGGGTGCTGTTTGGATGAATTTCAAAGAAGTTCTGACTTCTACCGGAGCCTATAAATCGAAAGATGAAATTATTGCCGCGGCAGCCAAATTTGGCGCCACTCCCGAAAAACCTATCATTGTTTACTGCAATTCGGGAATAAAGGCAGCAGTACTATACCTTGCTTTGAAAGAAATAGCAGGATTTCAGAATGTTGGCAACTATGTTGGTTCTTATGCAGACTGGACTACAGTTCCTGAAAATTCAATCGTGAAATAAGAAATTTACCTTTTTATTAATTGAATAATGCCGGATTTTTCCGGCATTATTTGTTTCATGAAGATAAAAACAAGCTCTTATTGACTTTAATAAAATCCCACAACACACTCGCAATTTTGCCTGATTACTCTTTCTAAAAGATCTGATGGCAATCTCTTTCCTGAACTCATTGTAAAGGTGCATTTTTATATGCAACAGTTATTCAAATTCTTACTATTTCCAAATTCAACAATTATGAGCAATACTTGGGTTATTGGTCTGATAGTTGATGCAATAAACATGGAATCACATGTTTTTAAGGCAGATATATTATTTTTCCGATTAAATACATATTTTTGTTAAATATTACATTTCGATCAAAATCTAATTGACTAAAATAACCCATGAAAAAATTTTACCTGCTATCACTTATCCTGCACTTTTTTCTTCTCGTATTTCCCAAAACCGGATATACTCAATTCAATCAACAAGTCCCATTTACAACTATTGTCAATGGAATGAATGAAGTTGGCACTCTTTATCCGGCAGAAAAACCCAAAATATCAGTTCAGCACGGCTTTTACAAAAAACCCTTCGATGTAACTGTATCAACGGGAGTTGCCAACATGGAAATTTATTATACCCTTGATGGTTCAGATCCTGCAACTTCAAAATTTGCAAACATTCTACAGTCACCCGCTAAGATCAAAATCGATCCGCAAGACTTTCATTCGAGAGGTAAAACGCCAGGCGTTGTCCTTCGGGCACGGTCCAAAAGCGACCAGTACGATTTTAGTCCGATTGCTACCTCTACCTATTTGTTTATTGAAAAAATGGACAACCAAACCACCTTTCCCGGGCATGACTGGCCTCAGTACGATGTAAATGGACAGTACATTGACTTGCTTATGGATTCAAAGGTGTTAACTGATCCGATCTATGCCAGCCAGATGGAAAAAGCATTAAAAGAAATTCCGTCAGTCTCGATTACAACGGATAATTTCAATCTGTTCGATGCAGATTCAGGAATCTATGTCAATGCTTTGGGACGGGGGCTGGATTGGGAACGACCAGCATCTATCGAATTAATTAATCCCGACGGATCTGAAGGTTTCCAGATCGATGCGGGTCTGAGAATCAGGGGTGGCTACAGCCGGAATTCATTCTTCAGGAAACATGCCTTCCGTTTCTTTTTCAGAGCTGAATACGGCGAAGCAAAACTGAATTATCCACTTTTCGAGAATGAAGGGTCAAAAAGTTTCGATAAAATTGACCTACGATGTGCACAAAATTACTCATGGAGTAAAGGGGGTGATGAAGCCCCCAGATACACTTTTACCCGTGATGTTTTTTCGCGCGATGTTCAGGGAAAAATGAATCACGAATATACACGTAGTCGCTATTACCACTTATACATCAATGGATTGTATTGGGGACTTTACCAGACTCAGGAACGTTCTGAAGCACGGTTTGCCGCCGATTATATGGGTGGTGTTCCTGAAGATTACGATGTGGTGAAACGCGCAGGTGAAGGAAACTCGATTGAAGCTACCGATGGAAATCTGGATGCCTGGGAAGAAATCTGGAACATGTGTCTGAATGGATTCGCTTCCAATATAGATTATTTCAAGATTCAGGGTTTAAATGAAAAAGGTGAGCGCAACCCGGCATTAAAAGTTCTTTTGGATGTCGATAACCTGATTGACTACATGAATATCATTTTTTATACCGCAAACTATGATGCTCCGGTGTCAGCTTTCATGGGTAACAAAGGGTCAAATAATTTCTATGCAATCTATAATCGAAATGATGATCGTGGATTTACTTTTTTTGCCCACGACAATGAGCACACCCTGTTAACCGATCCGATAAACATGAGTTTAGGACTAAAGGAAAACCGTGTGAATATTGGGAGTATCAAAACCGGGAATAAGATGGTAGTGGACAATTTCAAACAATTCCATCCGCAATGGCTGCATTTTAAACTGAGTCAGAATGCCGAATACCGACAGAGGTTTTCAGATCGTTCCTACAAAGTATATTTCAATAACGGAATTCTTACGCCGAAACCTACATCTGAAATCTGGAAAACCAGGTCTCTTCAGATTGATACCGCTGTCATTGCAGAATCGGCGCGCTGGGGTGATGTTGATGGATTTATTCGGACAAAAGTTGACTGGACCAAGGCTGTCGACCGTGAAATGAATGGCTTTTTTCCTTTTCGTACTGATATTGTGATCAAACAGTTACAGGATGAAGGCCTGATATCGAAAATTAGCGCACCGGTTTTTAAGATTTCAGGAAATGAATTAGCAGAAGATCAAATTAATCTGACGGCAGGAGATGGAATTGAGATTTCAAATCCAAATTCAAGTGGCAATATTTCCTACACCATCGACGGAACAGATCCACGTCTGGTCAACGGAGTTGTTTCGCCGGTTTCAGTAAATGGAGGTAATTTGGCTAAGATTTCTGTATTGCAAACCTGTATCCTGAAATCAAGGATTTTTGATAATGGGAATTGGAGTTCTATCCATACCATAAATATTACGGTTGATAACGCTCCTATAGGTTTGCAGATTACTGAAATCAACTATAATCCTTTAGGAACAAGTGATATTACGGGTAGTGAATTCGAATTTCTTGAACTGAAAAATAATGGCGTATCGCCGCTAAACCTTACCGCTGCGGTATTTACCGACGGAATTCAATACGGATTCAACAACGAAACCATTGTTGAACCGGGAAAATTTATTGTTCTGGCATCGAATAGTGAGGCATTTAAACAGCGTTATGGCTTTCTTCCTTTTGGTGAATACGAAGGACAACTTAGCAATAGCGGCGAAAGAATCAGACTCGTAAATGCCGTGGGCGACACCATAATTTCGGTTCATTATAAAAAAACTGAACCTTGGCCTACTTCAGCCGACGGTCTTGGCTTTTCGTTGGTTCCATCTATAAAAGCCATAGCGGCTGACTGGGATGATGGCCATAATTGGCGGTCATCTTCAAGCCTTAACGGTTCTCCAAATGCTGATGATAAAGGCGCAACGATTGAACCAATTATAATTAGTGAAATTCTAACAAACTCTGATGCTCCACAGACTGATGCAATTGAACTGTTCAACCCCGGCAATTCAACAGTTGACATTGGAGGCTGGTATCTTTCTGATAACCGCTCGAAACCGACAAAATGGAAGATTCCAGCAGGAACAGTCATTCCATCCAATGGATTCCTGACATTTAATGAAGCTCATTATGAGAACAATACGCTTATCTACGGAAATAACGAATTTGGCTCTGCATTTTCGCTCAGCTCGAAGGGCGAAGAAATCTATATTTTCTCGGGTTCAGCTACCGGCGAATTAAACGGTTATGAAAATGGGTTCAAATTTGGAGCTCTTGAACCGGGAATTTCGTATGGCCGATACATCAATTCTATTGGTGTAGAACATTTTACCATACAACAAACAGTCTCTTTAAATGAGACGAACGGATTACCAAAAGTTGGCCCGGTAATCATTCATCAAATCATGTATAATCCGTCGGTTGATCAATTTGAATACATGGAACTGCTCAATGTTTCAAGCGAGAAAGTAAATCTTTTTGATGAAACAAATCAAGCAACCTGGAAAGTTTCAGGAATTGATTTTATTTTTCCGCAAGGCATTTCAATCGAACCAGGTCAGTCGGTCTTTTTGGTAGAAAACAACATTAGTCCTTCCGATTTTAAAGCGATTTACGATCTTGATGCATCTGCCCAGGTATTTAATTACGACGGCAGACTAAAAAATGAAGGAGAAGAAATTACGCTCCTGAAGTCGTATCAATCGTATTTCGAAAACAGCGTACTCATAGTTCCATATATCCGGATAGACAAGATTGATTATAACAATAAATCTCCCTGGCCGGATGCTTCAGGCAATGGCAATGCGCTTCAGCGAGTGGACATTCATGCTTATGGAAACGATCCTACGAACTGGAAAGCAGTTTCTCCAGGTTTGCGAATCAAAACCAATTCGCTTGTCAACGGCATCGAAGGCGTAAAATACACAACAACTTTAACTGCATCAGGTGGAACTGCACCATACAACTGGAGTGTATCAGGAGGTGGTTTACCCGATGGACTAAGTTTAAATCCATCCAGCGGTCTACTCGATGGTATTCCAGTTATGGCCGGGACATTCATCCTGAAAATAAAATTAAATGATGCTGAAAATGCTTCTAAGGAGGCCGAACTTTCACTGACAGTTAACCCCAATACTGCACCAAAAGCACATAATGACACGGCTTATGTTGCCAAAAATCATTCTTTAAGCATCCCGATTCTGGCAAACGATAATGATGAAGATGGCGATAAATCGGTCTGGAAGATAGATATTACCACTCAAGCCTCTCATGGTACCACAGTTGTAAACATGGATCAAAGCATCACATACACTCCCGAACGTGACTATCTATTCTCTGATTCAATCAAATATGCAGATTCACTGACTTATAAGGTTACCGATTTAAAAGGGAGTTCAGAAGCAAAATTATACATTGGTGTCATTTACGACGACACTCCATGGAGCAGCATCTTTAAGCAAATTAACAAAGGATCGGACGATGCCAAGCAGAACTTAAGCACCAATGTTGTAAACATTACAAGCAGTTCGCTGGAAATGGCATACGATCCGAAAGCCAAAGCCAATATGCTGATTGGACTTCGTTTTCAAAATATTGACATTCCTTCAGGAGCAGCCATTTCAGCAGCATACCTGATATTCTGGGGATCAGCAGTTGATACCTCTCTGGCAAAATTACAAATCAGGGGCGAAGCGTCAATAAGTCCCGAAACCTTTACAACCACAAATCTTATCAGCAGCCGACCCACCACATCGACTATGGTCAAATGGAATCCACGTCGCTGGACACAGGATGATGTGAATAACTATAATTATCAATTCACTTCGAATATCGCGCCCGTTGTAAAAGAAATCATCGGGCTCGGATGGAAATCGGGAAGTCCGATAGCATTTGTTATTTCCGGAGAAGGTAATTTGCCCGTAAGATCCAACAATGCCGGTGTAAGTCCTTACCTGATCATTGATTATACAGATCCGGGTGCTCCCATTAAAACACCAATTGCAGCAATAAAAACTAATTTATTGGTAGGAAAAGACGAGCTGGTTCAAGTCAACGGGTCAACAAGTTATTCTACTGATAACCGGCAGTTAAATTATCATTGGACAATGGTTTCGAAGCCGGACGGTAGTTTGGCCCAATTTTCAAATCCTTTTAGTCCGGCACCTTCATTCACTACCGATCAATTTGGTGACTATACAATTTCGCTGAAAGTTGATAATGGAGTGAAGGAAAGCGAAACCGTTCAGGTTACGATTCAGGCATCGAACCAGCAGCCGGTTGCCAATGCCGGAAGCGATCAAATTCGGAGCCGCGGTTCATTCATTCAGTTAAACGGAATTGGCTCAACCGATGCGGATGGCGACAATCTGACTTATCGTTGGGAATGGATTGAAAAACCATCTGGAAGTATCGCTAAACTAAGTTCATCGTCAGCCGTAAATCCAAAATTTACCGCAGATATGGAAGGCATTTATACGCTTGAATTAACAGTTTCTGATAAATTCTCGACAAGTTCTCCGGAATCGGTTGAAATCAACATTATTGCCAATCAGCCGCCTCTGGCAAACGCCGGAAGTGATCTGGAGGTCGTTACTGGCTCGCTGATTACCCTTGATGGTTCAAAATCGAACGACCCTGAAGAGGATGTATTGACTTATGACTGGTCGATCGTTTCGAAACCTGCTGGAAGTGCAATGACTTTTGCCAATTCAAGCCTGAGCAAACCAATTATCCAACCCGATGTTCCGGGTGAATATTTGATTCAGCTTACCGTTTCGGATGGCATTAACACCAGCTTTATAGATGAAGTTATCGTTACCGCAACGAATAACCTTCCTCCGGTTGCGAAAGCTGGCAGCGATCTGACTACTACGGAACACCTGACGGTGGAACTCGATGGCAGTGAATCGCACGATCCGGAAGGAAAATCGCTGCTTTATCAGTGGAGTTATGTGACCAAACCGATGGGAAGTAATGCTTCAATTTTGAATGCAAATACCACGAGACCATCCATACAGCCTGATACTGAAGGATTGTATACCATCAAACTCCGCATTTCGGACGGAACTTTTATCGCTGAAGATCTGGTTCAACTCACTGCTGATAACAGTGTCGGTGTTGAATTTCAGAAGTATGAAGTAGGTCTGAATGTCTATCCAAATCCGTTTACCGAAAATCTGGTTGTTGAGTATTCGACACAAACCTTGCAAAAAGTAGTATTTAGCCTGATAAACATTTCAGGATCAACAATCCGGCATTTCGTATTCAATTCGGTTGGAAAATGCACACAGGTGCTAAACTTTGAAAATGAAAATCTGAAAAGCGGTATCTATCTGTTGAGGATGAAAAGTGAGACGGGTGAATCCCAAACAATAAAAATAGTTCATCAATAACGATTCATTAATCCTGAAACATAAAAAGCTCTTTGAATTGAAAAATTTAGAGAGCTTTTATCTTTTAGCCTTTTCTGATGATCTTTGTTTCGAGAGATCACATCCGCATTCTCATTCAGCAACGACACATTTCCGACTTCGTTGGGCCAGTGTTTTCTCAAAATCATCCAAAGCCGAATCCATCACCTTCGATTTTTCGTCGTGGCAAGTTAGACAACTGCCTACCTGAAGAATCTTTTTTTGCTCTTCAACAGAAAATGGCCGAAGCCAGATTCGGGTAGAATTTGGCGTTTGTGATGCTTTCAGGAATCCAACCCAGGCATCTTCGGGTAAATTATCGGATGGATTTAGGGCAAATCTAGGTTCAAAAGTCCATCTTCCAATATTTCCGGTAACCTTGTAATTCAACTCACCACGGCCAAACCCTATGGCCAACGAGTTGTTATGGCACGACTTACAATCCCGACCGATTCGTTGCGTTGTATGTCCCGAAGTTGGTGCATACAATCGATGAAAACTTTTTCCTTTTCCGTTTTCAAATGACTCTTTATCAATACTCATGACCATTCCAGGCATAGCAGTCACTATTTGATTGGTGGCAGAATTGATTCCTAAAACTGGTGGTTCTGCCAGATTTTTGCCGGCAAATTCGACCCAGGTTCCTTTGATGGTTCTGCCGGTCAGCAAATCAAATCCAGCGGTTTCTTTCTCGAACGAATTATGGCAGCCAATGCATTGCGGAACCCAAGCCGTGTGGCAAGCTTCACAACTCAGGCGGCTGTGCCCTTTCCCTTTGGTACAAACCGAAGCAGCAGGTTTCGATTCGTGATCTTTTCCGGTCAGTTTATTTGTCAGAAAAATCCGACCCAACGAATCAACGCGGGTATTCATTAAAGGATGCTGATTTTTGGCAGTCAGCACCACTTTTGTCTTCGGATCGGTTTTTCGCAGCCAGGCAATCATTTGCGATTCCTTATCGGCCAAAAATGATACGGCTATCGAATTCACTTTTCCTGTGGTATGACAATCCACACACTGCACGCTCACCGCGTCTTCCTTGTGGGTATGGTGTTTTCCATCGCCCATCAGATCATACGAAGTATGGCAGTCGATACAGGCCATTCCCTTTTGGTGGTGCACATCAGCCTGCACAAATTCGACGATCCGCTTATCTGGCAAAACCTTTGTTCGCGCCGAGCTGTTATGCGCTGTCCCCTCTCCTCTTTCGTTCCAGCCTTCGTAGCTCAACGAGATTCGGCCTGATCGGCTGCGGCAGCTCATGCATCGGTCGTTGGAAACCTGAATGTCGATGGTCGGATGGATTTCATCAGCTGAAATAGAGGTTTTCGATTGCATCCGCTTCATGCTTGCTGAGGCATCATCAGAATAATGCAGGTGGCAGGCATTGCAACCTCCGCCTCGGTCGAGCCATTCAGCATTTCCGATTTTGGTTTTTTCCATGCCCAGATGACATCCTGCACAAAGGTTACGCAAATGGATATCTGCCGCCGTATGAGCCAAATTCTGTATATGAAAAGTATCGTTCAGCGAAGCAGTTTCGCCAAATACAAATTTATCGACAGCAATAATTCCGCTTTGGGTGGTCATGAGCGATTTCTGCATCCGGTCAGCAACATCAGCATGACAATTTTGTGTTCCGCAAGTTTGCCGCACATTTGAGAAGTTGCCTGGCACCAAAATCATGTTCCGGTGAGCCGTCAATTTACTGGTAGCATACGGATCGCCTTTGTGACAAGCCACGCAGCCCATCACTGCCGGATTGTGCGACTCCGATAAACCTTTCATCGAAGCATGACAAATCAGGCAACTCTCACTTCTCTGGTTTTGTGGATGCGCAGTTATACTATCGGAACTGAATAAATCAACCGGGTCAAAAATCAGAAGTTGCTCTTCAGAAAGTTTGTTTTCGTTCCACGATTTCCATTCCCAGTTTTCGCCCCGGAAAAGCAAGGCTACCAAAGTCATGATCAGGTAAAAAATACCAGCTACAAGCAAAATCCGTTTGGTCAGCGTTCGGTGATTTTTCCTGAACCTAGGAAGGAAATAAATAACCGTAAGCAAAAGAACAATCAGGATAATAATGTAGGCTGGATGGCTCGTGAGATGCAGCATTTCCTGAATGCCCACAAAGAACCATGGCCCTTTGATTTGCGAATTGTCGGCTTGCCCGAGTGGCGCCCGAAACAACAGACTTAGAACTAAAACAAATGTAAAAACGATGATCCACGATTTGCGTTTGGGCCAAATGGTTTTCACATGATCATAAACGGCAATAAAAAGCAGAATGGTTCCAGTAGCTACATGCTGAATGTAAACGATCTGACTGTTTTCACCCACTCCGGTAAAGGCTGAACTCAAAAGCTTTCCGAAAAAAGGTATCGATTCGAGCATCGAAGCTAAAATGCGCCGTGCCTGAATACCTGCAGCATCGCCTTTCAGAATAAAGCCTGAAATCATTTCGTAACCCATAAAACCCAATGCCAGACATAAAATCAGCCAGGTACGACGATTCCGGATATTCGTTTCGGTTGATTTATAGAAGTGATCGTAAATATGCAAAATTGAGAAAATAAAAAACAACTGTGCGCTCCAGTAATGCAGATTACGGACCAACGATGCAGCAGGATTGAACAACAGCATTTCGGAAACCGATTGATGCGATCGGGTAAAATCGTACGGAATGGCCAGCAAAATACCACTAAAGGCGCAGATTAGCAGCGATGAGCTGGCAATCCATCCAGCCGTATCAAATTGTAAGAATTTTTTGAGTTTTTGTAAATTCATCCGATAATTTTTAATGAACCACGTAGACACATAGAAAACATAGCTAGTTTTAAATTTATTTTAATTTGGCCTATGTGTCTATGTGGTTAATTCCTTTTTTATCATCCTCACCACCCATTGCTCCGTCTTCTCATCAAACCAGCATTCGAATTCCTGCAACGGTTTGATGGC
>Ga0136636_10000794_pt1 | contig 17290 bp, 17 predicted proteins | sample AntDrymUQ8522106_2_FD_104653 | JGI IMG/M metagenome (GOLD analysis project Ga0136636, IMG submission 104653) | Polar desert sand microbial communities from Dry Valleys, Antarctica - metaG UQ852 (21.06) | ecosystem: Environmental > Terrestrial > Soil > Desert | place: Antarctica: Dry Valley... | reverse complement strand
TACATATCGTAATCGAAAACGCCATCCATTTCCACCTGCTCAATGCCTTCGGGTGTCATATAAGGTTTTATCTCATCGAAATAATCTTCAAGAATACTTATTTCCTCTTCGTCCAAAGGAGCTCCCGCATCGCCATCAACACAACAGGCACCTTTGCAGGCCGATAGGTCGCAGGCAAAGCAAATACTTCCCAGTTCATCCGAAATCAGTGTTTTATCAATTGCTATCATAGGGCAAAAGTACTGTTTTTTGTAAAAAAAATCTTCTTGTCTCTCATTCTCCTTTTCCCCTAGTCTCCTTCTCCCCTTCCCTTTGTCAATTTACATATTTTGGCTACCTTTGCGGCATGGCACAAAACGAAGAAATTTTCAAAAAAATTATATCCCATGCCAAGGAGTATGGGTTTGTATTTCCATCGAGCGAAATTTACGATGGCCTTAGCGCCGTGTACGATTACGGACAAAATGGCGTTGAATTAAAAAACAATATCCGCCAGTATTGGTGGAAATCCATGGTTCAGCACAACGAAAATATTGTTGGACTCGATTCAGCTATTTTCATGCATCCTACTATATGGAAAGCGTCCGGCCATGTGGATGCTTTCAGCGATCCGCTGATTGATAACCGCGATTCGAAAAAACGATACCGCGCCGATGTACTGGTTGAAGACCAGATGGCTAAATGGCAGGATAAAATTGATAAGGAAGTTGAAAAAGCTTCGAAACGTTTTGGTGATACTTTCGATAAAGATCAGTTTGTAGCTACCAATGCCCGCGTGCTGGAATACCAGGAAAAGATAAATAAAACCACCATCCGTTTTTATGGCGCCATGGGAAACAACGACCTGGCCGATGTTAAAAAACTTATCGAAGAACTCGAAATCGTTTGTCCTGTATCTGGCAGCCGCAACTGGACTGACGTTCGCCAGTTTAACCTGATGTTCAGTACTTCTATGGGATCGGTAAGCGATGATGCCAATGTGATTTATCTCCGCCCCGAAACTGCACAGGGTATTTTTGTAAATTACCTTAACGTGCAGAAAACCGGTCGTATGAAAATTCCTTTCGGCATTGCACAAACCGGCAAAGCTTTCCGTAACGAAATTGTAGCCAGGCAGTTTATTTTCCGCATGCGCGAATTCGAACAGATGGAAATGCAGTTTTTCGTTCGTCCGGGTACCGAACTCGAATGGTTCGAAAAATGGAAAGAAACACGTTTAAACTGGCATCTTTCATTAGGAATACCTGCTGCAAAATACCGTTTCCATAAACACGAAAAACTTGCGCATTATGCGAATGCTGCGGCAGATATTGAATTTGAATTCCCAATCGGTTTTAAAGAACTAGAAGGAATACATTCGCGTACCGATTTCGATTTAAAAGCGCACCAGGAACACTCAGGTAAAAAGATACAATATTTTGATCCTGAACTCAATGAAAACTATGTGCCGTATGTAATTGAAACTTCAATCGGCCTCGACCGCACTTTCCTTGCCATACTCAGTTATGCTTATACAGAGGAAAAACTGGATGACGGTTCGGAACGCATAGTGCTTCGCATACCGCCTGTTTTGGCTCCGATCAAAGTTGGAATTCTGCCACTTATTGCAAAGGACGGTCTGCCCGAAAAAGCACGTGAAATCATGGATACCCTCAAGTACGACTATATGTGCCAGTACGAAGAGAAAGATTCGATCGGTAAACGCTACCGCCGTCACGATGCCATTGGTACACCTTATTGCATCACTGTCGATCATCAGACACTTGAGGACAACACAGTTACTATCCGCGACCGCGATACAATGCTGCAGGAACGCATTCCAATTGAAAAAATAGGCGAACTGGTAAGGCTAAAGATCAAAGGATAAGCTGGTTCTTGCTTCTTTTAAGTGAAAACGCTGAACATTGAATGAAGAATGTAAAAGTGTTTTTTCAATCAGTCTGTCTCTCGTTTTGATTCCTTTAACATTTTTCATTTTGTACTAAATGTTTAATGTTTCCTATAAAAAAAATCTATGAAAAACATCTTTCTGGCTATCGACCTGGGAGCCAGTAGCGGACGTGCTATGCTTGGCGAAATTACTGACGGAGTGCTGACCCTCAGGGAAATACATAGGTTCGCCAATGAGCCTGTTTTTACTGAAGGCCATGGATACTGGAATATTGATCAACTTTTCAGTGAAATCAAGAAAAGTCTTGCCATGGTTGCCGAGCAGGATATTCCTGTCGAAAGCATTGGTATAGATACCTGGGGAGTAGATTTTTCGCTTATGGGTGATGATGGCATACCTATGCAACCTTTTATCTACCGGGATGTTAAGAATGATGGCATGGTGGAAGCTTTTGCCGAACTGATGCCCGTTGATAAACTTTATGGCCAGACTGGCGTTCAGATTTCACAAATCAATTCCCTTTTCCAGATTCTGGCTCTTCAAAAAATGGGTTTTGAACCTTTAAAGAAAGCAAAGCACCTGCTTTTTATGCCCGACATTTTCAACTATTTGCTCACAGGTGTTATACAAACCGAATTCAGCATTGCTACTACATCCCAACTTTATAATCCTGTGAAACGGATGTGGGATCAGGATATCCTTCGAAGACTCCGGATACCGCCGAATATCATGCCCCGTATTGCCGAACCGGGAAGTATTATCGGCAGCGTTTCGAACAACGTATCCTATGAAACAGGCATTGCCCGCATACCAGTTGTAGCCGTGGTTTCACACGATACAGGTTCAGCTATTGCAGCTATTCCCTCTACCGGAACTAACTGGGCGTACATCAGCACCGGCAGCTGGTGCCTGATGGGGTTTGAATCACATAGACCCATCATTACCAAAAATTCGCAGCACCTCAACTTTACCAACGAAGGTGGAGTCGGGCATAGCTTCCGCATCCTGAAAAATCTCACCGGGCTCTGGTTGTTGCAGGAATGCCGCAAAGTCTGGAAAGAGAACGATTACTCGTTTGCTCATATGATTGCACTTGCCGACGAATCAAAACCCTTCGCTGCATGTATTGATACTGACCACCCGTCCTTTCTGCACCCCAAAAATATTGAGTCAGCTATACTTGCATATTGCGAAAATACAGGCCAATATGTTCCTCAAACCCATGGCGAAATTATCCGGATTATTCTCGAAGGACTTGCTTTCAAATTCAGGGTGGTTACGGAACAAATTGAAGCTTTACGCGGTGTAAAACCAGAAGCAATCTATATGACAGGCGGCGGAATAAAAAATGAAATGTTATGCCGGTTTACCGCTGATAGTTGCGGAATTCCTGTTATTGCATCGCTTGATGAAGCCACAGCAACAGGCAATATTATGGTGCAGGCTTTGGCGCTTGGAATAGTTAAAAATGTTGCTGAAATTCGTGAGGTTACCGAAAAATCATTCCCCTCCGTACGATATGAGCCTAAGGATACTGAAATATGGGATAATGCGTTTCAGGACTATTTGAAAATCACCGGTTTGGTGTTGAAATAGGAATTCGGTAAACCTGACTTCCTAAAACAAAAAAGGTACAAAGTTTAAAACCTTGTACCTTTTTATCAGGCATTTGAATTTTATCTGCTTATTTAGCTCCCGGCACTGTTGGTTCAACAGCACGAGTGGACGCAACTGTAATAACCAGGTTCGAAGGAACTTCAAGAATTTCGATATTAGGTATTTTAATATCGCTGATCCTGATATTATCATCAATTTCAAGTTTTGAAATGTTGATTGTAACAACGTCCGGCATATGTTCCGTTAAGCCTTTAATTTTCAGTTTGCGGAATTTTTTAACCAGTTTTCCACCACGAAGTATACCAGGTGAATTTCCTTCGATACGTATTGGAAGGCTTACAATAATTGGTTTCCCAGCAGTTACCTGCAGAAAATCGGCATGTAATGTTGTGTCTGTTACCGGATGATACTGAACTTCCTGCAAAGTTGCTGTGAATTTTTTGCCCTCAATGTCGAGGTCAACCAGGAAAGTGTAAGGGGTGAAAAGAAGTGTGTCAAGATCTTTTCCGTTCAGCGTAAAATGAAGTTCTTCTTTACCACCGTAGATTACGCATGGCACCTTACCTTCGGCACGGTTCATTTTAGCATCCTTTTTCCCTACGTTCGCGCGAAGCGAACCGCTCATAGATACTGTTTTCATTTGAATTGATTTTTAGTTGTTATTATTTGATGTTGAAAAGTGATGAAATTGATTCGTAATTATGTGCTCTTTTAATTACATCGGCCAAAAGAGATGCCGTACTCAGAACTTTTACCTTCGGACTCTCGTGTCGCAATGGAATGGTATCTGTAACAATAACTTCGGTAAAAGCAGAGTTTTCGATCCGCTCAAAAGCCTCCCCCGAAAGTATAGGGTGAGTGCAGAATCCGCGAACGCTTGCAGCTCCGTTTTCGAGCATAATATTCGATGCTTTTGTAATAGTTCCGCCGGTATCAATAATGTCGTCGAGTAAAATAACGTCCTTACCTGTTACATCACCGATCAGCGACATTGAATCGACCTGATTGGCTTTTGATCGCTGCTTGTAACAAATAACAAAACCTGTATTAAGGGATTTGGCATAGGATGCTGCCCTTCGTGTGCCTCCCGTATCGGGTGAAGCAAAAACAACATTAGGCAAATTCAGTTTCTTAATGTACGGCAGGAAAATGGAAGAAGCATACAGGTGGTCAACCGGTACGTCAAAAAAACCTTGGATCTGATCGGCATGAAGGTCAATGGTAATAAGCCTTTGAACGCCTGCAGCAGTGAGCAGATTAGCAATTAGTTTAGCTGAAATAGGAACACGTGGTTTGTCTTTTCTATCCTGGCGGGCAAATCCGAAATATGGAATTACTGCTGTTATTTGCCTTGCCGAAGCCCGTTTGGCGGCATCAACCATAAGCAAAAGTTCCAGCAAATTTACAGCCGGTGGAAATGTAGATTGTACAATGTATACATCATTTCCACGAAGATTTTCTTCGAATGAAATTGTAAATTCCCCATCGCTGAATGTAATAACCTGAACTTCGCCAAGTTTTGCGCCGAAGCTAAGTGCTATATTTTCAGCAAGATAGCGTGTTGCTCTGCCGGAAAAAATTTTAACCTCATGTGCCATGTTCAGGGGTTTTTAAAAGAGTTTGCAAATGTATGAAAATTTTGCGTTCGATAAGGTAGCCACAATCCCCTTTTAATCTATAAATTTGATTATAAACAGAATAAAGAGAAAGAAGGCTAAATAAGCATGTAAAAAAGGTAAAATAGTTTATGCCCGAATGATTTTGTAAAGTACCTTTGGACTTTTACTGAAAGAATAGTGTACGCAATTATTGATATTGAAACTACTGGTGGAAATGCCAGTCGCGAGCGGATTACGGAAATAGCCATTTTTATTCACGACGGAAGTAAAGTTGTGAATGAATATTCAACACTTGTAAATCCCGAATGCAAGGTGCCACCTTTTGTTGCGCGCCTTACAGGTATTTCGGACGAAATGCTGAAGGATGCCCCGAAATTTTTTGAAGTGGCCCGGAATATCGTTGAGATCACCGAAGGTTGCACTTTTGTGGCTCACAACGCTGCTTTCGACTATAGTTTTGTAAAACAGGAATTCCTTAACCTTGGGTACAAATACAAAAGACCGGTTTTATGCACTGTAAAAATGTCGCGTAAGCTGCTGCCCGGTTATAAGTCATACAGCCTCGGGACTCTTTGTAATACCCTGGGAATTCAGATCACTTCGCGCCACCGCGCTGCCGGCGATGCATTAGCTACCGTGAAATTATTCGAGCGATTACTAAGTGTTGATCCAACTCTAAACCAGATTCCTACTGATGGCATGCACGATAAACTCGATCGTTCAGTTTTTAATCGTTTGCCTACCGTTGCAGGTATTTACTATTTTCATGATGAAAACGGAAAATTGATATATATCGGGAAAAGTAAAAATATTCATGCCCGGGTTTTATCGCATTTTCAAAACAGCAGCACTTCACGAGCCATCGAAATGCGTTCGAATACTGCCGATATCAGTTACGAAGAAACTGGAAGTGAGTTAATTGCGCTCCTTCTTGAATCGGACGAAATTAAAAAGCATAAACCCGTTTACAACCGGCTTCAACGTCGTACATCATACAAATACGGACTTTATTCTTTTAGAACACAGTCGGGCTATCAGGTAATACAAATCGAAAAAATTAAATCCACAGGTTCGCCACATACGGTTTTCGCTTCATTTGATGAGGCGTTGGTGGTGGTTCATAAAATGGCATCAAAATATAACCTTTGCCAAAAATTGTGTGGCTTATACCAGAATCATGGTGCTTGTTTTCAGCATTCCATCGGGCAATGCGAAGGAGCTTGTATTGGTATTGAACCATCCGATTCCTATAACCTGCGGGTTGAGTCTGCCCTTGCCGAATTTCATCACAAATGGACAGATATGGCTATTATTGATCAGGGTCGTAATGAGGATGAGTTCTCGGTGGTGCTGGTCGAGAATAACGTTTTTGCCGGTTTTGGATGGATGCCTAAGGAGAATGGTGCAAGTGACCCGCAGCAGCTTAAAGATTATATTAAACGATACAATGATAACCGCGATATTCAACAAATCATCAAAGGATTCCTGAATTCGGGCAAGGCACTTAAAATTCTCCGATTCTAAAACGGACATATTTTCCCTTTTTGGAACAAATACTAGCGTGCTGTTTTTATTTAGCCATTTCGGGCTTCAGTAGAATATAATTTTTTCGATTTTATAATGCGTTAATTATCTGTACTTTAAAAATATTTTAATACTATCAGGGTAAAATTTACATGATTTTTGCCTTTTCTCTAAAAACTTAGCATGATTTTTAATCTACCATCAATAACATTGATTGGTTTGTTATATCATTACATATTTCTTTTGGCAAAGGGGAACACAGTGAAAAGCTGTGAATTTAAAAACGGCGGGGGAAACTTTCGCTGTTTTTTTTTGCTGAAGTCACAAAAAAAGCTGCTCCGTAACGGAAGCAGCTGATGTAAATATTTCGATCTGCGTTATTCTGCAGCCAGCGGAGCTACTACTTTAGCAGCTGCTTTAGCCGAAAGTTCCTTATCGATAAGGAACAATCCACCTGAAACGTTACCGGCTAATCTCATCTGATCCAAAATACCGTGCATAGTACTTTCTTCTTCAATCTGCTCGGTGATAAACCACTGCAGGAAGCTTCCGGTTGTGTAATCCTTATTCGTTATAGCCACTTCATACAATTCGTTGATCGAAGCTGTAATAAATTCTTCGTGAGCCATTACTTTTTCGAAAACATCGAGTAAGGATTTGTATTCGGCTGTGGGATTATCGAGAGCTAACAATTTACTGTAACCGGCTCTGTCGTTAAGGTAATGCACGAATTTAAGCTGATGCATTCGTTCTTCATCGGTTTGTTTGTAAAGAAATGCCGCAGCGCCCGAATATCCTTTTACCTGGCACCACGATGCCATCGAAAGGTATAAACGTGAAGAATGCTCTTCGTTTTTAATCTGATTGATGATGGCTTTTTCAACTGCTTCTTTTATCATAACTGTACATTTTAAATTATTTACCCTCATTTTTGGTTTGTTACAAGGGGTGACGAGCAAGCGTACAAGATAGGAATGTACTTGAAGTGTGTATTTAATTATTGATTCTTTAAAGCTTCGGCTCCGCTTACAATTTCAAGAATTTCTTTAGTAATTGAAGCCTGGCGGGCTTTGTTGTAAGCCAGGTTAAGTTCTTTAATAAGGTCGCCGGCATTTTCGGTAGCCTGATGCATGGCTGTCATTCGGGCACCATGTTCGGAAGCATTCGAATCGAGTACCGCTTTATAAAACTGTATTCTTAGCGACTTGGGAATCAATTCCGATACTATCTCTTCTTTTGATGGCAGAAAGATGAAATCGGTATTGATTTTAGAAACAACAGCGGTTTGAGCTGGTTGTTCGACGGGAAGAAACTGCTCAACAGTTAGTGTTTGAACTGCGGCATTTTTGAACTGGTTATAAATAATATCAACCCGGTCATAGTGTCTGTCAACAAAAGCATTCATGACAGTTTCTGCAATAACCGAAACATTCTCATAAGTCAGGCTATCGAAAACGGAATCGTGCGACGAAACTACATTATAGCCTTTTTTGGTGAAAAATTCTGTAGATTTTCGTCCGATAGTAAGCACACTAACATTTCCCGTTGCGGCCTGAGTTGCATATTCATTTTGTATCCGCTGAACAGCAGTCCTGAGTACGTTGGCGTTGAAAGCACCACACAAACCACGATTCGAAGTAATTACAACCAGCAACACTTTTTCGGTGCTCCGCTGCTGAGTATACGGATTTGCATCGCCCGAATCGAGACTTGCACTCAGGTTTTGCAATATATCCTTAAGCTTTGCAGCATAGGGACGCATTTTCAGAATAGCATTCTGGGCTCTGCGCAACTTCGATGCGGCAACCATTTTCATGGCGCTGGTTATTTGCTGTGTCGATTTTACCGAAGCAATCCTGATCCGTACTTCCTTTAAATTCGGCATAAATTTGAGTTAATCACTGATTTCTGCTTTCGTTCACACCTGTGAAAACGCAGGAAATTATTTTATATATTTTGCGGCTGTTTCTTTAGCAACGCTGTCAATTTTTGCCAGTATCTGATCATCGAGCTTGCCCTGCTTAAGGTCGGCCAGAAGTTCCTTGTGACTGATTTCGAGAGTATGCAGGAATTCCACTTCAAAATTGTGGATTGAGCTTACCGGAAGTTTCTGTAGCAAACCTCGTGTTCCACAAGCAATAATTGCAATTTGTTTCTCAACAGGAACCGGCGAATATTGAGGTTGTTTCAGAATTTCAACATTTCTGGCTCCTTTGTCGAGGATATTCTTGGTAGCAGCATCGAGGTCGGAACCGAATTTCGAAAATGCTTCGAGCTCGCGGTATTCGGCCTGGGCAAGTTTAAGTGTCCCTGCCACTTTTTTCATTGCTTTAATCTGAGCGTTACCTCCAACCCGCGATACCGAAATACCCACGTTGATAGCCGGGCGGATACCTGAGTTGAAAAGTGCAGTTTCAAGAAATATCTGTCCGTCGGTAATTGAAATTACGTTGGTAGGAATATATGCCGAAACGTCACCGGCCTGGGTTTCTATTATCGGCAGAGCTGTTAACGAACCTCCGCCTTTCACCAAATGCTTTATTGATTCAGGCAGATCGTTCATCTGGCTGGCAATTTCGTCGCTTTTAATAATTTTTGCGGCACGCTCCAACAGTCGTGAATGCAGGTAAAATACGTCACCTGGATAGGCTTCGCGTCCTGGCGGGCGACGGAGCAACAGTGATACTTCGCGGTAAGCAACAGCCTGTTTCGAAAGATCATCGTAAATAACCAAAGCCGCACGGCCTGTATCGCGTAAAAACTCACCGATTGCAGCACCGGTAAACGGAGCATAAAACTGCATGGCAGCCGGGTCGCTGGCGGTAGCCATAACCACAACGGTATATGCCATTGCCCCGTGGTCTTCAAGCGTTTTAACGATATTAGCAACTGTTGAACCTTTTTGGCCTATAGCCACATAGATACAAAAAACAGGTTCGCCTTTATCGTAAAATTCTTTCTGATTGATGATTGCATCAATAGCGATTGCTGATTTACCCGTCTGGCGGTCGCCGATGATAAGTTCGCGTTGTCCGCGGCCAATTGGTATCATTGCATCAATAGCTTTGATGCCTGTTTGTAATGGCTCGGTAACCGGCTGACGAAAAATAACACCTGGAGCTTTACGCTCAATAGGCATTTCGTAAAGATCGCCTTTAATTTCACCTTTACCGTCAATAGGTTCACCGAGGGTATTAATAACCCGCCCAAGCATACCTGTGCCAACTTTAATACTGGCAATACGTTTGGTGCGCTGAACTTTGTCGCCTTCTTTAATTTCATTCGCTTCGCCTAAAAGTACTACACCCACATTATCTTCTTCAAGATTGAGTACAATACCTTTGGTATCGGTTTTAACGAATTCTACAAGTTCGCCGGATTGAGCGTTGGTGAGGCCATACACGCGGGCAATTCCGTCGCCTACCTGCAACACAGATCCAATTTCTTTTATTTCGGCTTCAGTTGAAAAACCGGCCAATTCCTGCCGCAGTATTGCAGTTACTTCTGCGGGTTTAATTTCTGCCATAGTGGTTCATATGTTATTGGTTATTGGCCTTATTTATTGGATGCTATTAACCCCCAATACCTAATCCCTAAACCCTTTTTGTTAAAATCCTTTTATAAACAGGTTTTTTTCAAAATCCTTTTTTAGTACTTTAATTTTTGTAGCAATGCTTTGGTCAACCTGAAAGTCATCAATATTTATAACGAAGCCGCCAAGCAGTTTGTCATCAATGCTTTCCACCAGTTCAATTTTCTTATCTGTAAGTTTACCTATAATTTCAAGTATACCGGCTTTTTCATTTGCATCAAGCGAAATAGCTGAAGTTACATAAGCTGTTTTAATGCCTTTCGATATTTTATACAGATTGTCAAATGCTTCGGCTATTGAAGGCAGGTATCGTTCGCGGCGTTTACGGATCATCAGGTTCATAAAGCTTAGCGACATCGTGTTAACAGATGTGCCAAAGATAAGTGCGATCACTTTCTTCTTTTTGTCGGCGTGTATAACCGGATTTTGCAGCATACGGACAAAATCGCGGTTCGAGGTACAAACTTTACCAAGCAGTACCATATCCTCAGATGCTTTTTCAACTACTCCCTTTTCAGTGGCCAGGTCGAAAAATGCAGCAGCATAACGTAAGGTTATTTTTGTATAACTCATTTGAGGTTTTCTGTGGTTTCTGCCTAATTAATTTTTACTTCTTTCAACAACTTTTCGGTGAGCTGCTGCTGTTGTTGTTTATTTTCAAGTTCTTTACCAATCAGCTTTTCGGCAATTTCGATTGAAATGGAAGCGATCTGATTTTTCAGCTCGTTGATTGCAGCCATTTTTTCGAATTGAATATTTTCGCGGGCATTTTCCAAAATGCGGGCTGATTCTTCGGCAGCTTTTGCGCGGGCCTCATCCAGAATGGATTCTCTCACTTTACGTGCATCGCGCATCAGTGCATCGCGTTCGTCTTTGGCGTCGTGCAGCAGTTGTTCGTTGCCAGCTTTCAGCTGAAGCATTTCTTTCTTTGCTTCGTTAGCTGCTTCAAGCGCTTTTTCGATGGTATCTTCCCTTTGATGTATGCCTTTCATGATCGGCCCCCATGCATATTTTGCAAGAATATACATTACCAGGCTGAATGAAACCAACATCCAGAAAATCAGTCCTATACCGGGAGTAACTAATTGCATAGTTCAGGGTATGAGTTATTAATATTTTTATGTTTTGTTGAAATCTTGAAAAAATCAACTACCGCATCCCTGCCAGGTGCAGGGATACCGTAGCCGATATTTGTTTTTACAGGAACAGGATCAGCAGACAAACTACAATAGCGAAGAATGCAACACCTTCGATAAGAGCAGCAGCCACAATCATGTTCGAACGGATATCGCCAACGCTCTCAGGCTGGCGGGCTATGGACTCAAGTGCCGAAGCACCGATTTTTCCAATACCAATACCTGCACCGATAGCTGCAATACCAGCACCAATACCAGCACCCATTTTTGCAATAGGGGCAAGGTTTGCTGCTTCTTGTAATAAAACGCTTAAGAGTGACATAAGAATTGAATTATGGTGATTAATAAAAAGATTTAGTGTTCAGTTGTGTGTTCTTCGGGGTGATGATGTTCTTCCATTGCCATTCCAAAGTAAATGGCTGAAAGCAATGCAAATACATAAGCCTGTATAAAGGCTACCAGCAATTCGAGCATGGTCATAAATACACCGAAAGCAATGGAAAATATGGATACTCCGTACCCGGCAAAAATATTCATGTTACCGAAAATAAATATCAGGCTCATGAAACCAAGCAGGATAATATGCCCGGCAGTTATGTTCGCAAACAAACGGACCATCAATACAAACGGCTTTGTAAGTACTCCCAGAAACTCAACGAGGGGCATGAGCGGTATTGGAAATTTAAGCCACCATGGAACTCCAGGAGCATTAAAAATATGCATCCAGTAATTTTTGTTGCCTATATATGTGGTGATTACGAAAGTAAACAAAGCAAGTACCAGCGTAATGGCAATATTACCGGTAAGGTTAGCTCCTCCCGGGAAAATTGGTATGAGCCCTAGCAGATTATTGAAAAAGATAAAGAAAAATACGGTCAGCAGGAAAGGCATGAAACGTTTGTACTTCTTTTTTCCTAGACCGGGAATAGCAATATCGTCGCGAACAAAAAGAATTATAGGTTCCAGTATGGATTGCAATCCTTTAGGTGCTGAATCGGGGTGTTTTTTGTAACGGTTTGCGATTGAAATAAAAATAAAACAGAGCAGCAACAAGCTGATAAACAGAGAAACTACATTTTTGGTAATCGAAAAATCCATTGGTAATTTAGCAGATGCATCAACGGTTCCATCTTCGGATAGCTTAACAATTTTCCCTTTATTATCGCCTTCGGTCAACAATTTGTAACCTTTGTAGGCATCGTGACCGTGGTGGAAATTGCTTGAAGAAAAGGAAACCAGTTTACCGTTATCAATCAATATTACGGGCAACGGAATGGAGAGATGGAAATCGTTATATGTAAGAATGTGCCACTCGTGAGCATCAACAATATGGTCAATAATCATTGCTCCAGCATCGAATGATTTTTCGGAATGAGATCCTTCGTGTAATATAACCTGTTGACTTACAGTATCGTGTGCGCCGGTACTCCCATATGAAAACCCTGCTAACAGCAAGGCAAATAATGTGACCTGTAACCTGACTGAAGATAGTAACTTTCTGATCATTAGTCTATTTTCAAATTGAAGTGCAATATTACTACTATTTCGTTAAAATTCTCCGCTAATCATCCCAAAAATACGAATTTCTTTCAATTTCAGCGCACCTGTTCTAAAAAACATCCATAAAAGTGTATACAAACAATTCCCTATCACCTTCCTGAATGATTCAACATAAAAAACTATACAGAAATCATGAGAATCAAAATTAAAAACTCACTGCTGATTTAATGCTCACTCATAAAAAGCAATAAGTGGCTTTCATTTGAAACTCAGTATTTATAAAACAGCTTAATGTTAACCTAAAACAGGTAATTTTGTTTTTCAGATTTATAAAGATATGGGATTAACAGTTTTTTCGGATGAGTCGTTTATGCGTGAAGCGCTGAAGGAAGCTCACAAAGCACTAAGCAAAGATGAGGTTCCTATTGGTGCAGTTATAGTTTGTGAAAACCGAATTATTGCCCGGGCTCACAATCTTACCGAACAACTTAATGATGTTACAGCTCATGCCGAAATGCAGGCATTTACTGCAGCTTCCGGTTTTATGGGAGGCAAGTATCTCGAAGGATGTACTTTATATGTAACTATCGAGCCTTGTGTTATGTGTGCGGGAGCCTCGTTTTGGACTCAGATCAGCCGCATTGTTTATGGCGCAGCCGATATAAAAAGAGGTTATTCGTTGCTTAGCTCCTCGGTTTTGCATCCGCGGACCAAAGTTAGCAGTGGAATACTGGAAGAAGAATGCGGGGTATTGATGAAGGATTTTTTTAGGAAGAAACGTTAGAACCAAGGAATCACAGAATACTGAAGAGATGCGAAACAAAAAATGGGAAATGCCTAAAATTTACTTGTCAGTTTTTATCTGATAACTTGCGGGAAGTTGTAATTTTGCCCCCATATAAATAAAATAGTTTTTACGGTGAAGAACATCAGATATTTTACGAATGGAGTTGACACTATTGAGTGGGATCAAGAGTTGTGCATGCATTCAGGAAAATGTTTGAAAAACATTCCATACATTAATGAAAAGCCCGGTGTATATAGTATAAGTGTGTCGGAGCGGGAGTATCAGATTGTTCTAAGTCAGGCTGATTATTGTCCGGCAAGGGCATTAAAAATAAAAGAGTAAAAATATAAATCCGGAATTACTCCTGTCATTCTTATCCCTTTTAATATAGGAACTACTCTTTAATATAGGAACTACTCTCAGTCCGAACCGGATATGTGTTCATAATTAAGCTCATTGCAGAGATTGCAGGATTCAAAAGTACTTTGGAACGTTTTTTGAACGTTATTACTACAAACTTAAACTTCATGCCACAGGCTCTCCTTATAATTTTACTTTTTTGCAGTATTTCAGCTTATACCCAATCCTACCGTACTGTTAACAATTCAGCATTTGTGCGGGGCGAAAAACTTACTTTCCGTATCGCATTCAATTCAGCACTTACCGGAAGCATTACCGGTGGTAAAGCGACTCTCGAAGTAAAAAAAGAAAATTTAATTATAAATGACAGAAGTACTTATCATGTAGTGGGAGAAGGAAAGACAACCGGATTTATCGAGATTTTTTACAAAGTAAACGACAGGTTCGAAAGCTATTTTGACCAGGATGCAATGATAGCGCTGAAGTTTATCCGCCGGACGCGCGAAAACAATTATAAAAAAGATGACCTTGTTATTTTTCGTCAACATGACCGTCTGGCAGTGAGTTTGTCAAAAGTAATGAAAGTACCTGCCAACATTCAGGATATTATTTCCGGTTTTTATTATGCCCGCACAATGGATATAACCGGACTTCAACCCGGCGGAATAATAGAAGTTCCTTTTTTTCTCGATGATTCGGTTTATAACTCACGCGTAATTTTTAAAGGGAGTGAAATAGTGAAAACCAAACTTGGAAAGTTTCGTTGCATTGCTTTTCAGCCCATGGTGGCAACGGGTTATGCATTCGACGATCCATATCCCATAACTGTATGGGTAACTGACGATAAAAACCGGTTACCCGTTCTTATCGAATCCGAGCAATCGGTCGGCCGCGCCAGAGTTGAGTTGATATCGTACTCAGGACTTGCAAATCCGATTACATCGAAAGTGGCGGAATAGCTTTCATTTTGTGTGATAAGAGGGAAATGGAATTCGATAATTGATTAATTCGGCGATTCTGTTTTCCACTTTTAATCCTGAATTTCTTCAGGCTTTAAATGATATATATTATTTATTATTTGAACAGCACTTAATGCTGGTGGAGGCAAAAACGGAAACGGCAATTGAGTATCGAAACGTGTTAAATTATAGCGTTTTATCATCGCATCCACATGACTGATCCAGTGCTGCGAGGTTGCGTATTTGGCTGCTTTCATAGCTTTAAGCCAAAGCATATAATCCATGTTTTCTTTGAGTTTCGGGTAGTATTTTCGTTTTGATAACATCTCACCGAAATGCAGGTAAGCATCCTCATCTGTGTCGAAAGTTCGGTATTTGCTCATATATCCCGATTTGGTTTTTGACGATTTTACCCTGGATTTAACACCAAAATGATTTTTGTTAACCCGGCAAAGTTTGCTTGTGCCTGCAGCACTTTCCTGTAAAGCTATTCCAAGAACAAGACTGGCAGGAATATCATATTTCAACAGAACCTCAATTGCCAGTGAATCGAATTTTTGGATATACTTTTCAGCAACACTCTGAGCCTGAATTAAGCAGGAAGTTAATAAAAACAATAGTATCAGTGTTATCCGCATGTAAATGGTTTAAAATTCAATTAAAAGTAGCAAAATGATTCAATAATTAACCTTAAAAGTATTAATTTGTTGTAAAAGATGACTGCAGGAAATATTCCATCACAAAAAAACGCAAGGAATGGTTTTTGCTTGCAACACCCTAAATTTGCACCCGGTTTATGGAAAATCCGATTCCTTTGCATCCTTATACTACCAAAATACATACCTTTAACTTTTGTATAATTTACAGCCATATGAAGACATTTTTCAGCATCCTCATCCTTTCTTTAAGTCTTACCGTTATGTCGCAAAACCAATATACACGCGAATGGAAACAGGTCGATTCTCTTAACGGACTTGGTCAGGCTCAATCAGCACTCGACATTGTTACACATATTTATGATCAATCCAAAACCGCCAACCAGGCCGACCAGTTTGTGAAAGCTTCGGTTTACCGGATGAAACTGGAATCGGATTTTGAGGAGGATTATTTCGAAAAAAGCATTGCGCGAACTCAATCCGATATTCAATCGGCTCAACCTCCGGTGAAGCAAATTCTGCATTCAATCGTGGCTGAACTCTACTGGCGCTATTATCAGAACAACCGCTGGCAGATCCTGAGCCGCAGCGAAACGTCCGGTTTTATTTCCGATGATATTAAAACATGGGATGTAAAAAAGCTGGTGGCAGCTTCGATGGAAAACTATGCGCTTTCGCTCGCAGATAAAGATTTACTTAAAAATACTCCGGTGTCGGCATTTGATGAAATCCTCGTTAAACAGAAAGATTCTCAAAAATTAAGGCCAACTTTATTTGATTTCCTGGCTCACAGGGCTATTGATTTTTATTCCTCTTCAGAAGCCGGACTCACAAAACCGGCGGCAACTTTTTTGATGGATCAGTCAGCTTATTTTTCGCCTTCAGCTGAATTTACATCCATAAACATTGCTTCGCCTGATGCATTTTCGTTCGAATTTCAGGCTTTAAAACTTTTACAGGAAATTATTGGAATTCACCTTCTGGATAAAGATCCTACAGCATTAATTGACGCAGAAATTAAGCGTTTATCGTTTGTTCACGAAAAAAGCATTCTTCCTGAAAAAGACAGCCTTTACCTAACAGCTTTATACAAGCTGGAAAGCCGGTTTAAAAATCATCCTTCATCCACCGAAGTTGCGTATGAAATTGCGTTACAACTTGAAGGCGACGATGAGGAAATAACTCCTTATGATTATGACAATTCGAAATCCGGTCAGCCTGTTACCGATTCACAAAAATGGAATAAAAAGCTTGCCATCGAAATCTGCGAAGCGGCAATAAATCGTTTCCCCGACAGTTTTGGTGCAAAAAACTGTCAATCGCTGATTGAACGTATTAAACAACCGGTGCTTACTATTACAACTAATTATGCCTCCATTCCCGGAAAGCCTTCGCTGGCATTGGCCGAATTCAAAAATGTGTCAAAAATATATTTTCGTTTATTAAAAACAGATCCCGAAACCGACCGCGCCCTACAGGCAAAACAACAGGAAGAACGTTTTGCACAATACCTCAGCATGAAGGCGGAAAAGGCCTGGGAACAAGCGCTACCGGACGACGGCGATTACAGGGATCATTCTGCCGAAATAAAATTGCCGGCTATGCAGCAAGGCTATTATGTGCTGCTTTACAGCACCGACGGCTCGTTT
>Ga0136636_10000793_pt1 | contig 17294 bp, 14 predicted proteins | sample AntDrymUQ8522106_2_FD_104653 | JGI IMG/M metagenome (GOLD analysis project Ga0136636, IMG submission 104653) | Polar desert sand microbial communities from Dry Valleys, Antarctica - metaG UQ852 (21.06) | ecosystem: Environmental > Terrestrial > Soil > Desert | place: Antarctica: Dry Valley... | reverse complement strand
CAGGAAGGGTGTTGATGAGCCAAAGCATAGACCATTCAGGTGGTTCGGCGGCACAAAGCCTCCAATTGCCAGCAAGTTTGGCCGCAGGAAATTATCTGCTTAACCTCAACGGGGAAAATACACAGTTGACAGAGCGGATTGTAAAGCAATAAAAAAAGCTCCTTTTAATAGAAAAGACCGGTACCTGAAGAGGGCCGGTCTTTTTTTTGAGAAAAGAAGACTTGTAAAAAAACCATTCAACTATTTTTTATAACGCAAAAGAAATTCGGATCTTTTACGGACGGAGACTTCAATTTGGGTACCGTTGACCATAACAACAGAACCTCCTCTACCATAAATATACTCCCTAATATGATGAAGATTTATAATATAAGAATGATGAATTCTACAGAAATCCTTATGCGGTAATAGATCCTCAAAATCTTTCAACGTTTTGGAAATCAATTCCCTTCGCCCATTAAGCATTTCAAGGTATGTATAACTTCCATTGGCTTCCAGAAGCACGATATTTATCGAAGCTTCCAGTTTAATACCTGTTAAATCTGCCAAAGGAATAATAACCGATCCGGCAGGAGCAGACTGCATGACATTGAGCAAATCATTAACTTTTGATTCTTTATTATAGCTATTTCCCAGTTTGGATACCACCCTGTTTATAGATTCTACCAATTCGTCAAGATTAACCGGTTTTAATAAATAATCTATGGCAGCATATTTGAATGCCTTAACGGCATAATCATTAAATGCAGTAACAAAAATAACATCAAACTTAACAGGCTTTACCTGATCGAGTAAATTAAAAGCATTCATAAAAGGCATTTCAATATCAATCATCAGCAAATCAGGCGTTGATTTTCTAATAAAATTCAAGGCTTCTTTTGGGTTTTGAAAGGAACCTGTGATGGTAACTTGCGGGCAATGCCTTGCCAGTAATCCTTCTAAAGTTATCAGACTACCCGGTTCATCATCAATAAGTACGGTATTGATCTTTTTTATCATTTTGCAGGAAATTGATTTTTATAATAATCTCTGTACCCGGAAATTCCGGATTCTCTGGATTGACGTCTGATATAACAAATTCGATTTTATTTTCTTTTGTCAAATTAAAAATTGCCGCTCTTTTTTTAGTAAGTTCCATACCCCGGCTTTGGTATTCAATATGAATATCGGATCGCATTTTTCTTGCATTTTCTCTACCAATTCCATTATCGCTAATCATGCCTATCAAACTGTCACCCTCTCTAAAAAATTTAATATTCACTTCCCCTTTTGTATCAGGTCTGTTTCTTATTCCATGCCTTATGGCATTTTCAATAAAAGGTTGAAAAAGCATAACCGGTAAATAAATTTTTCCTGCATCTAAATTTTTATGGAGATCAATATTATAGGTAAATGTATTTCCAAACCGTAAACATTCCAATTCCAGATATCTTTCAAGATAATCAATCTCTTTTTTCAGAGATATATATTTGCTGGTCGAATTTTCTAAGGTTTCTCTGATAAGAGTAGCAAATTTTGTAAGAAAACGGTTTGCTTCATCTGGCTCGTTAGTTAAAACAAATTGTTGAATACTATTGAGGCAATTGAAAATAAAATGAGGGTTCATCTGAGATTGCAGCGCCTGCTGCTCCAATGCGTTCATCTGCTGTTGAACCCTGTTTTTCCTTTCATAAAGTTTTTCAAGGTTCTTTTTTCTAATATAAAAAAGAAACCAAAAAGTACCTGCCACTACTACAACAGATAAAACCAAAAACCATTTTGTTTGCCAAAAAGCGGGAGAAACAATTACTGGTATTAAAATGATTTTACTTTTCAATCCAAATTTATTTTGGGCATATAACTTCATGGTATAGTTGCCAGGAGGAAGGGAAGCGTATTTCACCATTCTATTGGAAGTAGAAATCCATTCTTTATCAAGGCCTTCGAGGGTATAATGGTATAAAATTTCACCTCCTGCTTTCATCGAAATCCCTACAAAAGATATTTCGAGCCTGTTTTCACTACCAGACAATAGAACAGTTTTAATTTTACCCGATTCGGCCGGAGGGATTTTATTATTTACTTTCTCTACATACAAATTGCAAGCAGATAATGAATTGGTGGCATCCGTTTTAAAGTAAGTGATGCCCTCGGGGGTTCCTACCCAAACTTCAGAGGAATCTGCGTATATAGCATTTATAATGTTAGAAGGCAGAAGATCATAATCATTAAAAATCTGAATTTTAATCCGGGTGTTTTCAAATGAAATTCTATTAAGCCCCTTGTTAGTGCCCACCCAAAGAAAATTACTATCCGTAAAAATAGTTTTACAATTATTACTACCTAATCCAATTTTCTCATTTACCATTAATGATGGCTTTCCATCCTCTAGCAGTACAATTCCCATATCATTAGTAGCCACCCACACTTTATCTTTAAAAAGGGTTATATCCGTAATTCTTCTTTGCAGTACAGGATATTTTTCTCCCAAAAATTCAGTCCAGCCATTTGGTTTGATAACATACAAACCATTAAGTGTTCCAATATAAATAAAAGACTTATGAAACACCGAAACAGTACTGCGAAAAGTATAAATGCGATGGATAAGATTAAGTGTTAAACCATCTAATAATCTAACCCCATCCGATGAGGATATTAATAATTGATTGGAATCCGATATTTCTATAGATTTTATTGCGGTAACGGGCTTTACGATTTGTTGTTTTTCATTATATCTCACTAAAAACGCATCGAAACCTAAATATAAATTCTGCTGAGATTGTACATTTATACTTGTCAACCGATTGGTTATAATATTATTGAGGCTATTAGGAAGGTAAGAACTAAAATTGCGGATTTGCGCCAATTTTCCTTCTTGAATAACAGCAAGCCGGCTTTGACCAAGACCTGCATAAATTTTATTTTGCCATTTATTTATACTGAAAACTTCTTTAAAAAATCCATCATTTGCCGGGAAGGGAATGGTGTAAGAGTTTTTGGAAGCCAATTTAAAAATACCCTCACCTACCGTACAAAACCAATAAATACCTTCTTTATCAATAATAGTTTGGGAAATAGATCTTCCAGCTAAAAATTGCTCCTTTATCTTATTTCGTATTGTATCTATTTCCCAGGCGCCGTTGGTTGAACTTAGTAAATAAGGAGTTCCCAGATAACCGAAAGTTTTAATGATATCGTATGGAATTTTAATTACAGGGGTATCTCCCGGCGTTGTTAGTTTGCCATAAACAAATTTAGCAGTCGAATTTATTTTTTCAGATTTGTAAAAATTTAATTTAATACCGTCAAAAAAAAACAGAGAATCATCAAAAAAAATATCAAGTTGATTATCAAACCAGTATAAGCCCTGCGTGGCTATTTCTTGATTCATTTTTTTATGAGGAAAAAAAGACCCGAGATCCAACACCTCATTTTTATTACTAATTCTGTATATTTTAAAAAGGTCAGTTATATATATAGTTTCATCTGGCATAACTACAAAGTGATGGATGCTTTGCCTGAAATTGAACTTTGCCATCATGCTATCATTATATTTATTATAAATTTTGCCATTATACCAATAGCAAATTTCCCTGCTAAAAGTCCCAAACCAGACTCTTCCCTTTAAATCGCTTTTTACAACAAGTACGTCATTATCAGGTAATCCATCCTCAATGGTATAATTCTTGAAATTTTTCCCATCAAACCGACTTACACCATTATCGGTGCCAAACCAAATAAATCCATTTTGATCCTGGCATGCATCGTAAACGGTAGAACCCGCAAGACCATCCTTGGTGGTATATTGTACATAATTGTATTGCTGCGTGTAGGCAATACTAACTATGGATACCAAAAAGAAACATGCTAAAACAAAAAATCTGAAAACTTGCATCCTTAAAAATAGGGGTAAAAATAAAACCCGGCTATTAAAGCCGGGCATTTTTTAATTAAGGGCAATTTATTTGTGAAAGGGAGCAAAAATTATAGTTCCGACAACCCTCAATTCTCTTAATCTTAGGATGTAAATATAAAGAGTATAGTTTTAGTATATACCAACCATTCCATAAGTGTGCTGTATGGGTTTGTAACTGTGCTTTCAACAGTTGTAAGAACAATAAACATTGGTATTTGTCGTTATTGGAAATCTTCATTTTTTTTGATGTAGGGTTACCTTTCCAGGTTTTTGGTATAATAGTGTAATCTTTACACATAATTTTCATGAAAATATAGTATCTTTTATGTGGTAAAAGATTTCTTATCTCATTAAAATCGAATAAAATGTCTAAAAAAGTTATTTTCCAGGTTACTGCAGAAGTAGCAGGTGAAGCAACAACAGGTTTATTACTTGGAGATTTCAACCAGTGGAACCACGAAGCAGGATTCCCGCTGAAAAAACAAAAAGATGGTTCTTTAAAAGTTACCGCCGAATTAGAGCCCGGTGAATATCAATATCGGTACTTCTTAAATGATGGACGATGGGTAAATGATGGCAATGCGCACGGTTACGCACATGATGGTAAATATGGCATTGAAAACTGCGTCATTATAGTTGAAGCCGAGGCTGAAAAAGTTACAGCTAAAGTAGCTAAAATTGAAAAAGCCGCCCCACCTGTAGCAACAGAAACAGTAAAAACAGCAAAAAAGCCTGCTGCTAAAAACGCTCCTGTAGAAGCACCTGCAAAAGCACCTGCAAAAGCAGCTAAAAAAGCCCCGGCTAAAGCTATACCCGCTAAAGTAGCACCTGCAAAAAAAGAAGTTGCAGCTAAACCAGTAGCAAAAAAAACCGCTATTGCTAAGGCAGAAGTTAAAAAAACAGTGGCAAAACCTATAACCCCTGCTAAAAAAACAACAAAAAAGACCAAATAAGTCTTCATTTATACCATAAAGAAGGAATTATCGCACGGTAATTCCTTTTTTTATGGGTGAAATTTGATTTCCATGTAAAAGGCCATTATTTTTACTTATGCCTTTACACCAGATTGATTACGGAACGGAAGAATACCAGCAGATGCTTATGTTGCGTCGTGAAATTCTTCGTAAACCATTAGCACTTGATTTCTCTATATCAGACCTTGAAGCAGACAAGCAAGATATATTAATCGGAGCTTTTGATGATGGTAGGATAATGGGCTGCTGTATGCTGACCCAAGAGTCGAACAATACTATAAGGCTCCGACAAATGGCTGTAAAGAATACTATACAGGGAAAAGGCGTTGGACAGCAAATATTAAGATTTGCTGAAATACTCGCTAAAGATAAAGGTTACAAAATACTAAGTATGCATGCAAGAGATACCGCTATTGGTTTTTATGAAAAACAGGGTTATAAAGTTGCAGGAGATCCGTTTATGGAGGTAACTATCCCACATCATAAATTGGAAAAATTTCTTATTTAAAAAAACTCTTTTCAAACAGGTGCCTTTCCTGTTCTTACCTAAGGTTTTATGAAAATACTTTTTTTAAAATACGGGATTGCATGTTTGCTGCTTGCAGTTACTTTTCTTCATTTGTATTTTGTACGAACTAAAAACCTTTCCGTTTGGAAAGGAGGCGGTTTTGGCATGTATTCCACAGCTCACCATAATCATAGGGAAATCTGGATTCGGGCCGGCAAATTGGGAGCCTGGATGCCAATAGACAGCCTTGGTATATTGCCAAATAGCCTGGAGATACATAAAAGTGATGTGTTAAGAAGACCTTTCAAAAAAAACCTCGAAAAGTTTGGAGAAAAATTATGCAACTTCAAAAATTATAATAGTATTGAGTTAGAAATATGGCAACCTGACCTCGCATCGAACTCCGGCGGCTTTCAAAAAAACAGATTACACACAATACAAAGCCATGCCACTAAACCGTGATCTTTATAAATATCGGGTCGCATTTTCTTCGGTAAAACCCGAACGCACCATAGAACTTGCTATTCAGTTGTTTTTAGGCTTTGCTATATTGTATTTGGTACGGAATCAAACTCCCAGTGTACTCTTTAATTTTTTATGTTTATTGGCAATAACGAGCCAATTTATTTTATCAAAAAAAATAAAACAATCCATTTTATTCTGGTTTTGCATGTGTTTATTTTTTGCCTTCAAATTACTTACGACCTATTTTCAGGCGGCCAATCATTTATTTATAGCTTTTTACCTCTCGCTGGCATTTATCGTTTTTTTTATTACCCGGCAAAACGGGAGTATCCTTCGTAAAAATGTACAGTTGATTTTAGGATTAGCTCTTTTATTTTCAGGGATACAAAAAATAGTTTCAAGCGATTACTATTCAGGTGCATACTTTTACTATATGCTGCAACGTGGCGATTTTTTATGGCCCCTGAAATATCTTTCGGTTAGTTTTCAGGAAATCACCTCCTACAATATGAAGGTTCTTGAAAGTAGCCGCAGCATATATCCGGGAGGTGCCACATTTGAAGCTTTAAAAACTCCCTTTAGTGGAGCAAAAACGATGTCTTATTACCTAAGTGTTGTTTCTATCGCATTAGAGTTGGGGGCGGGTATAATAATATTGGTAAAGCCGAAATCATTTATTACTCATTTGCTTATTCTTGCTACCATTTGGGGAGTATTTTTTACCCGGCAGGAGGTAGGGTTTCTAACCCTCCTAACGGTTATGGGTTTGCTGTTGACAGAAAATAAATATTTTATATGGTTCTATACAGCTACTGGAATTATATTTTTAAGCCTTATTTTAGTTAGAATCGGTTTTCTATAGAGTAAAAATTACTTTTTAGTCATCTTTTGTTTTAACCAGTTTCTTACCTCAAAAGTATCATGCGGTGGTTCACAAGCATCTTTAGGAATCAAAAAGAAAGATTTATCTGTAATATATAAATGAAAAAAGAAAGGACTTTCCATGAAGTACATAAACTTTTTGTACCCCCAATTGGTATGTCCCCGGCTTGTTTCTAATAAAATATCTTCTTCCCGAAACCGAAGATGAATATCATCATGAAAGGTTTCACTTCTGTTGTAAACAGCTCTCGGCATCCAGAACCAAAAAGTCAACATCAATATAAACCACAAAAAGGAACTGATAAGAAAGGGAGTAGCTCTAACCAACTGAAAGGCAAATAATCCCGCAGAAAGTATAGCAAAAACATTCACCACTATCAACAGAATTTTAATTTCGATACGCGAAATAAAATGATACCGGAGAGCCTGAATTACTTTCTGTTTATCGTAATGTATATGGAGCTGCATACCTGAAATACCAACACCTTGTTATTTTTTAAGATACATAGCTTCCTTTACCAATTTTACGGTACCTGCTACATTTGGAATGGCAAGAGCGGCAAGGTTTGGTGCATAGTGCATAGGAGCATCCACACTCGTAATTCTGCGTATAGGAGCATCAAGATAATCAAACCCCTCTTTTTGAATGCGGTAAGCTAATTCGCTGCTAATAGAACACATAGGCCATTGTTCTTCTACAATTACAAGTCTGTTGGTCTTTTTTACACTCTCCAGTACTGTTTTCCAGTCAAGAGGCCTTATGCTTCTAAGATCTATGACTTCGGCATTAATACCTTCTTTCTCCAGTTCGGCAGCAGCACCAAGAGCCACCTTCATCATTTTATTATAAGAAACAATGGTTATATCGGTTCCAGGTTTTTTTACATCGGCTTTTCCTATGGGAATAAGGTATTCTTCCTCCGGCACTTCTCCTTTTTCGCCATACATAACTTCGCTTTCCATAAAACAGACGGGATCCATATCACGGATAGCACTCTTTAGCAATCCTTTAGCATCATAAGGATTAGAAGGAGATATCACTTTCATACCCGGAATATTTGCCAGCATGCTTTCAAAAGCCGTGGAATGCTGTGCGCCCAACTGACCTGCACTGCCATTAGGCCCTCTGAAAACAATGGGACATCCAATCTGTCCGCCGCTCATAGCCTTCATTTTACTGGCAGTATTCAATATCTGATCTAAAGGTAAAACGGCAAAATTCCACGTCATGTACTCTACAATTGGACGCAACCCATTTTGCGCAGCCCCTACAGCAATGGCAGTAAAACCCAATTCTGCAATAGGGGTATCAATTACACGATCGGGGCCAAATTCGGCCAGCATACCCTGGCTTACCTTGTAGGCACCATTGTATTCCGCCACTTCTTCTCCCATCAAAAAAACATTCTTGTCTCTCCTCATTTCCTCGTTCATTGCTTCCCTGAGAGCTTCACGCATTGCTATTTGTCTTGCCATATTCTATTATCTTTTACTTGCTTTGGGTACGCAAAAGTAATGGGACGGAGCCAATTATCAACCTCCATCAGTATGAAATTGATATAAAAAAAGAAAAGCAACCCTTAAAAGAGTTGCTTTTAACTAAAAAAAATGAATTTGAAAAAATTATTGTGGCATTAAAACCGCGTCAATGCGATGCACAACGCCATTGATGCTGTTAATATTTGCAAGGGTTACGTTGGCGAAAAAGTTTACAGGCCCACCTGGTGTGGGTGCTATATTGCCTGGTCCGCGAACTTTTACTCCGGACGTTACATCAAATTGCTGTAGTACACCCATTATGCTTGGTCGGCTTGTATTACTAAGGTTAACTGAAAAAGCGCGCACACCTTGCACGTGGAAGGCAACAATACCCCAAACTGAGGCACTAGGCAATAAGGCAAAACTGCTGGGGTTTTGCGGAACTCCAAGGGCAGCAAACAAAGTATTAAACGCATCATTAGTTGGTGCGAAAACCGTAAGGTTGGCAGCAGGATTACTTAAAATTGGTAACAAGGCAGGCGCACCGGGAGGAGGCCCCTGATCGGCCCGCTGAACTGCTGCAAGTAAGTAAGAATAAGAAGGATCGGAGCCTACAACCTGAGCAATTACGAGGCTTGGAGGCGACAACAAAGCAGCGATATTGTGGATCACCCCATTAGCAGCCTGAATATTGGCCTGTGTAACCGGGATGTTATTGGCCCATGCGTTAGAACCACGGCGGCTAATGCCTAATGGCATACGGTAGCCCGGAGGACTTGCTGCAGAAGGGGCAGATAAAACAAACAAACTCTGCAAATACATATTGGGATACTTCTCAGAAATTGCAGCCGCTTCAAAACGCTGCCCTCCGATTACATGGTATCTCACAATAGCGCTTAACGTGGGCACAGGTAATGTATTAATAACTGCCACGCTAGGTATTCCGCTGGCAATAAAAGCCGCATCAGTAGGAGCAAAAACGGTAAATACAGCACTTACATCGCTAAGAGGAGCACTTAATCCAGCCCGGGTAACGGCAGCCTTTAAAAAGGTATAGTTTGGCCCATCGAGCAGCGCCATAATGCTGCTACCTGCAGGGGGTGGGGTAATAATAGGAACACCCTCCGGCAAATCCTTATTACAGGAAACCAATAGAATTAACGCGGTAGCCAACACAAGACTTCTTGCCTTTAATATGCTTTGTATATTTTTCATATAAAATATTTATAATTTAAAAATCGTAATCTTTTTGTTTACAGCACATTGTAAGCAAAACTTACATAATACAATCCTCCTATGCTGGGATTAGCAATGGCATTACGATAGTATTGATTCAACAGGTTATTGGCACCTATTTTTACCAGCGACTTTTGCTTGGGCAAATTAAAATTAAGGCTTGCATCCACAGTATGGAAAGCTGGTATAAGACCATTACCAAAATCACTTTCCCACATCATCTCATCCTGCCAACGCCAAACCATGGTAAACCCAACTATCTTCTTAGCACCAAAACCAAGGTTGGACATTGATACGTTTGACCTGTATTTTGGAGCATTAAAGAAAGACCGGAACGAAACAGGAACTTCTTGCAAAACGTCGCTTGAAGCATTTACCCCGATTTTGTAGTTCCTCGGCAAATTATAATCGAGGCTGACACCCCAACCATACGTTCTTACTTTTTCAGGAATATTAACTACGATACTGTAATTAGAACGCCTTCTAGGATCTGGAGAAGGAATACCTCCTTCAAACTGAACTACATCTCTACGGGAAAGAAAATTAGTATATTGGCCGAGGTAACCATAAACATCAATCAAAAGTTTTGATTTAATCAAAGCTTTATATCCTAATTCAAAAGTAGTCACAGATTCTGGCTTTGTTTGCGTATAAGATATACGCTCCTGTAAATTTGTAGGATTGAACGGCGCATTATTTATCAGGTTATACTTATCCCATAATTCCCGGTTCTCACCCAACAACCTTCCGCTTCCTACAAAAAGATCTATCCATTGCTGCTGTGTGGTTGGAAAACGGTAAGCAGTTTGATAACTAAAGCGGATATTCTGATTTTCAGCAGCTTTAAACAATAAGGTAACTCTTGGCGTAAAACGACCTTCAAAGTTTTGGTTTTTATCGTAACGGCCAGTGGCAGTCAATTTCAAACGATCTTTTATGAGGTCACGAGCCATTTGAATATAGGCTCCATACTCATTGATATCAATAGGTTCGCCAATTTTATCGGCAAACAACGTACCTTGACTATTTAGGACAAATTGCCTGTAATTTCCACCCACCAGTACATCAGCAAAATTCCACTTCAACATTTCGGATACATTAAATTGACCTTCCAACCAGTACATATCAGATTTGTCGAGAAACAATCCACCCTGAGGTATAGGAATGGAGCGAACCCGATTGAAGATACTGCGGAATTGCTCCGAACGGGGCGCCGGACGACCTACATCAGCAACGCCTCTTGCCGTATTATGTGCTTCCATATCAGGACGACCTGAAAGTTTAGCGTTCATATAGGCGAAGGCATATTGAGGAAACCATTGTGTGCCAGGCTTCCAGCGTTCGTTGAAAAGACCGGTTGTAACTGTAAGGTCATGAGATTGCCCCGAATTTTCCTGTGTTGTAAAACCCCGGATAAACCAGTTTTTGGCATTCAACTCAATTTTGTACTGCCCAATTTTAAATTCGCGCAGCGAATATCTTTGAGCACCTGTGTACACGGAGTTACCCGTACCCCAATGACCCGCTATTACTGCTTCCAGATTTGGTTTTATTTTGTAGTGGAGTGCTCCGCTAAACTTAAATACTTTGGTATTAGGATCTACTATATCTGCTTCAGTATAACCGGTACGACTTACAGGGATATTTGCAGGAAGGGTGGCAATATAATCTGCCCAGAAAGGCACCTGAGCACCAATTTGATTGAGTACATTTTTAAGATTGGTTCCAAAATTGGACTCATCACCGTAAACATTCAATCCATCGTAGTTAGGATCCGTATTGCGGGTTCCATCTACAATAAAACCAGTAGATCCTGAGCGTCTGTAATTGCGGTTATCATCACCTACCCAGTCTTTTGCCTGTACAAGCTCGGCTCCTATTTTAAAAGCTAATTTGTCAGATACTTTTTTAGCCCAACGAAGAGACCAATTGTGGTAGCCGGAAACATCCCGGTTGCGCTGGTCCACATGCATAACACCGGTTTTTATCTGGAATGACAACCCCTGATACTTAAAAGGATTTTTTGAACTGATAATCATGGTTCCGTTCATACCGCCTGGCCCATAAAGCGCTGAGGAAGCACCCTGTAGCAATTCCACATTGTCAACATCCAATTCGGTTAAGCCAATCACACTTCCTACTGAAAAGTTGAGACCTGGTGCCTGATTATCCATACCATCCATTATCTGTAAAAACCGGGCGTTACCACTTCCGCCAAATCCCCGTGTAGTGGGCGATTTAAAGGTAAGAGAGCTGGTAACAACATCTACTCCCTTAAGATTGGTTACAATATCGTAATAGTTGGCCGCCGATGAATTGCGGATAGTGGCATTACTGATCCGCTCAATACTTACCGGAGATTCAAGAATTCTTGAAGGGGTACGGGTGGCTGAAACAACCACTTCCTGCCCTAAAGATGAACCAGGATTTAAAGACAAGATAACAGGCGTATTAGCTTTTGATACCACTACCTCTGTACTTTCGAACCCAATGGAAGTAAACACAAGGGTAATGGGTAAAGGAGTTTTGGTAGTAATGGAAAAGCTACCCCGATCATCGGTGTAGGTACCCGCATCAGAGCCTTTAATAACTACTGAAACAGAGGAAATGGTTTCCTTTGAATTGGCGTTGGTGACCACACCGGTTATAATTACGTTTTGGCCAAATGCTGTATGAAACAGGCAAATAGCTATAAACGCAAACAATACATTTTGCAATTTTCTCATAATGACATTTTTTCTTTAGTGGTTATAACAAGCAAAGATGCAATCTAAAACGAAACTTTTAACATTTTAGTTGAGATTTGGTTTATTTGTAATTTTATTTTTCCACTTTTTGTTAAAAATGATAAAAAAATTAATAGCAAGTACGATTTTTACACATTTTTGCTACAATATATTCATATGAAACACTTGTTCCCAAATCAGTCCGGTTTTTACCAAGGCAAAGTACGGGACGTTTATAGCATCGGGAGGCAGTGGTTAGTTATGATTGCAAGCAATCGCATTTCTGCTTTCGATGTGGTTTTACCCAAACCTATACCTTACAAGGGACAAGTATTAAATCAAATAGCTGCTTTTATGTTGGATTCAACCCGGGATATATGTCCTAATTGGTTGGAAAATGTACCAGCGCCTACTGCCAGTATAGGCAGACGTTGTGAACCGCTGGCAGTAGAAATGGTGATAAGAGGAACCCTGACAGGGCACGCCTGGCGAACCTACAACTCCGGTCTAAGAAAACTATGCGGAATCTCTTTACCAGAAAAACTGAAAGAAAATGATTTTTTCGAAAACCCGATTATTACACCTAGTACCAAGGCTAAAGAAGGCCATGATGAAGATATTACCCGTGAAGATATTATAGAAAAAGGCATTGTATCTGAAAAGGATTATCAAAAAATGGAAGCCTATACCTATTCTTTATTTGAACGGGGGAAAAAAATGGCTGCTGAAAGAGGACTGATTTTAGCAGATACCAAATACGAATTTGGAAAAATTGGGGATACCATCTATCTGATGGATGAAATACATACCCCTGATAGCAGCCGCTATTTTTATGCTGAGGGATATGAAGAAAGACAGGCTGCGGGAGAAAAACAAAAACAACTTAGTAAGGAGTTTGTAAGAGAATGGCTGATTGAAAACGATTTCATGGGCAAATCAGGTCAGGTGATACCAGAAATGACCGATGGTTGGATTGCAACTATAACAGGAAGATATATTGAATTATATGAAAAAATAATAGGCAAACCCTTTCAACCGGTAAGGTTAACCTCTAATGAAACTAATATTTTGATTGAAAAGGCACTTGAAGAGCTGCCTTAAAGCTGTTAAGGATATATCCAATATTTTTCTAAAGGTTCTTTATTTTAGATTTTTATGAACTGCATTTGGAGCAGAGAAACAATAAAATCCCGATCAGAATTATATGCGAAGGAGGTTTTTTCATAATCCTTCCGAACCATTTTTTTTCTTAAAAAGCACGCTATAGGTTACAAATTGAACCCAATAAAATAATCTGGGACCAAATAGACTCATTTAAGCGGCATTGGATATAGCGAAGCCATTGTCTTTTTATTCCATTCTCAATTCTCCCACTCGGGGTCTCAGGCTTTTTGACTTATGAAATATGTTGCCTCCCTTATTTATTCCTTTTCGTAACTCTTGTTGTGTTTCTAAGGGCAATTGGATAATATTCTGGCATTCCTGACTACAACATCCGGCAAATTTTTCCTTACAACTTTTACATTGGATAAACAAAAGATGACAGCCATCATTTGCACAATTGATATGTGTATCGGCGGGTTGTCCGCATTGGTGACAGGTAGCTATAACATCTTCTGTCACCCTTTCGCCTAACCGGTTATCAAATACAAAGTTTTTACCAATAAATTTTTGCTCGAGCCCCTTTTCCTTTACCTGATTTACATAATGAATAATACCACCTTCAATGTGGTAAACATTTTTAAAGCCCTTGTGCAGCATGTAGGCACTTGCCTTCTCGCAACGAATACCGCCAGTACAATACATAATTATGGATTTGTCCTCTTGCCCCCGGATCATATCAGCAGCCATGGGTAATTGTTCTCTGAACGTATCGCTTGGTATTTCTACTGCCCCGTTAAAATGCCCCACTTCGTATTCGTAGTGGTTTCGCATATCAATTACCAGCGTATCGGGTTGTTCCAGTAAATCATTTACCTGTTCGGCTTTCAAATATTTGCCCCTTCGTTCCATACTAAATGCAGGATCCTCTATACCATCGGCAACAATTTTTTCCCGGACTTTGATCCGTAATACCCAAAAACTTTTTCCATCATCTTCCACAGCCACATTCAAACGCAGATCTTTCAGCCATTCGTAACTATACAGGTAACTGCATAAGAATTCAAGCTGATTTTTCGGAACACTTATTTGTGCATTTATACCCTCATTTGCAACATAAATTCTGCCAAAAACCTGTAAAGCAGAAAGGTCCTTCCACATTTTATTTCGGAAAATCCGTGGATTTTCAATAAAATGGTATTGGTAAAAACTCAGGGTGGTTCTAGGTTCTTTTTCTGCTAGCATGCGCATTTTGAGTTCCTTGTTGGATACGCGGTTGTGTAATAAGGCCATATTTTAAAAAAAATTCAGGCGAACAGTCCTAAGACTGAACGGTCCGATGAACACCGGTTGCAGGCCGGTCAAAATTTTGTAACAAAGCAAAATTACAAAAGAACCAATACATCCCAATTATGGCTAAACAATTTGATAAGACAATCCACAAACTGCCTTTCTGTGTTTAGTAAAACCAACATTACAGGCATAAAATCGGGTCTGTATATTTATTGCAATATATTTATAAAGTGTTTGAAAAAATATTTATCACCAAAAGGCGGTTCGTGTTCATTTTACACAAAATCACGCTACATTTGGTTTAAAATTTTAAACAACTTGTTTATGAAAAAAAAATTTACACTTCTTTTAACCGCCCTCTATTTAGTGGCTGTTAGTTTTGCCGGCACTCCTATTTTGGATGGCTCCTTTGATGGTACTGGCGTTTGGGGTACTCCGGTAGGCACCGCAGATGGCATAGCTGGCTGGTCTGATGCCAATGCAAAAAAATTGTATGTAACCACCGATGCCAATTTTGTTTATTTTGGGGCAGAATGTAACGCCCAAAACTGGCAACAGTATATTATTGCAATAAATACCAAGGCAGGTGGTGGTACCAATGACCCTTGGGGACGTACCATCATCTACAACCATGCCAATAAGCCCGATTTTCTTTTACGGGGAGATATTGCAGGTTCTAATTATTCAGAAAGACATATCTGGAACGGCACGGAATGGACGGGTATGGGTACCAACATTAATGCTGGAGCCGCAGAAGTGAAAGGTGTTTTTAATGCTTCCAACGAAGGATTTATTGAACTCCGCGTACCAAGGGAAGTTTTTGGAACGTCAGATGTTTCTGATGTACAATTTATTATTGGCGGCAACAACGGTGGCGTGGACAACGGACATGGCTGTTTCGACGCCATCCCTAATGACAACAATGGAACGGCCTGGGGTGCTCCGGGTAATGCCACCTCGCTGAGCAATTATATAACTAACGTATTATTACCAGCTAATCTTGGTACTTTTTCTGGCCGCCTTTCCGGCAGTGATGTTCATTTGCAATGGAATACGCTTACTGAAACCAACCTCGCTGGTTTTGATGTAGAAAAAAGTGTTGATGCCCGTAACTGGCAAAATGTTGGTTATGTAGCTGCTGAAAACAAAAACAATGGCGCTTCCTATTCTTTTCAAATGCTGAAAACAGGACCTGCTGTTTCTTACTACCGGTTGAAAGTAAGTGATAAGGATGGCAGTTTTGTGCACAGCAAACTGGTTGTATTAAAATCACAACCTAAAAACAATGCGGAACTGATAGGCAACCCTGTAACCAATACCATAAATGTAGCCATCCATACCCCGCAAGCCGAAATGATACATGCGGAACTGGTGGATATGAATGGAAGAAGATTGAGCAACACGATTTACAATCATCCTGGTGGTTCTTCCATATTGCAGGTGAATACCAGCAAAGCCCAAAGCGGATTTTACCTGCTTCGTTTGCAAGGTTCTACCACCAATGAAACCATTCGGGTAGTGAAGCAATAACCATTTTTTCTAATCAATAAAAATCCCGCATCATAAAATTTGGTGCGGGATTTTTATTATCCTTTATATAGGAAACTTAGAAGGAAAAACTATTTCCTTTTTAGAAGCTCTTCCCTTGAAAGAATCAAGGTTCTTCCCAGTGGTTTGCCTTCTTTAAAAGTAGTTACCCGTAACACAACAGGACCATCCGGCAAATCAATTGGCATGGTATAAACCGGCGAAAAAATATCGGGGTGGCTACCGTCTATTGTGTACCGGATAACGGCCTGCGGATATTCGCAACCAATTTCTATCTGCGTTGACTTCCCGGATACCATTTTTGTTTTTACAATAGGATCGTACAGTGCTTTACTTACCCAAATACCCATAGCCTCCGACCGGTCAAAATGATGTTCCACACGGATTACAAAATCAGGCCAGTTTTTTTGCTGAGGCTGCGACCAAACCGATTCGGCAATGGCCCAACTCCGCGGATACGTCATGTATGTAGCATGCCGAAAAGTTGGAATTTTTTCTGTCCATAAATTGGCCTGTCCGCCCAATATCCATTTAGGATCTGTACCGTCTGGCAAGGGATCAAATTCATAGCATTTTTTTAAATATAAACTCGCATAAACCTCTGGCTCAAGCTGCGGATCTGCCTGCATATAATCGAGGTAGGCAAAGGTTGTGGGACTCATTACCGCAGGATGTTGTTGCCGGGCAGCTTCTACCCCACCCTTCATGCCACGCCAGCTCATTACAGCGGCTCCTTCTGCAAGGCCACCATCCAATATTTCGTCCCAGCCAATCATTTTCTTGCCTTTGCTTTCAATAATTTTACCCACCCGCTGCATAAAATAACTTTGCATACCGTGTACATCTTTAATACCGTTTTTCTTCATAAAAGCTTGCACTTCATTTGATTTTTCCCAGTAGCCATGATAACATTCATCACCACCCGCATGGATGTAGGTGCCAGGAAATAAAGAAGCTACTTCGCCGAAAACCCTATCTAAAAAAGCATACACTTTTTCATCGGCTGGATTAAGCGTATTGTCGAGCAACATTTTAAAAGTACCATCATCATACCATTCACTAAACTTACTACCTGGGTTTACCATCTGTTTTTCTTTAGTAATACTCAGTTCGGGGTAAGCAGCAATGGCAGCAAGGCTGTGACCGGGTACATCAATCTCAGGTACAATGGTTACAAAACGAGCTTT
>Ga0136636_10000791_pt1 | contig 17318 bp, 20 predicted proteins | sample AntDrymUQ8522106_2_FD_104653 | JGI IMG/M metagenome (GOLD analysis project Ga0136636, IMG submission 104653) | Polar desert sand microbial communities from Dry Valleys, Antarctica - metaG UQ852 (21.06) | ecosystem: Environmental > Terrestrial > Soil > Desert | place: Antarctica: Dry Valley... | reverse complement strand
GTTTTAGGATTTTGAAATATTCTGATAATACTTTTTACAATATTTGGATGAATATTTGTGCCTAATTCATCAACAATTATCAATCCTCCTATTTTCATCATTACTACTATCCGAAATGCTAAATTAAATAAGCGTTGCGTTCCAAGAGATTCTTCATCAAAAAGCCAAGCAACTGAACCACCGTCATGGGTGTTATGTACAGCAAATATATTGTAGTCATTTGGATCATCATATTTTTTTACAATATCGATTCTTGACAGTCCTGTGTCGAATTTTTGTAAAATTGTCAATACTTCTTCACTAATTTCATTGAATATGGAATTATCAGTACCTTGTAGTGATCTAATCAACGTAATATCGTACTTTGGATTTTCCCCATTAATTCCAACCCAGCGAATTTTTAACCAGCGTACAAGAGACTCAATTACATCTACTTTTAGCTTTACTAATGTACTAAAAAATAACTCATTTTCCCTAATATTATCCTGGAGTTGATTATGGGAGCCAGCAAAATAATCACCAGTTTTCCATATAAAATTTTTACTAATTTCATCCCATTGGCGATTAAATAAACGACGAGTACGCTTAGTTGTATTTAAAGCATAGTCTAAGCTTTCTGAGATTATATTATTTTCCTTAATTACTAGTGAATAAGTATAAATATTATTATCAAATAAAGTTCTTAATTCAAATTTTGTAGGTTTTTGAGCAGAGATCATATCTAACTTGAAAGGATCTAATTTTGCATATTTAAACCTTCTCTGCAATGTCACTGTTTCCTGTGTGCCATGATACATCATGAGCAATAAATAATCCAAAGCTTGGATAACATTACTCTTGCCTGATGCGTTAGCTCCAAAAATTGCCAGAACAGGTAAAAGCTCAATATCCCATCCTTCAACATGGTATCCAGGTGCAATTTCATGATCTGACTTTACCCGTTTGCGTTTGCTGCTTTGGCTTGTCTGACGATCGCTTTGTTTTTGAGCAACCGCACTTAGGGTTACAGGTTCTTTAATTGAGCGGTAGTTTTCGACCGTAAAATCTACAAGCATAATTCAAAGCGCACGAGGCAGTTTTTTGTGATTTATTCACGTAAATCTTATCTTAAAGGTAAGCAAATCTCCACTTGTACCACAACAGATCATCTGAACTAAGTAGGTCGGCGTGAGCTATTATCAGCAAATTATTACACTCTAATACACGCAGTAATCCAGAACTCACCACAAGATAATTAGATCGACAATAGAAATATAAGAAGTCTAACCAAGGCAGGTATGGGGCAATGGTGCGATTAAAACTGTGGCAATGGTTTGTCTTAGCAATCCCGATCGCGTTTATCATCATTTTCTTACTGGTATCCGCCGGTTCGCAAATTCATGCGTGGGGTATTAGTTGGATTTGGGGTGTGTTCACCCTTTTATTCGTGGGTTGGCGTTGGCTATTGGTGAAATGGACTCAACCAGCTGTTAACCAAGTCGAAGCTGTATTAGCCCAAGTCCAAGAAGAATTAGAATCGACATTAGAGGATACTGTACGAACAGTGGGAAGTGATGTCACAAAGCTTGCAGAAACCGCACTCCAAGAGATTCTGCAAGCAGCGCAAAGCGATCGCCCCATTTGGGAAGACTGGCAAACTTTTTGGACGCGATGCCAAGATTTGGTAGTAGCGATCGCTCATATCTACAATCCTCAAATTCAATATCCTCTGCTGAATATTTATGTCCCCCAAGCTTACGGGCTGATTCGCGGAACGGTGGATGATATGGATCAATGGATGCAAAAATTATCCCCTGTTCTCAATCAGGTGACGGTTGGCCAAGCATACCAAGGATACGAAGTCTATCGGAAGTTGGAACCATCGGCTCGAAAATTCTGGAAAGCTTGGAACTGGGCACAGTGGGTATTAAATCCGGTGGCGGCGGTGGCAAAACAAGCCAGTCAGGGTTCTAGTAACCAAGCAACTCAGCAATTATTGGGGAATTTGAGCCAGTTATTCCGGGAAGCTGCACTCAGAAACTTATGCCGACAGGCGATCGCACTTTACGGGCGTAGCACATTACCAGTTTCAGCAACCGTAGCATCCACACCGACTTTACCCAACGCAAAAACCCAAACACTCCGAGAAATCCTGGCTCAAGCTCAACCCACCGAGGCAGTTGAGCAAAAACCCGTGAATATTCTGCTGGTGGGGCGCACGGGGTCGGGAAAAAGTAGCCTGATTAACACGCTATTTCAGGCGGATCTCGCAGCCGTTGATGTTTTACCTAGTACCGATCGCATTCAAAATTACCAATGGCAGACTGAAAGTGGGGAAACCCTAACTCTTTGGGATACACCTGGTTATGAACAAGTCAACCGTGCCGATCTCCGAAATCTGGTGCTTGATTATGCCATCAACGCAGATTTGCTGCTGTTAGTCACCCCTGCCCTCGATCCTGCCCTCCAAATGGATGTGGACTTTCTGCAAGACATAAAAGCAGAAGTTGCAGATTTACCTGCGATCGCGATCGTCACTCAAGTAGATCGTCTGCGTCCCATCCGCGAATGGCAACCCCCTTATGATTGGGAATGGGGTAATCGTCCAAAAGAAATTGCCATTCGAGAAGCTACCGAGTATCGCGGCAAATTGCTGGGAACCTTCTGTAATCTAGTTGTGCCTGTGGTTACAGGTGACAGCAAAACAAATCGAATCGCTTGGGGAGTAGAGGCGCTATCCTTGGGATTAATAGATGCGATCGCACCTACCAAGCAACTCCGTCTCGCCCGCTTTTTGCGTAACCTCGAAGTCCGCACCGTCGCCGCAGCCAAAATCATCGACCACTATACCTTCCAAATGGCGACAACACAGGGACTAACCTCATTGCTCAAAAGTCCCGTCCTCCAGTTTGTTTCCACGCTCTCAACCGGATCTCCAGCCCTAGCATATATGTTGGCAGAGCAAATTCCCGTGGAACAGTTACCGATTGTGATTGGCAAACTCCAAATGGGATATGAGCTTTTCTCGCTCTTGAATACAGCTAACTCTAACCCGCTCAACTTTGAATTGCTATCCCTCTGGCCGCTACTGCTAGAAAACTCCGCTTCACCCGATCGCAACGCCTGGGCATTTGGTCACGCCTTAGTGGAATACTGGACTCAAAATTTGACAGTTGAAAAACTCCGGGAGCGATTTGAGTATTATTTGGCGATCGCCAAATAATTTGTCTGGGTTGAGAAAGTGAACACCACAAGTTGCATTAGCCTCTATGTCTGAATACGAATATTTACTTGGCTATTTTAAAGCTATTTATACAAAAAAAGAGGAGAACAAAAAATGCGGTAACAGGTTGTAGTATTAACATAAAAATTGAGATTAGGATTAAGAGTAGGTGTCTGCTGAAACCTACCTATTTGACCTGAGTTTTTACACAGACATCCCTTTTGTTCGGAGTTATTGGGACATATTCCCTGAGAATAAATGAGAAAAAATCCGACCAATCTTTAAACCATAAAAATTTGAGTAAGGTACGAATATCATTAAAAAAGGAAGTCCGATTTACTAATAACTCACGAATCTTTTGATAGGTGTAATTAACTAAGTCTAAAACAGTATTATAGCGGTTCCCATTCAGATGCGGTACAACATTATATCGCCTGGTGTAGGGTCACGGCACTGCCGTGCCCTTACGGGTGTACTAGGTCGGGAAACGCTATAAATAAAAAAGATAACTTGGAATTAAAAAGCTATTGGCGGGGGTGGCTCAATTCCTGATTCTTTCAAAACCTGTAGTAGTTGCACGACTCTAACAGCCAATTCTCTGGGTGTAGCTTTGTTTGTGTTCCACTGCGAAACCACTCTAGGACTTGTCCCTAAAGCGATCGCTGCTAATGCTTGAGTTGGGTAAGATGCGATCGCATTAAGCACATATTCCCTCTTGCAAAGTTGCTCCTCTTGGGGAGACCCCAAGACCGCACTTTAGCGGTTCTCGTTCACGTGAGGCACACCCGTAGGGGCAATTCATGAATTGCCCCTACACATTGCGATATAATTTTGTACCGCATCTGAGTGGGAACCGCTATTTGCGCTTTTTCCTGTTCTGCATTCATAATGTTAATTGCCTCCAAGTTTTGTTTGGTGGAACTGCCGAAAGGTGGGAGCGATGCCTGCGGCGGTAAACTACGCAGTCTTGTCAGGGGTGCGTAGGCGTAGCCCGCCGTAGGCATCGCTTTAACTTTTTTGAATCGTATCACAACTATGAATATTTAGGGTAAATCTGTGGCACTCTAAGATAAACTTGTAGACAAACCGCAAGTTTTAAGTTTGGAGATAATGGCCTACCAGTTTTCGCTTTCGTACTATTACATTACAGAGCAGCACGACAAACAGCTTGATTCTTTCAGCGAAGCATCAGGCGACTCCAGGCAGGATTTAATTAATCAGTATGTGCGAGGATGGTTGGGCCGCAATCGCCGATACTATGAAACCTTGGCGAAACTAGATGTTACTAAAAGGGAGATTGATATAGATGATTGGGTAAAAATAGTTGTTGAGCAAGGGTTTGAAGCTTTACCTGATTACAAAAATTCAATTTCAGATGGTGAAATTCCCCCAAATCCCTTGGGGCATATCATCTTGCCTGCAAAAATGACCAAGAGAGATATCAACTACATTTTTCTGACCAAGCAGAACTATATATTGCTGAGAACAGCCATTTATTACGATGGTTCAAAAATTGCTCAGTATCTTTCTAGGGTCATCTATGAACATATACAGCGAAATTGGGAATTGCTGTATGCCCCTCAAGTCGCTGCTGAAACTTCTAATAATTGGTTAAAAGGAGATAAATAACAATGGTGCAAGCTGTACAACAAGAACTGACATTAGAAAAAGTTCAACAAGCTGTTGATGCGATTCTTAATACTTTAGGAACTCCAGAAAGCAATTTACACGCTGAGGCTTATGACGCATTTCGTAGCGGCGATTATCAAACTGTAAAGCGTTTGGCTTCGACTAATTTATCTGATTATTATGTAAAGTCACTTGGATATCTGGGCGGTGCGTTGAAGCTAACGCCAAATACTGACACTATTTTGGCAGAGTCGGCACGGGCGGCGGCTGACTTTACCAAAGAGAGAGCATTGAAACAGTTAGGGGATGCGATCGCTCAAGCTCTTAACTAATTTATTAGAGGAAAAAGGCGATGCCTACGGCGGTAAACTACGCTCTTTAGGGGTGCGATCGCCCAAGCTCCCAACTAACTATTTTTCTTAGAGGAAAAGGCGATGCCTACGGCGGTAAACTACGCTCTTTGAGGGTGCGATCGCTCTTGTGAAGACTAAAGATAGAGCGATGATGAAGTTCAAAACTGACAAGGTGCAATATGAAATTTTAAAGCTGTGATAAAGATTGCTGGAAATACTAGTGATTATATAAAGAATGTGTGATGATAACCTCGTTCAAGATTAGACTCGGCAAACTTTGCCCAGAAAACTAAGATTTTTAGTGACTGGCAAGCAAAGAGATTTACTAATGCGGAGTTGACAATATAACGAGGTATAAAGCCATGAATTTTCTCTCCTCAAAGAAGCAATCATCGATGGCTGTAGTTGGGACATTGATGATAACTCTGGGAGTGGAGCGAGGTGCTAGTGCCGCTATATTCAACCCTGCTCCTATTTTTGAGAATGCAGTCAGCTATTCTACTACGATTCCTAGAAGTGACGGTGGTGTAGATGCTGCTGATATTTACTATCCAATTCTATCTAGTACAGACTCCAACCAGAATTCACTACCCATTGCGTTGTTCTTGCAGGGGGCGCTTGTTGACAAATCCGATTACTCAACGTTTGCTAACACTGTGGCACGTTATGGGTTTGTCGTCATAGTGCCTAATCACATTAGAACAGCAATCAGCCCAAATACTTAATAGAAGTTTGACTGTTATTATTATTTGCTTTTAGCAAACTGGCAAAAACTGATGCTCCCAAGCTACCACCAGAAACACCGCTGATAGCGAAAATATGCTGGGGAAAACTCGGAATATCGTCAGTCAATTTTGCTAAAGTTGTTGCTGCATGATAGGCCGCATAAATTCCACCACCCTGAGCTGATACAATATAGACTGGATAGGGTTCTCCTTGTGGATATTTTTTACGAGATGTATCTAACCATTTGTTAAAACTATCTGTTAAAGTAGGCAGTACCGAGGTCGAATTTTCTGCTGTTCGTCTAATTTCATGATTATCATTGCAGCTAGTAAAACCATTAAAAACAATTAAAGCCATCAAAAATGTAATTGCTGGAAAATTTTTTTATCACCAATTTTTTGAATTATCGTAAAGCCAACTACAAGAAGCGTAAACGAAATAGACACTAGAATAATCGGCTGAATAATCGGCTGAATAATCGACTCAACAAAAATGAGGAAAGATGTGGAAAAACTAGAAGGCAAGTAATAAGGCAAGCAATATATTAAAAGTGTATAAATAAGAGCAGAAAATAAAAATATCATAGCCCAAATCACAATTTTACACTGCTTAATTCTGTTTGAATTTTCCGAATATGAGCAATAGAGAAGAATATAGAGTAGTAGCTGTATGATTACAATCCAAATTACTCCCCATCCTAAACCTTCTGTATTAATAATTAAGGGCAAAGAAATTAAAGTAAAGAATAGGGAAACAAAATTGACAAACAGAGTATCAATTTCTTCCATCTGAGATGGACTCTTAGAACAAGTTAAATAACGGCAAATGATGATTATTAAAGTGTCTACGCCAAGTAAAATAACATTACTAAAGATACCAGAGAGCAAATATGTATCTTTAATATCTTTTTGAGCAGAATATATACCCCAAGAGAGTCCAAAAATTGGCATACATCCAAGAACTATAGCGAGAAATTTCTTAGTCTTAGCTTCTTGATTGTTTCGTAATTGAGGGGTTGAATTAGGCGGGGTTGAATATAATAAATATGATGAATACCAGACAGACATTGATAAAATAGATACGAAAAGTATAGGCCAAAATGCGTGGAGAATAGAATCATCTTCAATTTCAATGATTGAACGATACACATCTTTTGTTTGAGGTACAAATCCAAAAATCATTAAAGATCCGACAGCAATAATAAATGGTACTATTAAATCACCGATAGATTTAATAATACAATTTATTAGTTTAAGAACTATCATGGTTTTCCCTAAAAGGTATTGAGCCGAGATAGAAGTAAAAAGCAGCAAGATGGTCTGAAAAGGTTTGCTGTATATAAGTTTGAGCCTAGTCTAAAATAGAGAGTAAAATCGACGGATAAAAGTAGTAATTTCAATTAATAATTTTCAAGTCGTTAAAGACACACCATACTTCGTTATTCTCCTTAACCGTCCCAGTCGGCTGGATACCGAGGTATCCTAACAGATCGATGATTCCCTTTGCATAACTTTCAGGGACGCCTGAAACGTCAATCGTCAAGCTTATATCATTCATATCTTCTGTCTCCTGTTTACGTTACCTTGAATAATCTTCTTTTACTTTAAAATTAAGCTCTAATTTTGAGGAGCTTGTGAGTAATTAAAAAAAAGTTGTAGTTCTTAACACAAATTTCACTTATCCCTTTGAGAAAGCATTTCATAAACACAATGTTTTCCGCCATTGTGTGAGAATGTTTAGTGCCTTCTCGGCGAAAATAGAAGGTTCGTGTCAGTAGGTGCAGCCTTTTGGACGACCGCGCTTTTTGGAAGTTTCGCTGTTTTCTTTCGGTGATTCAACGACTGGGGATGTTTTAGGATCTGGGACTGCCTCTTTAATATGCTCTTTCAATTCTTGCGATTGCGTGACACCTTCGATTTCAGAAATAAACCTGTCTAACGCCTTGACCGCGCTTTTATATTGAGCGCCTCATCAATGCTTATTTACTTTCTTACAAAGTTCGACGGGACGGAAACCGACCCCGCCGACTTTGCGCTAAATACTGCATTACTCTTCTACGTCCTGAAGCGCTTCATCCAGCAAAAGCCGCACAATCTCGGCTTTTTTCCTGCCTGTCTTCGCAGCTAACACAGACAGCTTGCGGTGCATTGATTTGGGCAAGTCTACCGTGAGTCGAATAATTCCGCCTGGTAAATGAGTATTGTTGAAAGCAGGGGCAAAATGCTCAATTAATGCAGCCTTAATCTCTGGTAACAGCAATTCATCATCAACATTAAAATCAGCCGCGAACAGCATGAATGGCTTAGTGATACCGCCCGTACAGTTAGGGATAATAATGCAGATCCCGTTCCTCCTGGCGATCGCGTCTACCCTCAGCATCTAATTGGCGTAGCTGTCGAACTGTTGCGGAATAGTGATATTGATTGGAGTCGGGTAAAAAATACAGAAGACTTAAGACAACAGCTTAAACTCTAAAGCTATTATGATTTAATGGTACAAAGGTCTAATAGTACTAATAGTATTAGTGTGATTCTAGCGTAGCTTGCCGCCGTAGGCATCGCTCCGTTAGGCTTGCCAAATACAAGCGAGGAAATATGAGATGTGCCTGGGGCGATGGTAGGCGGGTACACCATCGCACTTAAAGATGTTCTTGTTGGGTTCTCCTGATGGTAATCGTAGCGGTCAAAACTAGGACAATTGCCAAAACCAACACGGTATTTCTGAGCATTGAATTATTCGAGTGCTTGAGTGCGATCGCTACCAATGCCCAGAGTGTTACGCCTGTATAAGCGATGTCTCGACGCTGGATAACAATAACTGCTGCAAGTGCTGTTGCGATCAATAACATGATGAGAGTCCAAATTTCGGCAGAAATCCCCCAACCGTTCCACCCCTGAAAATACAAGGCACACGCTACGTTGACAATGGTCGCCACGCTAATCCAGCCTAGATAAATGCTAATAGGAAAGTGAATACACCATTTCTTGAGCCTAGGTACACGCGATTTGCCAATTTCTAACTGCACATAGACAGCAATTAGCGGCAACAGAATCAAGAGCATTGCAATTATAGAAAGAGCAAAAAGCCGAGACAAAAACAGATACACCCAAATACTTTGAGCAACACAGGCAATCACCAATAGATAACCTGTCTTACGTAAATCAGGCTCATGTCGTTGGTTAGGTAAAGCTTGGTATACCCCAAAAGCAAACAACCCAAGGTAAATTAGTCCCCAGATAGCAAAGGCGTAATTAGCAGGGATAATCAGGACATTTTTAAACAAAGTATTGGAAATTCCCCCTATGCTCAGTCCATTGAGCGGAAAAACGTTCGATACTACGTTGATCGCGAAAGCACCAAAGATTGCAGCCAAAGTAACAAGCTGCCGCCAAAGATCCCGATAATTGCCAGAGTTAGACTGCTGCATAGGACGTTAACTCATATCTTTTGTGCTTTTAGCTTACATCCCAAAAAGAGCGATCGCTCTCCATCTACTTCAAATTCCCTTTCCAGGCTTGCTTGAGTTGAAAGTGGATTAATTCTGGAGTGACACCTAATATATGCGGTTCGCTCTTCAGGATTTGTTCTCGTTCTCCAGTGGCATGATCTGCGATCGCTGTTAAATGCACTGACCGACGAGACTCAGGAGCATAACGGCAATCTGATATTTACGCGGAATGGCGAGACGCTGACAGTTCATCCCCCACATCACAAAGATTTGTCCGATATTCAGGAACTGATGAAGATTCGCCACTTCCTTGAGCGCTCTGCTGTCCCCGCACAGCCGAGCGATAAAATCGACTTTAGCTGATTCCTTTACCAATTCGCCAAATCAGTAAATGCAGTAGCAGCGATCGCAGGTATCGGAAACTAAAAATAAGCAGTTTATGAGGTAAGATGTAGATGCAGTAAAAAGTTATTTTTCTTTCAAACAATTACAATACCAAGAGAGGATGAGTGAATTAGTTGTAGTCAATTTTGATGACAAATATAAAGCAGATGAAGTACTTTTAGAACTACTGAAACTTGAGCAAGAAAACTTAGCAGATTTGAAAGATGCAGTTGTAATTACCAAAAATGCGGCTGGTAAGATTAGGGTTAAACCATATCATGATTTAGTGGAACCTGGAGATCTGAGTAATGAACTCTGGGGTGGAATCATCAGCGCAGTTTTCTTTCATCGCGCTCTTACTATTAAAGAGGGCGTATTTGATGGTAGTTTTTTAACAGAGGTTGAAGAATCTTTAAAACCAAATTCTTCATCATTGTTTGTTATAATTTCCAACGGTAATCTAGAGAAAATAATTGCAGAATTTAATCGTTTTGGAGGAAAGTTAATTAGAACAAGTTTCCCTCAAGACAAAGTTGATAAGTTGCAAAAAACTTTTAGTGCTGATTAGAAGATGTTTGAAAAGTTGACAGTTGAGTAAAAAAACTCTCAGAGCATAAGCAGCTGTAGATGTAGATATTGTAGATACAGTACAGCATCATTGAAAGCCATGATTAAAGCATAGTCCAGCAACCTCATCCAAGAACTCTTGAGGATATAAAGTCTCCTATTTATAGGGGTAAAGGTATAAAATATCCCTTTACCCCTTATTACATATTCAAGCTTTTTATTGCTTTTAATTACGATTTATATCGTAATCAATTAATTCAAACAGTAAATCAAACGGTAGTCGCCCAGAGTAGTGAAGGAAAGAAATCATCTCGCTGCTTAGAGTAATTCTAAGGGGACGAGCGATCGCAGTCATGAAAATTGCTAGCGCTGTCTACGCCCAAGCAGGTGCAAATACGAGAATGACAGAATAATTATGAATTATTTTAACTGACAAACAATGTTGCGATCGCAGAATAATCAGATTTTGAGTATTAAATCATGCCTACTGCAACCGATTTCAAAGATTACTACGCCATTTTAGGAGTCAGCAAAACTGCAACTCCTGAAGAAATCAAGCGAACTTACCGCAAACTTGCCCGCAAATATCATCCTGACGTAAATCCTGGTAATCCCAAAGCAGAGGAACAATTCAAAGCTATCAACGAAGCCAACGAGGTTTTATCAAATCCAGAAACGCGGGAAAAGTATGACCAGTTTGGGCAATACTGGAAGCAAGCTGCAGCAGGGGTTGCTCCTCCTGGAGAAACCAACGCAAATGCCGCAGGATTTGACCAATATGGCAACTTTGATGACTTTATCAATGATTTGCTTGGTGGTTTAGGTGGCAGAACAAGAGCAGGAGGGAATTATTACCGCACCTCGACTCAGCAGCCTGACGATTTTACTGGATTTCGTAGCCAAGCACCGGCACCTGATACTGAAGCTGCGATCGCACTCTCTTTTTCAGAAGCATTTCATGGTGTGCAAAAACTGTTGCAGTTGGATGATGAAACCATTAACGTTCGCATTCCCCCAGGTGCTAAACCAGGTAGTCGGATTCGGATTAAAGGAAAAGGTCGCCTCAGTCCTTTTTCTCCACAGCGAGGGGATTTGTATCTCACAATCGAACTATTTCCCCATCGATTTTTTCAGTTTTCGGGTGATAATCTGACCTGTGAAGTTCCCATTCGCCCCGATGAAGCCGTCTTAGGGACTCAAATTCACGTGCCAACTCCAGATGGTGAGGTAATGATGACCGTTCCGAAAGGGGTAAATTCTGGGCAATCGCTGCGGCTGCGAGGCAAAGGTTGGATATTACCGAAAGGAAATCGGACTGATCTAATTGTGAAACTTCAGATCGTGTCTCCGAAGGATTTGAGCGAAATTGAGCAGGATTGCTATGAAAAGATTCAGTCCAATAGCAGTTTTAATCCCCGTTCTGCAATAGAAGAGGTGATATTATGAGCGAGTTTAGACTATCCACTACGGTTATTTCCCCAGAAGGCGATCGCCTTTATACTTTTGAATATGCAGCTTTGGTGACGGAAACCTCAACGATTGTGATTGAACAATATGTGCAAGTGGGATTGATTGAGCCGATTGGTTCAATGCTGCGATCGCAAGAAATTGCGCGAATTGCTCAAATTAAACGGTTACGCCAGGATTTAGGACTAAATCTCGTTGGAGCGGTAATGGTTTTAGATATGGCGCAGGAAATCGCCCAACTGCGGGCTAGACTAAAAGCCTTACAATCTTGATGTGAAGTACTCTAATTTGGTAGATACAGGTTTGCTAGTGGCTTTCTATGATTCAGGGGATCAAAGTTTTCTAGATGGAGACTCCCTACCCAAGTACGGTGAGAAACCCCAAGGGTGGAAAGCATCTGGGAGAAGAATTTTGAGAGGGCTTTACTTGACAGGCGAAAAGTTTTTAGTGAACGCTGATCTTAATGGATCAGCGAATATCTTAAAAAAAGTAACGGGAAAGCTTAAACTCGATTTAAGTAAACTCACTCTTTCGGTGTTTGACCACCGTAACGAGAATTAGGTTAAACTAATTCTGTCTGTAGAATCTCAGTTTCCTTTAGGGCTGAGAGTGTCAAGCCCAACGTAGTATGGCTGCCATCGGCATTAGTTCCTTAAGAGCATCTGCCTCTGTAAGCACTCCTAAGACTTCACCCCCGTTTTCTATGACTCGAATCACAGTCTCATTGATGACATCATAGGTTTCAGCACTGCGGGTATCACTAAGAGTGATTTCACCTGTATCTGAAAGAGTGCCATACTGTACAGCATCAACTTCGACCAGCAGATGGCTGACTTGACCACGAGTAGCAAGTTTGGCAATCATGGCAAGATCCGCGATCGACCTGGATTCGCTCTGACGCTGATAGTACAGATCAAACCACTGCTGAATGCGTTCTTGACGCAATTCCTTGACAATGGGAGGAATTGCTTGTCTAATTTCTTCTTCTGGTAGACCTTCTGGACTACCATCAACTCCTTTATCGGCTAGGATGTCGTAGCTATTCAGAGATCGATACATGGCTTGAAATTCCTGGGTCGTTGCCAGAATCAGAGGCATATTACTACCGCTAACAACTGGTCGTACTGCTCTCTCTACTGCACGTAAGAACTGTCTTTGCAATATTTTTGCCCCTTCATCACCTTGGAGTCTACCTACGGGGGCGCGATCGCGCTGTAAGCTACGCTTGGTGACTTCGCTAAAATCGGCTGGCAAATCCGATACGTCTAATGATTCTAATTCTTGAGCGGCTGTAAATTCGTACAGCTTGACCGACTTCTGGGAAATGGCTAGGACATAAGCCAACATCGGCTGCAAGGCTGACATTAAGGGCTTGAGATAGAAGCGATTGCTCACTTCTGCCGCTTCTTCTACAGCGTAGCCAAGACGATAGGTTTTAATTGATTCAGGTGTAACTAATATCCCCAACCCATTAGCTTGGAATTCCCAAAATTCGTCATCTTCTTGTAGTTCTTCCAGATAACCTGTCATCGCCTGTATTTGTTGCTTGTCGGCGATCGCCTCTGCTTGCTCCATCGCATCTTTAGTCAAGTTTTTCAACACAATGCGATCAGCTTGGGCATCCTGGGTCAAGGGAGTTGTCGGTAGAAAGATTGAGATGCAAATTCCACGCTGATCTGCCAGTTTTAAGAATTGCTTTTCTCGAATAGTATCTTTGTAGAGCATAATTTTTATTTCTGTTTTTGGCTGGCACTTAGTCATTTTATTGTGGGGTCATGCAAAGTAACATCCTCCTTAGGCTTGGCAACGTTGTACCTCTATCTCACCAATTAACTTGATAGCTTTAAGCCGGAGGAGCAAATCGGTTTAGCAATAAAGCTGGTACAATAACCGGAATTCCTGCACTGATGCAAATGAAGGCTTGTGCCATACTCAGTGGCTGGGTGTTAAATAATGGGTTGATGATAGTCAACTGACTAAAGAAAACTTGCAAAATAAAAACGCAAACCACTCCGATCGCAGGGATATACGTAACTGTGCGAGTGCGATCGCCCAGATAAGAAAATAGAGACGGAATACATTGACTAATACTTAATAAATAAAAGGTTTCAGCCGCAACGAGGGTATGGACTGCCATTGTGCGAGCCAGGTTAATATTATCTGTAGTTTGCAAAATCCATTCAAACATACCAAGGACAGCGATGAGATTGCAGATGGAAATAATCAGGATGCGCCATAACAATTTGCCAGTGAGCAGGGGTTGATTGGGGCGGATGGGCGGATCGCTCCATTGTCCCTATTAACTTTGGCTCAAATGCCAGAGTAGCACTGAGAGCGACTGAACTCACCATATTTACCCAGAGAATCTGAATAGGCAAAATCGGCAGAGCGACTCCGGCGAGGATTCCTACCAAGATTGTCATGGCTTCGCCACCATTAACGGGCAAGATAAAGCCAATGGTTTTCAGTAGGTTGCCATAAACGGTGCGTCCTTCTTCTACGGCGGCTTCAATCGTGGCAAAGTTATCATCGGTCAAGACCATATCTGCGGCTTCTTTAGCAACTTCTGTGCCTGTAATCCCCATTGCGATGCCGATATCAGCTTGCTTTAAGGCAGGTGCATCATTCACGCCATCACCTGTCATGGCGACGACTTCGCCTTTTGCTTGCAAGGCTTCTACTAAACGCAATTTCTGTTCGGGGGCAACTCGCGCAAATACGTTACTGGCTTCAACGGCATTGGCGAGATCCTGACCATTCATTTCTGCTAGCTGTTTCCCTGTAAATACTATCGCTGCTTCATCGTGGCTCAGTCCCATCTGACGGGCGATCGCCGCCGCAGTTAGGGCATGATCCCCCGTAATCATCTTGACTTGGATGCCCGCCGACTGACAAGCACCCACAGCAGCGATCGCCTCGGCTCTCGGTGGATCGATCATCCCCTGAAGTCCGAGAAAGATCAGATCCGCCTCAATGTCTGCATGGTCAATATCCCGTTGTTTTGCGGAAATCTCCTTCTTGGCAAATGCCAGCACTCGTAAGCCCTGAGCGGCTATCTCGTCAGTCATCCGCTCAATTTGCTCCCGGTTTAAGTCGATTTTTTGACCGTTAGCATCGCGCTGGTAATGGCATCGCTTCAAGATTGCTTCCGCCGAACCTTTGACGTAAATCGCGTGGCGATCGCTGAGTTCTCCTTGCTGGTGCAGGGTTGCCATATATTGATACTGCGACTCAAAGGGAATCGTATCCAAGCGCGGTTGTTCTTGTTCCAGAGTTTGTCGGATCATCCCTGCTTTTTGTGCCGAGACAATTAATGCCCCTTCCGTAGGATCTCCGGCTACAGATATTTGCCCATTCTGGTCTTGAAGATGGGAGTCATTGCACAATAAGCCGCACTGTAAGCACTCGCGCAGCGTGGGGTTTTCACTGATCTCAACAGGCTGTTCCTTCTGTAAAATCGAGCCTTTTGCATCATATCCCACACCACTGACGGCGTAGGAAGTTCCCCCAGCATAGATTGCTTGGACAGTCATCTGATTTTCGGTGAGAGTGCCTGTTTTGTCAGAGCAAATCACAGTGGTACTGCCGAGGGTTTCCACTGCCGGAAGTTTACGAATAATTGCGTGTTGCTGTGCCATCCGACTGACCCCGATCGCCAGCGTTACCGTCACCACGGCGGGGAGTCCTTCGGGAATGGCACTCACAGCTAGGGCAACAGCCGCCTTAAACCCCTCTGTCCAGCTTCCTCCTTGCCCCATGACCACAGCAAAGGTTAAGGCGGCTAAACCCAGAATGATGTAAAGTAGCGTCTTGCTAAATCGTTCAATCTTGCGGGTGAGGGGTGTTTCCAGTCCAGTGCTTTGCTCCATTAGTTGAGAAATCCGCCCAGTCTCAGTCTGGTTAGCGATCGCTATCACCATTCCTCTAGCTTGCCCAAACGTCACCAAACTTCCGGCATAGGCCATGTTAAGGCGATCGGCTAAGACGGTTTCGAGGGCGAGGGGTTCGGTTGATTTCTGGACGGGAAGCGATTCTCCTGTCAATGCGGCTTCACTTACTTGTAAGTCACGCAACGACACCAACCGCAGATCCGCAGGCACTTTATCACCGGATGTTAGCAGCACAAGGTCGCCAGGAACCAGTTCACAGGAGTTGAGTTGAACTTTTTGCCCATTCCGAATTACACTGGTTTCGGTGGTGACAGATTTGGCTAGAGCGGCGATCGCATTTTCAGCTTTTGATTCTTGGATAAACCCAATTACTGCATTAATCAATGTTACGCCCAGAATTACCCCTGCATCCACCCAATCCCTTAGCAGCAGCGTGACGATGCCAGCAACGAGCAGAATATAAATCAAGGGTTGATTGAACTCCATCAAAAAGCGAACAATCGGACTTTTTCCTGCTTTTCCTTTCAGTTCATTGAAGCCATAACGTTCCTGACGTTGAAGTATTTCTGCACTCGACAGCCCCGTTGATAAGTTTGTCTGAAGATATTTCGCAGCATCAGCAGTAGATATCTGGTGCCATTGCTGTTCAGATAGGCCATCGATTGTATAAGATGTCATACCGAAATACCTGAATATTTAACACCGGCTATCTTACCTCGCGTTTGGTTGCAAAAGTATCTAGCAAAATAGTTAGAGTTAGGGAAGATTTTCTACACAAGCTATCTCGCAAAATAGCATCCGAAAACCAAGTTAAACCACATCCAATAGGGTTCGGTTAAGCTCAAAAAATAAAAATGTGTAGGTTGGCTTGAGGAACGAAACCCAACATTTTGCGGCGTTTGTTGGGTTTCGCAAAGCTTCAACCCAACCTACAATATTCTTAACCGAACCGTGTTTATTTCTCAACTACCCTATGGATAAAGTAGGTAACTATTTATATCGTAATCAATCAATTCACTCAATAAATCAAACTATAGCCCTTCAGAATATAAGTTATGCAATCGATGGAGGAACCGTCGAGGTTTCGGCATTGCGTCCACAAACTGAAACGCCGCGATCGCTGAGGCGACCACTTGATCAGGTAATCGTTGTATAAATATGAACTCAACCCGAATTAGAAAAACTGCCATCGGTCGGCATCTTCTGTATTCATTGTGGCGCGATCGTCGGATTGGTGCAGCGATCGCCACGGCTGCGGCAGTGCTACTCGGTGTAGCGATCGCGCACGTCATGCCCCGTAGTCCAGCAACAGCGACCCAAGCCTTAATAGTAATGGTCACGAGTTTTGCTGTTGGCGGTGTGGCAGGTTTGGTGATGCAATCTCGATGGGCAATGCTACTGGCGACCATCGCCTACGCGATCGCCATTGAAATCGGACGGCTCCATATCGTCGGCCCGACTGTGGATGCAATCCGTCTGAATGAGCCGTTTGGAATTCTGGCGCTGATCCTGGGGCTTCGATGTGAATATGTGACATACCTACACTGATGCAAGCATACAGTGTAGGCTTCTCAGTGACTCTTCTATGAAGACATTGACTGAGCTTTGTTTTGAATCCACGTCATGCCCTGCCGCAGATTTGAACAAGTACC
>Ga0136636_10000790_pt1 | contig 17319 bp, 12 predicted proteins | sample AntDrymUQ8522106_2_FD_104653 | JGI IMG/M metagenome (GOLD analysis project Ga0136636, IMG submission 104653) | Polar desert sand microbial communities from Dry Valleys, Antarctica - metaG UQ852 (21.06) | ecosystem: Environmental > Terrestrial > Soil > Desert | place: Antarctica: Dry Valley... | reverse complement strand
GCCGCCCGCATGCAACTGGAAAATACAACCGGCAAAAGGGTTGTTACACAACTGAATGCCAAATCATTGAAAGCAAATAAAAACAAGGAGCTGGAAGACTAAAAAAACTATACGGTTCTGCCGATCTCCTCTTCTCCTCTTCTCCAACTCACCCACTCTCTCACTCTTCCCATCTCTTCATAAAAAATAACAATTTAACCTAATAACATTGAACTTCTCATCATTCGGCTTCAGCCCAACCTTAATGGAAGGCATTGAAGCAATAGGATACGAAACGGCCACTCCGGTTCAGGTATCGGCTATTCCGGCTATACTGGAAGGTCGCGATATAATCGCTTCGGCCCAAACCGGAACAGGTAAAACCGCCGCTTTTTTACTGCCGGTTATCGAAAAACTGATGGCCATGCCTCACGACAACCAGGTGAAAGCCATGGTAATTGTGCCCACCCGGGAGCTGGCACTGCAAATCGATCAGCAAATGGAAGGTTTCTCATATTACACCAAAGTAAGCTCCATCGCTATTTACGGCGGAACTGACGGAACGGTTTTTTCGCGCGAAAAACAAGCACTCACCGAAGGCGCTGACCTTATTGTATGTACTCCCGGTCGCCTTATGGCTCATATGAATATGGGCTACATCAAATTCCCGGAACTCAAATTTCTGATCCTCGACGAAGCTGACCGTATGCTGGATATGGGTTTTAACGAAGATATTCTGAAAATAATTTCCTTCCTGCCCAAACAAAGGCAAAACCTGATGTTCTCGGCTACCATGCCATCAAAAATCAGACATCTGGTTAAACAAATACTGAACAATCCGGTTGAGATCAATATTGCCATGTCGAAACCGGCTGAGAAAATTGTACAGAAAGCTTATGTGGTTTACGATACACAGAAAATTCCACTTATTAAAATGCTGCTGAAAGAAACGGTGATGAAACGTGTTCTGATTTTCTGTTCGACCAAGGAAAAAACCCGGCAGCTATACCACGAACTGAAGAAAACAGGAATTAAAGCGGAAGAAATTCACTCAACCCTTGAGCAGGCTGCCCGCGAAAATGTAATTATCCGTTTTAAAAGCGGTGATATTCCTGTACTTGTGGCAACTGATATTGTTTCGCGCGGTATTGATATTGAGGATATTGATATGGTGATAAACTACGATGTACCTCACGATGCCGAGGATTATATTCACCGTATTGGTCGCACTGCACGTGCATCGGCCGAAGGAACCGCAGTTACCTTTATTAACGAACGCGACCAGCAGCGGTTTGGTGCCATCGAAACCTTGCTCGAACGTGAAGTTGAAAAATCGGCGGTTCCGGAAGAATATGGCGAAACACCAGTGTATAATCCCAAAATCAGAAGGAAAGACGAGAAAAGAAAATTTGGCGGAAAAGGAAAAGGTGGCAGGAAACCGGGTGGTTCAGACAGAAGAAAAGTATAGCCGTTCTATAAATTCACCTTTTCAGTTTTAATTATTTACCGATGAGCAAAAAAAATTCTGGTTTTAAATTTTCAACCACTTATTGGGGACTGCTTGTTTTAGCAGTAATCTGCATTCTTTTTATGTTTGCAGAAATAATTAACAACCGGTTCTGGCTTTCCGATTTTGAAGTTTATTACAAATCGGCATACAGAATTTTACATTCTCAAAACCTATACCGGATTGCTGCTGACGGACATTATGTTTTCAAGTATTCGCCAACATCGGCCATTTATTTTATCCCTTTTCTAATTTTTCCATTTGCTGTGGCAAAATATGTCTATTGGATAATTATTACCTCGCTTATACTATCCGGATTCTACCTTTGTATCAGAATTATCAATCCAGGTTTATTAAAAATAGAATCTGGTAAACCGGTTACTGTTATCATTCTGTTTGCAACATTAATCCTGGCTCTTCATTTTTTGCGCGAATTGCATTTAGGCCAGGTGAACTATCTTATGCTTTATTTATATATCCTAGCTATGTATTTCTATAAGAGGCAGAAACGAGTTATATTTTCGCTTATTCTGGCCTTGAGTATTTTCATTAAGCCTTTTACTTTACTTTTTATTCCTTTTTTAATTTTGAAAAAGAGGTATGCAGAATTATTGATGTTCATTGGTTTCTGTTTAGCTTTATTTCTGTTGCCTTTTCTTTTTTATGGTACAATTGATACAACTTTAGCTCAATACCAGCAATGGTTCAACGAGTTACAAATTGAATTATCGCACAAACAAGGACTACTCGAGAATGCGAACCATACGCTGTTTTCAGTTTTCGCACGCTATTCGCCAATACAATTTATACTTGTTAATGAAACAATTATAATCATGTATCAACTTGCTATGCTGGCTGGTGTTGGTATTTTGTTCCTTTGGTTTACAAAAATTAATAGCAGGAACAATAGCATTGAGCAACAGGAATACCATTTCATACTGGAGTTTTCAATGCTGGTTGCATTGATCCCGTTATTGGCATTCACAAGTGAAAATGCATTTATATACACTACGATTGTTGTATTTATCGTCTTGTTATTTTTCAAATCCTTAAAATTGTATGAAAAAGGATTGGCGATAGTTGCCTTTGTGTTTATTGGCGGCAACTTTGGGGAATTGCTGGGGAAATCACTCTCAAAAAAAATTGATGATATCTCTTTAATCTCAGTAGGAGCAATTATTCTGATATATTTGCTTTTTGTGCTGCGAGTCCGGGGGGTTCTAAAAATTGAGAAAACAGAATAAGCATTCCCCGAAAGGAATCCTTCATACAATAAACTATAAAGAAAAAGAGAAATTGGTCTGGTTTAAAGCATTTTACAAAGTCCTACTTTTTCCCTCCCTGCCTTTCGTCCCACAATTCTTTAAAACTTTTAGTGGCAACCACCGGCAATTCCCTGCGTGACCCCCAGCTTGCAGCAAAAAACTTTTTTAAAACTTTGTTCTTGGTTTTTCCGCTGAACATATCCAGGTATTTGCGTTTTCCCATACCGGTTTTAAATCCGTACATCAGCATTTTATCAAAACGGCTGGCATAGCCTTCCTTTACCGAATCGTTGCGGTTGTATAAAAGTTGCTCATGAAGATTTATTTTCACCGGGCAAACCTCGGTACACGCCCCGCAAAGCGATGATGCAAAACTAAGATGCTTAAATTCCTTCATGCCACGCATCCAGGGTGTTATTACTGATCCAATCGGTCCGCTGTAGGTGGTTCCGTAAGCGTGACCACCTATGCTTTTATATACAGGACAAACATTTAAACATGCACCGCAACGGATACATCCCAATGCGCGGCGCTGGTTTTTATGAGCCAATATTTCAGTCCGGTTATTGTCGAGAAGGATCACATACATTTCTTCCGGACCATCGTTTTCTCCGTCCTGGCGCGGACCCGTTACTATTGAGTTATAAACAGTAATATTCTGCCCGGTGCCGTGTGTTGCAAGTAAAGGCCAGAAAAGATCCAGATCCCGGAGTTTAGGTATTAACTTTTCAATTCCTGCTATTACAATGTGAACTTTAGGAAACGACATGCTCATCATAGCATTTCCTTCGTTTTCGGTAAGGCAAACGGCACCAATGTCAGCCACCAGGAAATTGGCTCCTGTAATTCCTATATCAGCATTAAAAAATTTCTCGCGCAATAAATCCCTCACAAAAGCAGTAACCTGCTCCGGTGTGCTGTCAGCTGCCATTCCGAATTTCTGGTTGAAGAGAGCTGCTACCTCTTCTTTCGATTTGTGCATTGCCGGAGTAACAATATGGTAGGGTTTTTCGCCGGCGAGTTGTACAATGTATTCTCCCAGATCGGTTTCGAGCGATTCAATACCAGCTTTCTCGAGGTGTTCGTTAAGTGAAATTTCCTCGGTAACCATGGTTTTGCTTTTCACAATATGGGTAGCCTGCTGCTTTTTTACAATTTTTAATACTTCGCTAACCGCTTCAGCACTATCCTGAGCCCATATTACTTTTCCGCCCCGCGATTGAAAAGATGCTTCAAAATCAACCAGGTATTTCGCCAGATCGGTAATTACCTTATTTTTAATATGAGCGCCTCGTTGTTTAGCCAGTTCGAGGTTGAGGTATTGCTCCTTCCCTTTTACAACCGCGGCATCGTAACGCGAAATATTAAAAGCTACAGTTGCCCGGTGTACCTTGTCAAATGCCTTCTTTTCGCTGTCAGAAACAAACTTTGTGTAGGAATCGCTCATGGAGTTATGCTTGGAAAGTAAATAAAATTTATTTTTTTGTTGTAATCTTCAATTCATCACTATTGAACAGATTGCAGTTGGTTGTGATTGACTTTATAATGGTATTTTTTCAATCCGGGCCTGATGACGGCCTCCTTCGAAATCAGTAGTCAGAAATGCCATTACAGCGCTAAGAGCTTCGTTTTCAGTAATAAACCTTCCGGGAAGACAAAGAATATTAGCATCGTTATGAAGTCGTGCAAGCTTGGCTAGTTCTGTATTCCAGCATAATGCGGCACGAATTCCGGAATATTTGTTAGCAGTCATGCAAACGCCGTTTCCGCTGCCACATATTAGAATTGCTGCTACATATTGACCATTGTTAACGGCTGCTGCTACCGGATGTGCATAATCTGGATAGTCGATACTATCAGGAGTATAACTGCCAAAATCACGTACCGAATAGCCTGATTCTGCGATTTTTATCTTTAAATATTCCTTTAAAGCGTACCCACCCTGATCGCATCCTAAAGCTAAAGTTTTGGTTTTATCGAACATTGTTCATAAATTTTTATTGGTTAATTTTTAGGTTTCAATGGTTTATTGTTTATTTCCTTTCATTGTTAACCACTTACAACAAAAAACAAAAGTACGTCCAAAAACAAGTCATTTCATTATCAACGCAATAGAGTTTTTAAACATTTATTGTTAATAAGTGATTACTTTTGTTACTAAAATGTGCATAGATTTAGCTTGCTCTTAACAAAAAAATCACAGGTACACATGTGGTAAAGCGCTCAAAAAAGTTTGCTCTAGTTATGAGTCATTTTACAACAAGATATAAACACTTTTTACCTGTTTATAACCTGATGATTTTATTACCACAGCCAATATGAACAGAATGTTAACAAACTCCTTAAAATTGTTACTCACAGAACTTAACCTCAAATAAAATTGTTAATAACCTGTGTACAAACTACCTTTTATTAAAACTAAAAATAAAAAACACTTAAACTGCTAACACTATGAACAGACTAATATTAATAACATATATTTAATTATTAAAAAATATATTATTAATGTCTGTTACCGATAATTTGAAAAAAATGGAAAAAGAAAAACTTATTGAGAAGATATTGAAAATTAAAAAAGAGAAGAATGCTATAATACTTGCGCATTATTATCAGGTAGCCGAAATTCAGGATATAGCTGATTATATTGGCGACAGTTTACAGCTTTCGCAAAAAGCTGCTGAAACGGATGCAGATATTATTGTATTTGCCGGAGTTCATTTTATGGCCGAAACGGCAAAAATACTTTCACCATCAAAAAAAGTGCTTTTGCCTGATCTCGACGCTGGATGTTCACTGGCTGCCAGCGCACCTGAAAAAGAGTTTTCAGACTTTGTTAAGCAACATCCTGATCATAAGGTAATTACTTATATAAATTGTTCTGCAGCCGTTAAAACCTGGTCCGATGTAATTGTTACTTCCAGCAATGCAGTTAAAATTGTGGAATCGTTTCCAAAAGATCAGAAACTTATTTTTGCACCGGATAAAAATCTGGGTGCTTACATAAATGGTTTAACCGGGCGCGAAATGCTTTTGTGGGATGGTGCCTGCGAAGTACACGAAGCCATTCGTACCGAAAGTATAATGAAACTAAAACTTGAATATCCGGATGCACTGCTTATTGCTCATCCCGAGTGTAAACAACCGGTGCTTATTTTAGCTGATTTTATAGGATCAACCTCCGCAATGCTCAATTTTACTGCAAAAGACAATTCTACAAAATTTATTGTTGCGAGCGAAACCGGAATTATTCACCAGATGAAGAAACTTTCGCCGAACAAGGAATTTATTGTGGTTCCTTCGGACGAAACATGTGCGTGCAACGATTGTCCATATATGAAACTCAATACGCTGGAGAAACTCTATCTTTGTATGCTGAACGAAAAACCTGAAATTACCTTGTCAGCCGAAGTAATTGAAAAAGCGCGCAGACCTATTGTGCGTATGCTTGAATTGTCAAAGAACAGGTAAAATTGGAAAGTAGAAAATTGTTAATGGAAATAATTGAAAGTGGTATACATTAACAATTTAATTTTAATAATTTAAAACAATTAAAAGTGTATTGTAAAATCATTCAAAATACAGAATGTTTACCATTGTCTGTTAACTGTTAACTCAAAATTAAAGTGCAAAATTACTCCGTATATCCTATCAGAACTGCATTGTTGAAAACTCTGTTTTTCCTGGCAATTTCATTTTTTTATGTTCCTGAAATAATGGCTCAGCAACCTTCGGGAGTAATAGGCGATAGTATTGTAAAATTTTATTATCCGGGTGGGCAACTTTCGAGCGAAGGAACCATGCGCGAAGGAAAACCTGATGGTTACTGGAAAACATATTACGAAAACGGCGAGCTGAAAGCGGAAGGAAACCGTAAAAATTTCATGCTCGACAGTGTGTGGAAATTTTACGACGATTCGGCCAGGTTATTGGTTTCCATTACCTATGCCGAAGATAAAAAGAACGGAATAAGAACTACTTACCGCGAAGGTGAAATGACTACCGAAACTTTTGTAAATGATATAAAACAAGGTCCGACCACGTATTTTTATCCCGATGGTAAAGTACGTTTGATAATTAATTTTATTGCCGGGCTCGAAAACGGAATTGCCCGCGAACTGGCTCCTGATGGCACAGTAATTACCTACATGGAGTATAAAAGAGGCTTTCTGGTTAGCCGCGAACGTATTAATAGAAAGGACAGTAAAGGCTGGAAACAAGGACGATGGAAATATTTTTACGATGACTTTACCATCAAACAGGAAGGCATTTTTAAGGATGATAAAAAGAACGGTTATTTTAAAGATTATGATGATGAAGGAAGCCTGGTTTCGGTAAAAAAATATATAAATGATGTTGAACAGGTTGAAGCTCCCGAGTTAACAAGTCTGAAAATAAAGACAGATTATTATCCGAGCGGTAAAGTTAAGACGGTGGCCAGTTACAATGGCGATGTGCCCGAAGGTGTGAGGCGCGAGTACAACGAAGAAGGAAAAATTACAGCCGGATATGTTTTCACAAAAGGAGCACTCACAGGCGAAGGAATTGTTGACGAGGAAGGAAATAAAGAAGGCGAATGGCGCGAATATTACCTTGATGGAACTCTCCGATCAGTAGGAACTTATGTAAAAAGTAAACCGGTAGGAAACTGGAAATATTATTTTGAAAACGGTAAACTCGAATCGGAAGGAAAATATACAAAAACCGGTTTATTGGATGGCACCTGGCGCTGGTATTTTGACGATGCAAACATAAGGCGCATACAGTCGTACATTGCCGGAATGGAAGATGGCGAATACGAAGAACACGACGAAACTGCTCGTTTAATTGTTAAAGGTCAGTATATTGAAGGCCTTGAGGAAGGCGATTGGGTGTATGATTTCGGTAATTACCGAGAGTTAGGCAGCTATCGTGGTGGAACTCGTTTTGGTAAATGGAAATCCTATTACGACGATGGAACTCTCAAATTCGAAGGCGAATATATTGATGATAATTTGAATGGACGGGTAAACTGGTACTGGCCAACCGGAAAACTGAAAGACCAGGGTAATTTTGTGAATGGCAGCCGCGAGGGCGACTGGATTACCTTTAACGAGGATGGTACTCCATTCCTGATCATAACGTACCGTGGTGACGTTGAAAAGCGGTATGACGGGAATGTTATCAAGCCGGCTTTTGAGGAATAAGCAATTAAAAGCTGATTATTTTTTTTCTTACATAAATTCGTTGAAACCATTTAAAATGCCACAGGTATGAAAAATTTAACAGTTACACTACTAATTGCGACAGCAATATTTGTTGCTTCATGCAGTTCGCAACAGCAAAAAGCGGCTGAGTTATCTCAGTCAATTGATACTTTTGCCCTGTTATTAAAAGGCGATACTATTTCGGCTCAGGTACAAAAAGTTTTACTTTCGAATGTAATGCAGGCCATTAAAGCAGGTGGCCCGGAATATGCAGTTACTTTTTGCAACGAGCGAGCCATGCCTCTTACCGATTCGTTGGCAAAAGCTAATAATTGCATGATACAAAGAGTTTCGGATAAATATCGTAATCCCGCAAATAAACTTACTGAATACGATCAGGAAATTTGGAAACAACTAAATTCATCAACCCCTGCAAATCCAATTCTAGTGGCAGAAAACGGAAAAATGGTTTTCTATAAACCTATAAAAATAGCTATGGCTTCCTGCCTTACCTGCCATGGAACTGCCGGCAAGGAAATAAATGAAAAAACAGCTAAAATTATTAGTGAAAAGTATCCTAACGATTTGGCCACAGGCTATGAGGAAGGCGATTTACGTGGATTGTGGAAAATCACTTTTCTAAAAAATTAGATAACAACTTATATACCCTGGATGCGGGCAATTTTAAATTTTGATAATATTAATAGCAGAGCCGGAAATTTTTATTTCCGGCTCTGGTGCTATAAGTAAATTACTGCCTTATATTAGTGGTGTTGAAATTATTACTTTTCGTACTGTCAAAATGCCCGCCAATTGAGCATTTTCTAATTATTACACTGATGCAGCAACAAGCCTCTGATCCTGTTCAGGATACTAATCTCCCCCCAAAGAAAAAGAAAAAACGTGGTTGCTGTTTCGGATGCAGCATAGTTTTAATTTTGATCCTGGCGTTAATGCTTGGAACAATAGGTTATTACGTATATCAGAGCTGGCCAAAAAAATCAGCTGTTGAAAAAGAGTATAATAAGGTTCCTGAATATTTTGAAAATTAGAGGATTATGAAAAGGATACTTTTGGGTACAATTTTTTTTCTGCTGGTTTTGCAAGGAATTTCGCAGCAGAGTTTCAGGTTACATGTTCAGCCGGGCAAGCCGCAATTAGCGGGTGATGGCGACGACTATACCACACTGGTTATTACTGCCCGTGATAAAGAAGGTGAGGTGATTCCTTCCATGAACGGGAAAGTAGCCGTGAGGGTAAGTGCCGGATATTGCGAAGCTATTGAAGTAAATATGCTAAACGGTGTTGCACTTGTAAAATACACTTCTCCCATGTTCGGAACGCCCATCAAAGCTTCGCAACGTGTGGTTTATTTCCTTTTCAGGTTTATGCAAAAATTTATTGCCCGCTCCGGCGGATCAACGGATGAAGCCGCAAACACGAAGCTTGCCACTGATATTACAATCGAAAGTTTTAAAGAAGGCTTACTCCCGGTCACTTTAATACCCCAAAAAGATGGCGATAATTATGCTTACATCGTATGCGAAATGAATAGCATTAAAGGGAAAGCCAAAATAGAAATTCTCAAAGCTACTGAGGGACGCAATGGCAATATTATACCCGGCACGTATTACGGCCGCGATATAGCCGGCCAATCCGACTGGAAATTAAATATTTACAGCACAGGTAATGGTACTTTTGGCGAAGCAAATTCGTCGGAAGACGATTACAATACCATTATGTTCAGCAACGAAGTTTTTACCGAAATGAATGATGTTTTAGGTAAAACGGCTGGTATGACAGGATTTCTGAAAGCCTACCTCGGTCCCTCCTGGAAAGAAACAAAATACATTGAAAATTACGATATAGTAAAAATGGGAATGGGTTCAGCCTATATGCCTATGCCAAACAATGGTGTTTTCATTTATGTACCACCTATTCTTTTCGAATACCAGGGCCAGCTCAAGGCAAGTCCTTCAAACAGTGGTAAACCTGATGAACCAATCAAAACCGATAAATCAGGAATTATACTCAGTCAGAACGAAATAATAGGCGATGGGAAAAGTCGAACCCGCGCCATTTTTCATTACCAGAACGAAAATGGGATACCTGTCAGTGGAAAAACAATTTCATGGTCAATCACCAATGGTATTAAACAGATTTCGGCTCTTACCATAACTGATGCTTATGGAAATGCCGAAGCTATATTGGAAGCACCTATTTTAAAAGCTACCGGCGAAACCCGGGGCGAAAATACCGGCCAGCTTATCGATAATTATAATCTTTATAAAATTACCGTAAACTATTCGTCACCTAAAAGGGCAAACGATTATACCGAGGCCTATTTGTCTGTTTATAAAACAGTTGAACGAAATGTCCGAATTCTGAAACCAGGTTTCGAAGCAAAATCATTTAAACTATTACTTCCTCAACTTGAGAATTTTAAACTCGAAAGCAGTATATATGCGCTTATCGAAAAGATAAATTCTCCCGCAATTCCTGATAAAATATTTGTTGCTGATGCTGTTGTTTTTATCGAAAGGAAAAAGTTTGATGAGGAAAAATTTAATCGAAACTATGAACTGTATTTTAAAAATGACAGGAAGTTTTTTCTCACGATGGTTGATGATGAAAAAGGCGGATTTGTGGCAATAACAGATGGTGAAGGAAAATTTTTGCTTAATGCAGGGATAAATCCGGATAAAAAACTGCCGATGGAATCTATGCAGGCCAAACTTTCGGACCTCACCGGGAAACGTAAAGGAACGCTCGGCAAAGCGTTAAACCTCTTTAAAGATGATGCTTTTAACAATCAGATGATTGATGCATTGTTTGTTATGGATAAAAACCTTTGTGCATCTGATCATATCAAAAGTAGTTATATCGAGGAAAAACTGCACATCCTTGGCAATCTGATGGCAAACGCCAATTCCACTTCCGGTATGCTTGATGAAACTACCGGTGAAATTACCTCCGCCACCTGGGAATTGCTTGGAGTTGTATGGGGTTTTGCCAACGATCAATATAAAATCACCGAAGGTTTATCGAAAAAAGTGAAACTGGATGATTTGCAGAAATGGGCTGGTGGAAAAGGCTCGGAAGCCGTAAAATATATCTATTCAAAAGTAAACGGACAGGAAATGACCGGCGGGGTAAAAGCCAAAATGTACAGGGAGCTATACAAACGTATTTTTGCGGAGTCGGATAAAGGTAAAATTCCAGGTACCAAGTTTTACTACGAAGCCATGGGCGAATCCGTTTATAATGGCATCAGTGAGTTGATGAGCGACCAGCTTGAAGCTATTTCGGGATATTTCGATAACCTGAACCCGCTTCCTGATGGATTAAAGAATTATATGCAGGCCAGATATTATGGAAAACTCAAACAGGATGTTTCTGTTTTCATGAATACACCGCCCGAAAAAATACATGCTGTTTACGAAAAGATACAACCAGTTTTACGCGACCGAAGTACCGAGCTCAGGGCATATTATTCAAAAATCGGGAAATTTCGCATGGATATGGCATACTATAAAGCGGATAAAGATCTTTTTGCTGATTTGTCAAAAGGCGCAATAATCATCGGAACTGTGCTTGTTACACGCGATTTTGCGCGAATGGTCGATTTGCTTGATAAACTTGATAAAGGTTCGAAAGTGATTGATGGCTTGTTTGCCGCAAATAATATGGCCAACGAAATGTGGAACTTCAGTACCATGCTTGCCGAAGTGAAATCGACATTTGAATTCGTTAACCTGAGTACCTCAAGCGGAAATGTGGCACAAACGAAAAAGTATGTAACTTATGACTTTGATTTAAATCTGATACCTAAAGCATACGCGCAGGAGGTTGTTAAAAGCAACTCGATTCCGGGAATCTGCGCATTGTCAGCCAACGATATGGCCTACGGAAATGGTTCTATCGATAAATTGTATGCCGGCTATCCTGCTTTTGCTGACTGGTTTGCTAAAAACAAACAAAATCTTCTTAAAGCCGGAATCGATAATAATATACAGGTTGCCAAACTGATGTTAGTAGCTGATGAGTATGACCGCAATCTTTTTGCTGTTGCAATTACGGATGCATCCCTTTTTTATAATCCGGGCAACAAGGAATTGCTTCGGGCAAGAGCTACAAGAGGAACACAATTATCGTCCGAAATCGGTATTCTTCTGTCCGAAGGTTCAAAAACTATTGAATTGATTGATCGTTTGCCACAAGGTAATGCACTTGGCGAAGTGGAATCAGCTCAAAAGAAATCCATCTTTGGATTTACACTTAACGAAATGTTTATTTATGGAGGAACCGGACTCTTTGGCCTGCTGATAGTAATCTTTGTATTTGCTTTAATCCGCAGGAAAAGGAAATCCGGATTAAAAGCACCTTCACAGCCTATTAAACCTGCTGTTTTTACCCAGACTCCTCAAAGGTCAAACTTTTCTGAAATTGAGGATTCATCTTCAGTTAAATCGGAAATTGCAAATCTGGCACTAAAAAGCATAAGCCCGAAATTCTGTCCCCAATGCGGCTCTCCCCTCTCTTCCGGAAAGAAGTTCTGCGGGAAGTGTGGTTTTAAAATCCCATCCTGAATTGTGCTATTTTAAAAATTATACACCATGAGTTATTGCACCAAATGTGGAAATCATCTTAAGTCCGATGCCAGGTTCTGTGGCAAATGCGGCGAAAATATTACTTTGCCTTCGCAAGATATATCTTCCGTTAACTCTGCAAAGCCCTCATTCAAAGAGGCTTTGGTGCAGTTTATTTTTCTTCCGTCCATCATTGGTCTCGATGGGTTTGATGGCGGTTTTGCGATAAGTTTTGTTTCGGGATTTAAGGAGGATGCTTTGCGGATTGTAGATCATTTTCAAATTAAAGAGGCATTATAGCTATTTCTAAAAGGCTTAGTTTTACTGCATCATATTCTATCCGGCGGAATCAATATTCCGGACTTATCTGATAAAAACACAAATTTTGGAACCGGCAATTAAATTAATTCGTTTCGTGACAGTTTTCGTACTGTTGTCATGTACATTTAAAACAACCGGTCAACCCTTTTCCTTCCGAAAAATAAATTCTGGCACAAAAGCTAAAATACACACACTCATACAAAATAAGCAACAGGAAGTATATTTCCTTGCCAACAAAATTTATTTCCTGAACGAAAACAAATGGAGTAAACAGGATTTTCCGGTTGAAGGGGAAATAAAAGAATTTTATCCGGTTTCTTCAGCTGATATCTGGTTTTCTGTCGATCAGGTTACAAGCACATCCGTTCTCTATCATTACCATGATGGGGTAACCGATAATATTCGCCCGCCATTTGCCAATACTATTACTTCAATCAGTTTTTTCTCGAAAAATACCGGAATACTAACCAGTTTTGCCGACGTGGCTGTATATGAAAACGGATCCTTCAGGAAGCTTCCACCTGCTCCTACGCGCTTCGTTATCGAAAAAATATTTGGCAAGGATGCTGAAGTTTTTTACTTACTTACTAACGGAAGCGAACTATTTCTTTACGATCACGGTGTTTACAAAAGAGTATTTGAAAATAAAATAATTACCGACTTTTGTTTTACTGATATCCAGGACGGATATTTACTTTCAGGTGAAGAAATATTCCGTGTAGATGCTTCAGGCATTAAACCGCTTGCTAAAAGTCCCGATTTCCGGTCGGTAAACAGAATATGTTTAACTGCGAACAATACACTTATACTGGTTGGGAGCAAAGGGTTAATTTTAAGCTATTCCAAAGGAAGTTTGTTGCGTCATAGTATCCCATACACCGAGAAACTGACCGATGTGGTTGCCAGCGGGACTGAAAATATCTGGATATGTGGTGAGAATGGGCTTCTGCTGTACAGCGGAGATCAAAAATTCGCGGAGTATGTTGAGAATAACCAGGGATTTTCTTCACATAAACTTATTTACTATGGCATAACTATAGATGATGAATATGGTGTGGCCATGGCTGATTTTAACATGGACAGCAAAACAGATATTTACAGCGTTCGGATTTACGAGCAGAACCGGCTTTATATCAACCATATTGTTTCATCCAATACATTATTTGGCAACGAAAGTTTTACCGAAGAAGCTGTAAAGCGAAATGCAAACGGAGTAATAAAGCCCGGGAGCAGCACCGCCCAGAATGAACTTAAGTTGGGCATAAGCGTTGCCGATATTGACAATGATAATGATCAGGATATATATCTATGCTACCTTAACAGCACCAATAAATTACTGCTAAACAAGGGAAACGGATATTTCAGGAATGTTTCGGAACAGAAAAGACGGGCGTGTGAAAACATGAATCGCTCCAATGCCGCTGCATTTGCCGATGTGGATACCGATGGCGATCTCGATTTATTCGTTACAAACGAAGAAGGCTCGAACAGGCTCTTCGAAAACAACGGCTCGGGCAATTTTAAGGATATTACAGCAACTTCCGGACTGGCATCGGTAAGCGGGGGAATGTGCGCCTCGTTTGCCGATGTTAACAATGACGGATATCCCGATCTGTGTGTTTCTTTCTGGTATCCTTCCAACAAAATCTATTTCAATGAATCAAAAAAGGGAAGGATTTATTTTCGCGATGCAACTCATCTCACCGATATAGCCGGAGCTACTCCTGCAAAGAGCAATGCAGTTGCTTTTGCCGATGTAAATAACGATGGATTTATTGACCTGTTTATTGCCAACCGGAATACCGGAAACAAACTTTATCTTAACGATGGTAAAGGTATTTTCAGGGATAATACGTATAAATATTTTAAGCCGGATAATTTCATGAGTAACGGAGCCGTATTTGCTGATTTCGACCTCGATGGCTACCAGGACTTGTACATCACCAATGTAGGCGAAAATATTCTGTATAAAAACGTAAACGGGAAATATTTTACCGATGTTACATCGGAATTCGGTGCCGAACTCAGCGGCTATTGCACCGGTTGTGCAGCAGGTGATATTGATAATGATGGCGACCCTGACCTCTATGTTGCTAATTACATAAACGGCGACAGCAAACTGTTCATTAACAATACCGAAACTAAATCATTCGTTAAGTTTAAGCTTCGTGGTGTACGCTCCAATAAAGATGCTATTGGTGCAAAAGTATGGTTGTATAAGGTTGCAGGTAACAAAAAGCCGGCTTTTCTTGCAGGCTACAGGGAGTTGAACGGAGGAAGTGGCTACGGATCCATTTCGGCTAAAGAAATGATTTTCGGTGTCGAAACAGGATCCGTTTATTATGCATTGATCAAGTTTCCGTCGTCGCCTGATACAATAAGGATCGAACAGATATTGGCAGGAGAAACCAAAGAAATATTCGAAATACAGGGGTTGAAGGCATTTAATATTGAAACTGGGAACAACCTTGTACGTTTTTTTATTGATCCGGAAATACAGCCTGAAATTATAAAAACGTTTCTGATCACCCTGTTGTTGCTTCTCTATAACCTCCAATTACGCAAAAACATTCGTAACATTGACTTTACACGATGGCTGGCAAGTGGATTTATTCTTGCTGTTTTTTTTCTTGTAAATCAGTTATTCCTTTTTCAATGGCCATCATTATCCTTTTTTATTGCACCCATAGTTGCGTTGGGTTTACTTGCAATTTTAGATCTTTTTATAGGCAGGATTTTACTCAGAAGGTTTGCACAAAAAGAAAAACTGGATCTGCGCGAAAAACTGTCGCGCGACCTGCATGATGACCTTGCATCAACCCTTGGCAGTATTTCTATTTATGCCGAAACACTCAAAGGGATGAATGAACCCTCAAAGTCGGATTTTAAAAAGTTGTCCGTAAAAATTGCCGGACTTACGCAGTCGGCCCTACAATCCATTTCCGATATTATCTGGATGACCTCCCCACGAAATGATTCCTTACAAAGTCTGATATCGAAAACAAGTAATTATATGCTTGAAATTCTGACCGATAACAAAATCAATTTCAGTTCGTTAATCGAAATTCCCGAAGATCCTGTTATTCTGCAGGAAAAAATACGAAACGATGCTTTTTTGATCCTGAAGGAAGGCTTGCACAATATCATCAGGCATTCAGGAGCCCAAAATGTTGCTTTTAAGGCAGTTATGAATGAAAATAGTTGTATAATAAACCTTAAGGACGATGGCATTGGAATACTTGTTTCGGGGTTGCCCAAAAAAGGATCGCATGGCAACGGACTGGTTAATATGCGTCGGAGGGCGCAGGAGTCGGGTATCGAAATTAGAATACAATCCGGCGAAGGTACCGGAACCGAAATATTTCTTCAGTTTACAATATGACCTGATAAGGCTATTTAATCATGTAATTTTTATCTTTACTTTGTATAAAAACATATAAATGGGTATATCAGTCGGAATTGTTGAAGATCATTCGGAATTCAGGAAAAGCCTGGTGTATCTTATTTCCTCCTTTTCCGAATATTCTGTAGCCTGGTCCTATTCCTCCGTTGAAGAAGCACTTGAAAATTATACAGAAACAAATGTTATTCTGCTTGACATTAATCTACCCGGCTTATCGGGTATTGATGCTATTCCACTTTTCAAACAAAGGTTTGCGCAACAGAAAATTATAATGCTTACCATCCTCGAAGATGACTACCATATCCTCGAAGCCGTAAAAAACGGTGCCGACGGATATTTACTGAAAAAATCAAGTCCCAACAAAATCCTTGATGCCATACAACAGGTTTACGAAGGTGGAGCTGCGCTTACCCCAATGGTGGCAAAACAGGTGATGGCGTTTTTAAAACCCGAAGCCCAGAAACCTGGATCCGAATCCAATCTTACCGTGCGCGAAAAGGAAATCCTTGTACTTATTACACAGGGAATGACTAACGAGCTGATAGCCGACAAACTATTTATCAGTGTTCAGACAGTGCGCAACCATATAAAAAACATTTATGACAAATTACAGGTCCATTCGCGGGCCCAGGTTGTGGTTAAAGCTTTTAAAGATAAACTGATTTAAAAAAAAATGACCTTTTCAGGCTATTGTATAATTTTTTTCTTTAGTCCACTTTTGTCCAACCTTAATCACTTTCATATAACAGAAACCCGATAACCAGAATCTACCATGAAAAAAACAATTAGTTTATTCGCAGTATTAATGTTGCTGTTTGTTGCAGCACAAAGTTTTGCTCAAATCAATTTCGGGGCAAAAGCAGGTTTAAATTTAGCAAATATGACTTCTCAGGATGATGAAAACAATTATGCCGAAGATGCGCCATACGAAATGAGAACCGGATTTCATGTTGGTATCACCGCCGCATTTTCAATTTCAGAAAATTTGGCCATTGAGCCGGGGGTGTTGTATTCAGCAAAAGGTTTTGCCGAAGAGTACAGCATTGCGAACATCAAATATAACATCAATTAT
>Ga0136636_10000789_pt1 | contig 17322 bp, 12 predicted proteins | sample AntDrymUQ8522106_2_FD_104653 | JGI IMG/M metagenome (GOLD analysis project Ga0136636, IMG submission 104653) | Polar desert sand microbial communities from Dry Valleys, Antarctica - metaG UQ852 (21.06) | ecosystem: Environmental > Terrestrial > Soil > Desert | place: Antarctica: Dry Valley... | reverse complement strand
TGGGCAGGACCAGTTGGAAGCGCTGGCCGACGTAGCATTCGCGCCGCACCTCCTCGCAGTCGAGCAGGGTGCTGGCGCTCAGGCGCATGGCCGCCAGGGCGCGCTGGCCCGAGCGGGGCAGGCGGCCCTGGATGGCAGCGCCATCGGGCAGGTGGGCGGCCTTCACCTCGGTCCAAAACCGTCGACTGCCGGGCTCGCCCAGATCGAGGCCCATCTCAACGGTCAGGTCGGTGTCCCGGTCGGCGGTGGCGGTCAGTCGCTGGTAGGCCAAATGGGGATCGGCCATTGAGGTGAAGCGCTCGAACAACATGCGGATCTTCGCGCCGCCCTTCACCGCCCAGGTGAACTCACGGCGGTAGACGCCCTCGCGCAGGTCCAGGCTGCGGCGGAAGCCGCTGAAGCGCACCCGCGCCAGGTCCAGGTCCTCGTCACCGCAGGCGATGCGGGTGAACAGCCAGTCGATGCCGTTGACCATGTAGTGGGTGGTGTGGATCGGCCCCTTGGGCCAGGGCTTCGGCTGGACGTCCTCGTACTCGTAGATGCCGTTGAAATAACTGCCCAGCAGATGCTCGCCCGAGTAGCCCTCCTCGAAATAGGCGCGTACGCCCATGAACTCATTGCCCGTCGCGAAGATGGACTCGGCGACCTGGTGGCGATCCGGATGGAAACCGGTCTCCACCACCTGCCAGGGATCGATGTCGAGGAACTGTTGGGCTACTTTGCTCATTCAAGCATGGTGCACAGCGGGGCCCAGCTCGGCAATATGGACGACGTAGTCAGGTCACCTGCGATGCGAACAGTGGATGGCTTACAGGAGTTGGGAGACGGCCCATCGCCCATCACCCACAACCCCCTTCAAAATGCGATCGCCACCAGGGTCAGGTCATCGCGTTGCACTTCGCCGACGGTCCAGGCGTCCAGGTCTGTCTCGATCACGTGCAGCAGGCCGTCGAGGTCCAGGCCCGCCACCACGCCGCCGGCGACGCAGGCAGCGAGGCGATCGTCGCCATAGGCCTCACCCTGGGGATTGACCGCTTCGGTGTAGCCGTCGGTGTACAGCAGCAACACGTCGCCAGGCCGGGCCTGGATGGCATCGGGCTCCTGCAAGGGGATGGTGGCGAGAATACCCAGGGGCATGCCCGTCGACTCCAGCCAGCGCGGTTCGCCGTCGCGGCTCACCAGCAGCAGCGGGGTATGTCCGGCGGACACATACGAGAAGCGCCGGGTCGCCGCCTCGACCGTGACCAGCGCAGCGGTCATGAAGCGGCCACTTTGGGTATGGAACAGACCATCATTCACGGCCAGCAGGGCCTCTTTGGGTGTGGTGCCGGCGCGTAACTGCTGCTGCACCAAAGCATGGGCCATGGTGGTGAACAGGGCGGCGCCCAGACCGTGGCCGCTGACATCGCCGATCATCACCAGCAGGTTGCGGTCATCGGCGTGGAAAGTAAAATAATCACCGCCGGTCTCGCTGCACGGACGGCTGCGACCTTCGACGCGTAAACCCTGGCAGACCAGGCCACGCACTGGAAACATGTGGTTCTGCACCGAGCGGGCGATGGCCAGCTCCTGCTGCAGGCGTTCGCGATCAACCATCGCCTGGACCAGGAAGGCGTTCTCCAAGGCGATCGCGGCAATATTGCACAGGGTCTCGCCCAGGCGCTGCTGGCGGGGCCCGAAGTCCTGCTCGGGATTGGCCAGCAGGATCACGCCCAGGGTGCGATCCCGGCCGATCAGCGGGAAGCCAAGCAGACCCGTCAGTCGCCCGGCCATCGGGCCAAGGTCCAAGTCCCGCGCCAAATCCTCGGCCGCCCACAGCCGCGAGCGTCCGGTGGCGCGCACATAATCGCCGACCTCGGTGCCATCCCGCAGGCGCAGCAGCCGCAGGTCGGCCTCGCGCAGCCCCCAACTGACTTGCGCCTTCAAGGGGCCATTGGCCTCGGCCACCAGCAGCGCCCCCACCTGGGCCTTCACGGCGCCCAGATAGGTCTCCAGGATCTTGGTCAGCAGGACGTCGGGCTGGAGGTGACGCAACAGCCCACCGGCCACCACCAGCTGGGCCACCAGTTCATCGCTGGCGCGCAGGTCACCGGCCAAGCCATTGACCAAGCGCACATTCAGCAACACCGGCGGCAGCACCGCCGCCAGCAAGGCTGACGCGGCGGGATCCGCCGTCTGAGCCAGTTGCAGCAAGTTCACCGGTTGGTCCTGCCAAGTCAGGGCCAGGCCGGCGGCGCTGCCCCGGGGCAGGTCACCGGCCGGCGTGTCGCCGCCCAGCCCGGCCGCTGGATAGTAGGCGTCCGCATCCCCATCGTAGAGGTACAAGACCCCGGGCAGCCCACAGGCCAGACCCGCCGCGACGGTCAATCGTTCAACCAGATCTTCTGGACTGTCGCTAGCGACCAGTCCCGCCAGTGCGGCAGGCAAGGATTCCATAGAGTATTGAACCCCCAGTCTGAACCGAAAGCAATGGCGGCCACAACACTGGCACCTGGCGCGGTCGTGCCCAGACTTCCCGCCATGGCCCGCCCGCCCAAAGCCTATGAGCCGTTACGCCAGGCGGCGCTGGAACTGTTCGTCGATCAGGGCATCCACGCGGCCGGTATCCGCGAGATCGCCAAACATGCCGGCGTCAGCGAAGCCGCGCCCTACCGCTACTGGGCCAGCAAGGACGAGCTGATCCTCGCCCTGTTCCGCGAACACCTGGCCGAAGTCGTCCTGCTGCTGGAACAGGCCATCGCCAGTGCGCCCGACATCATCGGTCAGGTGCGCGCCGCCACCCGCGCCACCTTCGCCCTGTACGACGCCCAGCCCTACGTCTTCCGCTTCGTGCTGCTGGTCCAGCACGACCTCGCCATGAAGATCCCCGCTGACACGCGCATGCCCCAGGACGTGGTGGTGGCGATGGTGCGCGCCGGCCGCGCGCGCGGCGAAGCGCACGGCGACCCCGAATTGCGCGCCGCCGCCATGGTCGGCCTGTTCCTGCAAGTTGCCGCCGGCGTAGTGTACGGCCGTCTGCCCGGCCCGCTGTCGCGCTACACCGATGAAGTCGCCGACCTGGCCATGGGCGCACTGCGGGCCTGAGACGGCGGTGCTGGCGGCGACCCGCGCCTATGCCGACAATACTTCGTCCGGCCAGGACCTCTGCGTGACGGCCGCGCGGATGAGCGCCGACCCGGATGACCGCAAGCCGGGAGAGTGAGGATCCCAAGCAGGCGAACCCCACGGCCGCCCAGTGCGGCAGGGCCTTGGTGATCCGCCATCGTCCCCACCATTCCGCCATGCCTACCAGCGACGACGCCGCGCCCAGCCTCAGCTCCCTCGCCCTTACCGTGGCCGCAGCCTTGGCGCTGCGCCCCCATCAGGTCGAAGCCACCGCCCGGCTGCTGGACGAAGGCGCGACCGTGCCCTTCATCGCGCGGTACCGCAAAGAGGTCACCGGTGGACTAGACGAGGTAGCCATCGCGGCAATCAGCGATGGGATCACCCGCGCGCGTGAGCTAGAGCAGCGTCGCACCGCCATCCTCGACTCTTTGAACGAGCGCAATCTGCTCACCCCCGCCTTGCGCGCGGCCATCGACGCGGCGCGGCAGCTCACCGTGCTGGAGGACCTTTACCTGCCGTATCGGCCCAAGCGCCGCACCCGCGCCCAGCAGGCCCGCGAGCGCGGTCTGGCGCCCCTGGCCGAGGCCCTGCTGGCTGGTGGCCGCTTCCCCGATCCCGCCCCCTTCGTCACCGCCGAGGTCCCCGACCTTGAGGCCGCCCTGGCCGGCGCGCGCGACATCATCGCCGAAACCATCAGTGAGCATGCCGCCACCCGGGGCGACCTGCGGTTGCTTTTCAAGCGCCAGGCCCGCCTGGTGTCCGCCGTGGCCCGGGGCAAGCGCGAGGATGAGCAGGCCGCCACCTTCCGCGACTGGTTCGACTGGAGCGAAGACCTGGCCCGCGCCCCCTCCCACCGCCTCTTGGCCATGTTGCGTGGTCGCGAGCAAGGCGCGCTGACCGTATCCGCCCTGCCGCCGGAAGCCGCTGCCCTGGCTCTGCTGCGCCAACGCTGGCTGAAGCCCGACCGCCATCAGGGCCGCGTGCGCGAGCACCTCGACCTCGCCATCGTCGACGGCTACGCCCGGCTGATGGCGCCGGCCCTGGAAACCGAGGCGCTGAATGACGCCAAAGAGCGCGCCGACACCGAAGCGATCCAGGTCTTCGCCGAGAACCTGCGCGCCTTGCTGCTGGCCGCGCCCTATGGCCGGCGCGCGGTGCTGGCAGTCGATCCCGGTCTGCGCACCGGCGGCAAAACCGTGGCCCTGGATGATCAGGGCACGCTGCTCGCCTCCGCCACCATCTTTCCTCACGAGCCCCGGCGCCAGGCCGAGGCCGCCGCCACCATCCGCACGTTGATCAGCGCCCATCACCCCGCCGCCATCGCCGTCGGCAATGGCACCGCCGGCCGCGAGACCGCAGATTTTCTGGATAAACTGGCCCTGGGCCTGCCCGTGGTGCTGGTCTCGGAAGCTGGTGCCTCAATCTATTCCGCCAGCGCCGTGGCGCGCAGCGAATTTCCCGACCTGGACCTGACGGTGCGCGGCGCGATCTCCATCGGCCGGCGCCTGCAAGATCCCTTGGCCGAACTGGTCAAGCTCGACCCCAAATCGATTGGCGTCGGCCAGTATCAGCACGACGTGGATCAAACCCGGCTGCGCGCAGGCCTGGAGCGCGTGGTCGCCAGCTGCGTCAACGCCGTCGGCGTCGAACTGGCCACCGCCAGTGAATCCCTGCTGACCCACGTGTCCGGCCTGGGACCAGCCCTGGCCAAGGCCATCGTCGCCTATCGTCGCGAGCACGGCGGCTTCAGCGCCCGTCGCGACCTGTTGAAAGTGCCACGTCTGGGGGCCAAAGCCTTCGAACAGTGCGCCGGCTTCCTGCGCCTGCGCGACAGCCGCGAACCCCTCGACGCCAGCGCCGTCCACCCCGAACGCTACGCCCTGGTCCGCCGCATGGCCGCCGACCTCACCGTGCCAGTCACCGGCCTGATGGGACGCCCCGACCTGCACCAGGGTCTTGAGCTCAAACGCTGGTGCAGCGACGACGTCGGCGAACCAACCATCCGCGACATCCTCACCGAACTGGCCAAGCCCGGCCGCGACCCCCGCCCCGGCTTCAGCGTCTTCGCCTTCGCCGACGTCCACCGCCCCGAAGATCTCAGCCCCGGCATGCTGCTCCCCGGCATCGTCACCAACGTCACCCGCTTCGGCGCCTTCGTCGACGTTGGCATCAAGCAAGACGGCCTGATCCACGTCTCAGAAATGGCCGACCATTTCGTCAGCGACCCCGCCACCGTGGTGCAGGTCAACCAGCAGGTGCAGGTGCGGGTGCTGTCTGTCGATCTGCAACGGGGACGGATTGGGTTGAGTTTGAAGACGGGGAAGGGTGCGACGGCGTCGTGAGCAATCGGCAGGTGCATGGACGGCTGTGGTGGCCCCGGCACTGGCCCTTGGTGAAAGGCCGGGGCACCAGGGTGGCCCGGGCATCGTTTACTCCTGTCCAACGGGCCCCTTGGAGTCGACTGCGGCCTGGTCATAGCCGGGATGCATGCAGGATGGGGCAATGTCGAGCGGTCCTGATCCTGGACTTTACGAAGCGCTGATCGATCAGGCCCTGGCCGGTCGGCTGAGCGGGGCCGCCGGCCTGCAGGTGCTCCGCGGCAAAGTCGAGGATGCTGATCTGCCGCTGATTCTGGCCGACCATGTCAGCCGGCATCTGGCCCAGGCCCTGCGCTCACTGCCTGCCTACGAGCGGCGTGCGCGGCAATTGCAGGTGGCCAACGACCTGGTGGCGCGCATCCAGGCCCTGGCGCCAGAGGCCTTTGTCGGCGATGCGGGCGTGCCAGATCCCGGCGAGTGGTTGTTCGGTGTCGGTTCTCCGGTCCGGCCGCTTCCTCCCCGCCCCCAGACGCCGCTGAGCGGATCAACTCTGTTAACCGGCAGCCCCGGCGAGCCGGCCCTGGGCCAGGAGTTGGCCGCCGAACTGGCCTCCTGCGATGCGGTGGATCTCATCGTCAGCTTCATCAAGTGGCATGGCTTCCGTCAGTTGCGCGACGCCTTCCACGACCTGGTTGCACGTGGTGGCCGCATCCGCGTGTTGAGCACGACCTACATGGGCGCCTCGGATGCAGAAGCACTGGAGGCCCTGGCCCGACTGCCGACGGCGGAACTGCGGGTCAGCTACGACACCCGCCGGACCCGACTGCACGCCAAGGCGTGGTGTTTCCACCGTGCCACCCGCTTCGGCACGATCTACGTCGGCTCGGCCAATGTCAGCGTCGCCGCCCTGGGCAGTGGTTTGGAATGGACGCTCAAGGCTACGCAGCACGACGCGCCGCACCTGATGCAGGCCTTTCAGGCCACCTTCGATCGCTTGTGGGAGGATGGGGAGTTCCGCCGGTTCAATCCCGATGATGCCCAGGACTGCGCTCACCTGACTGACAGCCTCAAGCGCGCCCGCGGCAAGACGATGGTGGCGGTGCGCGAATACGACCTGCGTCCCTACGATTTCCAAGAACGTATCCTGGAGGCACTGTCGGCAGCTCGCGCTGGTGGCCATCGGCGCAACCTCGTCGTCGCCGCCACCGGCACCGGCAAGACCATGATCGCAGCCTTCGACTACCGCCGGCTCTGCCAACCAGGGCAGCCTCGACCGCGCCTGCTCTTCCTCGCCCATCGTCACGAACTGCTCGACCAGGCCCGAGCCACCTTCCGCGATGTGCTGCGCGACCAGGATTTCGGCGAAATCCTCGACGGTGGATCGACGCCCAGCCGCTACGATTTTTGCTTCGCCACCATTCAGACGGTGCATCGACGCGATCTGCCCATGCAGGTCGGTGCCGGCTTCTGGCACCTGGTCGTCCTCGACGAGTGCCATCACATCGAGGCCGCCACTTATCGCGGCGTGATGGACCGGATCACGCCTGACCTGCTGCTCGGCCTCACCGCCACCCCCGAGCGCGCCGACGGGCTCGATATCTTGCCCTGGTTCGAAGGCCGGACGACCTGTGAGATCCGACTGTGGGAGGCCCTCAGCCAGCAGTTGCTGGTGCCGTTCACCTACTACGGCGTCAAGGACAGCGTCGATCTTGACCGCGTCGCCTGGGTGCGCGGGTCCTATGACCTTGGCGAGCTGGCGCGGCTCTACGACTCAAATGATCTCCGGGCAGCGCTCATCCTGGAGCAGTTCCGCAGCCACTACGGCGACCTGAGCAAGGCTCGAGCCCTGGGTTTCTGCGTCTCCACAGCACATGCGCGCTTCATGGCAGGCTACTTCGCCGCGCATGGGGTGTCGGCGATGGCCGTACTGGGCGATAGCGATGCGGAGGAACGCCGCACGGCGCGGGAACGCTTGCGCACGGGCGACGTCCAGGTCCTCTTCACCTGCGACCTCTATAATGAAGGCGTCGACCTGCCCTTCGTCGACTGCCTGCTGTTGCTGCGTCCGACCGAAAGCGTGACCCTCTTCCTGCAGCAGTTGGGCCGTGGCCTGCGCCTGCACGCGGGTAAGGAGACCTGCCTGGTCCTCGATTTCCTTGGTCGGGCCCACCGCAAATTCCGCTTCGATCTACGCCTGTCAGCGCTGACCGGTCTACGCCGCGTGGAACTGCGCCGTGCGCTGGAAGATCAAGCCGTGCGCCTGCCGCCGGGCTGCGGCTTCAATCTCCAGCGCGAGGCGCGCGAGGCGGTGCTGGAGAACCTGCGCGAGCATCTCGACGCGAATCTGCGCCGCCTGGAGCGCGAGGTGCAGGATCAGGCCCGGGAGGGGGCGCCCGTCACCCTGGCTGGCTTCCTGGACCGTTCCGGATTTTCCATCCGTGATGTCTATCAACGCAGCGGCTGGACAGCGCTACGGCGAAAAGTCGGGATTCTGCCGACCCTGTCGCCCGAGGACACCGACGAGGAAACCCAGTGGAGTCGCCAACTCGGACGCCTGCTCCATATCGACGACGATGTGCGGCTGGAGACGATCCGTCGGTTGGTCGTAGACGGCCAGCAGCCACGGGACGAAGGCGATCGCCGGCTGGTCCGCGCCTTCGCCGCGCGGTGGGCGACCAAGCCCAAGGGCCAGCTCGCCGCGTCGCATATCCACGAGCGTTTGTGCCGTTTCCCAGAACTCCGCCAGGAACTGTCCGAGGTGCTCGACATTCTCGCCGCCAAACGCCCCTTGGCTGCGCCTGACCGGCGATGGACTGGGGCAGAACCCTTGGCCGTTCACGCGCACTACGAGCGCGACGAGATACTATGCCTGCTCGGGAACTGGACCGACGAAAATCAGCCACCGTGGCGAGAAGGCGCTCGCTTCCTGGAGGCATCGCAGACCGACATCTTCGTCGTCACACTGGAGAAGGCCGAGCACCGCTTCTCGCCCCAAGTACGCTACCAGGACTACGTTATCAACCGCGACCTCTTCCATTGGCAGAGCCAAAACGCAACCGGCCCGGACAGCCCAACCGGACAGCGCTATGTGAGCGGCTTGGCTGACGGCCAGCCAGCTCGCCATCTCCTTTTTGTCCGGCGCACGCACCAGGATGCCTTTCAGTTCCTTGGTTCGCTAGCCCATGTTTCCTCGCAGGGAACCAAGCCGATGAGCATTACCTGGCGGGTCGCACCGGCGATGCCGATGGATCTCGTGGAGGGGCAAAGCGCAGCTGGCTGATGGCAATTTGAAGGCAGTTAGCCACCACCTCAGATACTGGGGATGTCACACCTGGCAATCTGTGCGCATGAGCAGCCATCCAGCGCTTCGACAGCTGCGCTGGCCTGACAATGGCCATTGGCTGAGGGCCAAACACATTGAAGCCCGCTGACGCGGGCTGTTGTTTTAATGCCGAGTGCAACTCGGCGCTCCCGGGTCCGGGACTCATTTGCTCTTGTCCAGCTGCGGCATTCAGATTGAGCGGAGCGTCACGATGACCCTACCGTCACATCCCCAACAACTGCAACACCCGCCCGGCGTGCTGGTGGGCTTGGGCCTGCATGGCGATGCCGGACTGGAGTTTGATCTGGTTGCTGGTCAGGGCCGCGGCTTCCTGGGCGATGTCGGCGTCGGCGATGGTGGATATGGCGCTGGCCAGGTTTTCGCGGCCGATTGCCAGGCTGCGGGCATTCGATTCCAGGGCGTTGGCTTGCAGGGCGCCGAGCGTTCCGCGTTGCTGGCCGACGGCGGAGCTGGCGGCGTCGAGGCGGGCCAGGGCGTCTGACGTGTTGCTGATATCCAGGCCCGACAGACCCAGGCCGTGGCTGCTGTAGCCGGCGGAAGAACCAGTGACGGTGCTGGCGATATCCACCGATACGGTGTCGCCGGCGGAGGCGCCGATCTGCATGGACTGCTTGGTGAAACTGCCGTCGAGTAGCGGCTTCTTCGCGAAGGTGGTGGACGACGCCACCAGATCCAGGGCCTGGTTCAGCGCCTGATATTGGGTGTTGATGGCGGCGAGCTGCTGATCATCCATGGTCGCGCTGTTGGCGGCTTGCAAGGCCAGGGTGCGCTGCTGGGCGAGGATGCCTTGGGTCTGCTCCAAACCGCCATCGGCCGTCTGCAGCAGCGACACCGCCGCGTCGGTGTTGGCGCTCGCCTGATCCATGCCCGAGAGCATGGCCTCCAGTTGCTTGGCGATGATCAGTCCCGCAGGATCGTCAGCACCACTGGTGATGCGCTGACCGCTGGCCAGCCGGGCCATGGCCAGCTGCAGAGCGCGCTGGCTCTGCGACATGGCATTCAGGCCGGAGGAGGAAGAACCATTGATCGACAGGGACATGACCATCGCCTCGCGGAAAAGGGTCGGTGAGTGCCGACAAGTCTAGGCATGGCGGTGGCGAAGGCTACGTCGTGTTCATCATCATCACGACTGGCTGGCGCACCTTCACCAGGCGACTGTTGCTGAATTCTGCGCCATCGACCCAAAGAATTCCCGGTGCTCGATCGGCTCCAAGTCTCGATTCGCCACGACGTGGAATAACAGGATCGTTTCCGCCACATCACTGCGCCCAGCGTTGCTCGCACTGGGTCAGCGCCGGTTCACCGCAAACTGCGCAGCACCGCTTCCGCCGCCGTGGTGCGGCCGTCCGGCAGCAGCAGGGTCACGCCGGCTAGGCGGTCGCGCCAATGGGCGAGGAAGCGCTGCACGCCGCGCAGGTCTTCGGCGGGGTCGAGCACCAGGCGCTGCTTGAGGCGGTCGGGGACGGAGAGGGACGGCAGCTCGTTGTCGAGTTCGTCGGCGGTGGCCGCATCGGGCAGCAGCAGCAGCTCGGCGATGATCGGCAGGCCGGCGTCGCCGGCTTCGCGCATGGCGGTGCGGAAGACGGCTGGCTCGTAGATCGGCGGCAGCACCGCGGCGTGGGCGCCGGCGGCGCGATATTCGCCCAGGCGTGCGGCCTGGGCCACCGGCACGCGCACCAGGATGGTGAAGGCGGTGGCTTGGGACAGGCGCGCGCCGGCCAGGTCGCGGCCGGTGTTGAGGGCAGCCACCAACTGCACCAGACGCAGGGGCTCGACGCCGTTGCCGGCAGCAGGGAACACGCCGGCATCCACCAGCACCAGATGCAGGTCGAGGAGGTGCGCGGTCAGCAGTTTTTCTTGCGCGCGCGCCAGGGTCAGCCCGGCAGCATTCAGTTCGAGCACGCCGGGCCGGCCGCAGGCATCCTGCACGTGGCGGACCTGGGCCACCAGCCGCGCGCCCTGGGGTGAACCGGGCCAGCCGCCGCACAGACCCACGGCCTCGGCGCCGGCGGCGGCCAGACGGCTCAGCGCTGCCACCGCCTGATCGGCTGCCAGTCGGCCCGGGACCAGGGCCATGGCCTTGGGAATGCGCGGTACGAAGGCTGGCGGGGCGGGCATTTCGGCAGGTTCGGCCAGGGCCGGACGCGGGCCCGGCACCACGCCGCGCAGGCCCACGGCCAAGGCGTGCAGGTGCGTGCCGTCCACGCCGCAACAGCCGCCCAGCACGGTGGCGCCCGCGGCCAAGTAACCTTTCGCCTGGGCGACGAACCACTCTGGGCGTAGGTGATAATGTGGCTGGCCATCCTGCCAGGCGGGCTGGCCGGCGTTGGGCCGGGCGATCACCGGCAGCCGGGTCAGGCCGACCAGACGCTGCACCAGGGGCAGCAGCGCGCGCGGGCCCAGGCAGCAGTTGAGGCCGATGGCGGCCGCGCCGCCCGCTTCCATGGCCCGGGCGAACTCAGCCATCTCGGCGGCATCGTCCCGGTCCAGGGCGCGGCAGACCAGCACTGGCAGATCGGTGACGCGGCGCGCCCCGGCCAGGGCGGCGACGGCCTCGCCGGTGCTGCCCATGGTTTCGATCAGCAGGCCATCGGCCCCGGCATCGGCCATGGCCAGGGCCAACTCGCCGAACGCCTCTTCGGCCCGGGCCGGTTCAAGGTCCGCGCCCACCACCGGACCAAGCGGGCCGATGGAACCCAGCACCAGGGCGCGACCGGCAGCGGCTTGCCGCGCGAGCTGTACGCCGCTGCTGGCCAGACGTACCGCCGCATCACGATTGCCGCAGCGAAAACGGTTGGCCAAAAAGGTGTTCGCGGTCAGCACCTGGGCACCGGCGGCGAGGTGCTCGCGATGCACGGCCAGGACCAGATCGCTGTGGTCGAGATTCGCCTGGGCAGTCGCCGCCGGAGCCACGCCCCGGGCGATCAGCGCCGTGCCCATGCCGCCATCGAGCAACAGCACGCCCTGGCCGAGGCGGCGCTCCAGCAGCGATTTCGCCGCGCCGCGCGGCACCGACACCTGATGCCGGGCCAGCAGGGTGGCGACCCGCTCCACGGTATCCGGCGGCAGATCCGCGCCGCCCAGCAGGCGGGCCAGGGCGCGCCGATCGAGGGCCGGGCGCGCATCCACTAGGCGCGCCGCCGCGGCCACGGTGGCCTCCAGCAGGATGGTGGTGGTCAGGGCGCCGACCCCGCCGGGTACCGGGGTCATGGCACTGGCCACGCTGGCCACGGCCGGCGCCACGTCGCCCACGGTGATCAGTTTACCGTCCGGGCCGGGCACGCGATTGATGCCCACATCCACCACCACCGCGCCAGGCTTGACGTGGGCGGGCGTGATCAGGCCGGCCCGCCCCACCGCCACTACCAGCAGGTCGGCCTGGCGCGTGTGCGCCGCCAGGTCGCGGGTGTGGATGTGGCAGATGCGCACCGTGGCATTGGCGGCCAGCAGCAGTTGAGCCACCGGCCGGCCGACAATCACCGATGCGCCGACTACCACCGCTTCGACGCCGGTCAGGTCAGGCAGGGCCTCTTGTGCCAAAGCCACCGCCGCCAAAGCGGTGCAGGGCGCCAGAGTCGCGCGCCCGGCCAGTACCAGACCAAGATTCGCCGGGCCGACCCCCTCCACATCCTTATCCGGCGAAAGTTGCGCCTGCGCCGCGCGGGCATCCAGGTGGGCCGGAAAGGGATTCTGCAAAATAATGCCATGCACCAGCGGATCGACGTTGAGGCCTTCGATCAGCTCGGCCAAATCCTCGGGCGTGCTGCCAGCGGGCAGTTCCACCGGGCGATAAGCGATGCCGGCCGCCGCGCAGGCCGCGGCCTGGTTCTTCTGATAGACGCCCCAGCCCTGCTCCGGCGTCACCGTCACCGCCGCCAGGCACGGCGCCACGCCACGCGCCACCAACGCCTGCACCTGAACAGCGAGGCGGGCACGGCGGGCATCAGCAACGGCCTTGCCGTCGATCAGGCGGGCGGGCATGGGATTCCTGGGCGCGGAGGGGACAGCCGTCGCGGGGTCGTAGACAGCCGTCGCGGGGTCGCGAAGTCGCGGGGTCGCGGGGTCACAAGGTCGCGGTGTTGCGGGGCCATGGGGCGGTGACGATAGGAGGTGGGCGGGGACTGAGAAGGTAGTGGGGTAGGAGCCTTGGGGCAGGCGATTCCCGTGCCCTGCTGGTATTCCATCGACGCCGTGACCCCGTGACCCCGTGACCCCGTGACCCCGCGACAGAAATTAGCAGTTAGTGAGCGAGGAGCCTTGGGGCTGGCGATTCCCGTGCCCTGCTGGTATTCCATCGACCCCGCGACTCCGCGACCCCGTGACCCCGCGACGGTTGTCCTACATGCTCTCCCTCCACCTCGGCCTTCGCTACCTGCGCCGGCGACGGGCCGCTTGGCTCGCCTTTGCGGCGGTGGTGTGCACGGTGGCAGTGCCGGTGGTGGTGATGGGCGTGATGCAGGGGTGGCTTGAAGTCACCAGTCGCCAGACCCGCGCCAATGAGAGCGATCTGACCGTGGCTGACAGTTGGTATGGCGGCAGCGTAGCCGACACGCCGCGCCTGCGGGCCGCCCTGGCCGCGCATCCCCAGGTCCGGGCCGTCGCTCCCTTCGTCAGCGCCTATGCCTTGTTGGAATCCAGCAATGACCGCCAGGGTTCCGGACGCAGACTGGCCATCCCCTGCCTGCTGGACGCAGTGCACTGGGAGGCCGACCGGGCCGCCGGACGCTTGGCGCCGGCGACCCTGCATGCCCCGCCGGTCACTGACTTGAACTCGCCCCCGGTGCCGGCGAAGCAGCGTGGCACCGGCTTTTTGACCCCGGCGTGGCGGGATCACCTGTGCCTCAGCGGCTTGGGGTTGATGTCGGGTTTGGGCGTGCTGCCGCCCCCGCCGCGCCTGCGGCCGCTGCCCGGGGTGGTGGCTGGGCGCGAGCTGTTGTATGGCAATCCCATCAGCCTGGGCGATCAGATCCGCCTGACTGGCGTCACTGGTCGAAACCAGAACGTCATCGTCAGCGACACCATCGGCACCGGCATCCTAGAGACCGACCGCTTCCTGGTGCTGCTGCCGCTGGATCTTGGTCAACGCCTGTTGGACCTGGACGGGCGGGGGCGGCATAGCGAGATGGTCACCGGTCTGCGCGTGACCACCGCGCCGGGCACCGACCTCAACCGCACTGCCCATGAATTGAACCTGGCCACTGGCGAGACCGTGCTGACCTGGTGGCAGCGCCGCGGCCAGTTGGTGAAATCCCTGACCATCCAGCGCAACATTCTTGGGCTGGTGATGATCCTGGTGCAGGTGGTGGCGGTGTTCATCGTCTACGCGGTGTTCTCGACCCTGGTGGCGGAGAAACGTCACGACATTGGCGTGCTGCTGGGCCTGGGCGTGCGGCGGCGGCAAATCGCGGGGGCCTTCCTGGTGGCGGGCGCGGCAGCTTGCTTGGGTGGCGGGTTATGCGGCTGGGTCCTGGGCTGGCTGGTGCTGTGGGGGCTGAATCCGGCCAGCCGTTTCTTCAACATCCCGCTCTTCCCCCAGGACGTGATCTACACCCCCGAGGCACCCACCAGCTTCGATCCCCTGGTGCCCTTGTTCTTCATCGCCGTGGCCACCGTGGTCGGGCTGCTTGCCGTGGCCCTGCCCGCCTGGCGCGCGACGCGCATCCAGCCGGTGGATACCCTGCGGGAGGGTGCCTGATGCGCCTCGCCGTGACCGGACTGTGCAAATCCTATCCCGGATTGACCGTGCTGAGCGGCGTCGACCTCAGCCTGGCCGCCGGCGAAGTAGTGGCGATCCGCGGCGCCTCGGGCACCGGAAAAAGCACGCTGCTGCACTGCCTGGGATTGTTGGACCGGCCTGACAGCGGCAGCATCCGCTTGGATGGCGAGGAGGTCACCGGCCTGAAGCCCGGCGTTGCCGCCACACTGCGCGCCAAGCGTCTGGGCTTTGTTTTTCAGGCCTTCCACCTGCTGCCTGAATTCTCAGTGACCGAGAACGTGCTGATGCCGGCCCGGGCGGCGGGCACGTCCTTGCCTGCGGCGCGGGCGCGGGCGGCGGAGCTGCTGCAACGCACCGGACTCAGCGGCCGGGCGACGGCCTCGGTGACCACGTTGTCAGGGGGCGAGCGCCAGCGCGTGGCCTTGTGTCGAGCCTTGTTGATGAAGCCGGGGCTGCTGTTGGCGGACGAACCCACCGGCAACTTGGATCCGGTCACGGCGGGGACGGTGTTGGATGAATTGGTCTCGCTCGCCAAACAGGACGGGGCTGCCGTGGTGTTGGTGACCCATGATCCGACGGTGGCGGCACGGGCGGATCGGCGTTTGGAATTACTTGGCGGGCGGTTGTGTGAGTGAGGGGGAGGTGCGGGGTTTTTCTGGTTACTTTGCTTCCCACTAGGCGAGCTGGAGCTCGCCTCTCCCAGGACTGAGATAGCTGAAAAGCGCGTCTTTTGCGGGTCGCGTTGCTTGCCACTAGGCGAGCTGGAGCTCGCCTCTCCCAGGTGGCGACTGCTGAGAAACGCGTCTTTTGTGGGTTACTGTGCTGGCAACTCGGCGAGTTGGAGCTCGCCTCTCGCGGGCGCGAGCCAGGCGAGGATTTGTGCGGGGTCGCCGCGTAGCAGGGTGGTGCGGTGGTGGGGGTCGGCGGCGAAGAGGTCGCCGGCCCGGTACCATTTGATCAGCTGTTTAAGGCGGGCGCCGGCCACGCGGGGGCCGGCGGTGGCGGCGAGGCGGTCGTGATACAGGCAGGCCACGCGGGCGGCTTGCGCAGGGGTGGGCGTGGGGCCGCCCAGGATGCAGCTGGGCAGCCAGGGATTCGCCAAAGCTCCGCGGCCGACCATCACGGCGTCGCAGCCGGTTTCCTCAATCAGACGCGCGGCATCGGCGGGGGCTTCCACGGCGCCATTGCCGATCAAGGGGATGCGGTGGCCAGCCTTGTCCAGTGCGGCGCGGGCGGTGGCGATCCAGCTCCACGTGGCGGGCTGGTGATAGCCCTGCACCTTGAGCCGCGCGTGCAAGGTGATCGCGGCGGCCCCGGCCCCGGCGGCGGCGCAGACCAGCTCTGCGACCCGGTCCGGCGCGTCGATGCCGGCGCGCAGTTTCGCCGTAACCGGCAGCGTGGTCGCTGCCACGGCGGCGGCGACGATGGCGGCGATGCGGTCGGGGTGGGCGAGCAGTCCGGAGCCGGCACACTTGCCGAAGACGATGGGCGCGGGGCAGCCGAAATTCAGATCGATCCACGCTGCGCCGGCGCGCACGGCGTGGGCGACGCTGACGGCCAGGTGGGTCGGCTCGCTGGCCATGAACTGCACTGCCACCGGCGTGGCGGGCAGCGGCGGGCCGAGCTGCGCCCGCAGCACGCGCAGGCTGGCGGGCGCGACGCTCAGGCGCACGAACTCGGTGACCGCACCACCTAAGGGGCCCAACTCGCTGACCAGGGTGCGAAAGATGCTGTCGGTCACGCCTTCCATCGGCGCCAGCAGCACCCGGTTCGGCAGAGTCACGCGTTGCCCGGTTCCCGACAGCACCAACGGCTCTGCCAGCCGCGACGCGCCAGCGACGCTCCCGGTCATGCCCGCGGAATGACGGTGAACAGCTGGTCCAGGTGCATCATGCCGAGGGTGCGTACCACCCGGAGGTCCGGCCGGTCCAGAATCATGAGGGCCGAGCCCAGGCTCTGATAGTGCTGCTGCAATTGCAGCACGCCGGCAAGGAAGGTTGAACTGACCAGGCCAGTGCGCGACAGATCGACGCGGACCTCAGTGAACGGACCAGGGTGCAGCGTGCGGATGCTGGCAGCCCAGTCCTGCTGCAGGTTCGAGAAATCGAACTCTTTGCGGATCACGATCATCAGCGAAGCACCGACGACGGTGACTTCGTAGGGTCGATTCACAGCGGTATCACCGGCGGGCATGTGGCTGGTCATACGGACTTGCCGCCGTGGTCCAGCACCGCGCCAGATTGCTCAGTTCGGCGCTGCCCGCGATCTATCGCCCATCTTGGTCACGGTGGCGGCGACATTACCGGCGGTCTGCACCCCTTCCCAGGCGGTGCGTAGGCCTTCGCCGTTATTGCCAGCAAAGGCCACCGACAGAATCACCGCCAGGGCGGACACCAGGGAAAGACGGAGAAGGAACGCATGCTGCAGCATTAAGGTCTCGATGTCCAACGGGGCCAAGCAGGCGTGTTCAGGATGTAAACATCCTTTTCTAGCCGCCCCCTTGCGGCGTTGACCATTGCCGCCCGCTATCAGCATGCCCCCACCCCATGGCTGGCCACGAAACCACTGAACTTTGGCTGATCCGCCATGGCGAGTCCGAGGCCAATGCCGACGGGCGCTTGCAGGGCCAGTCGGATTTTCCCCTTACTGCGCGTGGTCATCAGCAGGCCCGCAGCCTGGGCGAGTCCTTGCGCCGCAAGACTTTCGCATCCTTGTATACCAGCGATTTGCAGCGTGCGGCCGACACTGCGGACGCCATCGCCCGCGCCTTGGACCTGCCCGCCGTGCAGGATCCTCGCCTGCGCGAGATCGATACCGGCGACTGGTCGGGTCTGACTGCC
>Ga0136636_10000788_pt1 | contig 17325 bp, 13 predicted proteins | sample AntDrymUQ8522106_2_FD_104653 | JGI IMG/M metagenome (GOLD analysis project Ga0136636, IMG submission 104653) | Polar desert sand microbial communities from Dry Valleys, Antarctica - metaG UQ852 (21.06) | ecosystem: Environmental > Terrestrial > Soil > Desert | place: Antarctica: Dry Valley... | reverse complement strand
GAAATAACCATGGGTAAAATTTCTGTAACAAAGTAAGCTGTATCTGCACTGCAAATGCCAGATACTACCGGTACACCGCCACCCGGTACTTCATTACCGGTATTGGTAAATTCATGTTTGCAATTTATCATCAACAAACACAAAAAAGTAAGGGAAATAAACAGAGGGAAAACGTGTGAACGCTTCATAAATTTTTTATTTAAAATAGATAAAAATCAGCAGTTAGTTAAACAACGTAAAGGTATTTATGATATTGTGACTACTTTTTTAAAAAAAACCACAGGTATAAATTGACCACTGAACAGCTTTAAAACAATGCAACCTGCACCCTACATTACTATCAACTTAGTGCTCTTTTGATGGTGAAAAATTGATTAAATACCAGATTTGAGCATAAAATATACTAATGCCTTCAACTGCTAAACAACTAAAAACTTTAAAAACATTTTTTCTTTTTAAGATATTGTACACTGTTTAAAAAATGACTTAAACAATTATGTTTACGGTTTTTTAAACTCTCCATACAATTTAAACACAAAACCGGGTAAAAAAAAATATTACAAATCATTTTCTAAAAAACACCATTATTACTTATCCGCTTGTTGTGAAATACTCCCGGTACGTAGGATTAAAGCATATTGCCAGTAAACTTCTTTTAAAAATATTGTACCCATCAACATACCAAAACCAGCAGTAAATTTTATTCTGCTTTATTTTTCATCATCATTAACAATGAATAAGCACCTTTTACTACAAAATCAACTGAACGCAATTCGCTATCTGGCTTCAAAATAATTGCTGTGAACCCATTTTCACTTTCCCCAACAGCAACTTCTACCATCTCAAACTGGTTATTGCCTTTTACTGTATAAACAAATTGTTTTCCTTCAAAACGAACAATAGCATCAGACGGTAATGCAAAAGCTAGCTTATTTTTTACCTCAATTTCTGCATTCATGTAGGTACCTGGCACTAAAGATTTATCATAAACCTCAAAGTGGCAATGCACATCGGTATTACCTTCCATATTCAAATCTTTACCGATCAATATTATTTCGCAGGCATATTTTTTATTGGGGTGGTTATTGGTATAAGACAGTAATTTTTGACCTATAAAAAGCTTATCTAAACTTTTTTCAAAAATCTTTAAATTAAGGTGAATATCTAAGGGATTAATCAGCTCAAACAATACATCGGTTGGTGAAACATACTTTCCAATATTTACATTAATCTTACTAACAAAACCATTAATAGGGGAATGAATACTGATGTTGCTTGTAATATTGGTTTCGCTAATTTTGTTTACATCAATACCAGCCAATTGCAATTTGGCGGCAAGCGATGTTATTAATACCCGCTGGGTTCTATACTCTGCCTCTGCCAGTTGATACACTTTATCGCTGCTGGCCTGGCTTTTATTTAAATCTTTCTGCCGGTTGTATTCATTTTCTAAAAAACTAATTTTTGCTTTTGCCGTTAGGTAATCCTGTTGTAGCTGAATATACTGCTGATCTTGCATTACAGCAATTATTTCCCCTTTATTTACGTGCATACCCGGCAGTAATTGAGTAGTTTTTAAATATCCTCCCAATGGCACACTGATAGATACCATGTTTTGTGGAGGTACATCAATTTTACCGTTCACCTTTAAAATAGAAGAAATTTCCCTTTGCTCCAACTTACCTGTTACTATACCTGCATTTTTTAATTGCGCCGGGGTAAGTGCTAGATTAACGTCTTCCCCTTCTTTTGTAGCAGGATCTTCTACATTTTTTTTATTTCCGCAGGATGTAAACAAAATAATAGTGGTTGCTATAAATATGATTTGTTTCATTTTTCTAAATATTATTGATTGGTAAAATAATTGAGTTGAATAATAGATTCGTTGAGATTTTTAACAGCCTCTATATAGTCGTTTTTAACAATAGTAGCCTGGTTAATTACCTGAAACCATTCCAGGTAATTGATATTACCATTGGCTAATTGCAGATTGGCAGTACTGGTAATGATGGCTGCATTCTTTAGCGCTTTTGTTTCAAAATACGCCACCGCCTGCTGGTATTTACTGTATTGTACAAAGGCAACCTGGTAATCGGATTGCAGTGATTGCAGCTCTACAGCATAATTATTTTGTGCCAGTAGCTTACTAAATTTTGCCGTGCTAACTTTAGCTTTTTGTGCTTTTGTAAAAATAGGTATGCCCACTCCTAACTGCACTGAATTAAACCTGCTGCCGCCACTATACAATTTATTATCCGCACCTATTCCTTTTATGCTGGCATTACTATAACCAAAAGAAAAATCGGGTAACAGCTTACTTTTTTCTAACTCGATATTGGCGTTGGCAACTTGCTGCTGGTGCATAATTAATTGCATTGCAGCATTACCTTTTAAAGAGGCAGTATCAGCAATAAATGTTGTATCGTTTTTGTAGATTTTATTTTCCGGCACCATTAAAGTGGTAGTATTTAGCAGCAATTGAAACTGTAATTGAAGTATCTCCCTATCTTGTTTTAATTGGCTTAATTGTAAATTAATTTGGCCCAACTGTGTTTCAGCACTTGCTTTTTCCAGCATATTGCTTTCGCCTTTTTGTAAACGCAATGCTGCTTTTTCATAAAAGGCTGCATAGAGGCTATCAATATTTTGCAGCAGTTGCTGCTTTTGACCCAGGTATAGTATCATATAAAAAACCTGTGCTACCTGCTTTTTTAAAAGCGACTCTTTAACAGCAACATTTAGCAGACTGCTCTTCCACTCCTGCTGCAACAACTCTTTTTGTGTTGCATATACTTTAGGTAAAGAAAAAGATTGAGTAATACCAAATCTGGTATCGGTGTAAATACTGTTAATTTGCCCTGCATCTGCTATCAGCATTGTTTTAGGCAAGGGTGTAGCTGTATTAATGAGTAATTGTTGGTATTGCGCTTTCAGTTGCTCATTTTTTACCAGCATATTATTTTTTAAAGCTGTATCGGTAGCAGCATTTAGTGTAATGGGTGTTTGGCCCATTGTAACGCTATCAAGGCTTATAAACAGCAACAGTAAAAGGGTAGTTGTAATAGATTTATTATTCCGTCCCGGCGTTTTCTTTTTAGGGATACCTGTTTCAAAAGTCATGTATAAAACAGGCAGTACAAAAAGGGTTAAAAAGGTTGCAATAAGCAAACCGCCAATCACCACTGTTGCCAATGGCCTTTGTACTTCGGCACCGGCACCATTGCTTATTGCCATGGGCAAAAAGCCCAATGAAGCTACAAAGGCGGTCATCAACACAGGCCGTAGCCTTACTTTAGTACCCATCAGTACAATTCGTTTTACATCTGTCATGCCATCTTTTTTTAAGCGGTTAAACTCTGCTATTAATACAATACCATTTAATACTGCTACACCAAAAAGCGCTATAAAACCTACACCAGCACTAATACTAAAAGGCATTCCCCGTAGGGCCAAAAACAAAATACCACCAATGGCAGATAATGGAATGGCTGAATAAATAAGTAAGCCCTGCTTTACTGATGTAAAAGCAAAATAGAGCAGTAAGAATATTAATAACAACGACACTGGAACTGCTACCATTAAACGTTGTTTGGCTGCGTTCAGGTTTTCAAATGCTCCACCATACGTTACATAATAACCTGCCGGAAATTTTACCTTTTTATCTACTTTTTGCTGCAGTTCAGTAACAATGGTTTGTACATCTCTGCCACGTACATTAAAGCCTACCACAATCCTACGCTTGGCATCTTCCCGCTGTATTTGGTTAGGGCCTTCTTTAATTTGTACATCTGCCAATTGATACAAAGGTATTTGTGTGCCCTGTGGTGTAGGTATTAATAGATTTTGTACATCTTTTACATCTCTTTTTAAATCACCTTTTAAACGTACAACTACATCAAAGCGTTTTTCACCTTCAAACAACAAACCTGTACTTTGACCTGCAAATGCAGTATTTACTATTTTGTTGATATCGGTAATGGTTAACCTATATTGAGCTATTGCATTTCGATTATAAGTAATAATAATCTGTGGCATACCAGCTACAGTCTCTACATACAAATTTTTAGCACCTTCTACTGTACTTACAATACTACCCAACTTAGCGGCATATAAAGCAAGTGTATCTAAATTTTCACCAAATATTTTACAAACCACATCTTGCCTTGCACCGGTCATCAACTCATTAAACCGCATTTGTACAGGAAACTGAAACCCTGCAGTAACACCGGGTACAGCCTCTAATGCCTTACCCATCTTCTCAGATAATTCATTGAATGTTTTAGCCGATGTCCACTCAGCTTTGGGTTTTAAAATCACCATCATATCACTAGCTTCCATTGGCATCGGATCGGTTGGCACTTCGCCACTACCAATTTTGGTTACAATTTTTTCTACCTCCGGAAACTGTGTTTTTAAAATATGTGCAGCCTTTTGGGTATTTACGATGGTGGTGTTTAACGTACTGCCTGTAAGTACCCTTGTATCAACCGCAAAGTCACCTTCTTCTAAAGCTGGAATAAATTCACCACCCAAAGAAAACAAAATACCAACCGACAAAATGAACAAAGCGATTACTGAAACCAACACTGTTTTTGGAAAACCTGTTACATAATTTAAAGTAGCCTGGTACAATTTTTCCAACTGTATCATCAACCTATCAGACCAGTTGGTTTTATGCTTTACTTTTTTGCTAAGAAACAGCGCACTCATCATAGGTATATAAGTGAGTGATAAGATAAATGCACCCAGCAATGCAAAGGCAACTGTTTGCGCCATTGGCTTAAACATTTTTCCTTCTATACCCTGTAAAGTAAAGATGGGTAAGTAAACTACCAAAATGATGATTTGCCCAAATACAGCACTGTTCATCATTTTACTGGCAGAAAATTTAACCTCTTCATCCATTTGTGTTTGCGATAATTTTGTAATGCCGGTAAACTTTTTGCTGTGGGCAAGCTGGTGCATCACTGCTTCCACAATAATTACAGCCCCATCTACTATCAACCCAAAATCGAGTGCGCCAAGGCTCATCAGATTGCCACTTACGCCAAACATATTCATCATAATAATGGCAAAAAGCATGGCCAACGGAATTACCGATGCTACCAATAAACCTGCCCTTACATTACCCAGAAAAAACACCAGTACAAAAACTACAATTAAGGCACCTTCCATCAAGTTTTTTTCAACGGTACCAATGGCATTATCCACCATTTTGGTACGATCCAGAAATGGCTCAATCACCACCCCTTCCGGTAAAGATTTTTGTATTTGCGCAATACGTTCCTTTACATTTTTAATTACTTCACTGCTATTGGCACCTTTCAGCATCATTACAACGGCACCGGCTACTTCGCCCTGATCGTTGTAACACATGGCGCCAAACCTGGTAGCAAAACCAATTTTTACTTCGGCAACATCTCTTATAAATAGCGGTGTTCCGGCACTTGTACTTTTGATGGCAATATTATTTATATCCTCCATGCTCCCTATTAAACCTTCGCTGCGTATGAATAAAACAGCAGGCCCCTTTTCTATATAAGCACCGCCTGTATTTTGGTTGTTGTTTTCAAGCGCCTTAAATACATCTGTAATGGTAATATTGAAAGAGAGTAATTTATTTGGATCTACTTCTATAGAATACTGCTTTAATTTGCCACCAAAACTACTTACTTCGGCAACCCCTTTTACACCTAACAACTGCCGCCGTACAATCCAATCCTGAAAAGTTCTTAAATCTGTTTCGTTGAATTTGTTTTCGTACCCTTCTTTGGGCCTTACCACATATTGATAAATTTCTCCCAAGCCCGTACTCACCGGACCAAGTTCTGGCACACCAATACCCAATGGTATTTGCGACTGTATTTTTTGCAGGCGCTCCGCTACTTGCTGCCTTGCCCAATACACATCTGTAGCATCGTCAAAAACAATAGTAACAAGTGATAAGCCAAAGCGGGAAAAACTCCGGATTTCTTTCAATCCGGAAATATTACTATTGGCCTGCTCAATAGGAAAAGTAACAAGGCGTTCAATATCTGTAGCACCAAAAGAAGGTGCAATGGTAATAACCTGCACCTGGTTATTGGTAATATCAGGAACGGCATCAATAGGGAGTTTGGTAAACTGAAAAGTGCCGTATCCAACCAAGGCTATTATAAAAAGCCCAATAATGAGTTTATTCTTTACAGAAAACTCAATGATTTTGTTAAGCATAATTGTATTTCTTGTATTAGAATTTAAAATGTGCAGTATAGCATAATGCCGACTATCTGTAGATGTAGTCTATCACGTTTCTGCCTTTAAATAATGTTATTTAATAAGAAAACACCATGCGAAGTAATACTCAGTAACCCAAAATGGATTGAGTGTAACTATACAAACGTACTTATTAAAAATGATTGAAATAAAAATGGAATTAGCAAAATTTTGGAGGCTGCCAGATAGATGCAGGAAAAGAAGAAAGTATAAATTCGTATTTATGGATAAATACCTGCCGTACAGAAATTTCAATTGGATTTATCATGGCAAAAGTAACTGTTACAGGAATAACATCAGATGAAACAGTAGAAATGCAGTCGCCGGAAGTTTTGAAAGGTAGTTTCATATCCTGCTCATAGTCTTTGTCTTTAGGGCTGCCGTGCAAGTAATGTATGGATAAAAATTTAAGTATCGTCATTTGCCCGTCTTGTTGCTTGTGCTCGGCAAAATGCTGAAAAATAACAGGCAATTTTAGTAGCTGCTTAACTTCTGTGGTAGAAAACAGGTAAACTGTTAATAAAAATATAGCTGATATTTTTTTCACGTATTGCAAATATATAAAAATTTATTACGTAAATAATTTGTTTAAATGCTGGATGGTTCAAAACAAGTGTTAATCAGTTCCCCGTTTTTGTAAAATGATAAACAATTCACTATCCTTTCTTTTTATAAACGAATTGTAGCATTCATCTACAACTTTAAAATGAAAATCATCTTTAAAAAGGTGAATGTATTCCTGTTTTACACCACCAAACGGCGGACCATTTTGCTCAAATAGTTTATTGAAAAATACACCAACCAATTTGCCATTAACAGCCAATAATTCTTTCATCTTGGCAACGTAACTTAATCGCAAAGAGGTATCAAGCGCACAAAAAAAAGTTTGTTCTAAAACGAGGTCATATTCTCCATTGTGCGTAAAAAAGTTACCTAATAAAATTTTTATAGCAGAATTAAAAGCGAATTTAATCTTTAACCGCTCTACTAAAATGGGTGCAATATCAATAAGCGTAATATTGTTAAATCCATGCTGTAAAAGATATTCAGCCTCGTAAGTATTGCCGCATCCGGGTATTAATATCCGCTGGTTTTTATCGGTAAGCTGATCAATGTAGCGCTTTAAGGGTGGCGATACCTGGCCCAAATCCCAACCGGTGGTATTTGCTTTGTATTGATTATTCCAAAAATCCGCATTTTGCATAGCATCGGTTTTAGCAAATAATGAAACTGCAGATGTATGGTTCTCCGTTTCCATTTTGTTTAGCTTTATGTTGTAAAAAATAATTCTTTAAAAATAATGCAGATACCCATTATCAAAACAAACCAGCCAAAGCCTTTTTTAAGTTTTTCACCAGCTATTTTTTTAGATAAAAATCCACCGGCAAATACGCCTGCTATAGCAATAAGAGTAATAACTAGTAAAAACTTCCAGTCAATAATAAAATGCCCTAAATCGCCGATAAAACCAATCAAAGAATTTAAGGCAATAATGAGCAACGAGGTACCTATGGCGTTTTTCATTGGCATTTTTAATATAAGTACAAGGGCCGGAATTAATAAAAATCCGCCACCTGCACCCAAAAAACCAGTTGCCAAACCAATTAAAAGCCCAAAGCCTACTACCTTAACTATTGTAAGATTGCTTGGTTTACTTACCTCCCCCGTATCTACGTCAGCTTGTTTATCATTAATCATTGCAAAAGAAGCAAATAGCATTAAAAGAGCAAATAAAACCATGGTTGCCAAAGCTTGTGTTACCTGAAAATGCCCAATATTAAAAAGCACCTTTGGTACTTTTGGCAATACAATTTTACGGGTTATAAAAACTGTAGTAATAGATGAAATACCAAACAATAAAGCAACTTGAATATTTACTAATCCTTTCTTGTAATTATTAAATGCACCAACAAGCGATGTAAAGCCCACTATAAAAAGCGAATAGGAAGTAGCTAAAATGGGATTGATACCCATAACATATACCAATATAGGCACCATTAAGATAGACCCACCGCCACCAATGAGACCTAATGAAATACCTACTAATGTAGCCAGTAAATAACCCAGCACTTCAAGCATATTTTAATTTGTTTGAGTGCAAATATGTACTAATTTAAATAAAACCTTGGTTACTTTAGTTACAATTAAAAACTACAGTAACATAACAGTGAACTTTTTTCATTTTGGACTTTTAATAAATTAAAAAAGGTCACAAATATTGTAACCTTTTCTGTTGAATATTGCTGGTTAAAATAAATAGAAGTTTAAGCCAGTACCGATTCAGTATTATATATTGTGAATTGATAATTAAGGTAATCGAGTTCTGTTTCACAATTATTGAGATCTTTTGTAAACTTTTCGCCTGAGGTAAAAGCCATATCCTGTAAGGTGCGATAGTAGCTGATACCATTTATCAGGTTTTTGTAAAAGGTTGTACAATATTTTTTTCTTTTTGCTACCAGGTCTGGCAATATATCCTCGGTTAATTGTTCTTTTAAAAAATTTATGTACAAATGTAATTCTGCAATAAACATATTAGGCCTAAAGGGATTGGTCATAATATTAACTCTGCCATAAATATGATCAACCATTGTTTGTAAGGAAACTTTTTTTGAAAAATTAGCAATATTGGGTCCCGGACAAATAGTAACAGCAGGTAAATTTTTAACAAATTCCTCTTTGTAGTTAATAGCGGCTGTATTGCTTAAGCCTACGCACAAGCATTCTTTGTCCAGCACTTCATCTAACTGTTTTTTATATTCCTTTTCGGGCAAATTAAGTGATTGTAAGTTTTTTATTTTTAGTTGTTGATATTTTATTGATGCAGTACAAATTGGCTTTTCAGTAAAATCTGTGTTAAATGCAAGATGCTTTTCTGTACAGGGGCTACCAGGTTTACCGTTTACAATACGGTTTAACTTTTCAGTATCAGATGTAGTTCCTTTTAAATAATAAAAACGAACGCCTAGTGGTGAATTGCGGCTCAAAACCACATCTTTTTCCTTTGCGGCACACAACAATTGCATCGTTTGCGCATCTACCGTTGTAGCTTCTGGCACCAATAAAAATGGTGTACCCCAGCCAGTACTTTCAATATTGTAGTGTTTATGTAAATATTCATCCTCTTCATGGGTTCCAATACCACCCTGCACTGTAATAATCAAAGCAGGCGGGCAAATAAATTTTTTATTACTTTTTTTCTCCTGTACAGGATTATAAATTTCAAATAACGTATCAACAAGCTCCTGTCGGTTTTCTTTAAATTCTTCCAGTATTGGACCTAATAAAAAGCCATCTGTAGCAAAAGCGTGGCCACCACAGTTTAAGCCAGACTCGATTCTAAATTCACTTACCCAAATACCTTTTTTTGCAAGGTATTTCCCCTGAATTAAGGCAGAGCGGTAATCGCTAACTTTAATTACTACTTTCTTTGTAAAGCCTCCATCTCCGTTAACATCAAACTCACCACAGTTACCCAGGTAATTATACAATCTTGGGTTCATACCGGCAGAAAATATAACGGAGGAATTAGATAAATCACTTTTTACATAACCCCTTAATGCTGAAACAGCTTCGGATCCATCCTCCTGCAACAAACCGTTTTTACCATAACTCTCTCTATCTACCTTGGTCATAATATTTACATCTATACCGCCAGGTATTATTTGAGAGCGTAAATGCTCCGCTATTTTTTGCTTTTCCAAATCATTATTAGAACTTATCATTTGCCGGTACAATTGTTTTAAGGCACTATCGTCTGGCAACATTTCAAAATATTTAACTATTTCTGAACCGGCTTCAAACGCCGATTTTTTTAGTTTTTCTACTTGCTCATGCACTATTGTATTTACCAGATTAAGGTAATCGGTAATTCTTTTAGCCCTGTAATCGGGCTCATTTGTGCTAATAGGCTGATAGGTTTGCCCAATGGTTGGGTAATAATGCTTGCGCATCATTTCTATCAAACGATCTTCTACAATAGAAATAACAGACGATATACCAAAGCGGGCAACTTTAATAGGCGTATCTACAGTATAGGCCAAACCCATTACCGGTATATGAAATTTGTGAATTGGTGAATAATACATAAGATTAAATTGCTTTAATATTTTTTTGGCTGATAATGGTATGTTGAAATGAACAAACACTCCCCTGTTAAAACCGAATGTTGTGTTTTAAAAAAGTAAAGGTAATCATAATAAAGGATATTTTTATCCTTTATTATTGCAGCACTCAAATACTGTTAATCAACCTTATCCCAAATACTTTTTTTTCCAAAACCGAGCGAACTATCAGTCATTTTGATTTGGGTTAATTGAATAGTCCACATATTGCCGGCTATTGCCAAGGCAAGCGGATGTTTTGTATGGTATTGCTTAAATGCCTGTGCAGCCATTGGATTATTTGCAGCTAACACAACACCTTCAAACTGTATGCCTACCACGGCAAGGCTATTTAGTTTATCAGGTAAAATTGTACCCGATACAAATGGATTTTTGCTAATTAAAATTGAATGATGTGTAGTAGCAGACGACTTAAAAAACAGTAATCCTTCTTTACTGTTAAAGGCATAATAACAGCTAAAACAAAAGGGAAGCTTACTCTGTAAACCAATACAGCAAACACTTGCGCAGGTTTGGCTGGTAATAAATTTTTGGATATTATCTGTCATACTATTTTTATAATTTGTACCGAATAAGCATTTGCTATTGCGGCTGTTGGCAATAGTAAAGCTTCTGCTACCTTTTAAATAAATAAATCATTTTTGTTAACTTTTTTAATAAAGTGGCCTTAATATTTTTGTTATATAAGCACCAAAGAAGCGGCAGCGGCACTACACAAACACCACAACCAATTTACCTGTTGCCATGCTTAGTAGCTTTGTTTCTAATAATTTCTAATAAAGCCTTATTGTATTATCTGGCGTAAAAGCCTGGTTTATACTTTATAGAAATTTTATGTTTTATCAGTCGCAATAGATTATCTGCCTGTACCGTATTGAAATCTTTCGCTAACATTCTTTTTACACCCAAAGCTGTTAGTTCAAAATAAGTATCTGGTTGTAAAGCGTGGCTTGTAAGTTTACTTTTTATACAGCAAAGCGCACAGCCGTCAATAGCAATAATTTTTCGGGGAGCCTGCTCAATTTGTTTAAATATTATATCTACCGTACTTGTATTGTTTATTATCCATTTTTCGGCAATGCCTCCCTTATCAAGTTGTGAGGCAATATAATTTGCCATTTTTGCATTACCTACACAACCTGAACAGGAAAAAACCAATGGCCTCTTACTATCAACCCGTGGCAAAAAAAAGAATGACTTTTGGAGTAACAAAGTTTTTATTGTCAAAAAATAAAACTGTACCCGCCATATAGCGTGAATGTTAATTTTAAGCTGCAACCATTTTAATTTACTAACCGGTTTATTGCTTTTATCCATAAATAGTACAATATTTTTAATTTAAAAAAATAATTGATTAGTTGCAATACAAGTAGCAGTTAATTCTTGTAAGCCGGTTAAGGAAACTTACAAAGTTGCTGCCATTACTTTAGCCGCCAATTAGCACTACAATCTGGATTATAGTATTAACCTGCTTTATGTATAAATTAATTTATTGGGCAAAAATAATATTTAAGGATAACTTTGTCTTCATTTATTATTTAAATAATTTACTATTCACTTTGCTTTAATTACTATTTTATTGAAAAAAAAGTTGCTGTAGCAGTTTATGGCTACTCTCCATGGAATAATTTAACCAAAACAGGGGGGCACCAATCCAGTAAAATATCGAAGATTCGTTATGCTTAGTTTAACAAAAATCTTTCATTTTGAAATGGCACATGCCCTTTATGGATACAATGGAGCCTGCAAAAACATACATGGGCATTCATACGAGTTGCACGCAACAGTAAGCAGCGATAAAACTTTCAACGAATTTATACCGGCACCAGGTTTTATTGTGGATTTTAAAGAGATTAAGCAAATTGTAACTAATACCATTGTAAAAACATTGGATCATAAGCTGTTACTCTCGTCAGCCTACCTTGCAATAAACCCAGCAATAACTACACATCAAAACCTTGTAACCTGGCAGGTAGAGCCTACCGCAGAAAACCTGCTGCTGTTTATAAAAAAACGCTTGCAGGAAAAATTACCTGCTGATATATTACTTGTAAAACTAAAATTGTACGAAACAAAGGATTCATTTGCAGAATGGAACAATAGCAGCTATTAAATAAATAGAAAGCTAATAAATTGTTTAGTAGATGATGCTACCAGCATATCTTTAATAAATTGCTACTGTAGCAAAATAAAACCATTTGCAAATACAATAGCATTCACTTTCAAAATTTTACTATGTTTTCTAAAGCAACAGAATACGCCCTAAGGGCAACTATTTACATAGCTAAAAAAAGTACAGAAGAAAAAAAAATAAGTATTGCTGAAATTGCTGATGCTATTGATTCTCCCCAATCATTTACTGCTAAAATTTTGCAATCACTTACAAAAGATAATAAAGTTGTAAGCTCAGTACGTGGCCCCAATGGTGGCTTTTACCTAACAGAAAAAGCAAAGAAACTACCGGTAATATCTATTTTACGAGCGATGAGTGAAGATGATATTTTGGAGAAATGTGTATTAGGCTTAAAAAAATGCTCAGAGGTTACGCCATGCCCCATGCACTTTCAATATAAACCCATCAAGCAGGAATTGATAAAACTATTTGCATCAAAAACTATACAGCAACTGGCAAACGAATTTAAAGAAGGCGAAATGTACATAAATAATACAAAGTAGGTGGAATTTTATGTAAGCTAACGTATAAGATTTTCAGGGTGCATCCCAAATTGTCGCTCCTGATTTCGGTCGGTGAGGACACCGACCGATGCCCAGCCGTGGTCGGTGTCCTCACCGACCACTTGTTACTGCGACAATTTGGGATGCACCCGATTATCATATAGGTAAATAAGCTGTTGCCTGTTATGCGGCGCCAACTCTAAACAATTCAGCAGCAGATACACTTTTCAACTTGTAATAGTTTACTTAAAAGGGATACCTTAACTACTATAATCTTACCTTCACAGCATGTTTTACAGACGAAAAATCATATTGGCTCTATTGCAAGCTTTTGAAGGAAAATTGCCCAAAATATCCTTGCAGAAGTTGCTTTTTTTGTTTGCAAATAGACAAACTAAACCTGACTATGATTTTGTTCCTTACAAATTTGGCTGCTATTCATTTTCAGCTAATGCCGACCTTACGGCAATGGTTAAACATAGGCAACTATCGGAAGATAAAATGAGTATTACAAAAATCGGTTCAATTGACTATGTAATTATGCTGAATGAAAAAGATAAAAAAATTTTAATCAATATAAAAAATACGTATGGTAATCTAACTCCAGACTCTTTGATGAAGTTGACTTATTTGAATTACCATTATTATGCAATTAATAGCCTTAAAGCAAAAGAAATTTTAACTGACATCCAGTATGTGAAGATTTTAAATGCAAAGCCAACTAATACTAAGACAATCCTTTTTACCATTGGCTACCAAGGAATTTCTTTGGAAGGGTATTTAAATCGCTTGATTAAAAACGATGTGAAGGTTTTAGTGGATGTTAGAAACAATGCCCTGAGCATGAAGTTTGGTTTTTCAAAAACACAATTAAAAACTTTTTGTACCAGCTTAAATATTGAGTATTTGCATATACCAGAAGTAGGCATTCAACCAGAACAAAGACAGGAGTTAAAAACGCAGATAGACTATGACAATCTTTTTGATGTTTACAAAAAACAAAATTTAAAGAGAACGACCAGTCAACAGCAACAAATCCTGAACTTATTAATAGAAAAAAAAAGAATTGCTTTAACTTGTTTTGAAGCAAATATTTGTCAATGCCATAGAAAACATTTGGCAGAAGCAATTATAAAACTACCTGAATGGAATTATGAATTAAAACATATTTAATTTATGGCGTTAACCAAAGTTCTAATTGCTGTTAAAACATACCCTACTCTTTCAAGCAAATATGACGAACTTGTTTGTACCGCAGGTTTTCTTGAAGATGGAAGTTGGGTAAGGGTTTACCCGATTCCATTTCGTAAACTTGAATACGATAAGCAATACAGCAAATATGATTGGATAGAAGTTGACCTTGAAAAAAATAATTCAGACTTTCGTTTAGAAAGCTATAAGCCAAAGTCAATTGAAAATAATTTTAGAAAATTTGATGTAATAAAGGCGGATGGTGGCTCATGGAACCAAAGAAGAGAAATTGTTCTTAAAAATGTTCATACCAATATGACCGAACTTATTGCAGAAGCAAAAGACACAACGAAATATACTTCACTTGCTGTATTTAAACCGAAAGCAATTTTAGATTTTAAAATTGAGAAGGTTGATAGAGAATGGGATAAAAAGAAACTTGATATACTCAAATCAAAGGCACAACAATTAAATCTTTTTCAAAACTCTGACAACCCATTTGAGGTAGTTAAAAAACTTCCTTACAAATTTTCTTACAAGTTTATAAGTGACGATGGCATAGAAAGAACGATGATGATTGAAGATTGGGAAATAGGGGCTTTATTCTGGAGGCAACTTACAAAGCACAAAGGCGATGAAGGAAAGGCTTGCGAAGATGTAAAGAAGAAATATTTTGACGACTTCGCTAAAACTAAAGACTTGTATTTGTTTTTAGGCACAACCTGGAAATTTCATAGTATGAATGCCCCAAATCCTTTTATAATTATCGGAACATTTCATCCAAAGAGAATCGTGCAGTCCTCATTATTTTAACAAACATTAAAAGGCACTCAAAAATAGCATAGCAAGTAACAAAATATTCCTGAAAGGACAAGACTTGACATTGAAATAATTTACTGTGGTTCGTTATCGTCTGTGGTTTCAGCGAACGAAATTTTTTCGGTGCGGCTTTATATTGTTACATTCAATATTAGTTTTTAAAATAAGCTTCTGTTCCAGGGTTTAATCAGCGGCAAATCCCTATCACCAGCAACATACGAACGATTTTAAAAAGTTTAAAAGTGCAGCAGTTAGAAGCCGTAATAGATTTTAAATACAAAACATAGTTATAAATATATTTTACTATTCCATCCAAACAATTAAAAAGTAATTACCGGTATAAAATAACACAGCGAAATACAATTATAAATGCCAAACTTTTCCATTGGCCATTACTTCTTGTAGTTTTTCATCAAAGGTTACTTTTACTCCTGTATGCACAGCAGCATTGGTCATGATGGTTGCAATAGAATGGTTGTAACCAGCTTCTACCGGCGCATGTGGTTGTTTACGGCTACGTACACATTCCATAAAATTACGCATGTGATTGCTGGTTAACCTATCGCCACCGGTATTAGCAGATGCCACTGCTTTTTCAAAAGTATCTACCAATTTAATATTGGGCAAAAGGTTTGGCTGCATATTCATGGCAGCAGCATGGTTTTGTTGCAGGCCACCGTTAGAAGAAACAGTGTTGGTAATTAAGTTTAGTTCACCACCATTGGCATAATATATTTCCGAAGGTTTTTCGTCGCCATTGTGCATACGAGAACCAAACGTAACCTGAAAGCCGGTGGTAAGATCATTTTGTGGTCCATAATCAAAAACGGCAGTAGTGGTATCCCAATTTTTTCTACCATCTTTCCATTTGTAAATACCGCCGTTAGCTACTACACTACGTGGATGTTCCAATCCGCTAAACCAATGCACAGTATCTATTTGGTGGCTCATCCATTGGCCCGGCATACCTGAGGAGTAAGGCCAAAACAACCGATATTCTAAATATTTTCTGGGATCCCATGCTTCAAAAGGTCTATTCAGCAAAAAGCGTTTCCAATCGGTATCCTGTTCCATACATTTTGCAACTAAGGCAGGTCTTCGCCAACGGCCAGGCTGGTTTACATTCCACGTTAACTCAACCATGGTAATATCACCAAATTTACCGGATTGTATAAACGCTGCAGCAGCGGCATAGTTGGCTCCACTCCTCCTTTGAGAGCCAACTTGTACTATTCTATCGGATGCTTTTATGGCCTTTAATGCAGCCCTGTTATCAGCCATTGTTTCTGCAAAAGGCTTTTCTACATACGCATCTTTACCTGCTTGTACTGCCTCTATGGCATGCAACGCATGTTGAAAATCGGCAGTGCTTATAATTACTCCATCAATATCTTTGAGGCTATACAACTCATCATTATTTACACAGGTTTGCACACTATGACCTAAATTTTCTTTTAAAAAATTTTGACCCTCTTCCCTGCGTATTTTCCACAAATCACTTACAGCTACTATATCAAAATTTAACTCTTTGTAATGGTTTAAAAAGGAGGGAAACAAAGACTGCCTAAACCGATCAGAAAAACCTACTACACCCAACCGAACCCGGCTGTTAGCACCAATAATATTTGCATAACTTTTGGCGCTAAAGCCCATGGCTACAGCATAAATACCAGCAGAAGCTTTTACTGATTGTGTAATAAAATTACGGCGAGATACAGGCATAATTAATTTTTAAATATTGAAAAATAATTTGTTGCTTAGTTGCTTATTTTTAAAAAAATATCACCATTTAAAACCACTGCTATACATTCAGCAGTTGAAAATAAATAGTATCAGTTTGTAAATTACATAATTATACTGTACTGCTTACCAATGCTTTATAAGCTCTAAAGGTAAGGCAAAATATTGGCCAATCTTAGCAGCTAATTACTACGGGAGCATCCCAAATTATCGCAGCAACAAGTGGTGGGTGAGGACACCGGCCACGGCTGAGCCTCGGTCGGTGTCCTCACCTACCGAAATCAGGAGCAACAATTTGGGATGCACCTCTTACTACTTTGCCCGTACTAAAGATTAACCCGCTTTGTAAATTATCCGCCATTTAAAATTAAAATATTCTAGTAGCAGCAAAGAGTAATTTTTATTTAAAACCTACTGCTATATGTTCCAGTATTTAATTTATTTAGCCAACAAATTTTTTTCTATAAATAAAAGCAGTATAAAATATATTACTGTTTTAGCTATTTAATTTTTTAAGGTT
>Ga0136636_10000787_pt1 | contig 17326 bp, 14 predicted proteins | sample AntDrymUQ8522106_2_FD_104653 | JGI IMG/M metagenome (GOLD analysis project Ga0136636, IMG submission 104653) | Polar desert sand microbial communities from Dry Valleys, Antarctica - metaG UQ852 (21.06) | ecosystem: Environmental > Terrestrial > Soil > Desert | place: Antarctica: Dry Valley... | reverse complement strand
TTATTTAAAAAATATCTACACAATTACATTTTATTCTATTCCGTTATTGTATATTTTGTTTGTATTATTTGCTTTATTGGGATGGGAGACGAATGCAATATTTTATACTGGACACATAATAAACGGACCTTTCTGTACACTTATTCTCATATTAAATTTTAGAAAGAAGGGATATAAATCTCTTATTATTATTGGAATGCTGGTGGTTTTTGTTTGTGTCGTAATTACAATGGTGCTTACAATAAGGTACAACGCAGGTAGTAATGATACGGTCATTGACAGGTATCCTTTGGCGATCATTAAATTGGGAATGCTCGTCGATATTATACTTTTTCAACTCGCATTGTTAAAACGATGGAATGAATATGAAAAGCAACTGGCAATAGAAAAAATTCAATCTCAATTATCATTGGAAAAACTGCGAAACAAAATATCAGGTGAATTGCATGATGATATCGGCAGCACATTAAGCGGTGTAACAATGTATAGCCATCTTACCAATAAACAAATTACGAACGGTGAATTAGAAAATGCAAAAGCATCCTTAAAAATCATTCAAAAATCTACTGATGAAATGGTAGATAAGTTAGGCGATTTAGTCTGGTCTGTAAACCCCGAGGTGGATTCTCTAAAATCATTGTTTGATAGAATAGATCAATTTGCCCTCCAAATATGCGCAGTAAAGAATATTCAGTTTATTATTAGAGTTCCCCAAAATATTGAAGGACAAGAATTATCGCCGGAGCGAATGCATCATTTATACCTGGTAGTGAAGGAAGCGGTAAATAACGCTGTAAAATACAGTAACGCTAAGAATTTAACAATAGACATAGTCTTTAAAAACGGATTATTAAAATTGTCTGTAATGGATAATGGTAAAGGGTTTGAGCCTTCGTGTATAAGAAGCGGGAATGGATTAAATAATATAAAAAAGCGAATAGAAGAAATAGGAGGTATTCTTCATATACAGACAGAAATTGACAAAGGATCTACTATAAGCGTAATTGTAAAATACCCCAATGAGGTATAGTTAAACAAAATAAAAAATAGGTAATTGCACGATACAAATGGAAATACGAGTAGCCATATTTGAAGATAATAAACTGGTAAGAGATGCGCTCCAAACCATACTTGATGGCACGCCCGGTTTTATTTGCTGTGGTGCATTTGCAGATGGTAACAGATGGCAGCAGGCTATACAAAGCAGCCAGCCAGATGTAGTTTTAATGGACATAGAAATGCCAGGGTTAAACGGAATAGAAGTAACAAAACAATTGCAAACACACTTCCCTCATGTAAAAATATTAATACAAACAGTTTTCAACGACAGCGAAAAAATATTTAGTGCATTGTGTGCAGGTGCCAGTGGGTACATACTAAAAAACGATCCACCACACAAATACCTAGAAGCCATAAATGAAGTGTACAATGGCGGGGCACCAATGAACCCAACGGTGGCAAGAAAAGTGCTGGGTTTTTTTGGCAATAAAAACATTATACTGATAAGCCCCAAAGCTATTGACTACCATCTTAGCGAGAGAGAGAAAGAAATATTGCAACTAATGGCTGGTGGAGAAAATTATAAAACTATAGCTTGCAATGCTTTTATAAGTTACGAAACCGTACGCACCCACGTAAAAAATATCTACAAAAAACTACACGTCACTTGCCGCAGCGAGGCAGTGTTAAAGGCCATTCAACAGGGTATTACCTAAAAGTAAATATCACCCAATGAGGTATTGGTAATACTTTATATAAAAAGCATTTTACATCTACGGTTATTAAATTAAGTAATTTACTAAATGAAGAATGTAATTATAATTACCTGCATGTTATATGTTGCGCAAAACACTTTCGCACAAAATGTTGGAATAGGAACGGCTGCTCCTCACGCAACAGCATTGTTAGAAATAAGCAGCAACGGAAAAGGAGTACTTATACCCCGCATGGCATCTTCTGAAAGAATTGGTATTGGCACACCCGCATTAGGCTTAATGGTTTATCAGACAAATGGCGAAGAAGGCTTTTATTATTTTGATGGTTTTGTCTGGCAAATGATAGGAAAGGGAGGCAACAGTTGGGTAAAAAACGGCGCCAGTATTTACAATGAAAATGATAAAGTAGGTATTGGTACAAATACACCCAATACAAAATTGCATGTAGCAAACGGCACGGAAGCCACGCTTATAGGCGGTACGGGGTTTGTTGTGGTTGGCAGTGTAGAGACTACCAACTTAGTAATTGATGACAATGAAATACAGGCGAGAAACAATGGTGCAACTGCTCCTCTTTTTTTACAGCCACAAAATGGTAATATTGGTATTGGTACACTACTCTTTGCCCCTGCAAGTAAGCTGCAAATTGCCGGCGGAGTGGAAGTAGGTTCAAACCAGCATGGTTCACTACTTATTGGCGAAACGGTAACTAATAACCTGGCATTTGACACAGATGAAATACAGGCAAGAAGCAATGCTACTACTGCCTCACCGCTTTACTTACAGGCTTTGGGTGGCAACAGTGTATTTGGTACCGGTAATATTATAGCCAATGGAAACATTATAGCCAATACCAGAATAGGTATAGGCCAAGCCTTACCAAATGTAAAACTACATATTGAAGGAGGTACAGATGCAAGCTTAACTGCTGGTAGTGGTTTTGCGCAATTTGGCCCAACAACAAGCACCAATCTTTTATTTGACAACAACGAGATATTGGCCAGAAACAATGGTGCTACTTCACCGTTGTATTTACAACAAACCGGTGGCAAAACGGTTGTAAGAGACGACTTAGAAGTAACAGGAAATACCAATGTAGAAGCTGCTTTAAAATTGAAACAGTATACCGTTAATGTAACCGTTAATGCACCATTTACAGTTACGGTGGGCAACAAATCGTTTATCAAAATTAATAGTTCTGTAAATACTGGAGGAACACCTTACTACACCTTTCCAACCTTATCAGATGGCGTAGCTATTGGACAAATTTTAATTATTCTTGTCAGTGCTGAGGTGATTTTTTTTGGAGATAATCTTGTTTACAATATGAACTTACAACAGCAACGAGCCTTAGGTTTTGGCGGCACACTCACTTTGGTTTGGACAGGTAGTACTTGGAACGAAATTTCAGTTGCGGATAATTAAATTTCGAATTTATTTATGGAATAAGTTAAAAGAAAACAAATGACTATTCTTTATTAATAGTAAAGGAGTTTTGACTTGATAAGTACCCCAAATCATTTATTTATTCTTAAAATTATAAACTAAATTTTTTAAAATGCAAAAGGTAATTTTCATCGTTTTATCAATTATCACACTACAAAATACCTACTCCCAAAACGTAGGCATAGGTACCCCAACCCCTTCTGAAAAATTAGAAGTGGCCGGTAACTTAAAAATTGATACTGTAAAGCCTGCTGCCATCAAACTAACCGCCAATGCAGGTGCAGGTAAAATATTAACCAGCGATGCTACAGGCAATGCAAGTTGGAATAATAGTGCTGTGTTAGCTGGTAATGTTGGGTATGGGGTATGGGGCGATTGTGCAACCAACGGAAATATAAGTGAGTACAATCCCGTAGCCCCAGATGATGGTGCCGCAGCAGATTGGTTTGGGTATAGTGTAGCTATTTCTGGTGCACATGCATTAGTGGGTGCAAGGCAAGATGATGTTGGTGCTGTTTCAAATCAGGGCTCTGTAAGTTTCTTTAATTATGATGGAAATAACTGGGTTTTAAACCAAAAAATAACAGATGCATCTGCTACTGTGTTTGGAACAAGTGTAGCTATTGATGGGAATTTTGCAGTGGTAGGCATGGGCAGCAGTACAGGTATTGGATCTGCAAATGTCTATTCATTTAACGGAACAAATTGGGTTTTTACGCAGAAAATTACCGATGCTACAGGGGCAGTAGGCGATGGTTTTGGTAATGCTGTTTCCATATCCGGTAATCGCATCATTGTTAGTGCAGATCGTGATGATGTGGGTGCAAATACTGACCAAGGTTCTGTGAGTATTTACCAATATAATGGTCCAAGTTGGATACTCATGCAAAAAATTACAGATGCTACAGGTACAGCCACGGCTGAGTTTGGAGGGAGCGTTAGTATTTTCGGTAATTATGCAATAGTGGGTGCAAGGTGGGAAAATTTGGGTGCAAATACCGACCAGGGTTCTTCCAGCATTTATAGATATACGGGAACTATCTGGGTTTTAATGAATAAGATTATTGATGCAACTGGTGCTACGGGAGACCAATTTGGGATTAGTGTTTCTATTGCTGGCAACTATGCTATTATAGGTGCATCCAGTGACGATGTAGGTGCTAATTCGGGTCAAGGCTCGGCAAGTATTTACAATTATGATGGTAGTAACTGGATACTTATGCAAAAACTTACTGAACCATCAGGGATGGCAGGAGATGCATTGGGTGTAAGTGTTTGTATTTCGGGAATCTATGCTATTGTTGGCGCACCACTTGGTGATGTTGGTACAAGTTTAAGCAAAGGTTTTGTAAATATTTATATTAGAATAGGCAATAGCTGGCAAAAAATACAAACTATTATAGATCCGGCAGGCGTAGCCAATGATAACTTGGGCAGAGCGGTTGCAATAGATGCTGTAACCAAAAGATTTTTAATTGGTGCCTATTTGGCTTTACCCGGTGGTAAAGCAATATTTGGTAAAGTAAATTAAATGATGATTGCTACAGTTTATCATTTGACAATAAAATTAATACTTAAAAATGAAGCCTTTTTTAATAATACACACCTGCTTAGGCTTAGAAATAATAGACGTAAATACTATAGTGCGAATAGAAGCAAGTAGCAATTATAGCAAGCTGTTTTTTGCTAATAATAAAACATTGGTGGTTGCAAAAACCTTGCAATTTTTGCAATGCAAATTGTTACTTTATCAATTTACCCGAGTGCACAAAACACACCTGGTAAACCTGCATTTTATTACCCGTTACAAAAATGGCAATCAAGCTTTTTTGTTTTTAACTAATGGCGAAAAAATAAACATATCTCGTAGAAGAAAAAAAGATTTTTTACAATACTATTATGATGTGAATGATAGGCGACGTTTAACAACTATTCCACTTTTAAAATAGCATTTTAATACGACCATTTTTAACTTTAATTTTTTAACATGAAAAATCAATTTTTTATAATCTTGTTTGTAATCGTTAAATTTTCGGTAAATGGACAAACCTATCCTGTTGACACATCAGCATTTCACATCGTATCTGCCATTGGTGGAAAATTTTTAACAGTAAAAAACAGTAATGACGAAGCCGGAGCAACTCTTGAAATTCGTGACCATCCCGGATCAATATCAGAACCAACTAAAGTAAGCCAGATATGGACTTTACAAGAATTCGGTTCCAAGCATTCTTATTTTATTAAGGGACGGCAAGGAAAGGTTATTGATGTTAAAGAAGGGAATACCCAAAATGGAGCAACTGTGCATATGTGGAATTTTGGAGGTTACTCAAATCATCGTTGGACCCTTATTGATGCAGGCAATAACTATTTTTATATCAAGAATTGGGCAACTGGTAAATTGCTAGAAGTTAAAGGAGGAATTAATGAAAATGGCAGACAAGTTTGGAGTTATCAAAAAAATAATACAGCATCGCAAAAATGGCGATTTGTAAAAGTGCAAGAAAATGCAAATGACGAATTGCTTTCAGGGGAGCCAACTAATTGCGAACATGGATTCAGTTTTACAGGAACACAAGATATTGAACTAAATTCTGCGAGAATTTACTATTGCCCCCAAAAAAAAGATGAGTGGGAATCAATAACGAAGCAACAATTTGGCATGTCAGCCAAGAATCGAACCAACCATTATATTGGTTGGAGTGCGGCCGATAAAGATGGAATACCATGTGTAGGAAAAAATTGGTATCCACTTGCCGATATGAAAAAAGTTCATTGCGGAAAACTTTGTGAAATTGGATATTTTGATGCAGTGGAAGAAACAAGCACTGGCAAAAGTTGGTTTGCTGACCGGCATGAAAAAGATTTCAATCTGCATGTTCTTCCTTTTTCTCCCTTTATGTATCAAATTGACAAATCAATAATTAATTATAACACTCAAATTGAATTTTGTAATTTTAATTGTAAGCAAAACTGGGCTTCTTGCGGAAGTTCACTTGCCATGGAAGGAGAAATAACCCCTGATGATGAATTTTTGGCAAATCCAAATAATCCATGGTTGGGTATCAAAAATTTAAATGCGGATTCATCATCACTTTTTTTGAATCAAAATTTTGGTATGTATGGGCCATGGTTAAGAGAATGGGTACATTGTAATCATCCAGAAATTCATCCGGCCGAGATGATTTGGAGCGAAACGATTTTTCCCAATATAAAATATCTTGGATTATTTCAAGATGATTCTGATCGCTTTGGAAATTACACTGATTATCCAGATTATAATGATGCTAATAATGCATATCAGATAAGTCGAACTTCCACCAATTTAGCTAGACGTGAAGAAATGAAAAGAAAAGTTCATCCATGGGTATCAACCCCTTTATCTGGACAATTTTTTATTTGCATTGAAATAGACCCGACGTCGGCAAAAAAAACTACTTATACAATAGATGTGCAAAAATCAAGAGAGGTAGTAACTAAAAGTCAGTCATCCAAAATACCTGCCAGAGAATATACAGGAAAAACAAGATCAATAAAAAATAATGGGGTTGAAATTTTCAGAGTAACAGAATTGCAAGATGATGAAAATGATGTTGCTGTAAGATTTGATCTTTTTAAAGAAAAGAATAGTAATAAGATTTTAGGATACATGGTTATTTCTGCAGCAGTTAGCAGAGATTTAAATGGTAAGGAAGGTTATATGATGATTCGACTTGATCGAAACAACTAATTGGCAGCTTTTAACACTTATAACTTTTTACAACAAGAGCATTCAAAAAGGTATAGACCACTATGGACATTGATTCTGGTTTAACGTTCAATTTGATCTTAATTGCAACTTCAACAACATATTTACAATTGAGCGTTTGTACAAGGAAACTGAGCAATGAATTACATGCCTTCGCAGATACTCAGTGGACAAAAATTGGAATGGAAGTTTATTTTAAAAAAAATGTGCAAATAATTTAACGTTTGCACATTCTCTTTTTATAAACATTTTGTATTGAATTATTAAAGCTGCTTAAAATAATCAGATGAATGGAATTCCGTAAAAATGGGATAGACTGTCGCCACAAATTTTCATAAAGACTTTTCAGTCTAATAAAAAACCCCACCCCCGCCTCTTCAAAGGAAAGGAGTTACTCTCTAATAATTATAAATGTTTAAATTATCAGACACCAAGGTTCCCCTTTGCAGGATTTAAGGGGCTGCTTATTTTAATATCGCCCTACCAATTACAATCCTTTGCACTTCACTTGTTCCTTCATAAATCTGTGTAATTTTTGCATCTCTCATCATTCTTTCTACATGGTATTCTTTTACGAAACCGTAGCCACCGTGTATTTGCACTGCTTCTGTTGCTGTCCACATAGCTGTTTCGCTGCTAAAAACTTTTGCCATGGAGCTACTTAATGTATAATCCATTTTTTCATCTTTTTCCCAAGCCGCTTTTAGGCAGAGTAAACGGGCGGCTTCAATTTTTGTAGCCATATCTGCCAGTTTAAACTGGATAATCTGGTGATTCATTATTTCCGTTTTAAACGCTTTTCTTACTTTACTGTATTTTAAAGAAAGTTCGTAAGCGCCACTTGCAATTCCCAATGCCTGAGATGCAATACCAATTCGGCCGCCAGCAAGGGTTTTCATGGCAAATTTAAAACCGAATCCATCCTCTCCAATGCGGTTTTCTTTTGGCACTTTTACATCATTAAATAAAATAGTGTGTGTATCGCTGCCACGTATGCCAAGTTTGTTTTCTTTGGCACCTACTATCACACCTGCCCATTTTTTTTCTACAATAAAAGCATTTATACCACGGCTTCCTTTGCTTACATCTGTTTGTGCTATTACTAAATAAACACTTGCACTGTTACCATTTGTAATCCAGTTTTTTGTACCGTTTAACAGGTAGTGATCATCTTTTTCTTCAGCAGTTGTTTGCTGCGAAGTGGCATCGCTTCCGGCTTCCGGCTCACTTAAGCAAAATGCACCAATGTATAATTCGCCATCTTTTTTTCCTTGTGCCAATGGCTTTAAATAAGTTTGTTTTTGCTCTTCGTTTCCATACTCCTGTAAGCCATAACAAACCAAACTGTTATTTACACTCATGCATACACTCGTACTAGCATCTACTTTACTAATTTCTTCCATCGCTATTACATAGCTCATAGTATCTAAACCGCTGCCGCCGTATTCTGGTTTTACCATCATTCCCATAAATCCAAGGTCTGCCAGTTTTTCTATTTGTTCTTTAGGGAATTTCTGGTGCTCGTCCCGCTCTATAACACCAGGTAAACATTCATTTATTGCAAAATCTCTTGCAGCCTGCTGTATCATAAGCTGCTCTTCGGAAAGTTGAAAATTCATAGTTATTTTTTAGTCGTGCAAATTTAGGGTATTGCAGGTTTAGAACGTATGCTATAATTTAAATGGTATTTTATCTTTCCGCATTTAAGATTTCATTTTTGAAATAACTTTCTTACCCCTAAAATTGTATTATTTTGCTTAAAATTAAATTATTGCCATGCAGTTTAAAACACTTTCTAAAAAATACATAAGCAACCACCAGTATTTTACTGCAAGGCAAGACAGTTATGAAACGCCCACCGGTAAAATTGTAGATCCATATTTTGTGGTTGAATTGCCGGAGTGTGTGGTAGCGGTAGCCATTACCGCAGAAAATAAAGTCTTGCTGATTGAACAATACCGACATCCCATTCAGCAAATTTCGATAGAATTGCCTGGTGGTTTTATTGATGAAAATGAAGAGCCTGCATTTGCAATTAAAAGAGAACTATTGGAAGAAACAGGTTATCATTTTACAAAATTTCAAGATCTGGGCAAAACATTTTCTAACCCTGGCGTATTAAACAATGCCACTCATTTTTTTATAGCAACGGGCGGAGTAAAAACAAGTAATCAATTACTAGACGATAATGAAGAAATTGACATTATTTTAAAAACGGTAGAGGATGTAAAAGTGATGATGTACACAGGCCAATTTAAACAAAGTATGCACGAATTATGTTTGTGCCGGGCTTTGCCTTACATCGCTAATTTATAAAAAGATGACACTCCGATATAATAAAAAAACTACCACAAATTATAATTACATCATTTGTAGCTGCCGCTGATTTTGCTGCATTTATCGCATCATTTACATGGCTAAAGCAGTTTCCCCTCAAATCTGCTATTGCTGCTTTTGCCTTTAATTCTTCGCAAGGCATAGCACGGGGAATTTGTGCATTTGTAAAATAAAAAAAAGCATTATCAGGAAATATTTTTAATACATTTTCTACATCTTTATCTTTTACAAACCCTAATACAAAATGAAAGTTAGCAAGTGGATATAGTGTGTTTAATTGGTTTATCACCTGCGTTATTCCATCTTTATTGTGCGCTACATCTGCAATAACGGTTGGGTGTTGTTGCAAAATTTCCCAACGACCTCGTAAGCCTGTTATTTTTTTTACTTGCTCGATACCATTGTGAAGTGCGGTTTCAGCAATATCTATATTTATTTTTTTTAATTCGTGCACTGCTGCCAGTACTGTGCATAAATTTTTACCTTGGTACAAACCTGATAACCCGCAACGGAGTTTTTCTGTAATACCGGTATGTAAATCCTGTACGTTGCAAAGTAATAAGTCTCCCTCAACAGCTAGATAAGTAGTAACAAAACGCTTTTCTGCAAAATGAATTGAAGCATTTTTTTTATCGGCAGTTTCTATAAAAATGTTTTTTGTTTCTGGTAACGTTTCACCAATTACTACCGGCACAAGTGCTTTTATAATGCCTGCTTTTTGTGTTGCTATTTCTTCGAGTGTATTTCCTAAAATATTTTGATGGTCGTACCCGATATTTGTAATTATAGACAGGATAGGGGTAATAATGTTTGTACTATCGAGCAAACCTCCAAGTCCGGTTTCTATAACAGCAATATCTACTTTTTCTTCTTCAAAATATTTGAAAGCCATTGCTACAGTCAGTTCAAAAAAAGACGGTTTAATTTCTTCTGTAATTACTTTTGTTTTTTCTGTAAATTCAATAACAAACTGTTCCGTTATCATTTCGCCATTTACTCTTATCCTTTCTCTAAAATCTTTTATATGGGGAGATGTGTATAGCCCGGTTTTATAACCTGCTTGTTGTAATATGGCAGCAAGGATATGTGATGTACTGCCTTTGCCATTGGTACCTGCAATATGTATTGTTTTATAATTATTTTGAGGGTTACCAACACTCTTACAAAGTGCAATGGTATTGTGTAAGTCTGCTTTATAAGCAGCACTGCCAATTCTGCTAAACATTGGCAACTGGCTGTATAGATACTCGATGGTTTGTTGGTAATTCATTTGCTAACAAATGTAGAAATGATTAGAGAGAAATGAAGAATTGTTTTAAATTTCAAAGTTTATATTTCTGATTACTGCACATTAAAATTAAACTGAACAGTAACATTGCTCTCATCATCTGCTTTGTCAAACTGCATGTTTCTTAAATAGCCTGTAATAGCGGTTGCATAATCTCTGCTAAAGCTTGTGCTGCCTTGGCCAATGCGTAAGAATGTGCCTGCGCCTGCGGGCGAAACTTTTATAACTGCATTGATGGTAGCTTTGGGTAACTCGCCAGTAAACGAATAATACCGTACAACTTTTCTGTTGCCGCTTATAACTTTTGGTCCTCCCACTTTGCCACCAGGCGTATTGCCGTACGAATCTTTATTGCCTGTTGGATCACCTGCATCTCCTTCGCCATTTTTGTTATTGCCCTGCATAGTGTAGCCATTATCTTCGGTTTTGTTGTTTCCATTTTTTGTACCGGGGCCATTGTAAACCAACTTTGGTGTTTTTGGTTTGGGTGTAGGTATTACCGTGGTAGATGGAGTTGCTGTAATAACTTTTACTGGGGGTGCTTTTTTTACTGTTTTTACAACAGGTGCAGCATCTGCTTCTGCATTGTCATCTGGCGTTATTTTTTCTTCTGCTACTTCTTGGGGAGCAGGTGCGGTAGGCTGAGGTTGTTCATTTATTTCCGGCTCTGGTTTTCCTTCTCCTTTTATAAGTGGTTGTTCTTCTCCCAACCCTTCATCGTTGTTACCGAGGTTTATTTCCATCAGGTCTTGCACCACGGGTGGGGCAGGTGGTAATACTTTCCAACTGATAAAAATAAACATGAGCAATAACGCACCACAAATAATTGCTGTGTAGGTTAATGCTTTTTGGTGTCGTTGATTATCAGAATTATTTGCCATAGCATAAAGTTATATTTCTCTTTTGTATTAGATGATACATTTTTTAAATTTTCATACTTCTAGAAAAATATTTTAACAAATTAAATATATCTGTCCGGCTTGTGTATAATAACAGAGGTTTATAAAAGTTGACCCGAGTTTCTACTGCTCAAACTTTAGCCCTGATTGAAGCGGCTATACTTTTTGCCTGCCTTTGAGGCAAAAAGATAGTAGCGTAAAGCGGGACCGGTGTTGAATATTGATTGAATGGTGAGCTCCAAAAAAAAATAATTTTCTTTGTATTTGCTAAAGTAAAGTAGCTTGTAACGAGTTAGTTTTTTACAACACCGGATTTATTTAGATAATTAAATATTTCAATTTGCGATCTTACCTTTTTTGTATTTCTTGGGTTGATATACTGGTTGCTTAAATCATTGTCCAGCTCTCTTGCCTTTATGTTATCGCTTAACTGGATGTTTATAATATTTATTAATTCCTGCCTTAAGTCTTTTTCTAGAATTGGACATGCTACCTCAATTCTATGATCTATGTTTCTCAGCATCCAGTCTGCGGAAGAAATAAATACTTTGGGGTCGCCATTGTTTTCAAATATCATTACCCGTGCATGCTCCAAATACTCATCAACAATACTGATGGCTTCAATTGGTTTTTTAAACTTTTTGTTTTCTGTAAACATGCAGCATATTCCTCTAATAATCAGTTTTATTTCCACTCCGGCTTTTGCTGCGTTTTCCAGTTTTTCAATAAGCAGCGCATCGCTTAAAGAATTTAATTTTAAGGTGATTGAAGCCGGTTTTTTATGTTTTGCATTTCTTATTTCTTTATTAATAAGTAGGTTTATTTGTCGTCGCATACTTATAGGACTAACCAATAATAGCTTGCACGCTTTTAATAAGCCAATTCTAATAGCGGGGTTTTCCAGGTATGTAAAAATTCTGTTTACATCCGCCATTAAATTTCTGTCAGATGTAAGCAGGCAATGATCTCCATACACTTTCGCTGTTTTTTCATTTAAGTTGCCGGTACTTATAAAGCCATAATGAGTGGTTACATTTTTCACCCTTTTTTTTATTAAGCAAAGTTTTGCATGTACTTTAAGATTAGCTACTCCGAGTAAAACTTTTACACCTGCATCTTCTAATTCTTCTTTCCACTCTAGGTTGGCCTCTTCATCAAATCTTGCCCTTAGTTCCAACATTGCTGTTACTTGCTTTCCATTTCTTACAGCATTGGTGAGTGCATTAATAACTTTCGATCTGGAGGCCAGTCTATAACAGGTTATTTTAATGCTTACCACCTCTGGGTCAATGGCGGCTTCCCGTAAAAAATCTATTACACTATCGTAAGAATGATAAGGAAAATGAAGCATTACATCTTTTTCCATTACTACCGATGTTACACTGTTTATATTTTTTAATAGTGGATGCGTGAATGGCTTTTTTCGTAAATTTTTTTGGCTGAAAACACTCTCTGGAAAACTGATAAAATCTTTATAATTGTGAACACTACCGCCTGGTATCAAGTTTTCGTTGTGGGTAAGCCCTAGTCTTTTTACAAGATAAGTTAGTAGTGCAGGTTCAATTTCTTTGTCATAAACAAATCTTACAGGTTTACCTTTTTTTCTGTTTTTTAAACCTTTTTGTATTTTTTGGATAAGAGATCCGGATAAATCGTTGTCAATATCTATTTCAGCATCTCTGGTTACTTTTATAATATGCGAAGAAAATTTATCGTAACCAAAAAAGGAGAATATGTTTGGCAGACAAAAACGAATCACATCTTCGAGCAACATAATAAACTGTTCCTCATTTTTAGAAGGTAAAATTAAAAATCTTGACAAGTGTCGTGTAGGTACAGATACGAGTGCGAACCTTTGTGGGATTGATCTGTCTTGCTTTGAAAGCCGGCAGGCAAGGTAAATTGATTTGTCGTTTAAAACCGGGAACTGGTGTAAACTTTCAATCATTAAAGGGACAATAAAACTGCGTACTTCTTCATTAAAATAGTCCAGTACAAATTTTTGTTGAAGAGCATTTAGTTTTTTATCTGTAACAAAATGAATTTTTTCTTTCTTTAAATCCCTCAAAATTTCTTTCCAAATTCTTTCAAATTCTTTTTGCTGAAAAATTACTTTTTCCTGTATTTCATCTAAAATACTTTGAGGATCTACTTCCAGATGCATTTTTGCTTTGTGACCTAATTCTATCATTTTTTTTAATGCAGCTACCCGTACTCTAAAAAACTCATCAAGGTTATTAGAAAAAATGCCCAAAAATTTTATTCGTTCTTTTACAGGCACAGTATCATCTGCAGCTTCCTGCAATACACGGCTATTAAAGGATAACCAGCTTATATCTCTTACAATCGTTTTTTTGTGATGCAATTTTATCAGTTTTAATATAAAATTAAAATAGCTTTTTTAATCTATTCCTACTTTAAAGTCAGGTTACTTTAAAATGAATTTTTATATGCCAAAGTTGCAACATTTTTACAGAATATTAAAAAAATGACTCATTAAAATCTGAGTAAGTACCGACAAAAAACATTTGGCAGGGTAATAATTAAAATTTCAAACCCAGTTTGTTAATAATTTTTGTGGAAGAAATTCCTTCAATTATTGCAGCTAATTTTACTTCTCCTCCAGCTGAAATTACTTCTTTAGCTCCGGCTATTTGTTCAATAGTATAATCACCGCCTTTCACCAATACCTCTGGTAATAATGCTTTAATTAATTCCAGCGGAGTATCTTCTTCAAAAATGATTACAGCATCAGTTTGTACTAAGCTTGCAAGCAGGAGTGCTCTTGCCTGTTCATTATTTATAGGGCGACTATCACCTTTTAATTTTTTTACAGATGCATCAGCATTTACAGCTACAATTAATATTTCGCCATAGCCTGCAGCTTCGCTTAACGATGCAATATGACCTTTGTGCAACACATCAAATACCCCATTTGTAAACACAATTTTTTTACCAAGCATTTTCCATGCAGATACTTGTTTAATTAGATTTTCCTTTGTAAAAATTTTATTCGGTATTTGAAATGTTGACCGCATTTTTGTTTTTGTTTATGTATGGTAACAATAAAAGAGATGTTAATCCAACTATGATAATTATACCTGTGCTTACGCCCCATATAAGCCAGCCAAATGCATTGCCTTGTGAGTTTGCAATACCATAAATGCCCAGTGTTTCCATTACAAAAAATGGAAATGATCCAATGCCGCCCGGTGTTAGAATCATAGCTAGAGTAGATAACGATAATACTGAACAAGCTGCCTTTAAAGTCAACTCTGCCGTAGCTTCCATTGCTTTAAACCCTATGTAAATTTGTAACAAGTACATGCTCCAAATAAATATGGTATGTAAAATAAATGCTCGTCTGTCTTTTAAATTTTTAATGGCGGCAAAGCCTTTCCCCATTCCTTCAAAAAAACGTTTAATTGCTGCTAATGTTTTATTATTAGAATAAGATGCAAAAATTTTTTTAACAATAAAAATTATCATTGCGATAATAAGAATGACTAAAAATAATTTTAACCACCAAGGAATTGCCCCTTCTGAGGCAACTACTAACTTATTTTTTACAAAATTCCCTACAATATCTATTTGAATTATTACAGTAAAAAAAATAAAAATAAAATAAGTAATTAAATCAAAAGTTCTTTCAATTAAAATAGTACCGATTAATTTATCTGTGGGTAGCTTTTCATATTTTGCCAATAACGTACATTTTAAAACTTCTCCTAAACGTGGTACAGCAGAGTTTGCAAGATAGCCAACCATAGTGGCACCAAATACATTTTTAAGGCTTGGATTGTACCCTAGCGGCTCCATCAATAATTTCCAGCGCATAGACCTGCTTAAATGGCTTAGCAGATTTATTAAAACAACAGGAATTATCAAAATATAATTAGCACTTTTAAATGCATTTATAAATTGTATTTCCTGTTCATCCGTCATGCTATGAAGCTGCCACCACACAAGCAATAAGCCACCACCAAGGAATACGACGTATTTTAATAAAGAAAGTATTTTCTTTACCATGTTTTTGTAATAATTTATAAAACGATATTATCTATCAGCCTCACATCATTCAAATAGGCTGCCACAAGTGCAACCAATTTTCTTTTGCCATCCCATTCATTTTGTAATTCCAAAGTATCTGCATCTGCAATTTCTGTGTAATCTACTTTATATTCATTCTTTTCTAAATAATTTGTAGCTTCTTTTTTTAAAGAACCAAGTTCACCTGGTACAATGTTGTTTTTTATCATTTTTAATGATTTAATTATACAAAGCGCTTTTTGTCGTTCCTCTTTATTCAATCGCATATTTCTGCTGCTCATGGCAAGCCCGTCAGATTCTCTTATTGTATCACAAATATGAAGGGCTATGTTGTGCTGTTTGTCAACCATCATTTTTTTTATTACCATACATTGCTGGTAATCTTTTTTCCCAAGGTATAAAATAGTAGGTTTTACGGCAGCCAATAATTTATCTACAATTATACATACCCCCTGAAAATGCCCTGGTCTAAAATTTGCCTCCAATATTTTTTCTAGCATACCAAGTTCATAATGCTCATTTTCTTTTTCGGTAGAGTACATTTCTATTATAGAGGGGATAAACAATATATCGCATCCGGCTTGCTCCAGTTTATTAATATCACTTTCTAAGGTAATAGGATATTTTTGTAAATCTGTAACGTTATTAAACTGAGTAGGATTTACAAAAATGCTGCAAACAGTAATTAAATTATCCGCAGTTGACTGTTTAACGAGGGAGATATGCCCATCATGTAATGCTCCCATAGTTGGAACAAAACCTATAGTTTTATTATTTTGCCTGCATTTTTGCAGCACATTATCAATATCTTTTGTATATTTTAATAATATCATACTCTGTAAAATAGGTGCTTGAATGCCTATATACGCTATTAATCAATAATTTTTGCTACTTTTGCAGCCGTTTCAAAAAATTTCTTTTGCACTTAATATTAGTACAACAATGTCTACAAAGAAAAGGATTTTATTTATTGCCAACGAAATGTCTCCCTATGTAGATGTTACTTCGTTTGCAGAAATTGTAAACAAACTTGCTGTACTTTCCAACGATAACAACATGGAAGTGAGATGCATTATGCCAAAGTTTGGAACTATAAATGAACGCAGGCACCGTTTGCATGAAGTTGTACGTCTTTCGGGAATAAATGTTTCTATTGACAATGATGATTATCCGCTAATAATAAAAGTAGCTTCTTTACCAAATGCAAGGTTACAGGTTTACTTTTTAGATAATGAAGATTTTTTTAAACGCAAATTTATTTTTGCGGATGAGGCAGGTAAATTTTACGATGATAATGGATTGCGTGCTGTACTATTTTGCAAGGGTGCTTTGGAAACGGTGAAAAAATTTGGATGGCCGCCGGACATCATTCACTGTAGTGGATGGATGACAGGTTTAATACCAATGTTTATACGTTCTGCTTACAAAAAGGAACCTGTATTTAGTCATTGCAAAGTGGTGTATACCATTGGGGAAACTACTTTTAAAGATAAGTTGGGAGATGACTTTTTAACTCTCGCTGCCATAAATGATAATGTTACAAAAAAGGAATTGGAATGTTTTAAAGACATTAATAATGTAGCTATGTTTAGAGGCGGCGCCACCTATGCAGACGCTGTTACTTTTGGTACTGCCAAGCCTGATAAAAAACTGGTAGAAGAGTTTGCAAAAGTTCGCGGAAAAAAGATATTAAAATATAATGCTGAAAGTGATTTAACAGACTATTTACAATTATATGCCGACCTTGCTAAATAATTAAATCAGACTGTTTTATTAAAAATTTATTGCTTTGCAAAGAAGACTTTTACCTGCCGCTTTTTCAGCAGCTTTGTTACTAATTATA